>BNJT01002324.1_pt1 | contig 327709 bp, 381 predicted proteins | sample 8540491 | NCBI WGS metagenome assembly BNJT01 (sample SAMD00202455, study PRJDB9452) | human saliva metagenome | host: Homo sapiens | reverse complement strand
TAGATTTATTTTTAGTATGTCCAATCACTAGTCCAATAATTGGACTAGTAGACATGCTTAGATATAATAAAAATGACAAAAAATGAATCTCACCAATTCCTGCAAAAAAATGTTTCATTTTAAATATCCCAATTTTACCTTTCGTCTTGATAATCCACTAACAAATCTATTGACTTCTCTTTTTTTTGAAAAATCTTGACAGTAAATTTACTCCACTTAATGCCACTAAGATTTCAATGGGCAAAAAATAGTAATCCCATATCAAATGAGAAATCAATAATGATAGAAATAGTATACAGTCAATATAACTATTCTTAAAATATTCTGTAATTACATAATACAAAAATGCCACAACCACTGAAATTAAAACAACCATCATAATACTATTATCCTTTCCTACTCACTAACGCTATTTCCAAAAGTTAATTTTTTTATGACTTAGTAATGAAATTACAATTAACAAAACACCTAAAATAAATAAAAATATTTCCCCAAAATTGAGTTTCAGTTTTTAAAAAAGGTATAAGATACATATTTTGAGTCATTGTCAATCAGAATGTCCTTTTATCTGTCAATAATCCTAGAAAATCTTGTCGTTTCAAGTTTGAGAAATGTTTGGTAAAGAGACTTCCCTTTTGAAGTCCATCATCTCTAACCTGCAAATAATAGCTCTGTTAGCTTGTTTTAATTGTCAAAAAATCGCCAAATACAAAAGCTCTTTCCCAGTTGCGAATCTCAAATTCTTTCATCTCTGATTTTGGAATGCAGATAAGTCCTTGCCGCAAATCGCGATGATGCTCATTTGTAAAAGTCATCCCATTTCCAAGATTTCTTATCAGCAATTCATCTGGTCTTACCATCACTAGCGCTATTTTAGTTAAGAGAATTTCAACTGTTGGTGGTAAAATCGCTAGATTAAACCAAGGGTGTAAGTAGCGATAAGCTAAAAATAGTGAGGTTCCTCACCCAATCCTAGTTGTTTATATAATGTCTTGACTTCACTATCTAACCTCGCTTCAAAAGACACATCTGAATGCTCCTCTTCCTTCTTCTGATTAAAATAACGCATCCAGACCAGGAAACCTATAAAGACTAGGACAAATATTCCTGATAAGATATATTTTAAATTGTAGTTCATCGCTTAACCTTCTGATTCACTACTCCCCTAAAGCAGAAACCTATTTATTTTGAAAATAGTTCCATAACAATTTTAAATAAGACTGGTAACATTGTGTCAAGCTAGAATTCTTTCTTTTCTAGCTACATCATAATTCTCGACTAAATACAAAGTTAAGGGCACTGAATTTGTCAACGCTTGCACAACCCCCGTTTCACCTATATTATAAATCAACATATATAACCTGTCAATCAATTTAAGCAATAATCTAGATATTTTTAAAAAGAAGAATTATAGTTATATTTTGTGTATGAAAAAGATAGCTTCTGCTATCCTTATACATTCTCTGACTACTTATCCATCAGATATTGTTCTACCTTGAGTGCCATAATTTCATTATTTTCAATTAGATAGAGCACCTTAGCTTTCATATAATAGTCCTTAGCAACAGAGATATCAAGATCCTCTGTTACATTTCCCAACAAACAATATAAATCTGCTAGCCTAAAGCTACTATGATACTTGTTACAAAATTCAATCATCTCCAATAATAGCGCTCTGGACTTATCCATATCCTCCTGTTTCCAAAGGTGGTAACAATAATTGTATTTTATTTTGATATACAACTCAATTTGTCCACGCACACTGGTATCGATTTTTGAAAGAGCTACGGAAACCTGATCATATAATTGCTCAAATTTCTCCTTGTTCTCATCATAGCCTAAGAAAATCAGCAGAGTATTCAAAATATACAAGTAATCTACTTTATCAATACTAATCCTACTGAGGATATCCTCTATTTTTGAAATAGCTAAGTTTAATTGATGTTCACATTGATAGGTTAGAATGGCATCTATCCAGTCCAGATAAATCTTTTCATCAAAAGATAAGGAAGTCTGTTGCTTTCTTTCTCCCTCAAAAGCATATTTCAAAGAGGCATAATCTTGATTTTCCAACAATGTTTCAGACAACCTCTTGAAAGCAGACAAGCCTAGAAACTCTTTCGAAATTTCTCCTGAAAAGAAATAGTCCATATTTAAGCCCATTTTTTCAGATAATTTATATAACAAATCTGCTCCTGGCATATATTTGCCTTGTTCCATTCGACTTATCTGAGTTTGTTGGCAAATTCCTTCTGCCAACTCTTTTTGCGACCAGCCCAGCTCTTTTCGCTTATTTTTTAATCTTGTTGCTAATAATGCATGCATGCTAACCACCACTATTTATATTCTATAAAAACATTATACTACTTTTTGAGAAGATTATGTCATGTTGTCTACAAGGAGTTAACAGGCTTCTCAAAATATAAAAAAAGAGCCATTCAAAGCTCTTTCCCTATTTCTTAATACCAACCGTTGTTAAGCCAGAAGTTCTTAGCAGCTGTCCATGAACCGTAACGTCCTGCAACGTAGGCATCTGCTACACGTTCTTGGTTTTCTGCTGAATAGTCACCGTTCAAGTATGAATCTGTCAATTGGTAACGTCCGATGTAACGTCCGTTTGTAGCTGTGTAGCTGCCGCCTGATTCTTTTTGAGCGATCCATTCTTTAGCTTCTGCTTCTGATCCGCTGACTGTTGCTGCTGGTGCGCTGTAGCTTTGTTGTGCTGCTGGTGCACTATAACTTTCTTCAGCTACTGGAGTTTCTTCGACAACTTCAGTAGCTTCAGGAGTTGCTGAACTTGCCTCAACTTCTACTGTTGCTGCTGCAGCGGCTGCTACCGTTGAAGGCTCTTGAGTTGCTGGTGCTTCACCGTTGATAACTAAAACTTGATCAACGAAGATAAGGTCAACATTTTTAATGTTGTTGAGTTTAGCTAATTTTTCAACTGTTGTGTTGTAAGTTTCTGCGATTTCTGAAAGAGTATCTCCAGGTTTTACTGTATATACTGTTCTTTCTTGAGCAAATGTAAGTGTTGGTGCTAGGAAAGTAAGCAAGGCTACAAATCCTACAAAACCAGATTTAATTTTATTCATTTAAAAGGTTCTCCTTCTTTCTGATAATACTATCTTACCTTAGAAATATTACTATTTCTTAACATTTTTGTGTAGAAATGTTACAAGACTGTGTTTTATTTACCTATAAATAGCCTTTTTTTGTCACAAAAGCCACTACTTTCTACTATTTAAATGTATTTAAGATATTTTATCGGGGATTTGAGCCAAGGCCAGCAATCTTTGATATAATAGAAGCAAGATTTATTTTAAGGGGAAACAGATGCAATCACTTCGTTTTCAATCTGTCTTTGATATCATCGGACCAGTCATGATTGGCCCATCTAGTAGTCATACAGCAGGTGCTGTCCGTATCGGGAAAATTGTAGCATCCATCTTTGATGATACTCCGACAGAGGTCGAGTTCCAGCTATTTAATTCTTTTGCAAAAACCTATCGAGGCCACGGGACCGACTTAGCCTTGGTTGCAGGAATTTTAGGAATGGATACGGATGACCCCCAAATCCCAAATAGCTTAGAAATAGCCCATAAGCGTGGCATTAAAATTGTCTGGACCATTCAAAAAGATAGCAATGCCCCTCATCCTAACACAACCAAGATTACGATTAAAAATGCTAAAAAGAGTATTAGCGTAACAGGTATTTCTATCGGGGGTGGAAACATTCAGGTTACCGAGCTTAATGGTTTTGCGGTTTCCCTCAACATGAATACTCCTACCATCATCATCGTTCATCAGGATGTTCCTGGTATGATTGCCCACGTAACTGAAGCCTTGTCTCGCTACGGTATCAACATTGCTCAGATGAATGTAACCCGAGAAAAAGCTGGAGAAAAGGCTATTATGATTATCGAAGTTGATAGTCGTAATTGTGAACAATCCATCGAAGAAATTCGTAAAATTCCTCATTTGCATAATGTCAATTTCTTTCAATAGGAGGAAGTATGTTTTATTCTATCAAAGAGTTAGTCGAGCAGGCTGATTTAGATTTCCAGGGTAATGTTGCCGAACTGATGATCAGCACAGAAAATGAATTAACTGGTCGTTGTCGCAATGAAGTTCTGCTCCTTATGGAGCGCAACCTAGAAGTTATGAAAGCTTCTGTGGAGCTCGGTCTCAGCGAAAACAAATCTCGTAGCGGGTTAACCGGTGGAGATGCCGCTAAACTTGACCACTATATCCAAAAAGGCAACACTTTATCCGACTTAACGGTCTTATCTGCTGCACGTAATGCTATTGCTGTCAATGAGCACAATGCCAAGATGGGTCTTGTGTGTGCGACACCGACCGCAGGAAGTGCAGGTTGTCTCCCTGCAGTTCTCACATCTGCTATTCAAAAGTTAGATTTAACACATGAACAACAACTAGATTTTCTATTTGCAGCAGGAGCTTTTGGACTAGTCATCGCCAACAATGCTTCCATTTCTGGAGCTGAGGGAGGCTGTCAAGCAGAAGTCGGTTCAGCCTCTGCCATGAGTGCTGCTGCCCTAACCTTAGCTGCCGGGGGGAAGTCCTTACCAAGCAAGTCAGGCCATTGCCTTTGTCATCAAAAATATGCTTGGTCTCATCTGTGACCCAGTTGCAGGCTTGGTTGAAGTTCCCTGCGTTAAACGTAACGCCATGGGAGCTAGTTTTGCCTTTATAGCAGCTGATATGGCCTTGGCCGGTATCGAGTCGAAAATCCCTGTCGACGAAGTTATTGATGCCATGTACCAAGTAGGTTCTAGCCTCCCAACTGCCTTCCGTGAAACTGCTGAAGGTGGACTTGCTGCTACACCAACAGGCCGTCGCCTGCAAAAAGAAATCTTCGGCGACTAATCTCAAGACTACTAGGAGAATCTATGTCATCTCTATCAGCCATATTTTTCGATTTGGATGGAACCCTTGTTGATAGCTCCATCGGAATCCATAATGCCTTTAGCTACACTTTTGACCAACTTGGAGTCCCCAGCCCTGATGCCAAAACCATCCGTAGCTTTATGGGACCTCCCCTAGAAGTTAGCTTCGCGACCTGTCTCCCAGAGGAAGAGATTGACTTAGCTATCCAGATATACCGCTCCTACTACAAAGAAAAGGGCGTTTACGAAGCTCAATTATTCCCACATATCAAAGAATTACTTTCAGAACTAGTCAAGGACTATCCCCTCTATATCACAACTACGAAAAATACGCCTATTGCACTAACAATGACTCAAACTTTGAGATTGATCACTTCTTTGACGGCATCTACGGTTCAAGTCCTCAAGCCCTGCACAAGGCGGATGTCATTCATCAGGCTTTAAACAATCATCAGTTAGAGCCAGAGCAGGTTGTCATTATCGGAGATACCAAGTTTGATATGATTGGCGCTCAGGAAACAGGGATTAAAAAATTGGCTGTTACCTGGGGATTCGGTGAACAAGCTGAACTTCTAAGTTACCAGCCTGACTGGATTGCTCATCAAGTAGAGAATATTTTAAATCACTTGCAAAAGAAGTCCTAAGAAAAGACTCCCAAGTTAGAAGCCTAAACTCGGGAGTCTTATTTTGTTATGGCTAAATAGTATCCACTAAAACAGCTCTTTTGTTTCATTTAATCAAAAGGCGGAGCTTCATCTTGAACTTCTCTTGTTTCATCAGTTGTTGATGCATCTAATTCCTTTGTAGGAAAAGCTAACAAGATTAAAAGGATAACACCATCCAGCGAAAGCACAGGAAGAAAGATAAAACCACTGAAGATAGCTAGCAGTGGAATCAATTCGAAAAAAATGAAAGCCCAATGGAGGCCCGCATCACGTAAACGACGAACTTTTAGAGCCAGGCTAGGAATAAATAACACCATAGACAAAATGATATAAAGACTTAAGAAAGCTACGCCTGAAATTGGGTCTATCTCTTTTCCGGCATTCAAAATCATTTCAAAATAGATAATATAAAGTGGGATGCAAAAAATATTATTTATCAACCAAACCCACCAGAAATCGGAACGTGTTGAACGACCTGAAAAATCTAAATAGCCTTTGAAAAAATTCTTATAAGCTTGAATCATGACCTACTCCTTTGTTATTGTTTTTTATCGTTTAGGATTCTTAATACGATTAAGTAGAGCAACTGTGAAAAGACATAAAATACTCCCAGATCTTAAATCTAGACCTGGGAGTATTTTGAAGAACTAGCTTTACAGTCTAAAAGATCTTATCAGCTAGATATCCTTTCACAAATTTATTTTAGTTCTTGTTTATTTCTTCAAAAGGTGAGACTTCTTGAGCTTCAACCGCTTCAATTGCCTCTACAACTTCTACAGCTTCCTCAGTTTGAACTTCTTTTACTTGGTTCATAACTGGAGTTGCTTCTTCCTTTGTTGGCATAGCCAAAAGTACTAGAAGAACAATACTACCCAGTGGAATGAATAAAATAAAGATAAGCGCCCAGTGGAAACCAGCATCACGAAGGCGACGGACCATCAAAGCAAGTGACGGCAAAAAAATTGCTAGGCCAAAAATAAAATAGATAATAGCGATAAAGCCCAAAGTAATAAGAGCACTCTGATTTCGTGAGTTAGCCAGAGCATTTCCATATGATAAGAAGAAAGGAATATAAAGAATCATATTTCCAAGCCAAACCCACCAGTATTCTGAACGAGTTGAACGGCCTGCAAAATCTACATAGCCTTTAAAGAAACTTTTATAAGCGTTAATCATAAGACACTCCCTTTTATTGTTATTTGTTATATTTTACCATATCTGTTCACTTAGAGCAAATATGTTCAAAATCACCTAGAAATCCCTCTAAATATAGAAAAAAGATATTACCTGTCACCTCCACTTAAAGAAGATTTGACGGATAATACCTTATTTTTATATTTAATCCACATGAGTTGTTTCATTAGCAAAGCCAATAATGGCTCTCTTTAATTCGGTTCCTCGTAATGTACGGAATTCCTCAATTTTTTGATCAATTGTTTCTAGAGGCATAACATTAACCTTACCGACAAAAATTTTATCCATGACTTGATTTTCTACTAACTCAGTCGATACTAGCAATTCTTCGTAGAGCTTTTCTCCTGGACGAATTCCAACTTCTACAATTGGAATTTCACTTTCAGTATGACCACTTAGAAGAACCATCTTCTTAGCCAAATCATAAATGCGTACAGGTTTACCCATATCAAGGATAAAGACTTCTCCATCCTTAGCATAAGCACCCGCATGAATCACCAAACGACTAGCTTCTGGAATAGTCATAAAGTAACGAGTCATTCGGAAATCTGTAACTGTTACAGGCCCACCTTCTGCAATCTGACGCTCAAAGACAGGAATTACACTACCCCGACTACCAAGTACATTCCCGAAACGCACCGCACAATAAGTGGACTCGCTACGCTGGTTAAATCCAGTAACAATCAACTCTGCAACACGTTTGGTTGCTCCCATTACGTTTGGTGGATTAACGGCCTTATCTGTCGAAATCATAACCATTTTTGGCACTTTCGCTGCATCAACTGCCTTGGCAACATTATAAGTTCCAAGGATATTATTTTTAAAGGCTTCTTTTGGATTACGCTCCATCATTGGTACATGCTTATGGGCCGCAGCATGGTAGACAATGGCTGGTTCGTACTGTTCAAATACTTGAAGCAGGCGCTCATAATCTTGAATATCCGCAATGACTGGAACATAGTCAATTCCTTGGAAACTACGAATCAATTCATGATAGATGAGATAAATGGAATTTTCCCCATGTCCCAACAAGATCACACGCTCTGGATTGAAACGACTTATCTGGCGACAGATTTCTGAACCGATTGATCCTCCTGCACCAGTGACCAAGATGGTCTTATTATTGATTTCTCCTCCGATACGTGATTCATCCAAGCGAATTTCTTGTCTTCCCAGCAAGTCTGCAAGGTCCAGTTTTTGGAAACTACCGACTGACGGATCTAACCCCTGTACGACAGACTCAACTCGAGGCATCTTGAAACACTTGACATTGAGTTGGTTACACATTTGCAAGATTCGTTCGTACTCTGATGGATCTAGAGAAGGAATCGCAACAATTACTTTTTCAACTCTGTAACGTTTGGCAAGTTCTGGTAATTCATTATAAGAGCCGAGAACTGGGACTTTCCCAAGTTTTTGCCCTTTTTTCTTTTCATCATTGTCCAAAATACCGACTAACTCAAGATCGCTCGTTGGATGTTGGTAACTATTCATGAAGAGGGCACCACCGTCTCCCGCACCAATTAAGAAGGTCCGACGGTGTTCTCCATCTCCAGTCCCCTTCTTACGTCTAGAGTAGATGAGTTGCCAAGTAATCCGTGGGAAAAGAATCAAGAAGGTTGTTAGCAATATAAAGAGGACGATAAAGCGGACAGAAAAGAGTGGGAGAAAGGCATAGCAGATCACATAAGACAAGATACTACTAATACTCACTCCGATGAAAATCTTCATGTAGTCCGTAATCTTGCTATAACGACTAATACTTGCATTTAGACCCCAAAATCCAATCATAATTTGATAGAAAAGGAAGGTTAGAGCTGTGTAAATCACATAGTCGACAGGGGTTGGATTAATCAAGCCATAAAATAGAATATAGGAAACAATGATTGATAAAACCATACTGGTGATGTCAAAAAATCCCCAGAATACTTGTTTTTGTTGTTTATTTAATACTTCAACCAGATCAATTACATAATCTGTCATTTTTTTATTCATGTGAATGGTATCCTCCTATACAGAGAAAATGTTTAATTGAGCATGAGATAAGGAGTCTTAATTTAAATACTGAATTTCAGATTTATAACTTTTTCTCCATTTAAAACCTTTAATCAACCCAACTATTGTGCCTATGCCGTAGGCAAAATGGATTGAAAACAGCATAAATGGCATTAAGAGCAATGCTATATTTTTATGTTTCAATAAGGTAAGTATAGTCAATGAAATTACAAATAGGCTATAAACTGCTACTAGAAACATTAAAAAGAATGGAGAAAAAGGTAGTAATATAGTACTGACAATAATACTTAACACAAAAGCAAAGGGAACATAATGAAAAATAGATAGACATTTTGGTTTAACATGAGTTGTCAATCCAATCCATAGACCATTTGAATACTTTTGGTGGAGCATCTTTTTAAATGTGGGTCGAATATATTGATAAGATAAAACTTTAGGACTAAATCTTATCTTATATCCGTGATTTCTGATACGATAATGAAGTTCATTGTCTTCTGTTCTTCCAAGCTGTTCATCGACTAGACCAGCTTTCTCAAAAACTTCTCGACGGTACATACCATGAAAAATTGAAGAAACATATCTGTCTTGAGAGCTGTTTCGATAATCTGCGATGCTACTTCCAAACATATTTTCTTCAACGATATGTAAAGCTTCTGACCATTTCCCTTCGGCTTCAACAATCGTCGGTCTAGGGCCACCACAGATATATTCTCCCTGATTGATTAGCTCAACATTATTCCTCACAAAATTCTCTGTGACTTTGGAGTGCGCATCAATCTTCAAAATAAGGTTTCCATTAGAGTTCTTAATCCCTAAATTAAAACCACTTGCTTGATTCTTTAGGGTTATCATATAATCTAATCGACCTAAATTCAGTATTCTCAGAGATAAATCGCTGAATAATATCGGTTGTATTATCTGTGGACATTGCATTAATAAATAGAATTTCAATATTTTCTTTATTATATGTCTGTCTTTTTAAATCTTCAATTAAGCCCGGTAAATATTTTTCTTCATTATAAGCACTAATCACAATAGAGACGATTAAATTATCGATTTGTTGAATCACTTACAGTCTCCTAAATATTTTCTTTCACTATTTTATCACAAATTTCTCTACTTTCCTATCTTTATTTGAATCCTGGGAAAAATCTAGTAAATAGTTTCAGGTGTTTTCAGTTTCAAATTCCCACTACCAAAGAAAGCTTCCCTTGTTCCAGCTTGACATCTCCTACAAAAAAACTTAAAATAAGCTGTTATTAAAATCAGCTATTCGAGGTTCACATGAAAAAACGATCACTCTTTTTTATTCTAGGAATTATCTTAATTGGAGCGGTCTTAAGAGCTCCTTTCACAGCTTTACCAACTGTTTTGGGAGATATTGCCCAAGGTCTAGGCGTGGAAGTTAGTTCACTTGGTGTTTTGACCAGTCTCCCTCTCTTAATGTTTGCTCTTTTCTCCTCTTTTGCGACTCGTTTAGCTCAAAAGATTGGACTTGAGCACCTTTTTACCTATAGTCTTATTGTATTGACCATCGGTTCAGTGATTCGTATCTTTAATCTTCCTCTACTCTATCTAGGGACTTTACTTGTCGGAGCAAGTATTGCGATCTTTAACGTGCTCCTTCCTAGCGCCATTCAGGTCAATCACCCACAAAAGATTGGCTTTCTGACAACCATCTATGTGACCTCTATGGGGATTACAACGGCTCTTGCTTCCTATCTCTCTGTACCCATTACTCAAGCAAGCTCTTGGAAAGGCTTGATTCTCTGTTTATCCTTGGCCTGTCTACTAACTTTAGTTGCCTGGCTCCCCAATCATCGTCACAATCATTTTCTAAAAGGAAGTGAGAAAAAACAAAAGAAAGAGAATATCTTAAAAAACAAGGAAGTTTGGGCTATTATTGTATTCGGTGGACTTCAGTCCTTACTCTTCTATACCAGTATGACCTGGTTACCTACCATGGCAATCAGTGCTGGCTTATCTCACACAGATGCCGGTCTTTTAGCTTCGATCTTTTCTCTGACTAGTATCCCCTTTTCGATGACTATTCCAAGTTTAACGACTCGTTTGTCCAATCGTCACCGTCAAATCATGCTGACAGTCATCTCTATCGCTGGATTGCTTGGAATTGCCATGCTCTTATACCCGAGCAAGAGTTTCCTCTACTGGTTAGTAGCGCATCTCTTAATTGGTACTGCCTGTAGCGCTCTTTTCCCTTATCTCATGGTTTGCTTCTCCGTCAAAACTAGCTCGCCTGAAAAGACAGCCCAATTGTCTGGACTTGCCCAGACCGGCGGCTACATTTTGGCAGCCATTGGCCCAGCCCTCTTTGGTTACAGCTTTGACATGTTCCAATCTTGGTTCCCAGCTGTAATAGCTCTCCTCATCATCCATGTCATCATGACCATCTCCCTCTTTATGGTGGATAAAACTGAAAAAATCCTCTAAAAAGGTTTTAGAGTTTACCACAGATAAACACACTTTCAAGCCAGACTGAGTCTGGTTTTTTTGGATCTTCACAACATTTTACAAAGAATAGATTTACCAAGCATACCACTCTTACTATGCGCAAAAATGATATAATAAAGCTAGGAAAACTTCGGTTACAATTTATTAGGAGTAGCACTGTTTGGGTACATAAAAGGTTATTACTTTCGGAATTGATAGTTGAAGCGATACTAAAGTTGAAATTATAAACGTCTACATTTATAATTGTTTTAACACCATTAAGAAATTTTGATTAGATAAAAAATTTCGATTAACCAAGGACCATCGAATCATATAAGGAGAAATTTGTATGCTAGCAAAAGCAGGGGACGTTTATTGTGTTTACAATTTCCATCTAAAAAAATACACAGCTTGTCAGATAACCAAGATAGAAGAGGGGGAGAAAAAGCCGCAGGCTGTCCTACTGTCTTTAGACTGGTCGGGAAAACAACCTCTTAGAGAAGAAGAACTATCTTCTTTGAAGCCACTCTATATAGATTTTATGTACTGGGAAAGAAACTTACATCTCAGTAATGTTGATATCCATGTACCGTCACATTATATTTTTATTGGTAATACAACACCATTAACAACCGAAAGCACAAACACATATGCTATGTTTTGGGGGAATGGTTACGATATTTATAGGCAACTGAAATGGCAAGAAATACCAAAAGAAAAAAGAGATTTATTTAAGAAAGCAGATAAAAGCAAGGAAAAAGTTTCATTTACAGGAAATGAGTGCCGTATTTCTAAACACAATATCAATGACGAGTGGACGCCTTTTGAAGACGCATTAGAATTAAAGGTCTTTCCTTGTTTATCTAAGTTGACATTAACGAGATGGCACAAAAATATATATGAGTATTTGCAGTCAACTCCTTTTATTACAGAACTAGTTCTTGAGAATCATGGACAAACAAAACTGGATTTTTCTAAGACATCCATACATCGACTTTCCATTGATTTGACAGGCGTAGAGGAACTTAGATTGAACGATGATTTGGAGGAGCTAGTCTTATTAGGAGACATGAGCGACAATTGTCAAATACTTGTAAAGGACTATGGAGCCAGCTTACGATTACAACTTGATCGTTCTCTACCTAAGATACTGGGATTAAAAGATTTAGGAGCCATCCATTGTTCGAATATTCTTGAAATAGACTTTGCACAAATCTTGAATAACTATCCAAATCTTAGGGAATTAAGATTATGGGGAAAACCTGGTCATATTCTTAATTTCCATAAATTGTCAGAGTTCAAAGAGTTAGTCATATTTTCCACTGTTGATTTGTTTGGCTTTACCGCAGAGGATATTCCAAAACCAGAAGATTTACCTCGATTAAGCATGTTTTGGATGAGCAGCTTACCAGAAGAGGCCGCTAAAGTAGCCAAAAAATATTATTAAAAACAGCAGGACAAGGGACTGAATCTTTGGATAACAAAACCGAGAAAAGCTGAATGGCTTGCCCAAAACCTAGACAATCCATTTCGCTCATGGGATGGACAAGAAAATATTTCGACCGCAGACGCAAAAAAAGCAGTCGCTCTATATAGAAAGACTAGAGCAAGTCTTATAAAGCTTCTAGAAAACCCCAACGAGGACACTATGAAACACATAGAAGTCCTCATAAGAGAATATACTCAAGGTTTCAATAAAATGGACAAGCGTAACTGTTTTATTGAAACAATCGAGAGAGAGGATATCTATGATGCCCTGGTCGAGATCTTAGATTTACTACCTGAAGATTTAGGGATGGACAAAGAAAAATTTATAGAAATCTTTGATGAGCTAAAAGATTTTTAAATGAGAAACCTTTCTAGTTCATTCTTGAAACGGAGATTATCATGACTAACTTTATACAGACTATCACAGTCGAAAATCGGCAGGTCGACAAAGAGAATTACTTTACAATTGGCTACTCTCCTGAGATAGAAAAATCTTTACTGTGTGTTTATATTTCTTGGATTGCTGGTTACGAACGCTATTACGAGTTAGATGACGGAGATTTGGCTCTCTTTGAAAGCAAACGAGAAGAATTTCTCAAAAAATATGACAAAGAAATCAAGGTTTATCGGACTGAAAGATTGATTGGTTCTGGTGCCTTGAGGGATTACAATTTCAGTTCTTTGCCTGAAAATATCCTAGAAAACTTGGATAGCTATCCTCCATTTAATGGATATGTCTATCAAAACGGCATCCTCTGTGCTAGAATCAAGATTGAAGACAAGTATTTTTATCTTCCGCCCATTTATGATGAGGATTACAGATAAGCATTGCCTCAAAGTAATGCAAAACAGCCTCCAATCTTCTAGTTTTTGCTAGAAGATTTTTTATATATAAAAATTTTACACATATTACTTGACAGCGTTTCCATTTAGATGTATGATGTATGTGTAGAATAATTATATATAAAATTTTTATATACTAAAAAGGAGGTGCCCCATGTATTTTCCGACATCAGCGGCTTTGATTGAATTTCTCATCTTAGCCATCCTAGAACAAGGGGATTCCTATGGTTATGAAATTAGCCAAACCATTAAACTCATTGCCAAAATCAAGGAATCTACCCTCTACCCCATCTTGAAAAAACTGGATACCAACCGCTATCTGACTACATACTCTCGCGAATACCAAGGTCGGATGCGGAAGTACTACTCCTTAACAGAGATTGGGGAGGAGCAACTATTTGTACTCAGAGAAGAGTGGACACTCTACACTGACACTATCAACGGCATCATAGAAGGGAGCATTCGCCATGACAAGAACTGAATATTTGAATCAGCTTGAAGCCTATCTGATGAAGCTTCCTCAATCTGATCGCATTGAAGCCATGGATTACTTCAAAGAACTCTTTGATGATGCGGGTCCAGAAGGTGAGGAGGAGCTTATCGCTAGCCTGGGAAGTCCAAAAGAAGCTGCCCATGATGTCCTGACTACACTTCTTGATAAGAAAATAAACGAAGAAAATTCCAGCAAGAACGACCGCCATATTTTACGCATCGCTCTACTAGCCCTTCTTGCAGCTCCTATCGGAATTCCAGTCGGAATTGCTCTTCTCATGGCTATCATCGGGATTTTTATCGCTGCTGTCAGCGTACTTATGGCCTTCTTTGCTGTATCAGTGGCTGGACTAATCCTAGGAGGCGTTCTCCTATTTGAAAGCTTCTACGTTCTGGCTGAATCGACATCTGCTTTTGTGCTGATTTTTGGAGGAGGTTTATTAGCGATTGGGGCTTCGTCTCTAGTCTTACTAGCAACTTCTTATGTGACCCGTTTCTTTGGATTACTAGTCCTTCGACTTATCCAATGGATTCTTAATAGAGGAAAGAGAGGTGAAAGACATGCGTAAATGGACAAAAGGATTTCTTATCTTTGGTGTTGTTACCAGTATCATCGGTTTTTCAATGATAATCATCGGCATCCAAACAGACGGTGTCAGAGGCCTCCTTGCAATGTCACAAAAACCAGTCTTTGAGAGCCGAATGGAAGAGCTCGTTTTTGATCAAGATATTGAAAATCTTAACATGTCACTGACAGAACATTCGTTAGTCATTAGAGAATCTAGCGATGACAAGATTCACCTTCAGTATCACCCGACCATCTCTGAAAAAGAAAACCTCCAGCATTCTATCAAAGAAAAAACTCTTGAGATTTCTGACACCAAGTCAACGACACGTCGTTCTGTAGGTTCTAGTATCGAGGGAATCCTATTTATCGCAAGTGAATTCTCAAGTCGCAATAATGAAGTCGTTCTATCACTACCAAAAGGAAGAGAATTAAAAAATCTAACCGCCCAGGTTGACCATGGTATCCTTTCGATTGCCGATGTAAAACTCAGCAACGCCAAGATTCAGTCAAATGGCTATCTTCTTCGTATCACTAATAGCGAGATCAAAATAGCCAGCTGACCACAACTGGAATTGTCAATGTATTTGAAACCAGTCTAACAGATAGCCGTATCCAAGCAGAACATCAACATATCTCTGCTGACGACATCCAAGTGCACGGTAAGGTAGAATTCGAGGCAGAAAATGACATCATACTCATGTTGTCCCGAAAAGAGCTTGAACGAATCAATCTCAATCTCTCATCAGAATACGGGGCTATCTATCATCGAACTCGAGAAGGAGTGAATCATGTCCAGGGGAATCATGTAAATAATGACGAAGAATTCTCCAATCCTTACAAAGTAGAGAAAAAAGATACGCAAGATCTCCTCGTCGCAAAGGCAGGTCAAGATATCAACATTCCAGACGAACCGGATCGCTCACCCAATTCGAGAGATCATTAATCATAGTTAATCATTACTACTCAAACAAGAAATAAAAAGGAGGTCTATTATGACTCAAGAATGGTTTGAAAGTGCTGATTTCGAGAAAACAGCCAACAATGAGAAAAAAGAACATCCATCTGATCCAGTCATTCCTGAAGAAGAGTTAAAAGAAAAAGAAGAGTTGCCAGTGGTTGAAGAAAGTCTTCAAGTCAATCCTGAAGAACAAGAAGCTGACCTAGAAAAAGTAGAGAATGACGAACACGCAGAACTCGTGGAAAATACAGAAAAGATAGACAAGTCAGAAGAACCTGTAGAGACTGAAGAACAAGAAGAACTGGCAACAAAGACAGACCAAGCAGAAAAACCAGTTAAGGAAGCACCTCAGCCTAGCAAATCTTTGGAAAGTCCATTTGTCCCAGACCCTGTCCCTACAAAAACTGCAATTTTTAGGGAAGAAATGGCTGAATTTTGGACTTGGTTACAGGGTGCTATTAAAGAACCGACCTCTAGTGTTTACACAGATAAAAAACACAGTTATACTGCCTTTGCGCTCCTATCTATCTTTTCTGCTACGAGTTTCTTCTTTAGCATCTATCACATCAAGCAAGCCTACTACGGCCATATGGCAGCCATCGACTCTAAAGCTCTCCAGCATTTCCCTTCACTGAATCTCTTTTCTATCTTCTCTATCTTGGTAGCTACAAGTCTCTTCTTCTTTTCAATCCTCATGGGTGGATTTGTAGTCAAACGCTTTGTCGACCAAGACCGTAACTGGACACTGGAAAGCCTTGCAAGAGTATAGCAGACTCTTCGCCCTTCCTATCCTGCTCACGGGTATTGCGTGTTTCTTTGCCTTCTTTAATAGTCTACGTTTTGCAGCTCTTCTTTGCCTCATTAGCATTGGTCTGGTACTTCTTGCCAACCTCTATACCATCTCAAGACCAAGTAAAGATAGCCAAACCGACTCCTTCTATCGCCTTCTCTTGACCTTCCTAGTCAACGGAAGCATCCTATTTCTCTTTTTCCTAGCAGAAATGGCACTGGTTTTTGATTATCTCCGAATTCTAGCCTTTATGTAATATAAAATCCTGTCAGCTCTTGACAGGATTTTTTGTACACAAAAACAAGCCGAACGGCTTGTTTTATTTTTCAGTTGCTAATGCTTCAAAATCTTCCCCTAAAACAGGTCCTACCACTATTTGGTTGGCATCTAAATCCTGACAAAGTTCCTTTGGAAGAGCTTCTAAGAATTTTGCATAATCTAGTCTGGCTACTGCTTCATAGTCTTCAGGCTTAGAACCATCTCCAGATATTTTCACCAAGTCAATCTCCCAGATGACATCTTTACCTGCCAATTGCTCAATGTAAGGAGCAGGAACAACAGGCCCCTCGGTAAGATAGTCTTAACTCCCTGGGCTAAATGGTAGATGCCGTGAATCTTGCCTTGGCCATCTGGGTAAAATCTGAGGGTTGCAAGATAAGCATCAGACTCTTGAACCTTTTTGGCCAGAGTTTCAAAACGTGTCAAACCATCTTGTTCTAAGAAAGCTTCCAAATCCGTCTTATTAAAATAAATAGGTGAAAGAATTCCTTGGCAGAAATATAGACGAGCAGCCTTGTCAGCTAAATAGTTTTTAACAGTTTCTTGGAAATAAAGATTCAAGTCGAAGTCCTCTAAACCTTCAACTGCTTCTCCTATCTTACTAGACAATGCTCGTAAAAGATCTTCTACAATTTCCCAGTCAGCTCTTGTGATAAAATCAGGAATAACAACTTGATAGCCTTTCTTGCTATCTTCATAGCTAACTTTAAAGAGAAATTGAGACTTACCCACAACAGCACACTCGATATACTCAAGGCGATTGAGAGGTTGACGGAGGTAGACAGCATCATAACTATGCGACTCTAAACCATCTACCAAGTTCAAGATAGACTTGGCTGTATAAATCTCCTGTTGTCCTATAATACTTTGTTTATTTGGAATCAAAAATGTTTTCGCCATAAATGGCCTCCTTCGAAATCGTTTACATATAGTATACACCATTTTCCTGAAAGATGCAGAAACAAATTTAAGATTTTTGAGTCAAAAGCATAGAAAAACAGCCCCTTGGGACTGTTTCTTTTTAAACTGCTGCAGCTTCGTCTAGGCTTTCACCAATCACAGCAAGTCTTTCTACTACATCTGCATGTGTTAGTTCATGCTCCAAAACATAGCGATTGCGTGGATGAACACGGCATTCATGTGAGCAACCACGAAGGTACTTGTCTTCGTTTTCTTCTGACGTCAAGATACGACGGTTACAGAAAGGATTTCCACAGTTGACATAGCGCTCACATGGTGTTCCATCAAACCAGTCCTTACCAACAACAGTTGGATTTACATGGTTAACATCCACCGCGATACGCTCGTCAAAGACGTACATTTTACCATCCCAAAGCTCACCTTGAACTTCTGGATCTTTCCCGTAAGTCGCAATTCCTCCATGCAATTGACCGACATCTTTGTAGCCTTCACGGACCATCCAGCCAGAGAATTTCTCACAGCGGACTCCACCTGTACAGTAAACCACGACACGTTTGTCCATGAATTTCTCTTTGTTGTCACGGACCCATTGTGGCAACTCACGGAAGTTGCGAATTTCAGGACGGATAGCACCTCGGAAGTGTCCTAGATCATATTCGTAGTCATTACGTGTATCTAAGACAACGGTATCTTCATCAAGTAAAGCTTCCTTGAACTCTTTTGGAGACAGGTAAGCACCAGTTGTTTCTAATGGATTAATGTCATTGTCAAAGTCATTGTCTTCAAGACCTAGGTGAACAATTTCTTTTTTGTAACGAACAAACATCTTCTTGAAGGCTTGCTCGTTTTCTTCATCAATCTTGAACCATAAGTTCTCCATCCCTGGGAGACTGTGAACATAGTCCATATATTTTTGTGTTGTTTCGTAGTCACCTGAAACTGTTCCATTAATACCCTCATCAGCCACAAGGATACGACCTTTTAAACCGATAGATTTACAGAAGTCCAAATGATCTGCAGCGAATTGTTCCGCATTTTCAATTGGAGTATAGAGGTAGTAAAGTAAGACACGAATATCTTTTGCCATAAGATTTGTTCTCTTTTCTATTCTTAAATTTTCAGAATTTTTCATCTAACTATACTAGTATACCGACAAAGAAAAGCGATTGCAATTTATTTGACTGAAATTTAACCTCCTCTAACTAGGGCTAGTTTTGATTTGCAATTCTACATCAAACTCAAAACTATAAAAAAATCCTTGGATAATTCCAAGGATTAATGTTTATGCTTTTTTAGCTTTAGACATGTAGAAGAGTTGGAGAAGAATACCAACGATAGCCATACCAATAACGATGAAGAAGGCCATTGTGTAGTCTCCTTGGTTGGCTTGCGCAAGACGTGCACCAAGCTGTGGACCAGCAATCGCAGCCACACCGTATGCAGTAAACATCCAACCGTAGTTTGTTCCTACATAAGTTACTCCCCAGTTTCAGCAGTGATACCTGGGAATGAACCTAGGAATCCACCGAATGACAAGGCAACCATCATAACTCCAAGAATAGCTAAGATGCTACCTGGGCCTTTGAACAAGGCTGTAAGCAATAATCCAACAGCAATTGCTCCAAACATAGCGATAACTGTAGGGTAGCGACCAATCTTATCAGATACTGAACCCCAGAAGATACGTCCAAATGTATTAGCGATAGATACTAACATAACGAAGAGTGTAGCTTCTCCTACAAGTTGATACTGGTCAGAAATTGAAGCTGCAGTACCGATGATCATCATTCCACCAGTAGCACCAAGAACGTAAATCAACCATAGAAGCCAGTAATTTCCATCACGAAGCATTTCTTTGTAAGTTTTACCTTCTGGTTGGGCTGACCCAGCTGCAGGCGCAGCCGCAGGAGCTTTCTCCATTACCAAAGAAGAAGTACAAATAACAATTAGAAGAATGATACCTAATACTTTAAATGTTGAGTATACACCCATAGAAGCAATCAAAGCTTTGGCAACTGGACCGATAATAAGTGGACCTAATCCGAAACCTGCCGCTGTCAAACCACCAGCTAGACCTTTTTTATCTGGGAACCACTTAGTAGCAACTGAAGTAGATGCTCCATAAGCTGAACCAATACCAAGCCCTAAGACAACCCCGTAAGTGAGGTAAAGAATAGGAAGAGTGGTAGCAAATCCAGTAGCAAACATACCAGCACCAAAGAGAATACCACCTAGGAATACAAATTTCTTAGGTCCTACTGAATCGACTTTAGGACCAAAAATAATCATACCAACAGGTACCATTGCAAAAGAAATACTAAAGGCCAAAGAAGTTTGGGCTTGAACCCATCCTTGACTAGCATTGGTTTCTAGCAGTGCCTTTTGAAAGACTGACCAGGCGTACCCAGCACCTAGAGAGAGATTCGTTAAAATGGCTGCTGCCAAAATTAACCAACGATTGGGTGTTTTTTTCATATGAATAACCTCATGTAAAATTCTTATCCCTAAAGGGAAACTTAGACAAGTGTTGTCATTTCTTCATCTACCTAGCCTAGAAAATTTATCTAGTAAGTCTATGTAAATAAGCTAGTATATAAGCAAATTGCTTATATGAGAACACCGATTTAAAAGCTAGCTTTTAAGATCCCCTTAAATCAGATGTTAAAGTAATTTTCACAATGTTAAGCGCTTTCATTGTTTTACACTATCATTATAAGCTAGATTCATTTAAAAATCTACTTAATTAAACTAATAGGGGTATTAGCTCAATTAAGCCCTATTCATATCTTATCCTATTATCTTTTAAAGAGATATTCTTCATGTTTAATAACAAAAAAAGAATCACCACCCTATCTGGAAAAACCAGACAAGATAGTGATTGCTCTTTTAGGAATGAATACACGAAATCAATGATCTAAATAATTATTTGTTTTTCAAGAATTCGTCATATTGTTTTTGCATTTCATCCAATACTTTTTGGTATGCACCTTCAGATTTAAGTTTTTCCATCAATTCTGGAATAGCTTTTTCTGGGTCTACAGTACCAGTGTTGATAGCTGTATCGAACTGTTGCATAGTGTTAGTGATAGCTGAGATTTCAGATTTCACGTTGTCAGTGTTGAAGATGAATCCAAGCGCTGGAGATTCTTTTGCAGTTTCCAAGTCTTTCTTAGATTGTGCAATTTGTTCATCTGTAACGTTTTCGTTAATGTAAAGGATCCAGTTGTTACCAGTGTTCCATCCTGACATGTGAGTGTTTCCTTTATATCCATCAAGGACTTTAACACGGTTTTCTTTACCTTCAACTTTTTCCCAGTTCTTGCCTTCTGGTCCATAAACAAGTCCGTTCAAGAGTTCTGGGTTAGTGTTCAAGAGGTTCAACACTTCCATTGCTTTTTCTTTGTTCTTAGAGTTGTTTGAGATTACAAAGTTAGCAACTTGTGTTGTTTGGTTTTTCTTGATGAAGTTAGTAAATGGTTTGATTTTGATGTCTCTGTTAGCAACACGAGAAAGCAAGCTGCTACCGTAGTCAGCTGGTCCTACTGTTTCTTCGCGAACGAGCCAAGTATCTTGAGTAAGGTCATATGAAGTATCGCTTGTTGCTACGTCTTTTGGAATGTATCCTGCTTCATAGAATTTGTGAAGAGTCTTCAAGTGTTCTACGAAACGAGGAACTTCGTAACGGTTTACGATCTTAGTTGTGTCGCCTTCAAGGTCGATGACGAATGGAAGACCATTTGCAACTGGATAGTCAAAGTTTTCTGATGGAATAAAGTTTTTACCAACAGCGAATGGCATTACATCTGGAGCTTTTTCTTTGATTTGTTTCAAGACTGGTTCAAGTGTTTCGTATGAAGTTACACCTGAGATATCGATGCCGTATTTTTCAAGAAGTGGGCCGTTGAAAGCAAAGTTTTGTGAAGATGCAACGTTGGCTGCAACTGGAACTGCATAGATCTTACCGTTTACAGTGTTACCTTTGATGTAAGCTGGGTCAAGCGCTTTGTAAAGGTCAGCTCCTTCTTTCTTGTACAATTCTGTCAAGTCAGCATAAGCACCTTTTTGAGCGTTTACTACATAGTTATCTGCAAATGCGATATCGTAGTTTTCACCTGATGAAGTGATAACTGACATTTTCTTACCGTAGTCACCCCAACCAAGATATTGGATGTCTAATTTAGCACCAACTTTTTCTCCGATGATTTTGTTTGCATTTTCTAGCAATTCATCCAAGTTGTCTGGCTTGTCACCGATTTGGTACATTTTGATAACAGTTTTGTCACCCGAAGCTGAGTCAGCAGCTTTTTGGTTGTTCCCTTTAAGGTTTCCACAAGCTGCAAGGCTAGCTGCCAAAGCTACAAGACTAGCTGAAGCGAAAGCATATTTTTTCCAGTTTTTCATTATAAAAACTCCTTTATTTATTTTTATTTTAAACAATAGTTAGGATGAACTTTTCATCAAACGAGAAGCTCATAGGGTTGAGAGACTGTATTTCTCAGCTCTTCTTATTCTTTAACACCACCGATAGTCAAACCTTTTACAAAGTAGCGTTGGAAGAATGGGAATAGTGCTGCGATTGGAACAGTCGCAACTACGACCATGGCCATACGTCCTGTTTCCTTAGGTAGGGCAACTGCAAGTTGTCCTGATAGACCAACTGATTTAGCAATGTAATCCATGTTGTTTTGGATTTGCATGAGCAAATATTGTAATGGATACAAGTTGTCACTCTTGATGTAGAGGAGGGCGTTAAACCAGTCGTTCCAGAATCCTAGGGCTGTTAGCAGCGTGATTGTTGCAATACCTGGTAGAGACAGAGGCAAACAGATCTGGAAGAAGATCCGCGCTTCACTAGCACCATCGATACGAGCAGACTCAAGAATCGCTTCTGGGATTGTCTTCTTGAAGAAGGAACGCATCAACATGATGTTGAATGGCGATAGAAGCATTGGAACAATCAAGGCCCAAATAGTGTCACCAAGGTGAAGCAATTGAGTTACTACGATATAGCCTGGTACCAAACCGGCGTTGAACAACATACTAAGGAGTGCAAATACTGTAAAGAATTTACGGTACTTGAAAGTCGTTCTTGAGATAGCGTAAGCATAAGTTGTTGTGATAAATACGTTTGTAAAAGTACCAACAACTGTTACAAAAGTTGAGATAAAGAGTGATTGTAGAATCTTATCCTTAAATTGGGTTAAGAACTCAAATCCATCGAACCCGAATTTTGATGGGAAGAAACTATATCCGTGTTGAACAAGACTTGTTTCATCTGTAACTGAGATCATGATAACAAAGATGAAAGGCAAGATACAAGAAAGGGCAACTAATCCAGTTAAGATACTAAAGAAGATATCTGTTTTTTTACTGAAGGAGTGGATGCCGACATTATCAATTTTTTCTTTTTGAATATTTTTGCCATTTACTCCTCCTTTCTAGAATAGTGCCGAATTAGGATCCACACGTCTTGCTAGCAAGTTTGATAGAATAACAAGAATCAAACCAACGACTGACTGATAGAGACCGGCTGCTGATGCCATACCGATGTCTGCCGTCTGAGTCAAGCCATTGAAGACGTAGACGTCCAATACGTTTGTTACGTTGTAAAGCTGACCAGCATTGTGAGGAATTTGGTAGAAGAGACCAAAGTCTGCACGGAAGATATTTCCGACTGCAAGGATGGTCAATACTGTCACGAGCGGTGTCAACTGAGGAATGGTTACGTTACGGATACGTTGCCACTTGCTAGCTCCATCCACTGTCGCTGCTTCGTAGTAAGTTGGATCAATTCCCATGATAGTTGCATAGTACATGATACTACTATATCCAAAACCTTTCCAGATTCCTAGGAAAAGCAAGAGATAAGGCCAGATACCCAAGTCGGCATAGAAGTTAATACCTTTCATACCAATAGCTTCTAGGAAACGATTGATAACCCCTTTGTCAATGTTAAGGAAAGCGTCTGTAAAGAAACTGATGATAACCCATGACAAAAAGTAAGGGAACAACATAGTTGTTTGATAAATCTTAACCATTCTCTTAGAGCGAAGCTCACTGAGGATGATGGCAATACCAACAGATACAATCAAACCGATGAAGATAAATCCAAGGTTGTAAAGAATAGTATTTCGAGTGATGATAAAGGCATCTCGTGAACTAAACAAGAACTTGAAGTTATCTAGTCCGACCCACTTACTATTGATGATACTGTGAATAAACCCTTCACCAGTCATACGGTAGTCTTTGAAGGCAACCACGTTCCCAAATACCGGGATATAGAAGAATAAAATCAACCAAACTGTCCCTGGTAAGACCATTAAGAGAAAAATCCAGTTATCTCTCAAGGTTTTTGAAAACTTGTTCATAATTTCCTCCCTTTTTATTATTTTTAAACTGATAATATCAGATTTTTTAGACTTGATAACGTTTACAGGATAAGTATACTCCTATTTTAAGGTTAGTTTAAACTACTAATTATAGAAAAAACTCCACAAATTATTTTATGTGGAGAATTTTTTGTGTAAGAAGTAGGTTTCACGAGAAACATACTACTCATTCTGTTCACTATTTAGATTTAGGTTGTATAAATAGTCGAAGCGGTTGCAATAGTATGCCACTGGTTAGCAGTCGTCGCTGCAAAATCCTTGTCTGCGTAAAAGTCGGTAAACGGAAGAATTTCCACTTCTAGTTCGTCGATACGAGAAATTTCACCTGCTAGGTAGTTCTCAATACGGCTTTCAGCGCGCTTAATCCGTTGCAAAAGCCCTCCCATACGGATATCTACAGTATCCAGGCCAAAGACCTTGTTTTCTTTCAACCATTGTTGGCTAAAGAGGGCATGGAAAGTTTCGATAGCACTTCTGAGTTTTGGCAATTCTTCTCTGGCGATTTGTTTCAAGCTGTCTTTATCATCCACTTGATAGGCTTGACGGATACGTCGTCCCACATCAACCTTGCTACTTAAAATAGCATTCAACTGAACCTGAGTCTCAAAGAGATAAGTGTAGATGCCAGCTTTTTCTTTAATGGCAGCAAGAGTCTCAGCTGCCTGGGCAAAGTGAGGCTTGTCCTGCTCAGGAGTCATGTGCTTATCAAGAATTGGGCAAAGAACATCCTGATAAAAGACATAGCGGTTGGGATTGATACCACTGAGATTATCTGGTAGGTCTGGCAAGAGATTGGCTAGGTCAAGCTGCATAAAGTCCTCAACGGATAGACCTGTATTGGTCTTGAAGTGAGCAGATAAACGCTCTAAATCATTGCGATAGCTGAGTTCTGCCCAGATTTGTAGACTTGGCAGAATAGAGAACTGGGCTGTTTCACCACCATTATCCCCCCAACCTGTCACAATGACTTCTTTGATTTGATTGGCACGGCAGGCTTTATTAGCTTCGACTGCGATGAGACGACTGAAATAGTTATGAGGCGTGAAACCAATCCACTTCCAAGCACCACCTGCAAAGGCGAGGTCCTGACTAATCTTGTGGTGGTTGTTAAAGTTACGGTTGTATTTTTCTTCGCTGTCTTGGTAATAATCCCAGTAAACCAAGGTCACACGGTTTTTGAGGCGGTCTAGATAAATACGAGTTTCTTCTGGGATTTCTACATCGCGGTCGTACTGGCCATCTGCTGACATGAGTTTGAAGAACATATCACTCCACATCTGGCAGTGGAAACCATACTTATCTGCGATATCTAGCACGCGCTCTAAATGTTGGCACATAAGGAGACTTCGATCCACAACACCGTTTAGGATGAGGTAGCGTCCCAAACCAACCAAGTGGGCTTCATCCATCCCGATATTTACCTTGCGAGTCTGCAGTTTAGCAAGGGTCGCAAACATGCCATCAATCAGGTCATAAACCTTTTCTTCACCAATGAGGAGAATATCCTCTACATCACGGAGTTGCTGGACTTCTTTGACACCCCATTTGACAAAGGCTGACAAGTGAGCTAAGGTCTGGATACAAGGAACAAAGGTCATATCAAACTGCTGGGCATAGGCTTCGATTTCCTGCAATTCCTCAGCCGAGTATGCACCACGGAAGTAACCAAAGTAAGGTTGTCCCTCTATTTGATAGGTATCTTCCATGTAGAGTTCAAAGGTTGAGTAGCCCATCAAAGCCAACACCTCAATCATCTGCTTGGCAGAGGCAACATTCATTACAGCATTACGGGAACAGTCTGCCATGTAGGCTAAATCTTCATAAGCTGCTTGCTCCTCTATCTCTACTCGATCACCTTCTGTTAAAGCTGTTGCGAGAACAGATAAGGCGCGATAGAGTTGGTGAGGTTTGCGATAAGTCAATTGATAGCTTCCGCCCTCACCCTTGATAGAAATAGAAGCTTGGTCAGACTGAGCGACTGCCACTTCTACATCTGTTAGAGAAATGTGCTTTTGAAGTAAGTCTATAGCTTGCTGTTGTTTACTGCTAATTCCGGTAAAATTTACCATTGGTTTTCCTCCTGTAACCAGTTGACAAGGGCACCGTAGAGATTGGCATCTGCCTGATAGGTGCAAGCTTGGATCACTGGCGCAATTGTATACTCTTCATATCTTTCCACAAAGACGTCTACGGCTTTTTGCACCCCTTTGATAAAATCTGGGTTCTGACTGATAGAGCCACCTAGGCTAATGACATCTGGGTCGATTAGATACTGGATATTGAGCAAGCCTTGAGCTAGATTACGATTCATACGCTCAATGGCTTCTTGGCAAAGGGCATTGCCTGCTGCAGCCTCTTGATAAACCTTACGGCCATCCCAGTCTGACTGACCTGATTTTTCAATGACATAGCGAACCATGTTTCCTGTAGAAGCTAGTTGTGACCAGTTATTGAGTTTTTCTGCTGGTTCGATAGTTGTCATGTAACCAAACTCTCCACCCAAGCCATGGCGACCACGGTGAATTTTGCCATTAATAATCATAGCACCGCCAATCCCTGTGCCAATGACAACACAGGCTGCATTTTCAATCTCAGGATGAGCTAGTAGTTCACTAAGTCCAACACAGTTGGCATCATTTCTAGATGGACAGGGAGTTGGTGATGAGCAAGAGTCTCATACCATGAAAAACCATGGATATAAGGAATGGCACTAATCCCCTCGATCACTCCTGTTTCTTGATTAACCGCTCCTGGAACACTCATTGCAATCCCACGATAGTCCTGTTCTGACAAGCGTTGGTCCAACCAAGCCAATAAATCTTCTAGAGTTTCTGGAGTTGGGGTGCTGGTCTTATCTAAAATCTTTCCATCAGGAGTTAGACTAGCAAACTTAATGCCAGTCCCTCCGATATCAATCGTTGCAATGGTCATTGCTTTCACCTGCAAAAAGGAGCGAATCAGCAGTTTGTTCTTACTTTTTCGCTCCTCCTTTCTTTTTATGTTTACTTTTTGAAATTAAATTTCTTCTTTTTGAATTAATTCTGTACGAATTTCTTGTGGTGCCAATAGTCCTGAATGGACTGGGTATGGCCGTTCCAGCAAGTCAAGAATGGTTTGTTGTTTTTCAGACACACGGATATTTTCTTGACTCATGTTGTAGTAACGGAGGACATAACCTTCTTCATTCTCAGCAACCTTAAAGGCTGTTGGGCAGACTTGTGGCAAGTTCAGTGCCGGATGGTTAAAGAGGCTACCCGTTGCTGCAACGCTACCCTCTTGTTTTGCAACTTGAAGAGCTGTAAATGGCACCTGGAAGGCTTTGGCACGACGGAAAGCTGAGAAGCGTTCCCCTGCTTGGTGGCATTCTACTGCAAATTCAACTTCGATATCACGCAAGCACTGAGCTTCCGGTGTTGGGAAATAGCCCCAGTCACCGAGTTCCCCTGAAGCACGGAGAAGGGTTACAGCCATGGTGTCGTCTCCAAGGATTTCGTATTCATGCAATCCTTTATTGGATACGATCACTCCTTTGACATCATCATACAAGCTAACAAAGGCTTGTTGGTGTTGTGGATTTTCAGGATTTTCCCAAGAAGCTGCTGGTTTATTTGGTCTTGTCACAACTTCATAGATGCTTTCAGAATCATTGCTTGGGCGAGTGTTATGAGTTTTGACCAAGAGACGGATGCGGTGATCCTTGGCAGTGTTGGTAAAACGAGTTTTAAAGCGAATCTGTGGATTATCCACAAATACGGTCATCTCAGTTTCAAGAGGAATGGTTGTCAACTCTTCTGAACGACCTGCATCTCGTTTCATGAACTCGATAATGCCTCTTTGTTCAGCATCCAATTTCATCTGCACTGACTGGAATAGTCAAATCATGCTTGAGCAAGATTTTAGCATAGCGAGCATTGTTTTCTATAACCTCATGGGTTTTGAACTCCGCATAGATTGGCTCAGTTCCTTTTGGTTGGAAGTAAATATACTCGTTTCCGACATCTCCACGATCCTCAAAGCGGATAAAGTCTTCGTAAGCTTCGTTTGTAGTCTTGTCATAGACTGTGATTCCTTGGTCTACACTAACAGTTACAAACGGTGTATCAATAACTCCATTTTGATAAATACCATCTCGGTATTCTACTTGACCTTCAACCAATTGGAAGCTTGCCCAAGAAAGCGGTGCAAGATGGACTGGGATTGTCACGCGCACTTGACGCGCGATATAAGGTTGGCGGAATTTATCCTTAGGCAAAGTATAGCCAAAACTTGCTCCCAAGTCTTCAATCTTGGCTTCAAGGACATGGCCATCCAAATCTTCAACATGGTAATCTGGCAAGGTCACGGCTGCCATTTTCTTGTAACCTTCAGTCGGATGCAATTCTTTAAAATCACAAGTCACAACATCCACTACAACACTAACCGTATCAACCTTGTCATGTAAAGCTGTGTTGACAACGGTAAAGAGGTGGTCGCTTTGCGCTTCCTGAGTTGCTATTTTATGTTTCCATTCATTGAGAAGGTTAGTCTTAACAAAATTCCCGACTTGATTAACCTTTGCAAAACGAGTTTCCATTTCACGGTGAACTTCGTCAATACTACAACCACAGATACTATCGTGCGGTGCATTTTGCAGAAGTACTTTCCAAGCATAGGTCAATTGATCCTTGTGGTTGTGTCCACCAGTGATAATGGTTAATGGTTCTACTACTTGCTCCAACAAATTGCTATTTTCTTGAAAGGCTTGTTTGAGGTAAACACGTGAAGAAGAGGTATTGGCAAGGGTGTACCAACCATCGGTTTCCTGACTGGTCAATTCTCCTGTAACTGTTGATAATTGCTCAGGAAGCGCACTTTCCACTGCTTGGACATATTCGTCAAATGAGCTATGAATAAAGGTCACGTCAGGGAAGAGTTCGTTTGCCACACGAATGGCTTCGCTCAGATTTCTCTGAACAGGCTGGTGGTCACAGCCGTTCATCATCAACCATTGGTTGGTCGATGCATAGTCACGAACGTCTGCTAATTTTTGCTTCCAGAAAGTCAAGGCTTCGTCTTTATCCACTGGAATTTCATTTCCGTTACTGTACCAGTTAGCAAAGAGAATACCGAGTACACGGCTACCATCAGCTCCCTGCCAGTACATCTCAGAAAATTGAGAGGTAAACTGTTCATCTTCAAGGACTTGATTGTCAAATCCGATTGGCTTGACACCGCGACCAAAGGCTGCTACGTGAATACCTGATTTTTGAAGGATTTGAGGAGCCTGCCCCATATTTCCAAAAGTATCTGGGAAATAACCAATTTGAGTAGATTTGCCCCATTTGGCACATTCCGCTTGTCCAATCAAGGTATTGCGGACGTTAGCTTCACTGGAAATCAAGTAATCATCCTGCAAGATATAGAAAGGCCCAATCTTCAATTTGCCTTCGTCGATATAACGCTGCACCTTGTCACGGTTTTCAGGGCGAATTTCTAAATAGTCATCGAGGACAATGGTTTGTCCATCTAGGTGGAAGCTCTTGAACTCAGGATCATTTTCAAAAAGATCAAAAAGATTGTCAAAAAGTTCCACCAATTGCATACGGTGACTTTCAAAAGGTAGATACCACTCACGATCCCAGTGACTGTGAGAGATGATATGTACAACAACATTTTCCATGAAGTAAAACCTCATTCTAAATTTAAATTTTTATTGTTAACGTTTTAAATGTAAATTTGTGATTCTTTCCAAGAATCAGTTGAGCGAAAACGTACTCCTTATACTCAATGAAAATCAAAGAGCAAACTAGGAAGCTAGCCGCAGGCTGTACTTGAGTACGGCAAGGTGAAGCTGACGTGGTTTGAATTTGATTTTCGAAGAGTATTAGCGAATATCTAGGTAATCCAAGACCAATTCGCAGAACATCATGTTGGCCCATGAGAACCATTCACGAGAGTAGAGAGTCGGATCATCTACGTGGAAGCTTTCATGCATAACACCTGTTCCGCCATCGCAGGCAACTAGTTGGTCTAGCAAGTATTTTTTCTCAGCTTTATCTGTAGCTGTTAAGCCTTGAATTGATAGGGCAATCGGCCAGATATAACGATAGAAGGTATGAGAGCTTCCGAGACCGCTAGCGTATTCTCCTTGGTAGAAGTAGGGATTTTCAGGGCTGAGAATGGTGCGACGAGTTGCTTGATACACTTCGTCATTGACATCACAGTAACCAAGATATGGAGCAGCCAATAGACTTGGCACGTTTGGGTCATCCATGATGCTAGTATTTCCTAGACCGTCTACTTCAAAGGCATAGATCTTCTCACCCTTACTGTTGGTGGTGTAGGCATAATTTTCGATCCCTTCTTGAATCTCAGCTTGGAGATGTTTGGCATCAGCAATAATGCTCTCACTATCGTCTAGATTCAATTCTGCAAAGATTTCTTGGACATAACCTAAGACAACGACTGCAAACATATTTGACGGAATCAAGTAGCTATATTGACAGCAATCATCACTTGGTCGGAAAGCTGACCAGGTCATGCCTGTCACCGCAAAATCAGGTCCAAAACCATCATTAACCAGCGTATCTTCCTTACGGTCGGTATCACGAACAAAGCGATAAGGTGAGTTGTTGTGGTCTTGTTCTACTGTCCAGAGATGAAGGATCTCCTTGGTCGCAGCGACAAAAGTCTCATCAAACTGACTCGTTTCTCCTGTTTCTTTCCAAAGGAGATAAGCCAACTGCAAAGGATAGCAAAGTGAGTCAACCTCATACTTGCGCTCCCAGATCCATCCATTCAAATCAGTGTGGTCTGTCTCGTGGTGGCCTTTCCAGTTCTCCTCGATATTAAAGGAGTTAGCATAAGGATCCTTGAGAATCAAATCCATCTGACGTTTGACCAAACCAGCGATTGTCTGGCGCAAAAGAGCATCTCTTTTAGCCACATGAAGATAAGGTCTTAGTTGGGCGGTCGAGTCACGAAGCCACATGGCTGGAATGTCCCCTGTTAGCACAAAGGTTGAGCCATCTTCTAGGATTTCGACTGTATTGTCTAAAGTGTCTGTGTAACAACGCTCGAATACATCAACCCACTCAGGATGATCCTTGGCACGCTCTGCTACTTCATCTAGCCACTCTCTGACAATTTCTTTAGAATAAACCATTTAAATCTTACCTCTTTCAATCAAGTTTTATGTTCAGTATAAAAAAAATCACACCTAAAAGATATACACAAACTAAAGGCTTTTTGAAACAAACTTATGAAATAAAGAATGTGTAAACTTCGACTTACTAATCCTTCCTTCTATAATAATTTATTATTATTTTTGGTTGCGAATTTGGCTTTTAAACCCACTAAATCTTTTCTTCCCAAGTTTGACTATTTAGAAGCTGAATCTAGGTCTAAATCCATATCTTTTATAAGACTCTACATAGCCAATCTACCTCTACATCATCTTTCTCAAAACAGCTATATTTTAAATCATCTTTGGATATTTATCCACGAATTCAAACTTTTAGCTGTCTTTCCTTATTTTTGTGTTATACTGGATACAAAACTTTTAAAGAAAGAATTGCTATGAAACCGATACTTGAAACCATTGATACCCGCTTTGGCACCGCGAGCAAGCATGCCTTTTCTCGGGGAAATACCCTACCTTATGCTGGAGTGCCTTTTGGGATGAATTACTTTGTTCCACAAACGAGTGACCAGGAAGGGTCTTGGTTTTTTGATCCCCATCTTCCTATCTTTCAGGGTATTCGACTAACCCATCAGCCTAGCCCTTGGATTGGCGATTATTCTTGGTTGCTACTGACTCCTGTTACAGGGGATATCAGCGGTGATACACTCTTTCATCGCCAATCCTCTTATAATCTTGAACGTGCTATTTTCAATCCCCACTATCTCAGAATTTTTTCTGAGCGTTATCAGATTGAAACTCAGTTAACTCCTACTTGCTATGGTGCTTCTATCCGCCTTACACAAAAGCAAGGCAAGAAAGTCTCGCTCTACCTGCGTACATCTGATGAATTTACCCTAGAACAAGTAGATGAGTTTACTGTGACTCTACAACAAAAGGGACTGACAGAAACCAACAAGAGTCCACTCATCATGTTCACCGCTGTGCGTTCAGACTGCCCTATCCTTACTATCAGCCAAGAAGGACAAGATTTTCGGATTGACCTTGCCGAAGCAAATGCCCTTCTTCAACTAGCAACCTCTTTTATTTCAAGCAAACAAGCCTTGTCTAATCTTCCTAGCAAGAGCTTTGAAGAAACGAAAGCAAGTGCCAGGGAAGCTTGGGAAGAGCTTCTGAATCGTTTTGATCTTGTAGAAACCGGCCCAACAGACCCCGCATTCTTTTATCACTGTCTTTACCGCCTCTTCCTCTTCCCACAAACCTTCTATGAGATCAATGAAAAGGGAGAAAACATCCACATGGACCTAGCTTCAGGAACTGTGAAATCTGGAGTCCTCTATACAAATAATGGCTTCTGGGATACTTTCCGTACCTCATTCCCACTCTTTGCCCTCATCATCCCTGAGCACTATCGTCTGTTCTTAGAGGGATTTTTAAACAGCTACCGTGACACGGGTTATCTCCCTAAATGGTTAGCTCCTGATGAGCGTGGTATGATGCCTGGAACCTTGATTGATGGCCTTTTAGCCGATAGTGCTTGCAAGGACATGGTACCTGACTTAGAGGAAGACTTTCTCCAAGCCATGGTTGAAACTGCTACTAAGGCTGACCCAAAAGCTATCAACGGACGACACGGCCTGGCCCAATACCAAAAGCTTGGCTACCTATCCACAGACTATCATGAGAGTGTCAGTCACACACTAGATTATGCCTACAGTGACTTTTGTATCTCCACTTGTGCAAAAAAATTAGGCCAAGAACAGCTCGCGCAAACTTACGCCCAATATTCGAAGAATTACCAGCATTTATTTGATTCTGAGACAGGCTACATGAGAGCGCGTGATCGTAAAGGCAACTTCCGTCCAGGCTTTTCTCCCTATAGTTGGGGACGGGATTATGCCGAATGTTCAGCCATTCAAGCCAGCCTTGGTGTCTTACATGACATAAATGGTCTCAGTCAATTGATGGGTGGTAAAGAAGCCTTTAGCAACTATCTCCTTAAAGCTTGCCAAAGTTTACCTCTCTTTGAAACGACAGGCTATGGCTATGAGATTCATGAAATGAGTGAGATGGCTACTGCTCCATTTAGCCAACTAGCCATTTCCAACCAGCCAAGTTTCCATATCCCTTATCTCTTCCGCTACAGTACTCATCCACAATACACTAGTTTGTTAATCAAGACCCTTCGTCAAAAAGCTTTCCGTGCAGGATGGGATGCCTATCCAGGAGATGAGGACAATGGTAGCCTCTCTGCTTGGTATGTCTGGTCTGCTATCGGACTTTATCCAACCTGCCCAGGCAAAGCAAGCTATGATATCGGAATCCCACTCTTTGACCACCTCCGTGTCTATCTAGCTCAAGAAGGCAAGTGGCTTGATATCCGCGCTGAGCAAAATCATGAACACTTCCACTTTGTGCAAAACTGCCAGTTGGATGGAAATGAAAAACAGAACATCAGCCATAAGGAATTGCTCAAAGCCCAAACTCTTAACTTTACCCTCAGCTGGTTGCCAAAACACGATTAAAAGCAGATTTATCTAGATTAGTTTTCCACAAGCTGTGGATAACTATCAGTTCTATCCATCAGATACATAAAAAAATTCCCCCAACATGTTTGAGGGAATTTTTTTCTTAATACTACGAATTCTTACTTGGCCTCATACCAGGTTACCCCTTCGTTCTCATCTGCGACGAGGGGAACACTGAGTTGAATGGCTTCTTCCATGGTTTGTTTGACAAGTTTTTTAATAGCTGCTAATTCTGAATTAGGCACTTCAAGAACAATTTCATCGTGTACTTGTAACAGCATCTTAGTTTGATAACTACCTGCTAGCAAGGCTTTATCTAGCTGAATCATGGCGATTTTGAGAATATCTGCAGCCGATCCTTGAATAGGTGAGTTGATCGCTGTACGCTCTGCAAAACCACGAACGTTAAAGTTACGCGAATTGATATCTGGCAACTCACGACGACGTTTGAAAAGAGTCTCTACATAACCCTTATCACGCGCCTCACGAACGACTTCATCCATGTAATTTTTGATACCAGGGAAGCGTTCAAAGTAAGTGTCGATGTATGCTTTAGCCTCTTTACGGCTGATACCTAGGTTATTGGATAAACCAAAGTCTGAAATTCCGTAAACCACTCCAAAGTTGACAGCCTTGGCATTGCGACGGTCGTTTGGAGTCACATCCTCAGGACGTTCAATTCCAAAGACACGCATGGCTGTCGAGGTATGAATATCAGCTCCCTCTTGGAAGGCCTTGATTAAGTGCTCATCTTTAGAGATATGCGCCAAAACTCGCAACTCAATCTGTGAATAGTCCGAGCTGAGGAGGACACTGTCCTCCCATTCTGGTACGAAAGCCTTACGAATAAGGCGACCTTGTTCCAAGCGAACAGGAATATTTTGCAAGTTTGGATCGACACTAGACAGACGCCCTGTCTGAGTCAAATCCTGCACATAGCGCGTGTGAATCTTGCCATCCGCTAAAATCCAATCCTGCAAACCAATCACATAAGTCGATTGAATCTTAGCAATTTGACGATAATCTAAAATTTTCTTGACGATTGGGGCAATAGGAGCTAGGCGCTCTAACACATCCACTGCTGTTGAGTAACCTGTCTTGGTTTTCTTGGTGTATTCTATAGGGAGGCCTAGCTTTTCAAAAAGTAGTTCGCCCAACTGTTTAGGTGAGTTGATGTTAAACTCCTCACCAGCCAATTCATAAATCTCTTGAGTTAGCTTTTCAATGACAAGCTCATTTTCAGCTTGCATCTCGAGTAGAGTTTCTTTTTTAACCTTAATCCCAGCGATTTCCATCTTAGCAAGAACAAAGGCCAGAGGTTGCTCCATGTCATAGAGAAGGTCTAATTGTCCGTTTTCACTTAATTTGTCAAGTAGAACAGGCTCTGTCTCAACCAATACAGCAACCTTTCGAGCTAGGTGTTCCAAGAATTTTTCTCGCTCTGGGATAGCTTTCTTGACCCCCTTACCGTAGAAGGTCTCATCATCGACTAGGTAAGTTTGCCCGTAGAGATTAGCAATAGTTGAAATTTCATTATTCTCGACAGTAGAGAGAAGGTATTTGGCCAAGCGACTGTCAAAAGCTGGAGCCTGCAAATTCAAATCAAAACGATTTAAGAGGACTTTGGCTTTCTTCAAATCATAAACTTTCAGAGGTGTTTTTTCTAGAAAACTCTTTAGAATCGAATCCTGTAGAAGTTCCAGCTTATCTGTAGCATAGAGCTTGTCTCCACATGACCAGGCAAACCAATCAAGTCATCTGTATGGTAGTTTTCACCAAAAAGTTCAAAGTGAAAGATAGAGTCGGCACTCAACATATCTTCACTCACTTTGTCCACCATGGTGAAATTCAAAGTCTCAGCTTGGTTAGTCTGAGAAGCATTCAAAGCTTGCTTGAATTGTTTAAAGCCCATCTCATCGTAGAATTTCCCAAGGTTTTCCACATTTGATCCACTATAGACCAAATCATCTAGACCTATCTCGATTGGCGCTTTCGTGTCGATGGTAGCTAGTGTTTTAGACAGAAAGGCTTGTTCCTTGTCATTGACAAGATTTTCCTTCATCTTTGAAGCCTTCATGCTGTCAATATTTTCATAAATACCTTCAAGCGAGCCATGTTCTAACAAGAGCTTAATACCAGTCTTTTCACCAATCTTGGTTACACCAGGGATATTATCTGACTTATCCCCCATGAGTGCCTTAAGATCAATAAACTGAGCTGGTGTGATTCCCATCTTTTCCATGAGATATTCTGGTGTAAAGGCCTCAAACTCGGCGACACCTTTCTTAGAAATCTCAACCACTGTATGTTCATCCGTCAACTGGATTAAGTCTTTATCTCCGCTGACGATTGTTACATCAAAAGAGTCCTTTTCAGCCAAGCGACCAAGAGTTCCAATGATATCATCCGCCTCATACTGGGCTAATTCATAGTGGCGAATCCCAAGATGGTCTAGCAACTCACGAATGAAGGGGAATTGCTCCCGAAACTCATCCGGAGTCTTAGCACGGCCACCCTTATAGTCAGCATACATCTCTGTTCGGAAAGTCGTCTTCCCTGCATCAAAAGCAACCAAAATATGGCTCGGTTGAACACGCTCCAGTAGGTGATTTAACATTAGATGAAAGCCGTAGATTGCATTGGTATGTAGTCCATTGTCATTTTTAAAACGATCCAGCTGCTGGTAAAGTGCAAAAAATGCTCGGAAAGCGACTGAAGATCCATCAATCAATAATAATTTTTTCTTGTCCATACACCCATTATAAAGGAAAGCAGGGAAAAATACCATTGCTAAGAGTTAGATTATCGGGGAAAGCTTATTGAGATGATTTTTCTATTCGCGCACCATTGCTGTCAACTTGAAAATCATCGATTGTCGTATCTACTGCTAATACTCCAGAAGTATTCACATAATAGTACTTCCCTGAAACCTGGAACCACTGATCTGTTTTCATGGCTCCTGAGTTTTCAAGGTAATACCAAATGCCTTTGTCCTTCAACCAACCCGTCTGCATTTCTCCAGACGATTTCAGGTAATACCACTTGGAACCGTCTTTTAGCCAACCTGTTCTCATGGCGCCACTTGTTTGGAAATAGTACCAACTTCCATTTATCTTTTTCCAACCAAGTGCGACTTTCCCATTTTCATAGTAATACCATACCGAACCTTGTTTGCCAACCATTCTTAGAGGTTTCCGTTTTAATTAAGGGGATATACCGTCTGTTCCCACTTCGTGCAATATAAGTAATCCATCTAAAACCATCTTTTTCAAAAGTTTGATCATAATGAACACTCATTCCGGGTTCGTAGTAATCGAAAATAGTAGATGCCAATGATGGCTGATCCATAATTGCTACTTTTTCTGTAAAGCGATGAGTCCCGCTAGATGCTATTGTAGCTTGTGGCTGAGTAGTTCCTCCACTGGAACTCCCCGCATCCTTAAAATGGATAAATCCAGTAATGGAATTTGCCTTTACTGTTCTACGATGATACTTCCCTGTATAATCATAATTATATTCCTCAATCTCAACCATATCTCCAAGGACATTGGAAACCCAAGCAACATGCCCATAATCCCCTATATCATACCAGGCAATTGCTCCGATGCTAGGAGTTTTATCGACATGATAGCCTTCCCTTCCTGCACGATAACCCCACTCTTTAGCATTGCCATAAGCTGCTGGTAACTCAAACCCGTTAACGCTACTTAATCGAAAAGCAGCGAAAGATGTACACTGTCTGGAGTACATCCGCCACTTATCAATTTCTTGACTTCCATCTTTATAATAAAGAGGATAGTCATCTCCTCGAGCAGAGGAAGCCTGTTGTGCTTGGACAGTACTGCTTCCAAAAAGAATACTTCCTCCTGTGAGGAGTGCAATAGCTCTGACTAGGCCCTTTCTAACAGTTCTCCCCTTCTTTCTTTTAGTTTCACTAAAGTTCATGTCATCTCCTTTTTCAATAGATTTTCGAGGTCGCCCTCAACTATTCATTCGGGAGAAAAAGAAAAAAGTGAGAAAAATCTCACTTTGTAGCTATTAGTCCTGATCCAAGTAACGAATCAAGTTCTTTTCAGTTAAGATATCTGAGTAAGTGAAGGACTCTACATAAACATTAGCTTGTTTATCGCCTTCAACATCTCCAAACTCAACGATAAAGAGTGAAGGATACACCTCTATCAATTTACCTAACTTATTTTTTTGGCGTTTACGACCATTTTCTAAGGTCATTTCCACCACTTGCCCTTCATGCGCCTTGATTTCTTCTTTGATTTTTTTCATCTTGGCTACATCTGTAAATGCATCTGTCATCTTTGTTCCTCTCTCTTTGAAATACTTGAAAACTTGTTATATTCTTTCTGGAATCAACTCTACTGTTCCACGGGCTCCACTACGGTTCTTTTCAATAATGACTTCTACCTTATTATTTGGTAGACCTTCCTCTTCTCCACCAGCTCGATCATAGTAGTCCTCACGATAAAGAAAGGCTACAATATCCGCATCCTGCTCAATAGATCCTGACTCACGAATATCAGACAGAACTGGTCGTTTATCTTGACGTTGCTCAACTCCACGGGATAACTGACTAAGGGCAATGACTGGAACTTTAAGCTCCTTGGCTAAAATCTTCAACTGACGTGAAATCTCAGAAACTTCTTGCTGTCGGTTTTCTCGTCCAGTCCCAGTGATTAGCTGCAAGTAGTCAATCAAAATCAAGCCTAAATTACCTGTTTCTTGGGCTAATTTTCTCGCACGTGAACGAATTTCTGTGATCCGGATTCCTGGTGTATCATCGATATAGATGCTGGCCTTAGCAAGATTACCTTGAGCAATCGTATATTTGCGCCACTCTTCCTCAGTCAATTGTCCTGTACGAATCGAGTGAGATTCGACCAAGCCTTCAGCAGCCAACATACGGTCAACCAAGCTCTCAGCCCCCATTTCTAGAGAGAAGATAGCAACTGTCTTATCTAGCTTAGTTCCTATATTTTGAGCGATATTCAAGGCGAATGCTGTCTTACCGACCGCAGGACGAGCCGCAAGAATAATCAACTCCTCCTCATGCAGACCTGTTGTCATGTGATCCAGGTCTTGATAACCAGTCGCAATCCCCGTGATGTCAGAAGTTTGTTGAGAGCGAGTTTCCAAGTTCCCAAAGTTAAGGTTAAGGATATCACGGATATTTCTAAAGCCACTGCGATTAGCATTTTCGCTAACATCAATCAAGCCCTTTTCTGCCTGAGCAATAATTTCATCTACAGGTCTAGAAGCCTCATAAGCTTGATTAACAGAATCCGTCAATTTAGTAATCAAGCGACGGAGCATAGCCTTTTCTGCTACAATTTTTGCATAGTACTCAGCATTAGCAGAAGTTGGCACAGAGTTGATGATTTCAACAAGGTAGGATAGACCACCGATATTTTGCAAATCCCCTTGATTGTCTAAAATGGTTCGAACCGTTGTCGCATCAATGGCCTCCCCACGATCTGACAAGTCCACCATAGCCTGAAAAATCAACCGGTGAGCATACTTAAAGAAGTCTCGAGAGTCAATATATTCTCGAACAAACACGAGTTTACTCTCATCGATAAAAATAGCTCCCAATACAGATTGTTCTGCCAAAATATCCTGGGGCTGAACTCGTAGTTCTTCTACCTCTGCCATCAGACTTTCCTTCCTCTTACAAAATTGTTACCCAAGTTGAGTTTAAGCTTCTTTTACACGAAGGTTGATGACACTCGTTACATCCTGATAGATTTTAACAGGTACATCGATTAAACCAACTGCTCGAATTGGAGCTTTCACTTGAATATGACGCTTATCAATTTTAATACCAAATTGCTTTTGGAGTTCCTCAGCAATTTTTTTGTTGGTGATTGAACCAAAGGTACGGCCGTCTGGTCCAACTTTCTCTACAAACTCAACAATAGTTTCTTCAGCTTCAAGCTTGGCTTTGATTTCTTTAGCTTCAGCCAGAAGTTCAGCATGTGCTTTTTCTTCAGATTTTTGCTTGCCTCGTAATTCACCAATAGCTTGGGCTGTTGCTTCTTTGGCAAGATTTTTCTTGATCAAGAAGTTTTGTGCATAACCTGTAGGCACTTCTTTAATTTCGCCTTTTTTACCTTTACCTTTTACATCTGCTAAAAAGATTACTTTCATTCTTCTGTCTCCTTTTCTTCTGTTTCATTAACAATAACTGTTTTCAATTTATCTCCTGCTTCTTGCAGGCTCATACCAGTCAAGCGTGCTGCTGCCAAGTTAAAGTGGCCACCGCCACCCAACTCTTCCATAATTCGTTGCACGTTAATCCTACTTCGGCTACGAGCAGAGATTGAAATAACTCCTTGATCGTTCTTAGCCAAAACAAAGCTAGCTTCTATGCCAGACATGGCAAGCAGAGCATCCGCTGCTTTACTAATCACCACTGTATCATAGGTCTTAGTCTCTAACGCTTGTGCTACAAGAATAGACGGTTGCACCATCTGTCCTTGGAGGATTAATTCATTGACCAAGCGATACTCTTCAAAATCAGTTGCCGAGATATCTTGGATAACAACACTATCACTTCCACGTGTTCTGAGATAACTAGCCACATCAAAGGTTCTGCTGGTTACGCGAGATGTGAAGTTTTTCGTATCCAACATCATACCACCCATTAGAACGCTAGCTTGAATACGGCTCAAGCGCTTTTTCTTAGAGTTTTGAAACTGTATCAACTCAGTCACCAACTCACTGGCGCTACTAGCTCCGCTTTCAATATAAGTAATAACCGCATTCTCTGGGAAGTCTTGATCTCGTCTGTGGTGATCAATAACGATTGTTTGATTAAACAAGTTATAAAAATCTTTTGACAGGGTTAAAACTGTCTTAGAGTGGTCTACCATGACAAGCAGAGAACGTCTCGTTACCATCTCTGAAGCCTCTTCTAAAGTAAGAAGGCTGGAAACTCCTTCCTTGTCTAAAAGCTCAATAGCTCGACGAATGTCAGGAGACATTTGACTAGCATCATAGACTACATAGCTTTCTTCCAAGACATTGCTAGAAAACAACTGCATTCCAACTGCAGACCCCAAGCATCCATGTCTAAATTCTTGTGACCCACAATAAATACACGGTCCACGCTCTTAAGCTTTTCAGAAATTGCGGTCATCATTGCCCTTGTTCGGGTTCTCGTACGTTTAACCGAAGCTGCTGAACCACCACCAAAGTAGATTGGATCCTTAGTTTCATCGTTCTCTCTAACAACGACTTGGTCTCCTCCTCGAACTTCAGCTAGGTTTAGGTTAGACAAGGCAACCTTACCAATACTCTCGTGATCTCCGTCCCCATAGGACAAGCCCATACTCATGGTCAGAGGAAGATTGCGTTGTTTAGCTTCTTCACGAAAGGAATCAATCATGGAGAACTTATCCTGCATCAGATGTTCCAACACAGTGTAATCTGTGAACAAATAAAATCGATCCATACCTACGCGGCGAGAAAACATTTTATAACGCCCTGCAAATTCAGCAACAAAGTTGGCAACAAAAGAATTGATATTACTAATGTCTGACTCGGATGTTTCATTTTCCAAATCATCGTAATTATCTACTGAGATAATCCCTATAGCAGGACGACTAGTAACCAACTCAACCGTTGCTTCGTACTCTCCTGAAACATCAAAAAAGTAGACAACTCCAGAAGTTTTATCCAGATGAACAGCATAGCGCTTCTCTCCAATATTGGCATAAATTCCAAGAGAAGAAAAGGCAGCTTTGATAATTTCTTGAATCTGAGTAGGATTGATTTCTCCATCTTCAGTTGTTAAGATTAACTCTGCATAGGGATTAAACCATTCAATTTCCATATTGGCCATGTTGAGTTTGATTACCCCGACAGGCATTTGTTCCAACAAGGAGTTCAGACTATCTTCAGCCTGATTATTGACATACTGAATTTGCTCAAGCTCCGTTTTTTGGTAGAATTTTTTCAGGAAATAAAACACTAGTAAAAAAGCTGCGATAAAGAAAAATAGGCTTGCTAGTATGACAAATTTATCTTTCACGAAAATCACCAAGATCGACATGATGATAAATGCCACCATTGCAAACAAGTATATTAAAAAAGGATTTATTTCATTTTTTTTCATTCTAAACCTCTTGCGCATTATTATACCACAAATACACTCAAAAAGCGAACTTTAGCAAGGATATCTAGGATACTGAAGTTGGTATTTCTAAAATTTTTCAATCGAAAAGGAGGACGAATGGCTCGTCCTCCTAAAATACACTTTTATATTTGCCTTAAAGAATATTTTCTAAATCGGTTATTAACCTACTTCAATTTCAACATGTTTAAGTCGTTCTTGAGCTTCAGCAACAATTGTTTCAATAATTTCTTTACATGGTTTGATTTCTTTGACCATACCTGCAATTTGTCCACTCATCATTGAACCATGAACAGTGTCTCCGTCGTATACAGCTTTAGAAAGTGATCCGATAGTAATTTCTTCAAGCTCTTCACGGTTTGTACCTTTTTGTTCAAGTTCAATATAGTGGTCTGTCATTTCGTTACGGATACAACGAACTGGAGCACCAGCAATACGACCAGTAACAGCAGTTGCCGTGTCAGTTGCTGCCAGAACAGCTTCTTTATACGCTTTTGCAATTGGACATTCGTCTGAAGCAAGGAATACAGTACCCATTTGTACACCTTGAGCTCCAAGTGTGAAGCTGCAGCCAATCCACGGCCGTCAGCAATACCACCAGCAGCGATAACAGGGATGTCAACTGCATCCACGATTTGTGGAATCAAAGCCATTGTGTTAGTTTCTCCGATGTGTCCACCAGCTTCTGAACCTTCAGCAACAACTGCATCAACCCCTAATTCTTGCATCTTTTGAGCATGTTTAACACTAGCAACAACAGGAATAACTTTAACACCAGCTTCTTTCAAGTATGGCATGATGTGTTTTGGGAGTTCCTGCACCAGTAGTAACCACTGGAACTTTTTCTTCGATAATAACTGTTACGATATCTTTGATGTTTTTCATCATCAACATGATGTTAACACCAAAAGGTTTATCAGTTAATTTTCTCAATTCACGAATTTCTTCGCGAAGTTGTTCACCAGTCATGCCACCAGAAGCGATGATTCCAAGACCTCCAGCTTCTGATACAGCAGCAGCTAGTTGATAGTGAGAAATTTGAGCCATAGCCCCTTGGAAAATAGGGTATTTGATTTGTAAAAGTTTAGTAATAGACATATGTTTACTCCTTTATTTTTATGTCAGCTGGTGTTTGAAATGTAGCAGGCATTATTTACCTGTACCTGACAAACAAGAGAATTTAGTCATTTGTCTCCTTATACATAACTATTATAAAAAGTCTGGTCTACGATCTTGCTGTTCAGTAAATGGAATCACTGGTGGACGTGAACGCAATACATAGTTTACAAATTCTTTTCCTTCCTTATCAAACTCTGCAACTGCAAAGAATTGATCGTGATAGAAGAAGAATTTATAGTTGTTTCAAAGGCCTGGCGAAGCCACTTATCTTTAGCTGAAATAGATTTCATAGGGTAATCATCTACAGCTGGAACCCAAAGTGGATTGCGGTGAACGTGTGTTAGCATGAGGTCGCCCATATGGATCATTGTGTCTTCACCCTGTTTAAGCAATATGATACAATGCCCATTACTATGACCGCTAGTATGAATCATTTGAATTTCTGGAATGATATCAATCGAATCTGAGAAGGTTGTAACTTGATCTTGAATCGGTTCCCAATTCTCTTTGAGGTAAGTTCCTCGAGTACGATTATTAGGATTTCTCATTTCATACCACTCTACATCATTGACAATAATCTTGGCATTGGGAAACTTAGAAACAAGGTTACCTGTAGAATCAACTCTTGTCAAACCACCTGAGTGGTCATGGTGCATATGGGTCATCAATACATAGTCAATCTTTTCTGGAGTTAAGCCCAAAAGTTCTAAGCTTTCCTCTATCCTACTGTCAGATAGGATTCCCAGATTGCGTCTTTGTTTATCAGACAATTTATCCGTATCAAAACTAGCATCAATCAGGTAATTTTTCCCTTGATATTGAATGAGGATTGGATCTGTCAACTCTGACATCATATTGGCATCGTTGGTTGGGTAGTAACGAGACCAAACAACTTTTGGAACAGGTCCAAATAAAGTACCTGCATCCGTTAATTTATCAGCTCCTCGTAGCCATGTCAATATCATATCATGAAATTGATACTCTTGCAACTTGAGTTCTGTCATTTTATTACTCCTTTAGCCACTGGTGTGCTATTCTTTTTCGAATTGAGTCTCCAGATTTCCCGTAACTTTCAATAGTTTTAGCATCTTTTAAATAACGATCAATCGGAGTTTTATCCTGTGCTTGTAGCGGACCTATTAATCTGATAATCTCTTCAGAGATTTCAATAGCTACTTTGGTAGTATATAGTTTTATTTGTGAAACATACAAAGAATCATCTAACACTTGATCCTTATATGAGTTAAAATAAGCTTCTGCTGCACATAGTTTTGTATATAAATCAGCAAATTGATGTTGATAAATCGTCGCATCAATCAACCTCTTACCAAAACCACGTTTCACCTTTAGAAAAGATAAACCTTTTTCAAAAGCTCCTTCGGAAATTCCAATAGAAACTGCGCTTAAACCTAATTGAAGCTTTCGAACAAAGTCATTTAACTGTTCTTGACCAGCTAAAGTCATCCCTAATAAACTATCCTCTGATAATTCAATATCATCAAAAGAAACTGAACATACTGGTAAACCTTTTAGTCCTTGTTTAGGGATATCTTCTCCAAAGTAAACACCTGGGTCCTTAGTCTCTACGATAAAAAATCCAAACGACGGTTTCTTTTCATCATTTTCTACTTTGGCAAATATAAACAGTATATCCGTAAAACGGCAATTTGAAACAATCGATTTCTTACCTGAAAGACGCCATCCATTACTTGTTTTAGTCGCAGTTGTCGTTATTAATTCTAGATTTTCTCCAAGACTTCCCTCAGAAAAACCCAGACCAGCCAGTATCTCTCCTTTTATTAATTTTTCAAGATATAGACTTTTTTGTTTGGGACTCCCATAGCGGTTAATGGGATAAATCCCATAGCAAGCCTGGGTTAATAAAACTGTCGAAAAAGCAGCAAATTCTTTTGAGATTAAACGAATAAAGGTCATGAACTCTTCACTTAAGACCGAATCTTCTTCTCTTACAATCAATGAAAAAATATCGAAAGATTCGATAAACTGATCGAATAATTCTCTTGGAAAATGATTTTTATCTTTTCTATACTCAAAATAGCTTGCAATTAGACTGCTTATCTCTGCATTATACCTTTTAGCAAGGTTATCATTGTAGACCATTACTCTTCACCCCAAGCTAATTTTCAGACAAAGGTTGATAATACCCTTTTAACAATTCTTCATACACATAGGATTCAACCTCGTTGTAGGAATCCTTGTACGGTCTACAGAACCAAACATTAAAAGGAATCGGATCATGAAAACGAACCATTTGGAAGCGACCGCTATCTACAAGAGCTTCAACAGACTTCGGTAAAATTGTAATCAAATCTGATTGATAAGTAGACTCAATTAAAAAGTCCCAAGTAGATGATAAATAAGCAAACTTCATATTTATCCGTTGTGAACGAAGTTTTTCCGTCACTAAATCATAAGTCGTAAATGTTTTGTTAAATGTTGCCAAGTCATAATCAGCAAGATCAGACCAATCTAACGCTTCTTTCTGTGCTAATGGATGGTCTTTATCCATATAAGCAACATACTCGTCTAAATGAATAATATGTTGTTCAAATTTCTGTGCATCTAAATTTGTTGGTTCAATCAAAAAGGCAAGGTTTAAGTCACCTTCAATCATTTTTTGGTAAATCTCTTTTCCTCCACCCTCTGTAACTTGAATGTAGATATGAGGATTTTCTCTCAAGAAATGTGGTAGAGTATTTGAAAAGAAAGTTCTTAATATCAAAGAAGGAATCCCTAGATTGATAGTTCCCTTCTGCTTTTGAGATTCAATATGAATCATAGATAGCATTTCTTCATGACGATTGACAATTTCCGTTGCAAAACGATAAATTTTTCTACCTGCTTCAGTCAAGCTTTCCAATCGACCATTTTTCCGATTAAATAATTGAATGCCCTCAGCTACTTCAAAATTTGTTACAAACTGACTTAAGGCCGATTGACTAATATGGATTTTCTTTGCTGCAATCGAAAGATTGCAACCGCATTCTACTATGTTAATGAAATAGTTCATTTGTATAATATCCACTTAGTTATCACCTTACTTTCTATTGTTTTTTTACGTTTAGATACCAATTGATACTACCGCCTAAAAAAGCGATAGTATCATTTACATATATAATATCATGCTCAGAAGAAAATAGCCAGTATTACCTTAAATAGGCATAGTCTTCACATCTTCTGCAACAATAACGTCACCGGCTGTTTTTCTAGAACTTCTTCTACAGTTACACCTGGTGCCACTTCTTTCAACAAGAATTTACCATCTTTGAATCCAAAAACAGCTAGTTCTGTAATGACAAGATCCAATACTCCTTTAGCTGATAGAGGCAATGTGCACTCTTTCAAAAGTTTAGATTCGCCACCTGTAGTATGTTGGATTGCTCCAATAACGCGTTTAGCACCTACCAAAAGGTCCATCGCTCCACCCATACCTGGTGCAAATTTTCCTGGGATAATCCAGTTCGCAATGCTTCCGTCTTGGCTTACTTCAAGAGCTCCAAGTACAGTCGCATCAACGTGACCACCACGAATAATTGCAAATGATGTTTGCAAATCAAACAAAGCAGCTCCTGGAAGAAGAGTGATTGGTGCACCACCTGAGTTTGCTAGGTTTGGATTGTAGTTATCTTTAGTTGGTGTTTCACCAAAGCGAAGGGCACCATTTTCAGCTTGAAGAATTACGTTAACACCTTCTGGGATGAAGTCTGCAGAAGCATTTGGAATCCCAAATCCAAGGTTTACAACATCACCATCTTTAAATTCAAGAGCAACACGTCTTGCAATAATTTCTTTTGGTTTCATATTATTTTACCCCCGCTAATTTATTAGTCTCTGTCCAGAGGTCACCCATCATCTTGTGGTGTTCTTCTGGAGTTAAGCCTTGGACTACATAGTCAACAAGGATACCTGGAATATAAATATCATCTGGTTTAATTTCACCAACTTCAACAATTTCGTTTGTTTCGACGATAACTGTATCTGCTGCAAGAGCTAGTTGCAATGAAATGTTCTTGGTTGTACCATCAATGTACAAGTTTCCATACTTGTCAGCTTTTGTAGCTTTAATCAATGCTACATCAAGTTTAAGAGGATCATAAATGAGGTACTCGCGACCATTGCGAACAACTTTTTCATGGTCATTTTCTAAATAGTACCAACTCCAGTCGGTGTCAAAACTCCTCCAAGACCTGCTCCAGCAGCGTGAAGACGTTCAACAACTGTTCCCATTGGAGTGAATTCTACTTCCATTTCTCCACTAAAGTATGCTTTTTGAGCAGCTGGAGATGTACCAACGTGGGCAGCAACATATTTCTTAACTTGGTGGTTTTCACAAAGACGACCAACACCCACTTCTTTACCTGGATGAGAAGTAACAACTGAAACCAAAGTCAAATCTTGTTGATTTTGTCTAACCAACTCTTCGATTAACTCCAAAGGTTCACCAACAGCAAGGAATCCTGAAATCCCTACGACATCACTAGGTTTTACTTTAGAAATAGCTTCTTGTAATGATAAAACAGCTTTCATACTAACACCTCAATTTTTATTTACGGTTGAACACGGCTTTACGTTTTTCAACAAATGCGCGCATTCCTTCAACTTTATCTTCTGTAGAGAAGAGAAGAGCTTCTGCTTCTGTCTCCAAACGAATTGCGTTTTGTAGTGGAAGTTCTGAACCAACTTGAATGACATGTTTAGCTTTTTCAACAGCCAATGGAGCGTTTTTCATGATGCTCTTAGCCAATTCTTCAGCAGCAGACATCAATTCTTCAGCAGGAACAAGTTTATTCAAAATTCCTAGGTCATAGGCTTCATTTCCTTTGACAATTCTAGCAGTGTAAATCAATTCTTTAGTTCTGCTAGTTCCGATCAAGCGAGACATTCTTTGTGTTCCTGCAAATCCAGGAATAATACCCAAGCCAACTTCAGGGAATCCCACCATTGTCTTTCAAAGCCAATTCTAATATCCGTTGAAAGAGCGAGCTCTAATCCGCCTCCCAATGCATATCCATTAAGAACTGCAATAGTCGGTTGAGTAAGTTCAGACAGACGGGTAAATGTATCATTGGCATAAGTCATGTATTCATGGGCTTGAATTGGAGACATTTGGTCCATTTCTTTGATATCAGCTCCAGCAACAAATGCTTTTTCACCTTGGCCACTCACAATAACGACACGGATATCTTCACTCTTTTCAATTTGCTCTAAAACAAGATTCAAATCCGTTAAAACTTCTGAACTTAATGCGTTCAAAGCTGCTGGACGGTTAATTGTGAGGTAACCGATACCTTCTTTAACCTCTAATAAAACTGTATTACTCATTATTCTCCTCCTACTTTAAGTTTTTTTTGAGTATTGAGTATAGCGTCAACAAATACCAATACATTATGTAAGTGCTTACATAATAATGATAACCTATTTATAGCTATCAGTCCACTTAGTATTTATGGTCTCAACTATTAGCTCAACTTATAGTTCTGGGTGTCAAGTTTGTTTTTCTTATAGTTTTTTCATAAAAAATATCCTAACAGAAAGGCTCAGAAGTGACTCCTGCTAGGATATTCCTATGTTTTAATAACTAAATTTGGTAGTAGATTAACGTTCTACGATAACCGCAGTACCCATTCCTCCACCGATACATAGTGTTGCAAGACCACGTTTTGCATCACGTTTTTCCATTTCGTGAAGAAGAGTAACCAAGATACGGCATCCTGAAGCACCGATTGGGTGTCCAAGAGCGATAGCTCCACCGTTAACGTTTACTTTTTCTGGGTCAAGACCTAGTTCTTTACCAACTGCACACGCTTGAGCCGCAAATGCTTCGTTTGATTCTACCAAGTCAAGATCTGCAACTGTAAATCCACCTTTTTCAAGTGCTTTACGAGATGCGTAGATTGGACCGCAACCCATCACTTTTGGATCAAGACCAGCGCTTGCGTAAGATTTGATAGTTGCCAATACTGGAACTCCCAATTCTTTAGCTTTGTCAGCACTCATAACTACAACTGCTGCAGCACCATCATTGATACCTGAAGCATTCCCAGCTGTTACAGTACCATCTTTCTTGAATACTGGACGAAGTTTAGAAAGTCCTTCAAATGAAGCGTCTTTTCTTGGGAACTCATCTGTATCAAATACAACAGGCTCCCCACGACGTTGTGGGATTTCAACTGGAACAATCTCTTCTTTAAAGCGACCAGCTTCGATTGCAGCAACTGCACGTTGTTGTGATTGTACAGCAAAGTTATCTTGGTCTTCACGAGTGATTTCATATTGTTCAGCAACGTTTTCAGCTGTGATGCCCATGTGGAAACCTTCGAAACCATCTGTCAAACCATCGCGAAGCATAGTATCTACTACTTTAGAGTCTCCCATACGAGATCCCCAACGTTGGTTTTGAAGAACATATGGAGCTTGGCTCATGTTTTTCAGCACCACCAGCAACAACAATGTCAGCATCTCCACAAAGAACTGCTTGAGCTGCCAATTGAACTGCTTTCAAACCAGATCCACAAACTTTGTTAATTGTGAAAGCTGGAGATGCAACTGGGAATACCTGCGTTAACGCTCATTTGACGAGCTACGTTTTGTCCTAGACCAGCACCAAGAACGTTACCCATGATAACTTCATCAACTTGTTCTGGTTTCAAGTTAGCTCTTTCAATAGCGCTCTTAATAACTAGACTACCTAAATCAACAGCAGAAACATCTTTCAAACTTCCACCGAAGGCACCTAGAGGTGTACGAACCGCTGCAACAATAACTGCTTCTTTCATTATTTGCTCCTTATTATCTTAGTATTTAAAGAACCCTTCTTTAGTCTTACGACCTAGTTTACCAGCTTCAACCATTTTCTTCAATAGAGGTGCTGGACGGTATTTAGGATCACCGAAGCCGTTATTCAATACTCCCATGATTGCCAAACATACATCCAATCCGATCAAGTCAGCAAGTGCCAATGGGCCAATTGGATGGTTTGCACCCAATTTCATAGCTTCATCAATTTCTTCTGCAGAAGCAACACCTTCACCAAGGATAAAGATAGCTTCATTGATCATTGGGATCAACACACGGTTAACAACGAATCCATAAGAATCTTTAACGTCAACTGCAGTTTTTCCAATTTTTTCAGTCAATTCACGAACTGCTTTTACAACTTCATCTGAAGTTTGAAGAGCACGAATAACTTCAACTAACTTCATAACTGGTGCTGGGTTGAAGAAGTGCATACCAATTACACGATCTTGATGAACTGTAGCTGCAGCAATATCAGTAATAGATAGAGATGAAGTGTTAGAAGCCAAAATTGTTTCAGGAGCAGTGATTTCATCCAATTGTTTGAAGATACTGAGTTTGATATCTCTGTTTTCTGTAGCTGCTTCAATAACCAATTGAACGTGTTTAGCATCTTCGTAAGAAGTTGAAGGAATCAAGTTACCCAAGATTTTTCCTTTTTCTTCTTCAGACAAACGTCCTTTTTCAACTGCACGAGCCAATTGTTTAGAGATGTTATCAATCCCTCTTTGTACGAATTCTTCTTTAATGTCATTAAGATATACTGTGAATCCTGATTGAGCAAAGACTTGCGCAATACCGCTACCCATTTGACCAGATCCAATGATCATTACTTTAGAAATACTCATTATTTTCTCCTCTTCATTTTAATATATAAAGTTTATAAAGAAAGAATCGGAACGGTCTTTCAGCAAATGCTAAGCAACCGTTCCAAATTCATTATTATACGAATGCACCGATACCAGTAAGTTCACGACCAACGATCAATGCGTTCACTTCGTGAGAACCTTCGTAAGTGTAGATTGCTTCAGCATCTGCGAAGAAGCGAGCTACGTCAGTTTCAAGAGTGATTCCGTTACCACCACATGTTTCACGTGCAAGGGCAACTGTTTCACGCATTACCAATGAGTTATGCATTTTAGCAAGTGCAGAGTTAAGCATCAATTCGTTACCAGCTTCTTGCATTTCTGCGATACGAGCTGAGTAAGCAAGTGCTGCTACTGCGTTAGCTTGCATTCTAGCCAATTTTTCTTGAACGATCTGGAATGAAGCAATTGGACGTTTGAATTGTTGACGGTCTTTAGCATATTTAAGAGCTGCAACAAATGAACCACAAGTAATAGCAGTTGCAATGTGAGCAACGTCAGCACGAGTGAATGTCAAGATACGAGCTACATCAGCAAATCCGTTGATGTTTACCAAACGGTCTGAATCTGGAACTTCAACGTTCTTCATAGTAATGTGACCATTACGTACGCAACGAAGAGCAGTTTTGTGAGGGATTGGCTCAGCGTGGTATCCTGGAGCACCTTTACGAACGATGAAACATTTCACGCGTCCATCTTCAACGTCGCGAGCGAATACTGGAACAACATCAGCTGTATCTGATCCACCGATCCAACGTTTTTCACCGTTCAGATCCATTTGTCTCCAACGCGCTCAGCTGTTGTAGCAAGACCACCAGCGATGTCAGAACCTGACAATGGCTCAGTCAAAGCGAAACATCCTTGCCAGTCAAATGCAGCCAATTTAGGAAGGAATTCTTTTTGTTGACGCTCATCACCACCAAGCAAGATTGTGTTGTAGCAAAGTCCACCATGTACTGTGAAGAATGTTGCCATAGAAGCATCGAAACGACCTAATTCAAGGTACAAGAATGCGATGTAAAGTTCTGATGGTTTGTAGTTTCCTTCTCTTCCTTCGAACAATTTAGGGTTGTTCATGATTTGTGCGCCTTTTGCTACAGCGTAAAACTGTTCGAATGGGAAATCAGGTGCTTCCCAATATTCATTAATTACAGGACGAAGGTGTTTTTCAATCAAACGACGAGTTTCTTGTAAAACTTCTGCTTCTCCCAATGTTAAACCATCTGCATAGTGGAATAGATCCTCTGGATATAATTCGCGCAAGATTTCTTCTTTAGTTGCCATCTGTGGACTCCTTTGTAATAAATTATTTTTTTAGAGCGCTTACATTTTTACGCTCAGTATTTGTTGACAAGACTATTTTAACTTGAAAACGCTATCTTTGTCTACTTAATTAAAGTAAACGCCCCTATAAGTTTAGTTAATGCTATAACTTATATCTTTCTTAGGAGTAAAAAAGCGGACTTTCATAGAGTACATGTCTTATTTTTTTGTTATTTAACATACCTTATGCCTTTTTATTTTGATTTTCGTCTTGTTACAACAATACCGATAATCAATCCTACTAACATAATAGGTGCCACTCTAACAAATACCCATTCTATTGCATGAAACGCCACTCCCATAACAGCTGTTTCAGGATTTCTATAGTCCCAATTTAAATATGAACTATTTCCCAAATGAAGTCCTATGAAAGTAAATATTATTACACAAGCTATTGTAACAAAAGTCCAATGGGCAATTTTTCTTTTCGACTCTTCCCTTCTTGCAAACTGAAGATTAATCACCTCAAGTTTTTCAGAAATAATTTTTAAATCATCACTCTTATTTTCAATAATATTTTCCCCTAATAAGTTACTTACAGGGGTTTCAAGTATTTCTGATAGAGTAAGCAACATTTCCGAATCAGGAACAGATAGACCTCTTTCCCACTTTGATACTGTTTGTCGTACTACATTTAACTTTACTGCAAGTTCATCTTGTGAAAGCCCTTTTGATTTTCGCATTAATTTTATATTTTCATTTAGCATTGTCGGAAACCTCCTTTCACTGACATTTTATCATTTATATCTTCGTTGCAACAAGCAACTTAAATTAACATTATGTTGCATTAATTATACCATTGATTCAAACTTTCAAAAACTCTTGAATTTATCAAATTCGACCTGACCTGCTATCTTACTGTATTTTACTCCATCATTTAATTTTTCAATCCAAATATCAAGTACTATCCCTATGGTTAATAAATCAAGTTCAAAGATGATCATTCCTATTTCTACGTACCTTAGAAAAAATAGGGCCGTTGTCATCTCCTTATTACTTTTTAGACTGAACGTCTGTTTCTCGACTTGCTCCCCAAAGTTCAAGACATACAGGCATGATCTTATCAATAGAAAATATCTCAAGTTTATTGATTTCAAAAACCTCCTCGTTTATTTTTAATATTTTCTCTAACCTTGACAAGTCCTTAAAAATATCTCTCTTAAATTTAATTCTATATAGCCTTGGAATAGTAGCAGACGACCGAAACATTCCATCAATCTCTCCTACAGTTTTTTCTAACATAAAAAGTACCCTCCTTACTAGTTATCTAGTAAAGAGGGTACATATAAAATCTATAGCCGTTTTATCTTACTTTTATATTAATTGATATCATTTTAAGATTCTTTGACTTCGAGAAGACCGACATCTCCGTCTTCGCGACGATACAAACATTAGTTGTTTGATCTTCTACATCCACATAGATGAAGAAATCATGACCCAATAAATCCATTTGAAGAAGCGCCTCTTCTAAATCCATTGGTTTCAAATCAATTTGTTTTGAACGGACAACTTTAGGTTGAACCACATTTAAATCTTCAACTAGAGCATCTGTAAAGAGCTGGCTAGTTGCAACCTTATTTTTATTCTTACGTTCGATTTTTGTCTTGTTTTTACGGATCTGACGTTCAATTTTATCTGTTACAAGATCGATAGAACCATACATATCTTGAGAAATATCTTCTGCGCGAAGCGTAATAGACCCAAGTGGAATCGTCACTTCGACCTTAGCAGTTTTTTCACGATAGACTTTTAAGTTGACACGTGCATCTAGTTCTTGGTCTGCTTGGAAGTACTTTTCGATCTTTTCGAGTTTAGAAACTACATAATTACGAATTGCTTCTGTTACTTCTAGGTTTTCACCACGGATACTATATTTAATCATATAAGTACCTTCTTTCTAAACGTATTTGTTTTTCTATATTTATTATAACGCTTTCATAATCTTTTTGCAAACTTTTTCCTCATCTTACGAGGGAAAATGTTTTAATTTTCTGACAACCAGATTCCAGCAAAAGCTTCTTAGTACGATTTACGGTAGTACCAGTAGTGTAGATATCATCAACTAGCAGGATGCATTTGGGAATGATGGCTCCGTCTCTTACGACAAAGGGAAATTCAGTTAGTAATCGTTCAGAACGATTCTTGTTAGAGCTAGCATCTACTTCTTTTTTTATCAAAATATCTTGATAAGGTAAACCTGTCTCCTTTATCAAACCTTCTACTTGATTGAAGCCTCTACTCTTAAGGCGTTCTTGGCTAAGAGGAATAATGACAATCTGATAATCACTGTATTTTTGCAATGCCTGACGGAGAATCTTTGCAAATACCTTTCTTAATAAATAATCTCCATCAAATTTGTAACGACTAAAGTAGTCTTTCATGGCATCATTATAGGTAAAAATAGCTTCATGATCTACTTGAATCCCTTCTTTATACCAAAAGTGGCAATCTTGACAAAAAGCTTCTTCTCCTTCTTTAAAGCAAGTTTGACAATGGTGCTCCCTGATTTTTTCAAAAGAAGCAAAGCAAGTCGGACAAGTCGAGGGCTCATCTCTTTTTAGGAGTAACAAGCTGGTGAAGGTCAAGTCCATTTGTAACTCTTTGCTACACAAATAACATTTCATAAACCGGCCTCCTGATTCATCTGTTTGATTTCCTTTATAGCTTTCTTTATAGAAGAGTTTAGTCCATCATGAAAGAAAATCAGTTGACCTGTCGGCCGCTCCATACTTCTACCGACTCGACCTCCAATCTGAACCAGACTAGACTTGGTGAAGAGGCGATGATTGGCATCAACGACAAAAACATCTACACAAGGAAAGGTAACTCCACGTTCTAAGATTGTTGTGCTGATTAATATGGTCAAACCTCTATCTCGAAAGGCTTGAACCTGGTCCAATCTATCTTCTGATATCGAGGATACAAAGCCAATTTTCTCATTGGGAAAAGTATGCTGTAAGATATCCTTTAGTCTTTCTCCTTTCTGAATTTCTGAAACAAATAAAAGTAAGGGGTACTTCGTTTTTCTCTGCTTTTCGATATACTGCCTTAATTTAGAAGGTAGACTATGTTTCTCTAAGGCCTTATCAAATCCAGACAACCAAACAGGACTTGGGATAATGAGGGGATTGCCGTGAAAACGCCGGGGTAGGCTTAAACGCTTTAGCTGACCACCTTTGACCTTCTTATCTAGTTCATCTGTCGAGGTCGCAGTCAAGAAAATCTGTAGACCACTTTCTTTAACACAGTTGTCTACTGCATGATAAAGCATGGGATTGTCAACATAGGGAAAAGCGTCCACTTCATCGACTATCAATAAATCAAAAGCCTGGTAGAACTTCAGCAGCTGATGAGTTGTCGCAACTACTAGTGGAGTTCGAAAATACGGCTCGGATTCTCCGTGTAAGAGCGATATCTGGCAAGCAAAATCATTTTGCAGTCGCTTATATAGCTCCAAGCAAACATCAATACGAGGACTGGCTAAACACACAGCACCTCCAGCATCAATCACCTTAGCAACAACTTGATAGATCATCTCTGTCTTACCAGCTCCAGTTACAGCATGGACCAAGGTTGGTTCTTTCTTTTCGACAGCTTGGATCAATCCCCTTGATACCTTCTCTTGAAAAGGAGTTAATTGTCCAGACCATTTAAGCACTTCTTGCTGAGTAAATATCTCTTGTGGGAAATAATACAAGTCTTGATCACTTCTAACCCGCTTTAATACCAAGCATTCCCGACAGTAGTAAGCACCGATTGGCAAAGACCATTCTTCTAAAACAGGACTGTTGCATCGCTGACAGAATAGCTGGCCCTTGTCCTCTTTCATAGTAGGAATTCTTTGGGCTAACTGCCTTTCTTCCTCAATCAATTCATGCTCGGTAAACAAACGACCGAGATAATTTGGATTTACTTTCATACTTATATATTCGGAAAAACTAGCGCTTTATTCTATTTTTTAGTACAATTAAACCATGGAATTTAGAACAATTAAAGAAGACGGACAAGTCCAAGAAGAAATCAAAAAATCTCGCTTCATTTGCCATGCAAAACGTGTCTATGGCGAGGAAGAAGCGCGTGACTTTATCACTGCTATCAAAAAGGAACACTATAAAGCAACCCACAACTGCTCTGCCTTTATTATCGGTGAACGTAGTGAAATCAAACGAACCAGTGACGACGGAGAACCAAGTGGTACTGCCGGTGTTCCTATGCTAGGCGTTCTGGAAATCACAACCTTACCAATGTCTGCGTAGTTGTTACTCGTTACTTTGGCGGTATTAAGCTGGGTGCCGGAGGCCTCATTCGCGCTTACGCTGGAAGTGTTGCCTTGGCTGTCAAAGAAATCGGAATAGTTGAAATCAAAGAACAAGCTGGTATCCAGATTCAAATGACTTATGCTCAATATCAAGAATATGGGAACTTTCTTAAAGAACATAATCTTGTGGAGCTTGAAACCAACTTTACGAATCAAGTTGAAACCATGATTTTTGTAGATAAAGAAAATAAAGAACATATAAAATCAGAACTCATAGAATTTTATAATGGAAAAGTTGGTCTAAGCGACCAAGGTCTACGAGAAGTTGAAGTTCCTGTTGACTTAGCTTAAAAAGGAGAAAAATATGGTATTCGGAAAATTAATCAATGGACTCGCTGGAAATTTTAGCGAACAAAACAAAGAGACTCTAATGAAAGAGTATGGTCAATATCTACTAGAAAATGAAGAAATCCAGATTGGGTATAAGCTCATTCGTGATGCAATCATCTTTACCAATATTCGTATCATCTTTACAGACAAACAAGGGGCAACTGGCCTTAAGATGTCTGTAAAATCAATTTTCCTCATGAACATTGTCAATGTTGAATTGGAAACCGCTGGTCTAGGGATTGATGATAGTGAAATGACCATTACCTATCTAGAGAACGCCTTCTTAAAGGCTCATAATGAACACTTAAACTCTTGTAAGTTTGAATTTCCAAAGAAAGTAGATATCGCTCCTCTCTACACCTATTTACTAGAATTGGCTTATCATAATCGTTTACACATTAACGGTTGGGATCATTGATATAAAAAAATCCTATCGCTTCGATAGGATTTCTATATTTTACAAACAGTCTGGATAGGGTTATACTAGGTATAACTTACAAAAAGAGGTATTCACATGGCTATTTATAACAATATCACAGAACTTATCGGAAAAACACCGATTGTTAAATTGAATAACATTGTACCAGAAGGTGCAGCAGACGTTTACGTAAAACTAGAAGCTTTTAACCCAGGTTCATCCGTTAAAGACCGCATCGCTCTTAGTATGATTGAAAAAGCAGAACAAGAGGGTAAACTGAAACCAGGCTCTACTATTGTAGAAGCAACAAGCGGGAACACTGGTATCGGTCTTTCATGGGTTGGTGCTGCTAAAGGTTATAAAGTTGTTATCGTTATGCCTGAAACAATGAGTGTTGAACGTCGTAAAATTATCCAAGCTTATGGAGCTGAACTAGTCCTCACTCTGGTAGCGAAGGGATGAAAGGGGCAATTGCAAAAGCGCAAGAAATTGCAGCTGAACGCGATGGTTTCCTACCATTACAGTTTATTAACCAAGCTAACCCAGAAGTTCACGAAAGAACAACAGGAGCTGAAATTCTAGCTGATTTCGGAGCTGATGGTTTAGATGCCTTTGTTGCTGGTGTTGGTACTGGAGGAACTATTTCGGGTGTTTCTCATGCTCTTAAAACTGCTAACTCAAACATTCAAGTTTTTGCAGTTGAGGCAGACGAGTCAGCTATCTTGTCAGGTGAAAAACCAGGTCCTCACAAAATTCAAGGTATCTCTGCTGGATTCATTCCAGATACACTTGATACAAAAGCTTACGATGGTATCGTTCGTGTGACATCAGATAATGCTCTTGCACTTGGTCGCGAAATTGGTGGAAAAGAAGGCTTTTTGGTAGGTATTTCTTCTGCCGCAGCTATCTATGCAGCAATCGAAGTTGCTAAAAAACTTGGAGCAGGAAAAAAAGTCCTTGCTCTCGCACCAGATAACGGTGAGCGTTACCTATCTACAGCACTCTATGAGTTTGAAGTCTAGTCTCCTAAATACACAAAGTCCTTGTTAAAGGGCTTTTTAATTTTCTACAAAAGAAAAAAGGAAGCAAACCTGCTTCCTCTTATATTATTAGTTATTCAAAGCTGCTGCCATTGTAGCTGCAACTTCAGCTTCAAAGTCATTAGCTGCTTTCTCGATACCTTCACCAACTTCAAAGCGAGCGAACTCAACTACTGAAGCGTTAACTGATTCGAGGTAAGCTTCAACTGTCTTGCTGTCATCCATGATGTAAACTTGTGCAAGAAGTGTGTAAGCTTGGTCAACTTTAGTGTTGTCAAGCATGAAGCGATCCATTTTACCTGGGATGATTTTATCCCAGATTTTTTCTGGTTTACCTTCTGCAGCCAATTCAGCTTTGATAGCTTCTTCAGCTTGAGCGATTACTTCATCAGTCAATTGAGCTTTAGATCCGTATGCCAAGTGTGGAAGAGCCGGTTTACCAACCATAGCACGGCTTTCATTATCTTGGTCGATAACGTGGTTCAATTGTGCCAACTCATCTTTAACAAATTGCTCATCCAATTCTTTGTATGAAAGAACTGTTGGTTTCATAGCAGCGATGTGCATTGAAATTTGTTTAGCAAGTGCTTCGTCTCCACCTTCAATTACAGAGATAACACCGATACGTCCACCGTTGTGTTGGTATGCTCCGAAGTGTTGTGCATCTGTTTTTTCAAGTAAAGCAAAACGACGGAATGAGATTTTTTCTCCAATAGTTGCTGTTGCAGACACATAAGCTGCTTCAAGAGTTTCACCTGAAGGCATTGTCAATGCAAGTGCTTCTTCGTTGTTAGCTGGTTTACCTTCAGCGATTACTTTAGCTGTAGCATTTACCAATTCAACGAATTGAGCATTTTTCGCAACGAAGTCAGTTTCAGCATTTACTTCAACAACTGCTGCAACGTTACCGTCAACATAAACACCAGTCAAACCTTCTGCAGCAACACGGTCAGCTTTCTTAGCTGCTTTTGCCATACCTTTTTCGCGAAGCAATTCAATCGCTTTTTCGATATCGCCTTCCACTTCAACCAATGCTTTTTTAGCGTCCATAACACCAGCACCAGATTTTTCACGCAACTCTTTAACAAGTTTAGCTGTAATTTCTGCCATTTTGATTCTCCTATATTTTTTAAAAATAGGAGAGCCGGGCTAAGCCCCGCCCTCCTAGGTAATTACTATTTATTATGAATTAAGCGTTGTCACCTTCTACAACTTCAACGATTTCTTCGATTGAGTCTGCTTGAGCTTCTGAAGCTGCAAATTCTGCTTCAACTGCTGCTACAGCATCTTCACCTTGGCGACCTTCGATGATAGCGTCTGCCAATTTAGCTGTGATCAACTTAACTGCGCGGATAGCGTCATCGTTAGCTGGGATGATTACATCGATATCATCTGGATCAGTGTTTGTGTCAACCATCGCTACAACTGGGATACCCAATTTTTTAGCTTCTTTAACAGCGATTTGCTCTTTATGTGGGTCAACTACGTACATTACATCTGGGATGCGAGGCATGTCTTCGATACCACCCAAGAATTTTTCAAGACGAGCGCGTTGTTTGTTAAGAAGTGCAACTTCTTTCTTAGGAAGAACGTCGAAGATTCCTTCTTCTTCCATGCGTTTGATTTCTTTCAAACGAGCGATACGTTTTTGGATTGTTCCCCAGTTAGTAAGGGTACCACCCAACCAACGGTGGTTGATGAAGTATTGACCTGAACGTTCTGCTTCTTCTTTAACAGCGTCAGCAGCTTGTTTCTTAGTACCAACAAACAATACAACTGCATCGTTAGCTGCTGCATCACGCATAAAGTCGTATGCTTGGTCAGCGTATTTTACAGTTTGTTGCAAGTCGATAACGTGGATTCCGTTACGCTCAGTGAAGATGTACTTAGCCATCTTAGGGTTCCAGCGACGAGTTTGGTGACCGAAGTGTACACCAGCCTCAAGAAGTTGTTTCATTGAAATTACTGCCATGAGTATTTCTCCTTTTTTGTTTTTTCCTCTTCTCGATTTCAGCTTGCAAAACGACCCGAGGGCAACAGTTTCACAATTCATCAAAAATGAGTATTATCGTTTACACGACGAATTAAATTGTACCATAGTTGAGCTTTTTTTTCAAGTAATTTTGCTAGTTTTTTCTATTAAAGATAAGTAGAAAAAGTTTAGAAAATAAAAGGCTCTATAATATTTGTAGTGGGTAAATCCCCTATAGATATTATGGAGCCAATTTTGTTGTAGAAAAAAAGTCCCATAAGATCTATAATGAATAGCGACTAAACCATCATTAGAAAGAATCATATGGAACAATTATATTTTATCACAAATCTACTCGATATTAAAGACCCTAATATCCAAATTATGGATGTTGTTAATAGGGATACATACAAGGAGAACAACGCCAAACTGGATTACGATGCTCCATCTTGCCCTGATTGTGGAAGTCAAATGAGGAAATATGACTTTCAAAAACCGTCTAAGATTCCTTACCTTGAAACGACTGGTATGCTTACCAGAATTCTTCTGAAAAAGAGTCGATTCAAGTGCTATCAATGCTCTAAAATGGCTGTCTCTGAGACTTCTATCGTCAAAAATAATCATCAAATTCCTCGTATTATCAACCAAAAGATTGCGCAAAAGTTGATTGAAAAGAACTCTATGACCGATATTGCCCATCAGCTGGCCATTTCAACTTCAACTGTTATTCGTAAGCTTAATGCCTTTCACTTTAAGCATGATTTTTCTCGTCTTTCAGAGATTGTGTCTTGGGACGAGTATGCCTTAGCTAAACAGCTTTTTCCTAATGCAAAAATTGTACTTGATCGTTTTCACATTGTTCAATATCTTAGCCATGCTACAAGTCGTGTCCGGGTTCAAATTATGAATCAATTTGAGCGAAAATCTCATGAATACAAGGCTATCAAGCGCTACTGGAAGCTCATCCAACAGGATAGCCGTAAACTCAGTGATAAGCGATTTTATCGTCCTACTTTTCGTATGCACTTAACGAATAAAGAGATTCTAGACAAGCTTTTGAGCTATTCAGAAGACTTGAAACACCACTATAATCTCTATCAGCTCTTGCTTTTTCACTTTCAGAATAAAGAGCCGGAGAAATTTTTCGAACTCATTCAGGACAATCTAAAACGGGTTCATACTCTCTTTCAGACTGTCTTTAAAACCTTTCTTAAGGACAAAGAGCCAAATAAAAAAACTGAGACTCAATTTAAGTCTCAGTTTTTTCATTAGTTTGGATAAATGTATGTAACAGAACCCGGATTAAACCAACCACGGTAATTTCCGATTGTACGATTACCAGCGTAGTTAGATTCTGATACTTGAATGCGCGATACTGATTCAACAGCTGTAACAACCGCTACGTGTCCATACCCACCATCATTCCAACAAATAATTGCTCCAACTTGTGGAGTTGATCCTGTACGGAAGCCGGCTGCCGCTGCACTTGTTGCCCATTGTCCACCATTACCCCAGAAATCTCCAGCCCAAGGGCATAGTGTTTTAGCTCCCCAAGTACATTCGCCAACTGGATAGGTAGATGCATTTGTATTGTATGTTGTGCGTTGTTTTACAGATGCCGGTGTAGGAGCTGGTGTTACCACGGGAGTTGCTGACTCCTCTTCAGAAGATGAAGCTGTCACTGTTGCTTGAACTTGAGCTTGAAGAGTTGTATTTGCAGATGCAACTACAGATTGACGTTGGCTAGCTTGTTGAGCTTTGTATGCAGCTTCTGCTTCAGCTGCTGCACGCGCTTCTGCTTCTGCCGCTGCTTTTTGTTCCAACAAATTAGCTTTTTCTCCTTCAGCTGTAGCTTTCTCAGCAGCAAGGTTCAATTCAGCAACTTTCAACTCTGCTTGTTTTGTTGTCAAAACTTGAGCATCATCAGCAAGTGTTTGTTGATTAGCAATAACTGTGTTAATTGCTTCATTATTAGCAACTTGTTTTTCAGCAATTGCTTTTTTATCTTCTTTTTGTTGTGCCAACATTTTATTATTGGCTGATACGATTTCACTCATAGCTGCTACACGAGAAATAGCTTCTGTGATTGATTTTGAATTGATAATCGTATTGATATAGCTTGTCGCAGCTCCATTAGTTTGCGCACTACGAGCTTGATTTTCAAGAGATGTGTTACGAGCTACAATATTTTTTGAAAGCTCTGTAATTTCTCCTTCGAGTTGTTTTGATTCAGCTTGAAGTCTTTCATTTTCAGCTTGTAATTTTTCTTGCTCTGTTTGAATTGCTGAAACTTGCTCTTGGATCGCATCAACTTGTTTGAGCATCTGCTTGTTGCGCTGTCAATTCATTGATTTTATTATCTTGAGCAGCAATTTTGTCATCTGTACTATTAGCTTTGACTGTAGAAAGGACTGCTCCTTGTGAAACTAAGATTGTACTTAATAAAAGCGATGCTAGGATTTTTTTCTTCATATTGGTATATACTCCTTCTTTTAGAACAATACTAGTATATCAAAAAAAGACATAATAAATATTACGCCTTTATTACATTTTTGTTTCTTTCTTATAGATAAATTTTTTCAAAAACAAATTGAAATACAAGCATCCATAAAAAATTTAAGATCATTGAAGGAACAAGGCTATAAACTATAAAGACTGCCGGATTTTCATGTGTTAAACCAACTGCTTGTACAATGATAAAACACCCAAATTCAAATAAGAAAGTCATCATTACGATTGCTAGCAATCTTGTCCATCTATTAGTGAGTATAATTGAATTAATTTTATAAACAATCGCACCAATAATAACAAAAAGAAGACTAGCAATACCAATCAAATGGAAGAAATAGATATCATACAAGAGTCCTGCAACAAGACAATAAGCCAAGAATAGATACTCTGATACCTCAATCGTTTCAAACAAGAGAACTATGAAAATAAAATGGCTAATTAGTTGGAAATGAGGGAAAAAGCTAGTGACAAATTGCCCTAGGTGACTATCTATGAGGACAATTAAAGGCAAGAGTATAAACATCCCTATCTGCTTAAATAGTCTCATGATGGATTCCCCACTAACTCTACGACTCTAAGATTAGTTGAATCAACATCCAGTTTGACCAACACTTCTATAGTCAGATAGTCATTGCTATGTGTCACAGACACAACCTCTCCAACTGGAATATCCGCAGCATTGAAAGTACCCAAACCTCCAGTTACAACTTTATCCCCTTGACTAATGTCGCTATTGCTATTTAGCTGACTGATCTTTAGTAAACCTTTTTCCTTATCATAGCCAATGATAATTCCATAAATGGTGGTAGAATCATGCTGGATTTTAACAGAGATTTTTTCAGTGTTTTCGGTGTTAGTCAATAAGGTGATCACTGTCGAGTTATCTTCCACTTTTTCAACACTTCCAACCAAGCCACCACCAGCTACCGCCAACATACCAGTTGTCACTCCTTTTGCAGATCCAGCGTCTACTGTTAATTCTTGTTTCCAAGTTGCTGGTGTTCGCATAATGACGTCTGTGGCAATGAGCTTATTGACATTCAATTTTGACTTCATCTCTAGTAATTGGCGTAATTGTTCATTTTCTTCTTTGAGACTATCAGCCTGGTTAGATTCTTTCTTCAACTTATACAGTTCTTGTTTTAAAGTCTCATTTTCATTGTAAGCTCTAGTTAAATGTCCTAAATCAGATTTTGTGGAAGACAGCCATTGAAAAGGTTTTTGGACTATCCTATCTAAAAGAGAAATACTGTCTCCCGCTTTTGTCACAATTGCATTTGATTTTGTCGTTAATAAAAAGACTGACACGACTAATATGACAACAAATAAAACAATGAAGTATTTTGATTTTTTAAAACGGTTCATACCCTTTCCTTTTCTTTATCTACTAGACTTTAGGATTTCAATAAAAATAGGACCAGACCCAAAATACCAACTAGCACCAGGGCAACGCTATCTTTCCTCATCCAACTTAATTGTCGATACTGACTACGCCCATGACCACCTTGATAGCCTCTAGCTTCCATGGCTGTCGCCAAGGAATCTGCTCTTTTCAAACTAGTTGCGAATAGAGGTATCAAGATTGGAATCATAGCTTTGACCTTCTGCACAATATTGCCTTCTCCAAAATCAACACCACGCGCCTTTTGGGCATTCATGATTCGAATAGTATCATCCATCAAGGTTGGTACAAAACGCAAACTCATTGACAGCATAAGTCCGATTTCATGAACGGGGACTTTAAATCTTTTCAGAGGTCCCAGCAATGATTCGACAGCTGTCGCCAAACTAAGTGGCATAGTTGTCAAGGTTAGGAGAGTTGAGAAAATAATAATCAATACAAAACGACAGAAAATAATCCCTGCTTGCTCCAGTCCGTAGGTCGTAATTTTAATAAAACCAATTTCATACAAGACCTCTCCACCAGTTATAAAGAAGAGCTGAAAAATAGTCGTAAAAGCAATCAAAAAGAACATGGACTGCAAACCTTTTATAAAAAAGGTCAGAGGTATTTTAGATAAGAGGATAAAAATCCCTGATACAGTAAAAAGAATGACATTTGTGAGAGGATTATTGGCCCAAAAACTGATAACAATCAACAAAATCATGCCTACTAATTTACTTCGAGGGTCCAATCTATGGATAATAGAGTCCCCAGGTATATAACGACCTAAAATCATGTTATCCATTTATGAACTCCTTAAACTCCTCTATTCTTATTGGCAATTGTTTAAATGAAAGACCTCGTTTGACTAATTTGTAGGCAAATCTTGTAATTTTAGGAACGCCTAATTGAACGTTTTCCATAAACTCAATATCTTGAAAAACCAGACTTGGCTTCCCGCTCTTGACTAGTTTCCCTTTTTCCATCACATAGACCTGGTCTGCAAATTCAGCTACATCGTCCATAAGATGTGTCACCAAGACAATCGTTATCCCATCTTGATGAAGTTTTTTAAACAGAGCCATCAACTCTTTTCTACCAACCGGATCAAGCCCTGCTGTTGGCTCATCTAAGACCAAAATGCTTGGTTCCATGGCTAAAATCCCTGCAATAGCCACCCGTCTCATCTGACCACCAGATAACTCAAAGGGGCTACGTTTAAACAATGAAGAATCAATGCCTACCATGGCTAGTTTTTCACGAGCGATCGCTTCTGCTTCTTCCGAAGAGATACCAAAATTCTGAGGACCAAAAGCCACATCTTTTAGGACCGTTTCTTCAAAAATTTGATTTTCTGCAAACTGAAATACCAATCCAACTTGTTTACGAATTTGGCGAATTTCTTTATTGACAGATGTTGGAGTGATAAGGGTATTAAAGACCTTCACACTACCCTCAGTAGGAACCAACAAACCATTTAAGAGTTGAAGAATAGTTGATTTTTCCACTTCCTGTATGCCCAATCACAGCCGTGTAAGAACCATCCTCGATTGTTAGACTTACATCAGATAGGGCTGATGAGGCAAAGGGAGTTCCGTTCTGATAAATATAGCTAACATTTTCTAGAGTAATTCCCATAATGCCTCCTCTAATTCCTCCTCAGTTATGTATGAATTCGGTAAATTCAAGCCTCCATCGAGCAGAGATTGTCTCAATTGGTTAACAAAGGGTTGATCCAATCCGATTTGATCAAGATCTGGTCGAGAAAATAATTCTCTTGGACTACTGGTTGACTCGATTGCCCCTTTTTTCATCACTAAGACACGGTCACTCAAAGCAACTTCTTCTAAATCATGCGTTATGGAAATAACCGTCATTTTATGATCTTTTCGGATTTCTTGAACAATTTTAATCAACTCTAATCGTCCCTCTGGATCAAGCATACTAGTAGATTCATCCAAAATCAAAATATCTGGTCGCAAAGCAACAACTCCTGCGATGGCAACCCTTTGTTTTTGCCCTCCAGACAGACGAGCTGGCTCCTTTTTACTAAACTCTTCCATACCGACCAAAGCAAGTGATTCTGCTACTCGTTTTTTCATCTGGTCAAGTGGAAGGCCTTGGTTTTCCAATCCAAAGCAACATCATCTTCTACAGTCGCTCCAACAAACTGATTGTCTGGATTTTGAAAAACCATCCCAATTTTACGGCGCATTTCCCAGACATTTTCTGAGGTTAAAAGTTTTCCATCAATCCAAATCTCTCCAGATTCAGCCTCAAGCAAACCATCAATCAATCGAACTGTAGTAGATTTACCACTCCCATTATGACCAACGATCGATAACCATTCACCATGTTTCACGTGAAACGATATATGATTTACATCATAATGTTCCTGATCTTTTTGGTAACGAAAGGCCAAATCTTTAATTTCAATAATTGTTTCCATTTTTAGCGAAAGGTTCCTTTAAATAAGTATGCACTCCCTTTGAAGTAGTCATAGCCCGAATAAATAGTAAAGAATAGTGCAACATATAGCAGCACTTGTCCTATAAAGTTCCAATGGAATAATAAGAAAATAATCGCAAACATTTGACTGAATGTCTTGATTTTACCAGGCATAGCTGCAGCCAGAACTGTTCCACCAGTTTCTACCAATAGTAGGCGTAAGCCGGTAACCGCAAGTTCACGACAAATAATGATTGCCACCACCCAAGCTGGAGCCATATTTAGACCAACCAGCATGATAAAGGCTGACATTACCAACAATTTATCAGCCATTGGGTCTGCAAATTTCCCAAAATTACTTACTACTTGCCATTTCCTTGCCAAATAACCATCTAAATAGTCAGTTATACTCGCAATAGCAAAGATAATTGCAGCGATTCCATGTAATAAAGGTGACGACCCCAAAGATAGAAGGAGAACAAAAATAGGAATAAATAAAATTCTACCTACTGTCAGTAAATTGGGGATATTCTCTTTTTTCATATATTCCTTCCTTAATTTGAACTCAATGTCAATGTGATCCAGCCGGTTTGGCTAGTTAATTTTGATGTATCAATTTCTTGATTATCAATTTTCAATGTTACTCCTTTTACAACCCCCAAGGTAATGGTCACTGGAGTATCTTTAGAAATCGTAGTTTTAGCTAACTTATTATTTGGTGAAAGAGTAACTCCTCCTACCAAATCTGTATCTGAAACACTAATCCAGCTGGTCGTATCAGAAACAGATAGTTGAAGTTCTGCCACATCTTTAGAAGTTTTATAGGTTACTAAAATCGTATCACCTTCTCCCAAAATTGTCACAGAATTTGCTTCACTAGTACTTGGGGCAGTAGTTGTTGTTTGATCGTGACCTGATAGTTTACTAGTGGTTGAAGTCGTCGTCGAATTTACAAGACTATAATTTCCTGTAGAAGGTGTGCCAGGTTGTGTTTGAATATAAGACCAAACATAATAGCTTACAAACGTTAAAATTAATACAGAAAAGAGGATAAAATAAAAAAGGGGAAGAAGGGTACGTTTTTTACGATTGGTTCGTCTGCGTCCAGAAAGTTCAATTTCATCGACATCTACTTCTTCATAGGTAATCATACTGCCAGAATCAAAAGCATCTAGAATAATTCTTTCATCTAATTCTACCGCCCAAGCATACTTTCTCAAAAAAGAACGGGCATAGAAAGTGCTAGGTAATTTATCAAAATCATCTGCCTCCAGAGCTTCCAGCAAACTTATTTGAATATCCGTAGCTCTCTGCAATTCTTCTAAACTAAGACCTTGGTTAATCCTCGATAAACGTAAGACTTCCCCAATTGTTTTTTTTCTCATACTTATCATCCCTTCCTTCTAGTTAAATTATTTCTACATCAAAGTGGCAAAATAGTATATTCAACCATCTCACAATTATCTATAAAGTGATGGCCCACCTCAAGAACATCTTCCAAAGTCATCTCTTGTATAATTTTAGGTAAATCAAACAAATTTGACCCCTTTTCAAGTGCCTGATATTGGGTCGCAATAAATTCTAAAGAATCCATATTATGAATGAATTCTCCATAAAGTTCACTTTTAACTAAATCCAAATGTTCCTCGGATACGTCCACATCCTTTTCAAAACCTTGAATGGCCTTGCGAAACTGATGAGAAATAGCAACAGGCTCCTTGGTCTCCATTGTCAACATTAAAAAGTTAAAGCGTTTATCAATTTCAAGTTCTAAAGACAGGGACGAATCCAATTTACCGGATTCATATAAACTTTGAAATCTTTGCGAAGTCCAACCAAACATCATTGTAAATAGTGTTTTTAAGTGGAGGCTATATCGATAGCAATCCTGGTCATCCATTTGAGCCTTGGTTCTAAGCCCAATAGCCAGTTTAGGACAAGCTACATCCATTCGAGTACTGTCAACCTTCTTTACAGGGTGTAAAGCAATCTTAGTCTTTTCAAACTTATCATCCGTCCCGCTGCTAACATCTTTCTTAAAGAAATAATCCTCTACTTGCTCAAAATCAAAATGACCAACCAAGAAAATACTACTATTGTTAGACTTGTATAAGTCTTTAAAGTTTTCCTTAAGGTCTTCCAAAGTAATCTTTTCAATTGATTTCTCAGAACCTACGATATCTAGGGCTAAGGGGCTATTGGGATAAAGATTGGCTAACGTTTTAAAGAATAATGAAGAATCCGGGTCGTCAAGATACATTTCTCGTTCCTGCTGAATAATATCCTTTTCACGTTCAACAGAATCCTCAGACATATTAAATTCTGTCACGAGCTCCATTAATAAGTCTAAACACTCTATCACATATTCGGTCGTCGAAAAAAGATAGCTGGTATTCGTAAAGCTTGTAAAGGCATTGCTCTCAGCTCCCAACTCCGTAAAAGCTGACATAATGTCACCAGTATCTTCTCGTTCAAAAAGTTTATGCTCTAAGAAATGGGCAATCCCTTGAGGGTAAGATTTCTTTTTTCCTACATCTATCGTAAACTCTGTGTCAATCGATCCGACATTTACGTTTACAACTCCGTAAACTTCTTGAAATTCACTTTTAGGGAGCAAAGAAATAGTTAATCCATTTTCTAACTTGACTTGGTATAGAGTTTCCTTGATAGCAGGATAAAATTTCTTTTGAAAAGTAGCTTTAGTCATTCCAATCCTTCCATAAAGTAAATAGCCTGCAGTCTAAGACTACCTGCAGCTTCACAAATCTCATCTTTTTCAACTTGTTCTAATTTTTCAATCAGTGTATGTATATCCAAGCCTAATTTCCCGAAAAATTGACTCAGATATTCTCTGTCAATGATAGAATCTTGATTGTCCTTAGAAAGTAAAAGTGAACGCTTGATCATTTTTTTCGTCTGATGAATTTCTATATCTGAAAATTCACCCTTCTTGATAGCTACTAATTGTTCATTCATTAGCTTACGTACTTTATTGCGATTTTTCCGATCAATTCCTGCAAATAAACGTAGACGCCCACTAAAGAGATCTAAGTGACTAGAAACAGTGTAGGCTAAGGCTTCTTTTTCTCGAACTTCGGTAAACAATTTTGAATGAGGAAAAGCTCCTAAAAGACCATTGACAAGTAACATTGCCAGTTGTCCTTCATCTCCATAACCTATAGAACTATGATATCCCATTTCTAAAATGGATTGCCCGAGATTCTTTCTAAGAAAGCTCTCATTTAATATATTTGAATAAGGTTGATGATACTGAATATTGACATCTTGTTGACGAGCTGTCAAGGAATATTTCTCTAAATGCTCCCTTATTTCTATTTCATTAAAATCACCGAGAAAGAAAATATCAACTTTGTCCTCTTTCAACATCTTTTGAAAGCTAGAGAAGCTAGACTTAGGAGTCTCTTTTGAAATTCTAGAAATTAAGTCTTTAGGAACTAATTGCATGGCTGGTTCCTGAAAATAGAGCTGATCCAGTTCCTTATGAGCAAAGAAGAAGGGATCCTCTAATTCTGATTCCAACCTCGCTATCAGTTGCTTTTGCTCGATTTCAAACATATTTTGTTCAAATTCCCCAGCATCTGCCAAAGGTGAAAATAAAATTTGGTTTAACAATTCTAGAATCTGCGAAGTTAAAACATTTTTCTTACTTAAAAACTCATCACGAACATAGGTTAAACTCACATCAACAAGGTGACTTTGTCCCCTTCGATAAGCCTGACTTGATAAATCTGCTCCATATAGACCTGCCAATCGTTTTTTTAAAAGCTGGGCACTTGGATAGATTTGGTTTGCTGTTTCAAGAATACTAGCATTTATCATACGACTCGAAATCAGCTCAAGTGATAATGGAGCTGTAAATCGCACGGTTATTTTATTAGTTTTAAACTTTTTAGATTGGATAAAATGCACTGCAATTCCAGGAACTAACTCCATTTCTTACCTCCTTATACATTGAGTTCTATTATACCACGAAACAGTAATTTTTTCTTACTCTCTTTATTTCTTTTTCAATAAAATTCCTTTTCAGTTTAGATAAATTCCGCTCTGTTATTTATTTCAAAATATGGTATAATACCAAAGATTGAGGTGAACAATGGAATACAAATTATTTGAAGATTTTATAACCCTACAAGCACTTTTAAAGGAGCTTGGCATGATACACAGTGGCGGTGCCATCAAATCCTTCTTTAGTGAACATCTAGTTTATTTTAATGGAGAATTGGAAAATCGTCGCGGAAAAAAAATAAGAATCGGAGATACTATTGAAATCCCCAATTTACAAATTCAAATTCATGTAACAGAACCAAACTTAGATGAACAAGAAAACTACCGTCAAGAAAAACTTGAGAAAGAGCGAGTTGCCAAATTAGTCAAGGAAATGAATAAGAAGATTCCTAAAAAAACTAAGAAGGAACCTTCAACCAAGACTAAAATAGCACCACGTTTCCCAGGGAGATAAGTATGTGGTTGAAAGATTTATCTATAAAACATTTTCGCAATTATCAAGATGTCGATATTGACTTTAACCCTAGATTAAACGTATTTGTTGGCCGTAATGCTCAAGGTAAGACCAATCTTCTTGAAAGTATTTACTTTTTAGCTCTAACTCGTAGTCATCGTACTAAGACAGATAAAAATTTGATTCAATTCGAAGAAGAACAACTTAAGATTGCAGGTTCTTTACAAAAACAAACAGGAAGTATTCCTCTCGAGATTGACTTAGCACCAAAAGGCCGAATTACTAAAGTAAATCACCTAAAACAAGCTCGCCTATCAGATTATATTGGCCACATGAATGTCGTCTTATTTGCCCCAGAAGATTTACAACTTATCAAGGGAGCGCCGGCCTTTCGCCGCAAGTTCATTGATATGGAACTGGGACAAATCAAGCCTATCTACTTGTCCGACTTGTCAAGTTATAATCACGTCCTCAAACAAAGAAATTCCTATCTTAAAACAAGCCACAATATTGATGAAACTTTTTTATCAGTACTTGATGAACAGCTTGTTGAATATGGATCTCGAGTCATGCTTCATCGTTCAGAATTCATCAAAAAATTAGAAGCATTTGGTCGTAAAAAACATTTTGAAATTTCTAATCAATTAGAGAAACTGTCAATTAACTATCAACCTTCTGTCAATTACATTGACAAAGAACGTTTGACCGAAACATTTCTCCAAGCACTAGAAAAAAGTAGATCAAGAGATTTATTTAAAAAAAATACCGGAGTTGGCCCTCATCGAGATGATATGGTTTTCCTCATTAATGGAGTAGATGCAAGTTTTGCTAGTCAAGGACAACATCGTAGTTTGGTTCTATCTATAAAACTAGCTGAAATTGAACTGATGGAGAGCATCACTAAGGAGTCTCCTATCCTTTTACTTGACGATGTTATGAGTGAACTTGACAACACTCGTCAACTGAAGCTACTTGAAACTATTTCACAAAACATCCAAACCTTCATTACAACTACTAGTTTAGAGCATCTTCAAAACTTACCTGATAATCTTAGCGTCTTTACAGTAAACGACGGACAAATATCTGTAAATTAAAATTTACAGATCTGTAAACAACAAAAAATCTCCTATTTTAGTTAGGAGATTTTTTATTTTTAACTATAACGAGTAGTTTGGTGCCTCATTAGTAATTTGAACATCATGTGGGTGACTTTCTTTGAGACCAGCACCTGACATTTCGATAAACTGAGCATTGTCATGTAACTCCTTAAGGTTTGCTGCACCACAATATCCCATACCAGAGCGAATACCACCAACCATTTGGAAAACGATGTCAGCTGCTGCACCTTTATAAGCAACGCGACCTTCAATTCCTTCTGGAACTAGTTTGTTTGCTTCATTGATAGCACCTTGGAAGTAACGGTCGCTTGAACCTTTCTTCATTGCAGCGATTGAACCCATACCACGGTAAGTCTTGAACTTACGCCCTTGGAAGATTTCAGTTTCACCTGGAGCTTCATCTGTTCCTGCAAACATTGATCCGAGCATCACTGCGTTTCCTCCAGCAGCAAGGGCTTTTACAATATCTCCAGAATATTTGATTCCACCATCAGCGATAATTGTTTTACCATATTCACGAGCAACTGCTGCTGCATCGTAAATTGCTGTTACCTGTGGTACACCAACACCTGCAATTACACGAGTTGTACAGATTGAACCTGGGCCAATTCCGACTTTAACAACGTCAACACCTGCATCATAAAGAGCACGCGCACCTTCGGCTGTCGCAATATTACCAGCAATCAAAGTACGGTCTGGGAAATGCGCACGGATTTCAGCGATTTTACGGAGAACTCCTGCAGAGTGACCATGGGCTGTATCGATAACAATAGCATCTGCACCTGCTTCGAAAAGTGCTTCCGCACGTTCAAATGTGTCAGAAGTAACCCCTACTGCACCAGCAACTAGAAGACGACCAAATTCATCTTTTGCCGCATTTGGGAACTCAATCACTTTTTCAATATCTTTAATGGTGATTAAACCAGAAAGACGACCCTCTTCGTCAACTAGAGGTAGTTTTTCAATACGGTGTTCTTGAAGAATACTCTCAGCAGTTTTTAAATCTGTACCAACCGGAGCAGTAACTAGGTTTTCACTAGTCATGTGTTTTGAAATTGGTTGGTTGTAGTCAGAAATGAAACGCAGATCTCGGTTGGTCAAAAATACCAACTAACTTACGGTCTTTCTAGAGTTTCAACCACTGGGATACCACTGATACGGTAACGGCCCATGAGTTCATCTGCTTCAGCGATTGTATGTTCAGGAGTCAAGAAGAATGGATCAATGATAACACCATTTTCAGAACGTTTTACCTTACGAACTTCATCTGCCTGTTGTTCGATAGACATATTTTTATGGATAACTCCAAGTCCACCTGCACGCGCGATTGCAATGGCCATTTGGCTTTCTGTTACAGTGTCCATTGCAGCTGTAATAATTGGGATATTTAAAGTCAAATTATCTGCTAATTTTGTTGTTAAATCCGCATCATTAGGCAACACATGACTCTCTGCTGGAATTAGTAATACATCATCAAAGGTAAAACCTTTTTTCAAAAATTTAGTGTCCCAATTAGACATTGAAAGTTTCCTCTTTTCTTTCTTTATTGAGCTAAACGCTTTTTTTGTATTGTATCTATCATACCATTCTATGAAAAATTTGTCAAATTAAATTTATAAGAGAATAAATAAAAAAACTATCCCTTTCTAATTTTAAAGAAGAAAGATAGTTTTATAGTTCATATTTTATCCATTAGTGAAAGTAATTTAGACCCATTGCAGCTTTTACTTCTGATAGTGTTTGCCCAGCAACTTCTCGAGCTTTTTCACTACCTTTTTGGAGCATATTATAAACCTCACCCATATCTTTAGCATATTCTAGGCGACGTTCACGGATTGGACCAAGTTCACGTTCTAGGATTTCAAGTAGATAACGTTTGGTCTTCACATCACCTAATCCTCCACGTTGGTAGTGGTCTTTCATTTCAGCAATTTCTTGAGCATCCTCAGGTCGACCGAATACGTCCAAGTAATGGAAAACCATATTTCCTTCAATCTTACCTGGATCCTCAACACGGATATGGTCTGGGTCTGTATACATACTCATTACTTTTTTACGCAAAGTATCTGCATCATCAGCTAGGTAAATTCCATTATTAAGTGATTTCGACATTTTGGCATTACCATCAAGACCTGGTAAACGTCCCGCACCTTCGTGCTCAGGGTAAATTCCTTCTGGTTCTACTAAAACATCACAGTTATAGGCATGGTTGAAAGAACGCACAATTTCACGTGTTTGTTCAATCATCGGCTTTTGATCATTCCCTACTGGAACCAAGTTAGCCTTAAATGCTGTAATATCTGCTGCTTGCGCAACTGGATAAACTAAAAATCCAGTTGGAATACTTTCTCCAAAGCCTTTTTGAGCAATTTCAGTCTTGACAGTTGGATTTCGTTCCAAGCGAGCTAATGAAACTAGGTTCATATAATACATAGAGAGCTCTGCCAATTCTGGAATCTGGCTTTGAATGAAAATCGTTGCTTTATTAGGATCTAATCCCACTGCAAGATAGTCCAAAGCCACATTCCCAATAGACTCTACAATAGTTTGTGGATCTTTTGCATGGTCTGTTAGTGCTTGCTGGTCAGCTAAAAAAACAAACATGTCATATTTATTTTCTTCTTGTAGTAAGACACGATTTTTCAAACTACAACGTAGTGCCCAATATGTAATTTCCCCGTTGGACGATCTCCTGTTAAAATAATGGGTTTATTCATCTTATTCTCCTTTGATATGGTCCTTTTCAATTATAGCATTTTTTTAATAAAAAGACAGATAATTTTTAAAATCAAACAACTAGGTTTATGTCAACGAATCTGTAAACTTAATTGACATAAAATTGACAAACAAAAATTTGAATATTTACCGATTTTCTAGTAGAATTAAAGTATTACATATTATAGGAGAAAAACATTGCTTACAGTATCTGATGTCTCACTACGTTTTAGTGACCGCAAACTTTTTGATGATGTCAACATCAAATTTACAGAAGGAAATACCTATGGTTTAATTGGTGCTAACGGTGCGGGGAAAATCAACATTTTTAAAAATCTTAGCTGGTGATATCGAACCAACAACTGGTCATATCTCTCTTGGACCAAACGAACGTCTCTCAGTTCTTCGTCAGAACCACTTTGACTACGAAGATGAGCGTGCTATTGATGTTGTTATCATGGGAAATGAAAAACTATACAACATCATGAAAGAAAAAGATGCTATTTACATGAAGGAAGATTTTTCAGATGAAGATGGTGTTCGTGCAGCTGAACTTGAGGGAGAATTTGCAGAACTAGGTGGTTGGGAAGCTGAGAGTGAAGCATCACAACTCTTACAAAACTTGAATATTCCAGAAGAACTTCATTACCAAAATATGAGTGAACTAGCAAATGGAGACAAAGTAAAGGTTCTCCTTGCTAAAGCCCTCTTCGGTAAACCAGATGTCCTTCTTTTGGACGAGCCAACCAATGGTCTGGATATTCAATCTATTACTTGGTTAGAGGATTTCCTAATTGACTTTGATAATACTGTTATTGTCGTATCCCACGACCGTCACTTCCTGAATAAAGTATGTACCCACATGGCCGACCTTGACTTTGGTAAAAATCAAGCTCTATGTCGGAAACTACGACTTCTGGAAGGAGTCTTCTGAGCTTGCTGCTAAACTACTAGCAGACCGTAATGCTAAGGCAGAAGAAAAAATCAAACAACTCCAAGAATTCGTTGCTCGATTCTCTGCTAACGCATCTAAAATCTAAACAGGCAACTTCACGTAAAAAGATGCTTGACAAGATTGTCTTAGAAGAAATTATTCCGTCAAGTCGTAAATATCCATTTATCAACTTTAAAGCAGAACGTGAAATTGGTAATGATCTCTTGACAGTAGAGAACTTATCTGTAAAGATTGACGGTGAAACTATTCTTGACAACATCAGCTTTCATCTTGCGTCCAGGTGACAAGACAGCTCTTATCGGTCAAAACGACATCCAAACAACTGCACTGATTCGTGCAATTATGGGGGATATTGACTATGAAGGGAACTGTCAAATGGGGAGTTACAACTAGTCGCTCTTACTTGCCAAAAGACAATTCAGCTGATTTTGCTGGCAGTGAATCTATCCTTGACTGGCTCCGTCAATTCGCAAGTAAAGAAGAAGATGACAACACTTTCTTGCGTGGTTTCCTAGGTCGTATGCTCTTCTCTGGAGACGAAGTTAACAAACCTGTAAACGTCTTGTCAGGGGGAGAAAAGGTACGCGTGATGCTCTCAAAACTCATGCTTTTAAAATCAAACGTTCTTGTACTTGACGATCCTACAAATCACTTAGACTTGGAATCTATCTCAAGCTTGAACGATGGATTGAAAAACTTTAAAGAGTCTATCATCTTTGCCAGTCACGACCATGAGTTTATTCAAACTTTGGCTAACCACATTATTGTCTTATCTAAAAACTGGCGTCATCGATCGTATTGATGAAACCTATGATGAATTCTTAGAAAATGCTGAAGTTCAAGCAAAAGTAAAAGAACTTTGGAAAGACTAAAAATATAAAACTCAGTTGGGTTCCCAATTGAGTTTTTAGTTGATAGTTCTGTCAATCTGATTCTATTCAACATATTCATTGTTTCACGTGAAACATTCTATTTTTAGATTTATAAATTCTTGACAAAATTTATGATATAAAAAATCGACCAAATTGGTCGATTTTTTTTAATCTTCTTCCAGTTTTTTTAGGTTGATAAAGCAAGCATACCTAATCCTATGAAATAGAACTAAAGTTACGAGAAGGAAAATTACCTGATAATGAATATTCCCTGTCATAGAAATCGTTTGTCTCAATCCTGAAACTGAATAACTCATTGGTAACCAAGGATTGACAGCCTTAAAGAAATCATTTAGTCAAAGCAAGTGGATAAGTTCCTGCACTTGATGCTAATTGTAATAATAGTAAAATAAGAGAGAAGAAAGCACCTAAACGACTATTCCATGTCGTTAACGCGGTTACCATAGACATAAAGGTCAAACTTGCGATGATGATTAAGAACAAGGTTCTCATTTCATGATTTGCCGTTAGACCGATAAGATGAACTCCTCCATAGACTAAGACAGCTGCTAAAACAGCTATAACGCCATTTATTTCGAAAACGAGATTTAACCCAAGCCCAACGACTTTCAGGATGACGACCTGAAGGTAACTTAGCAAAAATCATATTTGTTGATAACGCAGCAACAAAGAGGGCGACTGATATCATATAAGGAGCCATAGCAATTCCATTTACAGGAACTTGATCATTATCTGTTTTTGAAAGACTCAAAGGCTCAGATAATACTTCTGCATTATTAGACTCTGTTGATGCTGATTTTAATTGATTGCTAGCGCTGTTCAATCCATGTTCTAGTCCAGTAGCTCCTACTTGTAAACTTTCAATACCAGCAGTTAAAGTTGTTCCACCATCTGCTAATTTTCCAGCACCATCAGCAATTTTCATTGCTCCACTTCCTAACTGAGAGCTAGCTGCAAGCAATTGACTTGATTTATCTATTAATTGACTAGAACCTAGCTGTATTTTATCAAGTCCTGCAATTAAGTCTGAACTCTTACTATTTAATTGGCTAGAACCAGATGAGAGTTTTTCGATACCTGTTACTAATTCTGGAGTTTTCCCAGCTAGCGAATCCAAACCAGTTGTCAAGGTTGAAGAGTTTTCTGTCAACTTACTTGATCCAGAAACCAATTGATTCAAACTTGTTGTTAAAGCTGTATTCTTTTCACTTAGTTGGTTTACACCTAAAGAAATAGTATCCAACCCTTTAGTATAATCATTAACTCCATTTTCAATCGATTGACTTCCAGGAACTAACTGATTATCTACAGCATTTTGCAACTGTGTAAATCCACTTGACATAGATGTCAAGGAACTAGACGCCACAGGTAATACTTGATTTGCTTTAGTCTGTAAAGTAGAAAGATTAGAGACTGGTTGGTTTACACTTTCCAAATTTTCTTTTAAATCTCCTACCGTCGTTAAAATTGCTTTTGCTGACTCTATCGTAGAGTTAGAATTATTTGAAACAGCTGCAGTCAGTTCTTGTTTCTGAGTATCAGTAAGAGATTGATAAGTTGCTGTTTCTTGAAGATTGGTAAGAGTTTTCTCTTGCTCTGTTTGACTATTAGTCACAATAGTTTGAGCAAGAGTAGATATATTCGCTAAATCATTAGATATTGTACTTTTAAGTTCAGTATTATCTGAAATAGTTACAGCTTGAAGTGCTTTATTCAATTCATCTAAACTAGTTGCTAATTGAGTGATTTCCTCTTTTTGTTGAGATGAAGTATTCAATTGAGTCGAAATTTCTTTAATTCCTTTATTTAATTGGGTAATACCGTTTCTCAATGTATCTGATTGACTAGATAATTGGTTTGCCCCAATAGATAGCTTGTCAACACCGCTTGTATAAGCATTGACACCAACTGAAAATTGATTGAGACCTGTATTCAGTTGCGAAACTCCTCCTGCATATGACTTCATTCCAGTATTTAGCTGATTGACACCTGCTACTAATTCTGGAGTCTTGGAAGATAATTGATTAAGTCCAGTGTCAACCTGTGAAACTGCACTTGTATAGTTCTGTAAACCATCATTAAATGTACCTAAGCCACTATTCAGTTGCTTTACTCCTGTTACATACGTTGTCAACCCTTTTGTGAATTGATTTGTGCCATCAGAAAAGGTTAAACTTGAACTAGCTAAAGTATCAAGATTAGAAGACAATGTCTGACTTCCTACAGCTAACTGACTAGCCCCATTGGCCAATTGTTCACTTCCATCAGCTGCCTTCGTTAAACCAGATTTTAAATCTCCCATCTTTTGAAATAAAGCTTTCGTATAGGTTTCGGTTACATTAGCAGAAACATTTTGTTTTAACTGTGTCATGGCAGAATCACTCATCTTACTTGCAATGAAACTATGCCCGCTAGAAGTTTGATAGTTAATATTCATTTGTTCTGGGTGATCTGATAGAATAGAAGCAGCCTTTTCAGATAAGTCACTTGGTAAAGTTACTACCATATAGTAATCACCATCTTCTAGACCCTTCTTACCTTCTTCTTCACTGACAAAATGAAAATCTAATGATTTATTTGCTCTAAATTGGACACCATGTCTTTTCCAATAGTCATTGTGTTTCCATTATAAGATGCTTCTTTATCATTATTAACGACCGCTACAGGCAACTCAGATAATTGGCCATATGGATCCCACATAGATGATAAAAATATGATGTTGTATAAAGCAGGAATAAGAGAAATCCCTATCATTACAATGATAAAGGTTGGTTTTTTAAAAATTGCTTTCCATTCTTTAAACATATTGTCTCCTTTTTTTACACATATTGTCTAAAATTTTGATATAATAGATTATACATTAAAAATTCTTATTTACAAGTCAAAATCATCATATTTAGACACTACGTCTATTTTTGTTCAAAAGGAGGAATTATGAAAGAGAGCAACAAACGCTTAAAAACGAAGCGTACTATTGAGAACGCTATGGTTCAATTATTAACAGAACAGCCATTTGATCAAATTAGCACTGTTAAACTAGCAGAAAAAGCCGGCATTAGTCGTTCTAGCTTTTATACTCACTACAAAGATAAGTATGATATGATTGAGCACTACCAAAGCAAGCTATTTCATACTTTTGAGTATATTTTCCAAAAGCACGCAAATCATAAAAGAGATGCTATCCTAGAAGTGTTTGAATACTTGGAATCTGAACCGCTACTAGCTGCACTTCTATCTGAAAATGGTACAAAAGAAATACAAAACTTCCTGAGAAATAAACTTCACATTATGCTTAGCACTGACCTCCAAAAACGCTTTATGCAATTAAATTTAAACAATATTGAGTTAGAGTATAGTAGTGTTTATCTAACAAATGCCCTATTTGGTGTATGCCAAACTTGGATAGCTCATGGAAAAAAAGAAAGTCCACAAGAAATGACAAACTTTCTTATGAAAATGTTAGGAGATTAAAATTAGACACAAAAAAAGAACACCAATGGTGTTCTTTTTTATCTGACTCCGCCAGTAGGACTCGAACCTACGACATCATGATTAACAGTCATGCGCTACTACCAACTGAGCTATGGCGGATTAAATAGTCCGTACGGGATTCGAACCCGTGTTACCGCCGTGAAAAGGCGGTGTCTTAACCCCTTGACCAACGGACCATCTATCTGTAGCAGATATAACCATTATATCAATTTCTTACTAATTGTCAATCACTTTTTTTGTTTTTTCTCCAGAATATCCTTTAGTTTACGAACTTTCAGACGGGTAATAGGGCAACGATGATCTTCATAGAAAACAACTTCTAAATTTTTTCGATCAATTTCCCTGACATTCCCTACATTGACAAGAAATGACTTATGAGGAGAATAAAATCGCTGGCTTTGCTTATCCTTTTCCTGGATATCTGTCATGGTTCCATAGAACTCTTTTGCAAAATTCTTTCCAATAATTCGCAACTTAGAAGAAACCCCTGTTGTTTCAATATACAGAATATCATGGTAAGGGATTTTCAAATCATTTCCCTTATAATTGTAATCAAAATAGTCTACAACATCTTCATTTTCAAGCAGCATACTCTTAGTATAAAAGATGCTCTGCTCAATACGTTTCTTGAACAATTCATCATTAATATCTTTATCTACAAAATCCAAGGCCGATACCTGATATTTGTAAGTTAAAGTAGCAAATTCTGATCTACTCGTGATAAAGACAATAATTGCATAAGGATTATGATGACGAATAAACTGTGCTACTTCAAAACCCTTTTTCTCAATTCCATGAATATCGATATCTAGGAAATAAAGCTGATTTACTTCATCGTTTTCGATATATTCTTTAAACTCTTTAACTTTTCCTGTTGTCTTGTATGAAATAGGAATATGTGATTCCTCTGAAATTTCATTCAATATTCTTTCTATTCTGACTTGATGTTCAATAACATCTTCTAAAATTAAGATTTTCATTCAAATTCCCTCTTAAATCTAATAATTTGTCTAAATCTATTATCTTCCATCTCAGTCTCTAAGATAATATTTTCATATTTATCTAAGATTTCCTTGACATTGTTAAGACCGATACCTCTATTTCTTCCCTTAGTAGAGAAACCTAAGGCAAACACATCTTCTGAAGGATTCATCGTTATTTTACATGAATTTTGAATAACAATTACCGTTTCAAAATCCATTTTAATGACAGCAACCTCCATTTGTTTAAAATAACTCTCTGCAGCACCTTCAACAGCATTATTTAATAAAACACTCAGAATGCGAACAAGGTCAAGTAAATCAATTGACAATTTTCTAATGATATCCTTTACTTCTAGTGTAAAGTCAACACCATTATTTCGTGCATATACGATAGACTGAGCAATCAAACTTCGTAAAGCTGAATCTTCAATATTGTTCAAATCAAAATAGGTATACTTATCTGAACGTAATTTTTGATTTGCTTTCACCAAAACTTCCTTGTAAATCCTGTCAATTTCTTGTAAATCACCACTGTCAATTGCCATTTGAAGACTGACAAGCATACCTGCATAATCATGACGAAACCGCGAATTTCATTGTACAAACCAACAATCTCATCTGTATAGGTCTGTAAATGTTTCTGTTCAAACTTTTTCTGCTCCAGAGCAATCTCTTTTTCAACTTGAACTTTGTGAGAATTCATTGCAAATAAGGTTAACAAAAAACAAATAAAAACTATGGTTGATAAAATACTTCCAAAACTGTTTAGATTTGGAAAAGTACTCACGATATCTGAAATAAAAGATACTATATGTAGGAAGATAAATGCATATAGTACATTTTTCAAAAATGGATAGAGGTAGTCTTTGTCAAAATAGCTAAATTCTAGGTTGAAATAAGAGGTAACAATTTTAATAACCAAATAAATTAAAATAAATACAAATATAACAAAATAATTGTTATACTCTAATGCAAATTCATCTCCTGTAATAGATGATAAGGTTACTGATATAAAATTATTACTACTATGATATAAAAGGGAAAATAATAGACTGATAAAAATTCCCTTAGACTTTTCATACTTCTTAACACCAACAAAGTAACCAAATATGAGTAAAGGAAATAAAAACTTAGACAAGCCAAAACCATCTAAATTCAACAAATATATTATTTCTTCTAATACTAATTGTAGTAGTAATACATAAAGACTAAAAAGATATTGGTCTTTTCTATTCGTTTTACATGTCCATTCATAGATTTTACTAAAAATAAAAACATAAAAAATAGCTATTATTAATCCAAATAAATCCATTACTCTTTACCTTTATTTCATTACTTTCTTCTTGGAAAAATAAGATTACGAATTGATTCTGTGATTCTCCAATCCCCACCTCGAATCTCCTGCAACTCTAACTCTGTTACCTCTTTGAATTGTTCCAATTTAACTGTATTTTTCATAATATAATCTCCTAAAATATATAAAATTGTAAGATACCTTACCAACCTATTATACAAAATGAAAACCATATAAGAAAAATTTCTTCTCAACTGCACCTTTTTCGACCTGAACTGTACTTTTTTACAAAAAAAGCTGGGTTTCCCCAGCTTTTAATCTAGCATTATGATCCCAGCAGGATTCGAACCTGCGACCGTTCGCTTAGAAGGCGAATGCTCTATCCAGCTGAGCTATGAGACCTCACTAGTCTATATTAACAGAAAAATGTAGCTTAGTCAATCCTATTTATGATAGGGAGAACCTTGTTGGATAGAAAAAGCACGGTAAACTTGTTCAACTAAGACTAATCTCATTAGTTGATGCGGAAGTGTTAGTCTTCCAAAACTAAGAGATAGATTTGCTCTTCTTTTTACTTCTGGAGCTAGGCCTAAACTTCCACCAATCACAAATGTCAGGGTTGAAAAACCCTTGATAGAAGCCTGTTCCAATTGTTTACTTAATTCCTCAGAAGATAAGGTGTTTCCTTCTATAGCTAAGACTACAAGAAAATCTCGATCTCCAATTTTTGAGAGGATTCGGTTTCCCTCCACCTCTAAAATTTTCTGATTTTCAGAATCACTTGCTCGATCTGGTGTCTTTTCATCTGCTAATTCAATCATTTCTAAATTAGCAAAACGAGAAATTCGTTTAGAGTATTCTGCTATACCATCTTTAAGATACTTTTCTTTCAGTTTTCCTACTGTTACAATTTTTATTTTCATTCTTCTATTCTAACATATTATATTTATCTTGCACATCTTATACACAAGTAATAAGTCTTAAAAAAACTCCATAACCCACAAGTTTTCAAAAGTTATCCACAGGTTGTTGAAAACTTTTTTAAGCTTAGATTAAGTTAATAATAATATTATACTTTCAACAATTAATAAAAAATTCATAAAATATGGAGGAAACTATGAAAAATGTTTCTAAAGTTTCAAAAAAAATAGGACAGCTTTTACTAGTTATTCTTATTAGTTTTTTTAGTGGTTTATTAGGAAGTCTGACTATTCTTCATCTCGAGCAAAAACAGAATAGTGGTTCACAAAATAACACAACTATCACTCAAACAACTGTTAAAAACGAGAATTCTACTACACAAGCAGTTGATAAGGTAAAAGATTCAGTTGTTTCTATTATTACTTATTCAGCAAACTCTCAAAATAGTTTGTTTGGTTCTGGTGATTCTGATACAGATACAAATACTGAACAAGTTTCTAGTGAAGGTTCTGGTGTTATTTATAAAAAAGATGGTAAGTTTGCCTATCTAGTTACTAATACACACGTTATTAATGGAGCTTCAAAAGTCGATGTTCGTTTAGCAGATGGTACAAAGGTCCCTGGTGAAATTGTCGGATCTGATACCTTCTCTGATATTGCTGTCGTAAAAATTTCTTCAGAAAAAGTAACAACAGTAGCTGAATTTGGTGATTCTAGCAAATTAACTGTTGGAGAAACAGCAATTGCAATTGGTAGTCCTCTAGGATCAGAATATGCCAATACGGTTACCCAAGGGATTGTTTCTAGTCTAGATAGAAATGTTTCTTTAAAATCTGAAGATGGTCAAGCAATTTCTACCAAAGCTATCCAAACAGATACAGCTATCAACCCTGGTAACTCTGGAGGACCTTTAATCAATATTCAGGGACAAGTAATCGGAATCACATCTAGTAAGATTGCAAGCAATGGTGGAACATCAGTAGAAGGACTAGGTTTTGCTATTCCTTCAAATGATGCTATCCACATTATTGAACAATTGGAAAAGAATGGAAAAGTAACTAGACCTGCTCTAGGTATTCAAATGGTAAATCTTTCAAATCTTAATGCTAGTGATTTACAAAGATTAAATATTCCAGCAAATGTTACTTCTGGTGTAGTTGTTAGATCTGTTCAAACGAATATGCCTGCAAATGGACATTTACAAAAATACGACATCATCACAAAAATTGATGATAACGCTATTTCATCAACTACTGATTTACAAAGTGCTCTCTATAGTCATTCTATTGGGGATAGCATGACGGTTACTTACTACCGTAACGGTAAAGAAGAAACAACTACTATTAAACTTGATAAAAGTACCAGTGATTTAGACTACTAATTTACATACATGTAAACTGTCTTTACAGAAAATTAAAGATATGATAAGGTAGATTCATGGAAGAATTAAAAATTATTCAACTAAGTGAAATCCAAAAGAATCCTTATCAACCTCGTAAAGATTTTTCAGAAGAAAAAATTCAAGAACTTGCTCAATCTATTAAAGAAAATGGATTGATACAACCGATAATTGTCCGTCAATCTCCAGTCATCGGCTATGAAATATTGGCTGGAGAAAGACGCTATCGTGCATCGATTGTTGCTGGACTCTCAGAAGTTCCTGTAATTGTAAAAAATCTTTCTGATCAAGATATGATGGTCCATTCCATTATTGAAAATCTACAACGAGAGGATTTAAATCCTATTGACGAAGCTAAAGCTTACCAATCCTTAATCGATAAAGGTTTTACACATGCAGATATTGCTGAAAAAATGGGGAAATCTCGTCCATATATCACAAACCTTGTTCGCTTACTTAACTTATCTCCTTCTATCTTAAAAGAAGTAGAATCTGGAAGGCTCTCGCAAGCACATGCAAGACTTTTGATAAATTTATCTAAGAATGATCAAGAAAATCTTTTAAAAAGAATTCAAGCAGAAGATTTATCTGTTAGACAAGTTGAGAGACTTCTTCAAGAAAAAAAGCAAGAGAAGAAAATAAGAGAAAAAGATTTCTTCATCAAAGAAGAAGAAGACAAGTTGAAGAAATTACTCGGACTTGATGTTCAAATTCAACTCCAAAAAAAAGAGGCAGGAAGAATATCCATTTCCTTCCACAATCAAGAAGAGTATCAACGTTTTATTAACAGCCTGAAATAAGGCTGTTATTTTATTTTTTATAAATCACATCTTTATCCACTATTTTTTTCTTTAAAAACTCAAAAGAATCACTATAATCACAATTTATCCACAGGTTGTGGATAAATTGTATAAACATTGTGGATTGTTTTCCACAAGTTGTGGAAAAAATGTTTATTATATGATAGAATAGTCTCAGAGATTATACCTTTTAGAAAAGGAGGAGTTGGTACTTGAAAGAAAAACAATTTTGGAATCATATTTTAGAACTTTCTAAAGAAAGATTGACACGATCCATGTTTGATTTCTATGTAACACCTGCTGAATTGATAAAGGTCGAGGGAAACATAGCTACTATATTTTTACCAAGATCTGAAATGGAAATGGTTTGGAGTACAAGACTAAATGATATTATTGTAGCTGTAGGTTTTCAAATATATGACACTGAAATAAAAGCTCGATATGTATTGACTAAGGAAAATTCTGCTACCTCCGATATAGTAAGCAAATTTGAAAACAACAATCATCAACAGGAACAAATTGAAAAATCTATTCCTTATTCAGAAACAGGATTAAGAGATATTTATACTTTTGATAATTTCATTCAAGGTGATGGAAATATTTGGGCTAAGTCTGCTGCTTTAGCTGTCTCGGAAGATCCTGGACTAACTTATAATCCTCTTTTTATTTATGGTGGTCCTGGTTTAGGAAAAACTCACTTACTCAATGCTTTGGGGAATGAAATTCTTAAAAAGAATCCTAATGCGCGTGTTAAATACATTCCTGCTGAAAGTTTTATTAATGAATTTTTAGATCATCTAAGACTTAATGATATGGATAATTTTAAAAAAATCTATCGAAGCTTAGATCTCCTTCTTATTGATGATATTCAATCTCTTAGTGGAAATAAAGTGCAAACTCAGGATGAATTTTTTAATACATTTAACAAACTTCACAGTAATAATAAACAAATTGTTTTAACGAGTGACCGCAGACCAGAACAACTGGAAAATCTACCTGAGCGTTTAGTCACGCGCTTCTCATGGGGACTAACTACTGATATTACTCCCCCTGATTTTGAAACTCGCATTGCCATTCTTAATAGTAAAACAGAAGATATGGATTATCATTTTGAAAGTGATACAATTGAATATCTAGCCGGTCAATTCGATTCAAACGTTAGAGAACTAGAAGGTGCCTTGAAAGATATTAGCCTGATGGCTAGAGTCAAGAAAATCAATAATATAACAGTTGATATCGCATCTGAGGCTATACGTGCAAGAAAACAAGAATTTAGTACCATGATTGTCATTCCTATTGAAAAAATACAAGCTGAAGTCGGTAATTTTTACGATGTTAGTATTAAGGAAATGAAGGGGACAAGACGGGTTCAAAATATTGTTCTAGCTCGTCAGGTTGCCATGTATCTAGCTAGAGAACTAACAGATAATAGTCTTCCAAAAATCGGTAAAGAATTTGGTGGAAAAGATCATACAACAGTCATTCACGCTCATGCAAAAATCAAGTCTATGATTGCAACTGATGATAAATTACGTATAGAAATCGAAACAATCAAAAAGAAAATTAAATAACTTGTGGATAAGTGTTTAAATTTTTACTAATTTATACACATCTTTTAAACAAGTGTAACTTCTTTAATTTTCTAAACTAAACTAGGTTTTCCACAGATTTCACACAGCCTACTATTACTATTAACCTTCTAATAATAAAAATAAATAAAGGAGATTCCATGATTCATTTTTCAATTAACAAAAATCTATTCCTGCAATCATTAAATATTACAAAACGTGCAATTAGTTCTAAAAATGCTATTCCTGTTTTATCAACTATCAAAATCGATGTGACAAACGAAGGAATTACATTAATTGGATCTAATGGTCAAATTTCAATTGAAAATTTCATTTCTCAAAAAGATGAAAATGCAGGTCTTTTGATTAACTCTTTAGGTTCTATCCTCCTAGAAGCTTCATTCTTTATCAATGTAGTATCAAGTCTTCCAGATGTGACTCTTGATTTTAAAGAAATTGAGCAACATCAGATTGTATTAACAAGTGGAAAATCAGAGATTACCCTTAAAGGTAAAGATAGCGAACAGTATCCACGTATTCAGGAAATTTCAGCAAGTAATCCTCTAGTTCTTGAAACAAAACTTCTTAAGAAAATTATCAATGAAACTGCTTTTGCTGCTAGTGTACAAGAAAGCCGTCCTATCTTAACTGGTGTTCACTTTGTTTTGAGTAATCATCAAGAATTGAAAACAGTTGCGACAGATTCTCACCGTCTCAGTCAGAAAAAATTAACTCTTGAGAAAAATAGTGATAATTTTGATGTTGTTATCCCAAGTCGCTCTCTACGCGAATTTTCAGCTGTTTTTACGGACGATATCGAAACAGTAGAGATTTTCTTCGCAAACAACCAAATTCTCTTTAGAAGTGAAAATATTAGCTTCTATACACGCCTCTTAGAAGGTAATTATCCTGATACAGATCGTCTGATTCCAACAGATTTTAATACGACAGTGACTTTTGATGTTATTAATTTACGTCAATCTATGGAACGTGCTCGTCTTTTATCAAGTGCTACTCAAAATGGAACTGTAAAATTAGAAATCAAACAAGGAGTGGTTACAGCACATGTAAATTCTCCAGAAGTTGGTAAGGTAAACGAAGAAATCGATACAGAAAGTGTATCTGGTGAAGATTTAACTATTAGCTTTAACCCAACTTACTTGATTGAAGCACTAAAAGCTTTGAATAGTGAAAAGGTAACAATCAGCTTCATTTCAGCAGTTCGTCCATTTACCTTGGTACCAGCTGATACAGATGAAGATTTCATGCAACTGATTACACCAGTTCGTACAAATTAATGGAAAGAGGTTGAGCCTAGCTCACCTCTTTTATGATATAATCAGAAATATGAAAAGGAGAGTAGTATGTATCAAGTTGGAAATTTTGTTGAAATGAAAAAACCACACGCTTGTACAATCAAGTCTACAGGTAAAAAAGCCAATCGTTGGGAAATCACACGTTTAGGTGCAGATATCAAAATAAAATGCAGTAATTGTGACCATGTTGTCATGATGAGTCGCTATGATTTTGAAAGAAAAATGAAAAAAATCATCGACTAAAAGCAAGAAGTTAGAGGGTTAGCAAGTTTTCCCTTTTTGTGTTATAATATTGAAGATTGAAATGTGAACGGAGAATGAGAAATTATGGCTTTAACAGCAGGTATCGTGGGTTTACCAAACGTTGGTAAATCAACCCTATTTAATGCAATTACAAAAGCAGGAGCAGAGGCTGCAAACTATCCATTTGCAACTATTGACCCAAACGTTGGGATGGTAGAAGTTCCAGATGAACGCCTCCAAAAATTGACTGAAATGATTACTCCTAAGAAGACAGTTCCAACAACCTTTGAATTTACAGATATTGCAGGGATTGTAAAGGTGCATCAAAAGGAGAAGGTCTTGGAAATAAATTCTTGGCCAATATCCGTGAAGTTGATGCTATTGTCCACGTGGTACGTGCCTTTGATGATGAAAATGTCATGCGTGAGCAAGGACGTGAAGATGCCTTTGTCGATCCATTAGCAGATATTGATACCATTAACCTAGAGTTGATTCTTGCTGACTTAGAATCGGTTAATAAACGCTATGCGCGTGTGGAAAAGATGGCACGTACGCAAAAAGATAAGGAATCAGTTGCAGAATTTAACGTCCTTCAAAAGATTAAACCAGTCCTTGAGGATGGTAAATCAGCTCGTACCATTGAATTTACAGATGAAGAGCAAAAGGTTGTCAAAGGTCTTTTCCTCTTGACCACTAAACCAGTTCTTTATGTAGCGAATGTGGATGAGGATGTTGTTGGAGACCCAGACTCTATTGATTATGTGAAGCAAATTCGTGAATTCGCAGAAACAGAAAATGCAGAGGTAGTGGTGATTTCTGCGCGTGCTGAAGAAGAAATTTCTGAATTAGACGATGAAGATAAAAAAGAGTTTCTTGAAGCTATTGGTTTGACAGAATCAGGTGTGGATAAGTTGACGCGTGCTGCTTACCATCTACTTGGACTTGGAACTTACTTCACAGCTGGTGAAAAAGAGGTTCGTGCTTGGACCTTTAAACGTGGAATGAAAGCTCCTCAAGCTGCTGGAATCATCCACTCTGACTTCGAAAAAGGCTTTATTCGTGCAGTGACCATGTCTTATGATGATTTGATTAAATATGGATCTGAGAAGGCTGTAAAAGAAGCTGGACGCTTGCGTGAAGAAGGAAAAGAATATGTCGTGCAAGATGGTGATATTATGGAATTCCGCTTTAACGTTTAATCAATATTTAAAATAATGTCAATTAGGTTGGAAAAAAATTCCAACCCTTTTGGGTTTTGAAAGGAAATTTTAATGACAAAATTACTTGTAGGATTGGGAAATCCAGGAGATAAATATTTTGAGACAAAGCATAATGTTGGTTTTATGTTGATTGACCAACTAGCAAAAAAACAGAATGTATCCTTTACACACGATAAATATTCCAAGCTGAATTAGCATCCTTTTTCTTTAATGGTGAAAAAATTTATCTAGTGAAACCAACAACTTTTATGAATGAAAGTGGGAAAGCAGTTCATGCTTTATTAACCTACTATGGTTTAGATATTGAAGATTTACTGATTATTTACGATGATCTTGACATGGAAGTAGGAAAAATTCGTCTTCGCGCTAAAGGATCAGCTGGCGGTCATAATGGTATCAAGTCAATTATCCAACATATTGGTACACAGGTTTTCAATCGTGTAAAGATTGGTATAGGTAGACCTAAAAAAGGAATGTCTGTTGTTCACCACGTTTTGAGTAAATTTGACAAGGATGACTATATAGGAATTTTACAGTCTATTGACAAGGTTGATGATGCTGTAAATTATTATTTACAAGAGAAAAACTTTGAAAAAACAATGCAGAAATACAATGGGTAAGGGAATGTCATTAATCGAATTCTTTTTAGAGAATAATCAGATACAATCATGGAATGAGCATTTATCTCTCAAACAAAGACAATTACTACTTGGTTTATCAGGATCAGCAAAATCCTTAGCTATTGCAAGTAGTGCGAAAAATCAGGACAAGATTTTAGTGATGACATCTACTTATGGAGAAGCTGAGCGTCTAGTAAATGATTTAATTTCTATCCTGGGTACTGATATGGTTTATCCATTTTTAGTAGATGATTCACCAATGGTAGAATTTTTAGTATCGTCACAAGAAAAGATTTTTTCTCGCGTTGAAGCCTTACGTTTTCTAAGAGATAAATTTCAAAAAGGAATATTAGTTTGTAACATGGCAGCTAGTCGTATATTCTTGCCTGATCCTAAGATTTTCGATGATAGTGTTTTAACATTTGAAATCGGACAAGAATGTGAACAAAGAGAATTAAATAATCAGTTACTTTCCCTTGGTTATAAGAAGGTAACACAAGTTCAAAGTCAAGGTGAATTTAGTATACGTGGAGATATCTTAGATATCTTTGAAACGTCACAAATTTCACCTTTTCGAATTGAATTTTTTGGCGACGAAATTGACGGTATCAGAAAATTTGATACAGAGTCACAACTTTCAAAAGAAAGTCTTTTACAAGTACAGATATTTCCAGCAAGTGATGTCTTATTAACAGAAGAGGATTATCTTCGAGGTCAAAAATTCTTAGAGCATGAGATTGAAAAACACTTTCTCCAACCTTAAAATCATACCTAGAGGAGATTTATAGCAGTAGTAAACAGCAAACACCTCATGCAGAGATTCGGAAGTTTTTATCCGCTTTTTATAAGAAAGAGTGGTCTCTTTTTGATTATCTACATCAAATACCTGTCATCTTTGATGATTATCAAAAGATTATGCAACAGTATGATGTCTTTGATCAAGAAATAGCTAGATTCTTTACAGATGATTTACATAACAGTAAATCCGTGTCAAGTTTACAGTATTTCGCTGATACTGAAAGCTATTATAAAAAATATTTGCCTACAACTTTCTTTTCAAATTTTCAAAAAGGTCTGGGAAATTTGAAGTTTGATCATCTCTACCAATTTAGTCAGTATCCAATGCAGGAGTTCTTTAATCAGTTTTCTTTTTTGAAGAGTGAAATTGAACGCTATAAAAAGTTAAAATATACAATTGTTCTCCAAACGACTAGTAAAGCTGATAGCAAAAAATTGTTAAACATTTTAGATGAGTATGAGATAAAAATTGATACTATTTTTGGGAATGAACTCTCTAAAGGATCTGTCAACCTTGTTGAAGGAAATCTACGCCATGGATTTCATTTTGTGGATGAAAATCTTGTTTTCATTACTGAATATGAGATGTTCAAGAAGAAAATTAAGCGCAAGTATAGAAGACAGAATCTCAGCAATGCTGAACGTTTGAAAGACTATAACGAGCTTGAAAAAGGTGATTACGTTGTTCATCAAGTTCATGGGATTGGCCAATATCTAGGAATTGAAACAATTGAAATCAAAGGAATTCATCGTGATTACGTGAGTGTCCAATATCAAAATGGTGATCGTATCTCTATCCCTGTCGAGCAAATTCAAACATTATCCAAGTATGTGTCAAGTGATGGTAAAGCTCCAAAATTAAATAAGCTCAATGATGGACATTTTAAAAAGGCTAAACAAAAAGTTAAGTCCCAAGTTGAAGATATTGCAGATGACTTGATTAAGTTATATGCTGAGAGAAGTCAATTAGAGGGTTATGCATTTTCAGAAGATGACCAGGATCAAATTGTTTGATGAGGCTTTTCCTTATGTTGAAACCGAGGATCAACTTCGAAGTATTGAAGAAATCAAAAAAGACATGCAAAATTCGCGGCCGATGGACCGCCTATTAGTTGGAGATGTTGGTTTTGGTAAGACAGAGGTTGCTATGAGAGCTGCTTTTAAGGCTGTCAATGATCATAAACAGGTTGTTGTTTTAGTACCAACTACAGTTCTGGCTCAACAACACTACAGTAATTTCAAGGAGAGATTTCAACAGTTTGCTGTCAATGTTGATGTTTTAAGTCGTTTTAGAAGTAAAAAGGAACAAGCAGAAACCATTGAAAAACTAAAAAAAGGCCAAGTAGATATTTTGATAGGGACTCATAGAGTTTTGTCAAAAGATGTTGTTTTTTCTGATTTGGGTTTGATGATTATTGATGAGGAACAACGTTTTGGTGTCAAGCACAAGGAAGCTCTTAAAGAATTAAAGAAGAAGATAGATGTATTAACCTTGACAGCTACCCGATTCCACGTACCCTACATATGTCAATGTTGGGAATACGAGACTTGTCTGTTATTGAGACTCCTCCAACTAATCGATATCCTGTTCAAACCTATGTTCTTGAACAAAATGATCGTGTCATTCGAGATGCTGTATTGAGAGAAATTGATCGTGGTGGTCAGGTTTACTATCTTTACAATAAAGTTGACACGATTGAAAAGAAGGTTTCAGAGTTACAAGAACTTATTCCAGAAGCTTCGATTGTATTTGTACATGGTCAGATGAGTGAAATTCGTTTAGAAAATACTTTACTTGATTTTATCGAGGGTCAGTACGATATTTTAGTGACAACCACCATCATAGAAACTGGAGTCGATATTCCTAATGCCAATACCTTGTTTATCGAGAATGCTGACCATCTAGGTTTGTCAACCTTGTATCAACTTAGAGGTAGAGTTGGTCGTAGTAATCGAATAGCCTATGCTTACTTGATGTACCGTCCAGATAAGTCTTTGACAGAAGTGTCTGAGAAACGTTTAGAAGCGATTAAAGGTTTTACCGAACTAGGATCAGGTTTTAAAATTGCTATGCGGGATTTGTCTATTCGTGGAGCGGGTAATCTTTTAGGGAGTTCTCAATCTGGTTTTATTGATTCAGTTGGATTTGAGCTCTATTCTCAATTACTTGAAGAAGCTATTGCTAAGAAAAATGGGACTGATAAGAAACGTGAAAAAGGAAATGCTGAGTTAATTCTACAAATTGATGCTTATCTTCCGGATGAGTATATTTCGGATGAACGACATAAAATTGAAATTTACAAGAGAATTCGTCAAATTGACAACCGTGTCAATTATGAAGAATTACAAGATGAGTTAATTGACCGTTTTGGTGAGTATCCAGATGTAGTTGCCTATCTTTTAGAAATTGGATTAGCTAAAGCTTATCTAGATAAAGTATTTGTCAATCGAGTTGAAAGAAGAAATAATAAGCTTGTTATTCAATTTGAAAAGATATCCCAACAACTATTTTTAACCCAAGATTATTTCCAGGCTCTTTCTCAGACAAATCTAAAGGCTAATATTTCTGAGAATCAAGGTTTGATTGAAGTTGTATTTGATATCCGAAATAAAAAAGATTATGAGATTTTAGAAGGACTCTTAACCTTTGGAGAATCGTTAGCGAAGATAAAAGACTTAAAAGAGTCACATTAGGGATTACCTTTTTTCTTCTATAAAAGGGATAAAAATGGTACAATAATAATTTGAGGTATTATAAGATGAGATTAGATAAATATTTAAAAGTATCACGAATTATTAAACGCCGCACAGTAGCTAAAGAGGTAGCTGATAAGGGGCGTATCAAGGTTAACGGCATTTTGGCTAAAAGTTCTACAGATTTAAAAATTAATGATCAAGTCGAAATTCGTTTTGGAAATAAACTGTTGCTTGTGAAGGTGCTAGAAATGAAAGATAGTACAAAAAAAGAAGATGCAGCAGGTATGTATGAAATTATCAGCGAAACAAGGGTAGAAGCAGATGTATAGAAAAATCGTCCAAATGAACAACTCTTTTATTCAAAATGAAACTCAACGTCGTAAGTACTTGATGGAAGAACGTCAAAGACGCAATCGCTTCATGGGATGGGTTTTGATTTTGATTATGTTGTTATTTATCTTACCGACCTATAATTTAGCCCAAAGTTATCAACAATTATTAACACGTCGCCAACAATTATCTGATTTAAAAAAACAGTACCAAGATTTAAGTGATGAAAAGGATAAAGAGGCTAATTTTGCAAATAAGTTGAAAGATGAAACTTATGCTGCTAAGTACTCACGCGCAAAATATTATTACTCAAAAACGTGGGAAGAAGTCTACACAATCCCAGACCTGCTTCCTAGGTAAGATGATATGGAAAATTTATTAGAAGTTGTTGAACAATTTTTAAGCTTATCAGATGAAAAATTGGAGGAATTATCCCAAAAGAATCATCTGCTACGCTTGCAAGAAGAAGAGGAAAAAAAGAATGCGTAAATTTTTAGTGATATTACTACTTCCTATTTTCTTTAAAAGTGTCCATGTAGTAAGCACTGAGAATCCAGTTATCATTCCAGAACAAGAAATTTATTCCTTAGCCCAGGGTCCCTATAGTTTTTATTTTCAAGATAAGATTGAATCCCCACAGTTTTACGGGACTACGCCTGTTTATTCTACAGAAGAGTTGGTAAAAGAGTCTGGGAAAGTCACTCCAGAATCTAAATTAACTATATTAGAGTGGAGGTTAAATTCTCAGGGACAGGCAGTCTTTAAATTATCTAATAATCAATTTATAGCTGCGGATAAAAGACTTTTGTATGATGCTTCTCAGGTTTATCGTTCATCTAAAAAAGTGTGGTTAGACCCCGAATTCGTTATTTACAATAGTCCATATGATAAAGAAGAGCTAAAATCTAATTTGTCCGCTTATCAAGAAGTTGAAACAGATATGACTTTATTTGCTGAAGGACGTGAGTTTCTACACATCAAACAAACTGGCTGGATTGCTACTGAATATACTTCTGAAGAAGATAATCGTATGCAAAAGGTACAAGAGTTATTGTCTTCTAAATACCAGAATGAACAGTTTTCAATTTATGTAAAACAGTTGACTACTGGTAAAGAAGCAGGTCTTAATGAGAATCAAAAAATGTATGCTGCTAGTGTTATGAAGTTGCCTTATCTCTGCTATGTTGAAGAAAAAATTAATCAAGGGGAATATACACTTGATTCTAACCTCAAGTATGTGGCTGAAGTCAATGATTTCCCTGGTTCTTATAAACCTGAGGGAAGTGGTAGCCTACCTAAAAAAGCAGATAATAAAGACTACAGCATCAAGGATTTGATTACAAAAACTGCAAAAGAGTCTGATAATGTCGCTCACAATATTCTAGGTTATTATGTAACAAACAAGTCTGATGAATCCTTCAAAAAGGAGATAACCTCTATCTCAGGTGAAGTTTGGGATGTGACGGATAAATTAGCTTCAGCTAAGATGGCTGGTCAAGTTATGGAGACCATCTATCATCAGAATGGTTTTGTTCTAGAGTCACTTTCTAAAACCTCTTTTGATGACCAGAGAATTGCTAAAAATATTTCTGTTAATGTAGCTCATAAGATTGGTGATGCAGACGAATTCAAGCATGATACAGCTATTGTCTTCACAGATTCACCATTTATCATTTCTATTTTTACCAAATTCTGATTATGATACTATTTCTAAAATTGCCCAGAATGTCTATGAGGTCTTAAAATGAGAGACCGAGATTTTTTAAATCATTTTCTAGAAAAAGGTTATTTTAAAAAACATTCAAGCGTTGTGTTAGCCTTGTCTGGTGGATTGGATTCGATGTTTCTCTTTCATCTCCTTTCAACCTATCAAGAAGAACTTGGGATTGAATTATTTTTAGCTCATGTGAATCATAAACAACGACCAGAATCAGATACTGAAGAAAATGAATTAAGAAAACTGGCAGAACAAGTTGGAGTTCCAATTTATGTAGCTTGTTTTACTGGAGATTTTTCAGAAGCAAATGCTCGTCAATTTCGCTATGAATTTTTTAAAGAAGTGATGAGGAAAACGTCCTCCACGGCTCTTGTAACAGCTCATCATGCAGATGATCAGGCTGAGACGATTTTTATGAGAATAATTAGGGGTGTTAGATTACAACACTTATCAGCTATTAAAGAAAGACAAGAGTTTGATAAGGGAGAGTTGATTCGTCCACTACTGTCTTTTTATAAGAAGGATTTTCTTGAAATTGAGCATTTTGAAGACAGGACGAACAAAGAAAATTCCTATTTTCGTAACCGTGTTCGCAACCTTTATCTACCACAATTAGAAAAAGAAAATGTTCAGGTAAAGAGAGCATTTTTAGAGTTTGGAAAAGAAGTATCAGATTATCAGATTGCTCTGGCTGAATTTTCTCAAACGATTGATGTAGAAGATTTAACCCAATTTCTATCGTTTTCTGAAGCAACACAGCGAGTTTTACTACAACAATATCTTAGTCATTTTCCAGATTTAAATATTACAAGAGAACAGTTTCAAGAAATCCATCATATTTTAAGGACCAGAAGTCAATATCGTCATCATTTAAAAAATGGTTATGAACTCGTCAAGGAATATCAAGAGTTTCATATTTGTAAAATCAGACCAAAGTCTGATGAAAAAAGCAGTGAGTATGTGTTAGACTATCTAAATCAAGTTTCTTATGAAGGATATCTATTTTCATTTGGCTTTCCTTTAGAAGGAGATGAGGTTGAAAAAATAAATGTTTCACGGGAAACATCCTTGATTTTACGACATCGAAAACCAGGTGACTATCTGATAAAAAATGGCCATCGAAAAAAATTGAGACGACTCTTTATTGATTTGAAAATTCCTACAAAAAAACGGGAAAATGTGATTATCATTGAGCAATTTGGCCAAATTTGTTCAGTTTTAGGAATTGAAATCAGTGATTTGAGTATAAAAATGAAAAATGATATAATGAACACTGTACTTTATATAGAAAAAATAGATAGGTGAGAACATGTTAGAACAAGACATCAAGAAAATTATGATTTCACAAGATGAAATATCAGAAGCAGCTAAAAAATTAGGTGCACAATTGACTAAAGATTATGAAGGAAAAAATCCGATTTTAGTTGGTATTCTTAAGGGTTCTATTCCTTTTATGGCTGAATTGATCAAATATATTGACACTCACCTTGAAATGGATTTTATGATGGTTTCTAGTTATCATGGTGGAACTGTCAGCAGTGGCGTAATCAATATCAAACAAGATGTAAATCAAGATATCAAAGGAAGACATGTTGTCTTTGTAGAAGATATCATCGATACTGGTCAAACCTTGAAAAGTTTGAGAGATATGTTTGTTGCTAGAGATGCAGCTTCTGTAAAGATTGTCACTATGTTGGATAAACCAGAGGGACGCACTGTAGATATCGAAGCAGATTATACATGTTTTACAATTCCTAATGAGTTTGTTGTAGGCTATGGTCTAGACTACAATGAAAATTATCGTAACCTTCCTTATGTCGGAGTTTTGAAAGAGGAAGTTTACTTAAAATAGAAGGGTAAGTTATTGAATGCAAAAACAAAATAATGGTTTCATAAAAAATCCATTCCTTTATTTGTTAATGATTTTTTTGCTGGTGACAGGATTCCAATACTTTTTTGCTGGAAGAACTGCTGGTACTAGTCAACAAATTAAATACTCAGAGTTGGTACAAGAAATCACTAATGATAATGTCAAGGAAATGACCTACCAGCCAAGTGGTAGTGTGATTGAAGTATCAGGTGTATACAACACTCCTAAAACAGAAAAGAAAGAAACTGGAATCCAGTTTTTCACACCTCCTACTAAAAAAGTAGAGAAATTCACCAGTATTGTATTACCATCAGATACTGCTATAGCGGATTTACAGAAGCTAGCATCTGAGCACAATACATCAATGGAAGTAAAACATGAAAGCTCTAGTGGTATGTGGATTAATATCCTAGTATCCGTAGTGCCATTTGCTATTTTATTCTTCTTCTTGTTCTCTATGATGGGGAATATGGGAGGCAATAACAGCAGAAATCCAATGAGCTTCGGTCGAAATAAGGCTAAGGCAGCCAACAAAGAAGATATCAAAGTTCGTTTTTCAGATGTGGCAGGTGCTGAAGAAGAAAAACAAGAACTTGTTGAAGTTGTTGAATTTTTAAAAGATCCAAAACGCTTTACAAAATTAGGTGCTCGTATCCCGGCTGGTGTTCTCTTAGAGGGTCCTCCAGGAACTGGTAAAACATTACTTGCTAAAGCAGTTGCAGGAGAAGCGGGTGTACCTTTCTTTAGCATTTCAGGTTCTGACTTTGTAGAGATGTTTGTCGGTGTTGGTGCAAGCCGTGTCCGTTCTCTATTTGAGGATGCTAAAAAAGCAGCACCAGCCATTATCTTTATTGATGAAATCGACGCTGTTGGTCGCCAACGTGGTGTTGGTTTAGGTGGAGGTAATGACGAACGTGAACAAACCCTAAACCAACTCTTGATTGAAATGGATGGTTTTGAAGGAAATGAAGGAATTATCGTGATCGCAGCAACCAACCGTTCAGACGTTCTAGATCCAGCCCTTCTTCGTCCAGGTCGTTTTGATAGAAAAGTATTAGTTGGTCGTCCAGATGTTAAGGGCCGTGAAGCTATTCTAAAAGTTCATGCTAGAAATAAACCTTTAGCAGAAGATGTAGATTTGAAATTAGTCGCTCAACAAACACCAGGTTTTGTCGGAGCTGATTTAGAAAATGTCCTAAACGAAGCAGCTTTAGTCGCAGCCCGTCGTAATAAATCAAAGATTGATGCTTCAGATATTGATGAAGCTGAAGATCGTGTTATTGCAGGCCCGTCTAAGAAAGATAAGACAGTCTCTCAAAAAGAACGAGAATTGGTTGCATATCATGAAGCAGGACATACAATTGTTGGTTTAGTCTTGTCGAATGCCCGTGTGGTTCATAAGGTGACTATTGTACCTCGTGGCCGTGCAGGTGGTTATATGATTGCCCTTCCTAAAGAAGACCAAATGCTTCTTTCTAAAGAAGATATGAAAGAACAATTGGCAGGTTTGATGGGTGGCCGTGTAGCTGAAGAAATTATCTTTAACGTACAGACAACAGGTGCATCAAATGACTTTGAGCAAGCAACACAAATGGCGCGTGCTATGGTAACTGAGTATGGTATGAGTGAAAAACTTGGTCCAGTTCAGTACGAAGGTAATCATGCTATGTTTGGTGCTCAATCGCCACAAAAAACAATTTCAGAAAAAACAGCTTATGAAATTGATGAGGAAGTTCGTTCATTGTTGAATGAAGCTCGCAATAAAGCGGCTGAGATCATTCAATCAAATCGTGAAACGCATAAGTTAATTGCAGAAGCCTTATTGAAATACGAAACATTGGATAGTACACAAATCAAGTCTCTTTACGAAACAGGTAAAATGCCAGAAACTGAAGAAGAAGAATCTCGTGCCCTTTCGTATGATGAAGTAAAATCTAAGATGACTGAAGAAAACTAAAGAGTGTTCTATATAAATAAGAAAGAGAGTGTTTTATTCATTCTCTCTTTCTTATTGTTAATTAGTAAGGATATCAGTAATACGACTTCCTTGATAATACCTAGCAAATAATTTGATAAAAGAATAAAAAAATTTCATAAAAGCAGTTGACAAGATAGAAAAAGTCGGTATAATAGGAAGAGTCCAAAAAGGACAGACTGGGGATGGTCCGTTGGTCAAGGGGTTAAGACACCGCCTTTTCACGGCGGTAACACGGGTTCGAATCCCGTACGGACTATAGTATATTAGAGTCAAGATAAAAATTTTGAAAAAAGTTTTGAAAATCTATTGACAGGAATAACTGGTTGTGATATACTAATATAGTTGTCGCTCACGAGAGAAGTGAGAGACAAAGACCTTTGAAAACTGAACAAGACGAACCAATGTGCAGGGCACTACAACATACAGTTGTAGTACTGAACAATGAAAAAAACAATAAATCTGTCAGTGACAGAAATGAGTGAGAACTCAAACTTTTAATGAGAGTTTGATCCTGGCTCAGGACGAACGCTGGCGGCGTGCCTAATACATGCAAGTAGAACGCTGAAGGAGGAGCTTGCTTCTCTGGATGAGTTGCGAACGGGTGAGTAACGCGTAGGTAACCCTGCCTGGTAGCGGGGGATAACTATTGGAAACGATAGCTAATACCGCATAATATTGATTATTGCATGATAGTCAATTAAAAGGTGCAACTGCACCACTACCAGATGGACCTGCGTTGTATTAGCTAGTTGGTGGGGTAACGGCTCACCAAGGCGACGATACATAGCCGACCTGAGAGGGTGATCGGCCACACTGGGACTGAGACACGGCCCAGACTCCTACGGGAGGCAGCAGTAGGGGAATCTTCGGCAATGGACGGAAGTCTGACCGAGCAACGCCGCGTGAGTGAAGAAGGTTTTTCGGATCGTAAAGCTCTGTTGTAAGAGAAGAACGAGTGTGAGAGTGGAAAGTTCACACTGTGACGGTATCTTACCAGAAAGGGACGGCTAACTACGTGCCAGCAGCCGCGGTAATACGTAGGTCCCGAGCGTTGTCCGGATTTATTGGGCGTAAAGCGAGCGCAGGCGGTTAGATAAGTCTGAAGTTAAAGGCTGTGGCTTAACCATAGTACGCTTTGGAAACTGTTTAACTTGAGTGCAAGAGGGGAGAGTGGAATTCCATGTGTAGCGGTGAAATGCGTAGATATATGGAGGAACACCGGTGGCGAAAGCTCTCTGGCTTGTAACTGACGCTGAGGCTCGAAAGCGTGGGGAGCAAACAGGATTAGATACCCTGGTAGTCCACGCCGTAAACGATGAGTGCTAGGGTGTTAGACCCTTTCCGGGGTTTAGTGCCGTAGCTAACGCATTAAGCACTCCGCCTGGGGAGTACGACCGCAAGGTTGAAACTCAAAGGAATTGACGGGGGTACTGCACAAGCGGTGGAGCATGTGGTTTAATTCGAAGCAACGCGAAGAACCTTACCAGGTCTTGACATCCCTCTGACCGCTCTAGAGATAGAGTTTTCCTTCGGGACAGAGGTGACAGGTGGTGCATGGTTGTCGTCAGCTCGTGTCGTGAGATGTTGGGTTAAGTCCCGCAACGAGCGCAACCCCTATTGTTAGTTGCCATCATTTAGTTGGGCACTCTAGCGAGACTGCCGGTAATAAACCGGAGGAAGGTGGGGATGACGTCAAATCATCATGCCCCTTATGACCTGGGCTACACACGTGCTACAATGGTTGGTACAACGAGTCGCAAGCCGGTGACGGCAAGCTAATCTCTTAAAAGCCAATCTCAGTTCGGATTGTAGGTCGCAACTCGCCTACATGAAGTCGGAATCGCTAGTAATCGCGGATCAGCACGCCGCGGTGAATACGTTCCCGGGCCTTGTACACACCGCCCGTCACACCACGAGAGTTTGTAACACCCGAAGTCGGTGAGGTAACCATTTGGAGCCAGCCGCCTAAGGTGGGATAGATGATTGGGGTGAAGTCGTAACAAGGTAGCCGTATCGGAAGGTGCGGCTGGATCACCTCCTTTCTAAGGATAAGGAATGCACATTGGTCTTGTTTAGTCTTGAGAGGTCTTGTGGGGCCTTAGCTCAGCTGGGAGAGCGCCTGCTTTGCACGCAGGAGGTCAGCGGTTCGATCCCGCTAGGCTCCATTGGTGAGAGATCACCAAATCATGCACATTGAAAAATTGAATATCTATATCAAATAGTAACAAGAAAAATAAACCGAAAACGCTGTAGTATTAATAAGAGTTTATGACTGAAAGGTCAAAAAAATAAGGTTAAGTTAATAAGGGCGCACGGTGGATGCCTTGGCACTAGGAGCCGAAGAAGGACGTGACAAACGACGATATGCCTTGGGTAGCTGTAAGTAAGCGATGATCCAGGGATTTTCCGAATGGGGGAACCCAACAGGTAATGCCTGTTACCCATATCTGTTAAGGATATGAGGAGGAAGACGCAGTGAACTGAAACATCTAAGTAGCTGCAGGAAGAGAAAGCAAAAAGCGATTGCCTTAGTAGCGGCGAGCGAAACGGCAGGAGGGCAAACCGAAGAGTTTACTCTTCGGGGTTGTAGGACTGCAAAGTGGACTCAAAGACTATAGAAGAATGATTTGGGAAGATCAGCCAAAGAGAGTGAAAGCCTCGTATTTAAAATAGTCTTTGTACCTAGCAGTATCCTGAGTACGGCGGGACACGCGAAATCCCGTCGGAATCTGGGAGGACCATCTCCCAACCCTAAATACTCCCTAGTGACCGATAGTGAACCAGTACCGTGAGGGAAAGGTGAAAAAGCACCCCGGGAGGGAGTGAAATAGAACCTGAAACCGTGTGCCTACAACAAGTTCGAGTCCCGTTAATGGGTGAGAGCGTGCCTTTTGTAGAATGAACCGGCGAGTTACGATATGATGCGAGGTTAAGTTGAAGAGACGGAGCCGCAGGGAAACCGAGTCTGAATAGGGCGCTTTAGTATTATGTCGTAGACCCGAAACCATGTGACCTACCCATGAGCAGGTTGAAGGTGCGGTAAGACGCACTGGAGGACCGAACCAGGCGACGTTGAAAAGTGCTTGGATGACTTGTGGGTAGCGGAGAAATTCCAAACGAACTTGGAGATAGCTGGTTCTCTCCGAAATAGCTTTAGGGCTAGCGTCGACATTAGAGATTCTTGGAGGTAGAGCACTGTTTGGGTGAGGGGTCCATCCCGGATTACCAATCTCAGATAAACTCCGAATGCCAAAGAATTATGGTCGGCAGTCAGACTGCGAGTGCTAAGATCCGTAGTCGAAAGGGAAACAGCCCAGACCACCAGCTAAGGTCCCAAAAATAATTGTTAAGTGGAAAAGGATGTGGGGTTGCACAGACAACTAGGATGTTAGCTTAGAAGCGAGCTATTCATTCAAAGAGTGCGTAATAGCTCACTAGTCGAGTGACCCTGCGCCGAAAAATGTACCGGGGCTAAAACAATTTACCGAAGCTGTGGATACCTTTATAGGTATGGTAGGAGAGCGTTCTATGTGTGATGAAGGTATACCGTGAGGAGTGCTGGAACGCATAGAAGTGAGAATGCCGGTATGAGTAGCGAAAGACAGGTGAGAATCCTGTCCACCGTAAGACTAAGGTTTCCAGGGGAAGGCTCGTCCGCCCTGGGTTAGTCGGGACCTAAGGAGAGACCGAAAGGTGTATCCGATGGACAACAGGTTGATATTCCTGTACTAGAGTATGTAGTGATGGAGGGACGCAGTAGGCTAACTAAAGCAGACGATTGGAAGTGTCTGTCTAAGCAGTGAGGTGTGAACTGAGTTAAATGCTTAGTTCTATAACATTGAGCTGTGATGGGGAGCGAAGTTTAGTAGCGAAGTTAGTGACGTCACACTGCCAAGAAAAGCTTCTAGCGTTTAACATACTCTACCCGTACCGCAAACCGACACAGGTAGTCGAGGCGAGTAGCCTCAGGTGATCGAGAGAACTCTCGTTAAGGAACTCGGCAAAATGACCCCGTAACTTCGGGAGAAGGGGTGCTGACTTCGGTCAGCCGCAGTGAATAGGCCCAAGCAACTGTTTATCAAAAACACAGCTCTCTGCTAAATCGTAAGATGATGTATAGGGGGTGACGCCTGCCCGGTGCTGGAAGGTTAAGAGGAGTGCTTAGGAGTAATCCGAAGGTATGAATTGAAGCCCCAGTAAACGGCGGCCGTAACTATAACGGTCCTAAGGTAGCGAAATTCCTTGTCGGGTAAGTTCCGACCCGCACGAAAGGCGTAATGATTTGGGCACTGTCTCAACGAGAGACTCGGTGAAATTTTAGTACCTGTGAAGATGCAGGTTACCCGCGACAGGACGGAAAGACCCCATGGAGCTTTACTGCAGTTTGATATTGAGTGTCTGTACCACATGTACAGGATAGGTAGGAGTCTACGAGATCGGGACGCCAGTTTCGAAGGAGACGTTGTTGGGATACTACCCTTGTGTTATGGCCACTCTAACCCGGATAGGTGATCCCTATCGGAGACAGTGTCTGACGGGCAGTTTGACTGGGGCGGTCGCCTCCTAAAAAGGTAACGGAGGCGCCCAAAGGTTCCCTCAGAATGGTTGGAAATCATTCGCAGAGTGTAAAGGTATAAGGGAGCTTGACTGCGAGAGCTACAACTCGAGCAGGGACGAAAGTCGGGCTTAGTGATCCGGTGGTTCCGTATGGAAGGGCCATCGCTCAACGGATAAAAGCTACCCTGGGGATAACAGGCTTATCTCCCCAAGAGTTCACATCGACGGGGAGGTTTGGCACCTCGATGTCGGCTCGTCGCATCCTGGGGCTGTAGTCGGTCCCAAGGGTTGGGCTGTTCGCCCATTAAAGCGGCACGCGAGCTGGGTTCAGAACGTCGTGAGACAGTTCGGTCCCTATCCGTCGCGGGCGTAGGAAATTTGAGAGGATCTGCTCCTAGTACGAGAGGACCAGAGTGGACTTACCGCTGGTGTACCAGTTGTCTTGCCAAAGGCATCGCTGGGTAGCTATGTAGGGAAGGGATAAACGCTGAAAGCATCTAAGTGTGAAACCCACCTCAAGATGAGATTTCCCATGATTTTATATCAGTAAGAGCCCTGAGAGATGATCAGGTAGATAGGTTAGAAGTGGAAGTGTGGCGACACATGTAGCGGACTAATACTAATAGCTCGAGGACTTATCCAAAGTAACTGAGAATACGAAGCGTGATTAGTTTTTAAGTGAAATTTGAAAGATATTCAATTTTGAGTATGTATGACTCAAAGTTAAGTGACGATAGCCTAGGAGATACACCTGTTCCCATGCCGAACACAGTAGTTAAGCCCTAGAACGCCGGAAGTAGTTGGGGGTTGCCCCCTGTGAGATATGGAAGTCGCTTAGCTTTTATCCGCCATAGCTCAGTTGGTAGTAGCGCATGACTGTTAATCATGATGTCGTAGGTTCGAGTCCTACTGGCGGAGTTCTTAAACGTTCTAAGGAACGTTTTTTTGTTTCTTCAGTATACGTATAAATTTTTTTATGAACCTTTTTTTATCTATTCTTACTTCTTTCGTTTATTTGAAGTTCGTTTAGCTTGAAATTTTTATTATATAGGATTAATTATCTTTTTAATTAGCCTTTCTGATAGACTAGTTTTATCAATAAGAAAGGTTTTTTATATGCTTCAAAAGTATTATGATCATTGTTTTATTTTTCTCAAACAGATTGAAGGGGAATATGCGTTACTTTTTCAGTCTAATGATGATTGGGAATCGTTTCATTTAAAATTCTTACTTTATTATTTAGTTCGTTTTAGGATAAAGAATGAGAAGGATTTTCTCCTCTGTCATTTTAGAGCAGCGTACCGGATCTATCTTAATTATCTATTAGGGCAAAATTTAAATTATTCATTTTAATAAAATTTCATTTCATTTATTACGAACAATAATAATTAATTTATAAAAAATATTTAGATTATGCTATTTTTTTGTATTTTTTTAAATCAAAAGTAAACGAATTCCCTAATCTTTTCTAGTGTTAATTCTTGATAAAATAGGCTTTTTTTCTTATAATAAATTGTAAGATATTATTGTGGGTGAGAGTCCCACCATGTATATGAGAAAGGACGAGCCTTTTGGCTCAGACGAAAATTTATTATGACTTCAGTTGTTGTTGTAGGTACCCAATGGGGTGATGAAGGTAAGGGAAAAATTACAGATTTTCTTTCAGCTAATGCGGAAGTGATTGCTCGTTACCAAGGCGGAGATAATGCAGGTCACACAATTGTTATTGATGGAAAGAAATTTAAATTGCACTTGATTCCTTCAGGTATCTTCTTCCCAGAAAAAATCTCTGTTATTGGTAATGGGATGGTTGTCAACCCTAAATCTCTTGTGAAAGAATTGTCTTATTTGCATGAAGAAGGTGTTACAACAGATAATCTTAGAATTTCTGATCGTGCGCATGTTATTTTGCCTTATCACATTGAGTTAGACCGTCTTCAAGAAGAAGCTAAGGGTGATAACAAGATTGGGACGACAATTAAAGGAATTGGTCCAGCCTATATGGACAAGGCAGCTCGTGTTGGAATTCGTATTGCGGATCTTTTGGATAAAGAGATCTTCCGTGAACGTTTAGAACGTAATCTTGCTGAGAAAAATCGTCAATTTGTAAAATTGTATGATAGTGAACCTATTTCAATTGATGATATTTTTGAAGAATACTATGAGTATGGCCAACAAATCAAGCAATATGTGACTGATACTTCTGTTATCTTGAACGACGCGCTTGATAATGGTAAACGGGTTCTCTTTGAGGGTGCACAAGGTGTCATGTTGGATATTGACCAAGGTACTTATCCATTTGTTACTTCATCAAACCCAGTGGCTGGTGGTGTGACAATTGGTTCTGGAGTAGGTCCAAGCAAGATTGACAAAGTTGTCGGTGTATGTAAGGCTTATACAAGTCGTGTAGGTGATGGTCCTTTCCCAACTGAGCTATTTGATGAAGTTGGTGATCGTATTCGTGAAGTGGGGCATGAGTATGGAACAACCACTGGTCGTCCGCGTCGTGTAGGTTGGTTTGACTCAGTTGTTATGCGCCATAGCCGCCGTGTTTCTGGTATCACAAATCTCTCTTTGAACTCTATCGATGTTTTGAGTGGTTTGGATACTGTTAAAATCTGTGTTGCCTATGATCTTGACGGTCAACGTATTGATTACTACCCAGCTAGTCTCGAACAATTGAAACGTTGTAAACCAATCTACGAAGAATTGCCTGGCTGGTCTGAAGATATCACTGGAGTACGTAATTTGGAAGACCTTCCTGAAAATGCACGTAACTATGTTCGCCGTGTTAGCGAATTGGTGGGTGTTCGTATCTCAACATTCTCAGTAGGTCCTGGTCGTGAACAGACAAATATTTTAGAAAGTGTTTGGTCATAGGAGATTTTTTAAGATTTGTTTAAGACAGTTTGGATATACTATAGACAGTTACAAGAAGACCTCCTAACTTGTTGTAACAAATATCCTAAACTTTTCTTTTTCATAATAATCTCCCTATAAAGTCACCGCATTCGGTGGCTTTTTTTGTTCTAAGAAACATGTTATAATTGTAGAGTTGATAGCTAGGAAAGAGAGAAGAAATGGATTACACGCTTGAAGAAAAAGAAGCCTTTATGAGAGAAGCCTTGAAGGAGGCAGAGATTGCTTTAGAGAATGATGAAATCCCGATTGGTTGTGTCATTGTTAAGGATGGAGAAATCATTGGTCGAGGCCATAATGCTCGTGAGGAGTTGCAACGAGCAGTCATGCATGCAGAAATCATGGCCATTGAGAATGCTAATCTGCGTGAAGAGAGTTGGCGTTTGCTCGATTGTACCCTTTTTGTGACCATTGAGCCTTGCGTTATGTGTAGTGGGGCAATTGGGCTAGCTCGCATCCCCAAGATGGTCTATGGGGCTAAGAATCAGAAATTTGGTGCAGCTGGAAGTTTGTACGATATTTTGACAGATGAGCGTCTCAATCATCGTGTAGAGGTTGAAACGGGGATTTTAGAGGATGAGTGCGCAGGGATTATGCAGGACTTTTTCCGAAATCGACGGAAAAAATAATTTCTCTTTAAAAATAGAGGAGAATGTGGTATAATAAATAGTGGAGCAACAGTTCTGCGTGAAGCGGGTCAGGGGAGGAATCCAGCAGCCCTAAGCGAGTGTGAATTGTGTGCTTTTTTTCGTGCTTTTTTCGAATAAATAAGATAAAATAGCCTAGAATAAATGATTAAAAAGAGGAATAATATGAAAATTCGTGGTTTTGAATTAGTTTCTAGTTTTACAGATGAAAATTTGCTACCAAAGCGTGAGACAGCGCATGCAGCTGGTTACGACTTAAAGGTGGCAGAACGCACGGTCATTGCACCAGGAGAAATCGTCCTCGTTCCAACTGGGGTAAAGGCTTATATGCAACCAACAGAGGTACTCTATCTCTATGATCGTTCTTCAAACCCTCGTAAGAAGGGGCTAGTCTTGATCAACTCTGTGGGTGTTATTGATGGAGACTACTATGGCAATCCAGGAAATGAAGGACATATATTTGCACAGATGAAAAACATCACAGATCAAGAAGTTGTTCTTGAAGTTGGGGAACGTGTAGTCCAGGCTGTTTTTGCTCCTTTCTTAATTGCAGATGGAGATGAGGCGGATGGCGTACGGACCGGTGGATTTGGGTCAACAGGGCACTAAGATGAAGATTATCTTTGTCCGTCATGGGGAGCCAGATTATAGTATGCTTGATAAACTTGAAAATCCGCAACTCTATAGTGGTTTTGGTCGTGATTTAGCACCATTGACAGGAAAAGGTCGCAGTCTGGCAAAAGAAGTTGCTAAAACCGCATGTTTTGAAAAGGCAGAGATTATTATTTCATCGTCTGTAACGAGGGCTTTAGAAACAGCACATTATATAGCAGTTGAAACAGGATTGGACTTATTTGTGGAGCCGTTTTTTCATGAGTGGCGTCCAGACTTAGATGGCACTAACTCTGATTTAACTAGTGTATTGGTAGCTCATGAATATTATCTAAAACATCAAGGAGGTTTATCTGAAGATTCTCCTTATCGCTATGAAACTGATCTAGAGATGCGTCATCGTTTTTTAAGTGCTTTGGAAAAATATAAAAATTATAAAACTATTATCATTGTAACTCACGGAATGCTCATGCGCCAGTTTGTACCAAATGAGAAGATTAATTTTTGCCAAGTGATTGAATGTGAGATAGAGATATAGAAAGAGGTTTATTATCGCAAAGAAAAAGGCAACATTTGTGTGTCAAAATTGTGAATATAATTCCCCCAAGTATTTAGGACGCTGTCCAAACTGTGGGTCTTGGTCTTCTTTTGTTGAGGAGGTTGAGGTTGCAGAGGTCAAGAATGCGCGTGTGTCCTTGACGGGGGAGAAAAGACAGAAAGAAGAAATTTGCGACCGGCTTGCTGCTTGTATCTTCTCGTATCTTTGAAAAGCGTCGGGCTTCTTGCTTTACTAATCCAGATTTAAAAGATTTTTTAGAGGAAAACGGTGCTAAAAGTATAGAGTTTATAGGGGTAGATGGCAATGGCTGTGTTAAGGCTTCCGTTTTGGCAGCTACCAAGGAGAATTAATAGTTTTATGGGGATCTTAATATGAAAATTATTTTTATCCGTCACGGGGAGCCAAATTACCGTGAGTTAGAGGAGCGTTCCTATACTGGATTCGGGATAGATTTGGCACCCTTATCTGAGAAAGGAAGACAACAAGCTCAGGAACTTTGCAAAAATCCTTTGTTTGGCTCAGCTGATATCCTGGTGTCTTCTGCAGTGACGCGAGCTTTAGAAACGGCTTTTTATGTATCCTGTGCTACTGGCCTTCCTTTGATGGTAGAGCCATTATTGCATGAATGGCAGGTTTATGAAACAGGTATAGAGAACTTTGAAACAGCTAGATGTCTGTTTTTAGAAAACAAGGGGGAGTTGCTCCCAAATTCTCCTGTTCAATATGAGACAGCTGTAGAGATGAAGTCTCGTTTTCTAGAATGCATGGCTAAGTATCGGGAACATCAAACTGTGGTAGTTGTAGCCCATCGAATGCTGATACGGCAGTTTGTACCAAATGAGAAGATTGATTTTTGCCAAGTGATTGAATGTGAGATAGAGATATAGAAAGAGGTTTATCATCGCAAAGAAAAAAGCGACATTTGTATGTCAAAATTGTGGATATAATTCCCCTAAATATCTGGGACGATGTCCTAACTGTGGGTCTTGGTCTTCCTTTGTAGAAGAGGTTGAGGTTACCGAGGTCAAAAATGCGCGTGTGTCCTTGACAGGTGAAAAGACCAAACCCATGAAACTGGCGGATGTGACCTCTATCAATGTCCATCGTACTAAGACCGAGATGGAGGAATTCAACCGCGTCCTTGGAGGCGGTGTCGTCCCAGGAAGTCTGGTCCTGATTGGTGGTGATCCAGGGATTGGGAAATCAACCCTCCTCCTACAAGTTTCAACCCAGCTGTCTCAAGTGGGGACCGTTCTCTATGTCAGTGGGGAGGAGTCTGCCCAGCAGATTAAACTCCGTGCAGAGCGCTTGGGGGATATTGATAGTGAGTTTTATCTCTATGCTGAGACCAATATGCAGAGCGTAAGGGCTGAGGTGGAGCGAATCCAGCCTGATTTTCTCATCATCGACTCCATCCAAACCATTATGTCTCCTGAGATTTCAGGGGTACAAGGGTCGGTTTCTCAAGTACGGGAAGTAACTGCAGAGCTTATGCAGCTGGCTAAGACTAATAATATTGCCATCTTTATAGTCGGTCATGTGACCAAGGAAGGAACTTTGGCGGGACCTCGAATGTTGGAGCATATGGTAGATACGGTTCTTTACTTTGAAGGGGAGCGCCACCATACATTCCGTATCTTGAGAGCAGTTAAAAACCGTTTTGGTTCGACCAATGAGATTGGGATTTTTGAGATGCAGTCAGGCGGCTTGGTTGAGGTTCTCAATCCAAGTGAGGTATTTCTGGAAGAACGCTTGGATGGAGCCACTGGTTCGTCAATCGTTGTGACTATGGAAGGGACACGTCCAATTCTTGCGGAAGTGCAGGCATTGGTGACGCCGACCATGTTTGGAAATGCCAAGCGTACGACGACAGGGCTTGATTTCAATCGTGCTAGCTTGATTATGGCTGTTTTGGAGAAGCGGGCAGGTCTCTTACTTCAAAATCAGGATGCCTATCTCAAATCAGCTGGTGGTGTCAAATTAGATGAACCTGCTATTGACCTGGCTGTTGCAGTTGCTATTGCCTCGAGCTACAAGGACAAACCCACCAATCCTCAAGAATGTTTTGTGGGAGAATTGGGTTTAACGGGAGAAATCCGACGGGTCAATCGTATCGAGCAACGCATCAATGAAGCTTCTAAACTTGGATTTACAAAAATCTATGTACCGAAAAATTCCTTGACCGGCATTAAACCGCCTAAGGAAATTCAGGTGATTGGGGTGACGACTATTCAGGAAGTCTTGAAAAAAGTATTCTCCTAATAGTTATGGTCAGTTTTAGATGACTAATTATTTTATTGCTAACATTTATTAAAACAAGGAGGAATTTCTGATGAAATTTTCTATGGATAGTCAAATGCAATTTCCTTTGGTAGAGTTGTCACTCAATCAAGGGGAAACCGTCTTTATTCAGCGTGGCAGCATGGTCTACCATACACCTAATGTAAGTCTCAATACCCAGCTCAATGCAAGCGGTTCTGGTTTGGGACGTTTTGTCAAAGCTGTAGGCGTTCAATGGTTTCTGGTGAAAGTACCTTTATCACTCAAGCTGTTGCAGAGTCTGATAACGGAAACCTTGCTTTAGCACCAGATACTCCTGGTCAAGTGATTGCTCTTGAGCTAGGCGAAAAGCAGTACCGATTGAATGATGGAGCCTTTTTAGCTCTTGATGGTACAGCTTTCTATACAATGGAGCGCCAGTCTATTGGAAAAGCTCTCTTCGGAGGGCAAGGCGGTCTCTTTGTCATGACAACCCAAGGTCAGGGAACTCTTTTGGCTAATGCTTTTGGATCTATTAAGAAAATTGAGCTACAAAACCAAGAAATAACGATTGACAATGCCCACGTGGTGGCTTGGAGTCAATCTCTGGACTATGATATCCACTTAGAAAATGGTTTCTGGCAGTCTATAGGTACGGGTGAAGGAGTGGTGAATACCTTCCGAGGTACTGGTGAAGTCTATGTACAAAGTCTCAATCTTCAGAGCTTTGCTGGTTCACTCAATAAGTATATCCAAAAAGGATCATAAACATAAAACTAGGACAGAAGTCCAAGCTAGAAGCTGGATGTCTCTGTCCTAGTTCTCTATATAAATACTGAAAGCTGACAAACGAGGTAAAAGATGGTAAGATAGGAGATAAATAATTTGGTGTTCAAATTATCTGGCAGACTAGAAAGTGAGTTGTCATGTCCTATTTTGAAAATTTTTTAAAAGCCAATCAAGCTTATGTAGAACTACATGGAGATTTGCACTTATCCATTAAACCCAAGACCAAGGTTGCAATCGTAACTTGTATGGATTCACGTTTGCACGTTGCACCAGCTCTAGGGTTAGCTCTGGGAGATGCCCATATTTTACGGAATGCGGGTGGTCGAGTGACTGAGGATATGATTCGTTCACTTGTAATTTCCCAACAACAAATGGGGACAAGAGAAATTGTGGTTCTTCATCATACAGACTGTGGGGCTCAAACATTTCAAAATAAAGATTTTCAAGAACATTTAAAAAGAGAGTTGGGAGTAGATGTATCTGACCAAGACTTTTTACCTTTTCAAGATATTGATGAAAGTGTTCGTGAAGATATGAAATTACTTCAGGAGTCTCCTCTCATTCCAGATGACGTGGTTATTTCGGGCGCTGTTTATGATGTAGACACAGGTAGTATGAGGCAAATACTATAATATTATGAACACAAGATAGACATATATATCCTTGTGTTATTTTTTATTGAAAAATAGTGGAAAAAGCGCTACAATGGTAGGTGGATAATATTGTGAAAAAACACAAGTGATACAAAAATACCGGAGGAAATCATGTCTTTTTCTGATTTAAAGCTTTTTGCCCTTTCTTCAAATAAAGAATTAGCAAAGCGCGTGGCGCAAGAGATTGGGATAGAATTGGGGAAATCAAGTGTTCGCCAATTTTCAGATGGGGAAATTCAGGTCAATATAGAAGAGTCTATACGTGGTAAGCATGTCTATATTTTGCAATCGACAAGCTCACCTGTTAACGACAACTTACTTGAGATTCTGATTATGGTAGATGCTTTAAAACGTGCTAGTGCAGAATCAGTTAACGTTGTGATGCCTTATTATGGTTATGCACGTCAGGATAGAAAGGCAAGAGCGCGTGAGCCAATCACTGCAAAACTCGTTGCAAATATGCTTGAAGTTGCTGGTGTAGATCGTTTGTTGACAATCGACTTGCACGCAGCACAGATTCAGGGATTCTTTGATATTCCTGTTGATCACTTGATGGGTGCTCCATTGATTGCGGATTACTTTGAGCGTCGTGGCATGGTTGGTTCCGACTATGTCGTTGTTAGCCCGGACCATGGTGGGGTGACTCGTGCTCGTAAATTAGCAGAATTTTTGAAAACTCCAATTGCCATTATCGACAAGCGTCGTAGTGTAGACAAGATGAATACTAGTGAAGTGATGAATATCATTGGTAAGGTAGAAGGTAAGACTTGTATCTTGATTGACGATATGATTGATACAGCTGGAACAATTTGCCATGCGGCTGATGCTCTAGCAGAAGCAGGAGCTGTTGAAGTTTACGCAAGTTGTACACACCCAGTTCTTTCAGGTCCAGCTATGGATAATATTCAAAAATCAGCTATCAAGAAGTTGGTTGTATTGGATACCATCTATCTACCAGAAGAGCGTTTGATTGACAAGATTGAACAAATCTCAATTGCCCACCTCCTGGGAGATGCGATTATTCGTATTCATGAAAAACGTCCACTATCGCCATTGTTTAGTATTGAACGCACAATTTAAATTAGAAATTCCCTGGCAAGATTATATTTCCTGCTAGGGCTTTTTATATCAAAAATTAGCCAGCATTTTCAAATTATGTTATACTGGTTGAAAAAGGAGGTTTTGCATGAGCGAACTATTTAAAAACCCTAGTGATGGCGTAGTGCGTCAGTATTTAACAACTAGCAAAACAATAGCTGTAGTAGGTCTGTCGGATCGTGAGGAAACCACTAGTAATCGTGTATCCAAGGAGATGCAGTCTCGAGGATATAGAATCATTCCAGTTAATCCGAAATTAGCAGGCCAGGAAATTCTTGGAGAAAAGGCTTATGCAAGTCTTGCTGATATTCCTTTTCATGTTGATATTGTGGATGTCTTCCGTCGCAGCGAGTTTTTACCAGATGTTGCCCGTGACTTTCTACAAGCAGATGCACAGATTTTCTGGGCCCAACTTGGTCTTGAAAATCAAGAGGCAGAAGAAATTCTCCGAGCTGGCGGATGTGAAGATATTGTGATGAATCGTTGTATTAAGAAAGAACATACACGATTGATTCTAGAACAATAAAAAAGTAGCCTTCTGGCTACTTTTTTATTAGAAAATACCAATGAGCGCCTGCATACCGAGACTAGTTAGGATAATAGCAATCCAACAGAGGGCTCCCAGAAGAATGGCCTGTCCACTGGATTTGATCAATCCAATGAGATTAGTTTTGAGGCCGATGGCACTCATGGCCATAACGATAAGGAATTTAGATAGTTGCTTGAGTGGGGAAAAGAAGTTACTTGGGACACCTAAGGCACTCATTAGTGTGGTTAGGAGAGATGCTAGGATAAAGTATAGGACAAAGAGAGGGAAGACTTTTTTTTAAGTTGAAAGCGATGCTGATTGTCTTCTTGTCGACTCTGCCAGTAAGAGAGGAAGAGGGTAATAGGAATGATGGCGAGGGTACGTGTTAGTTTGACAATAGTGGCAGACTCAAGAGTGTTTGTATTGTAAAGACTGTCCCAGGCGCTAGCTGTGGCTGTTACAGAGGAAGTATCGTTGACCGCAGTACCCGCAAAGAGAGCAAAACCCTCGTTGGAGAGATGGAGCCAAGAACCTAGAGTTGGGAAGATGAGAGCCGCCAAGACATTAAAGAAAAAGATAACAGAAATGGCTTGGGCCACTTCTTTTTCCTTGGCGTGAATAACAGGGGCTGTTGCAGCAATGGCAGAACCACCACAGATAGAAGAACCTACTCCAATCAAGGTGGCCAGTTTTGTATCGAGTGCAAAAAATCTCTGGAAAAGGTAGGCAACAATCAAGGAAATAGCAATGGTTGAGAGAATGACAGGTAGTGAGGATTGTCCAACTGCCAGGACTTGAGATATATTGAGCCCAAAGCCCAGTAAGATAACTGCGTATTGGAGCAATTTCTTAGAACTAAAGGTTAAACCTGCATCCAGTTGTTTGTAGTTAGAGAGAAAGGGATGGAGAAACATACCGATAAAGATGGCAAATACAGGTGCTCCTACGACAGGCAGGAAATTACCAAGGAACCATGAGATAATCGATATGACAAGGCAGACTAAAAGTCCTGCTTTGTTTTTTGATAAGAATGACATAAAAACCTCCTAGAATAAGCACTTCTTATTATAGACTTGTCTAGAAAAAAAGTAAAATAGAAAGCAAGGAGGGTGTCAATCAGGGAATTTTGCGGTCAGGGCGCTTTTATAGTATAATAGTACTATGTTCTTTAAGCAAGGAGGGTTTCTATGGACTTAACCAAGCGCTTTAACAAACAATTAGATAAGATTCAAGTGTCCTTGATTCGTCAGTTTGACCAGGCCATTTCAGAGATTCCCGGAGTCCTGAGATTGACCTTGGGGGAACCAGATTTTACAACGCCAGACCATGTGAAGGAGGCTGCAAAGCGAGCCATTGACCAGAACCAATCCTACTATACAGGAATGAGTGGTCTATTGACCTTGCGTCAGGCGGCGAGTGATTTTGTAAAAGAGAAATATCAGCTAGACTACAATCCAGAGAATGAAATCTTGGTCACAATTGGTGCGACAGAGGCTCTATCAGCTACTCTGACAGCTATTTTGGAGGAAGGAGACAAGGTTCTCTTGCCAGCTCCTGCCTATCCTGGCTATGAGCCAATAGTTAATCTAGTTGGTGCAGAGATCGTCGAGATTGATACAACTGAAAATGGTTTTGTCTTAACTCCAGAAATGCTAGAAAAAGCAATTTTAGAGCAAGGGGACAAGCTCAAGGCAGTTATTCTCAATTATCCAGCCAACCCTACAGGAATTACTTATAGTCGCGAGCAGTTGGAGGCCTTGGCAGCTGTTTTACGTAAGTATGAGATTTTTGTGGTCTGTGATGAGGTATACTCAGAATTGACCTATACAGGGGAAAATCATGTATCTTTAGGAACTATGCTGAGAGATCAGGCCGTTATCATCAATGGCCTGTCCAAATCCCATGCCATGACAGGTTGGCGTCTAGGATTTATCTTTGCTCCAACAAACTTTACGGCTCAACTCATCAAGAGCCACCAGTACTTGGTAACTGCTGCAAACACAATGGCTCAACATGCTGCGGTGGAAGCCTTAACAGCTGGTAAGAACGATGCAGAACCGATGAAAAAGGAATATATCCAACGTCGGGACTACATTATTGAGAAGATGACTGACCTTGGTTTTGAGATTATCAAACCAGATGGCGCCTTTTATATCTTTGCTAAGGTTCCGGCAGGCTATAATCAAGATTCCTTTGCTTTTCTGAAGGATTTTGCCCAGAAGAAGGCTGTTGCCTTTATCCCTGGTGCTGCCTTTGGACAGTATGGAGAAGGCTATGTTCGCCTATCTTATGCAGCTAGCATGGGAACCATCAGAGAAGCTATGAAACGACTTGAGGAGTACATGAGAGAAGCATGATTCAATCGATTACGAGTCAGGGTTTAGTACTTTACAATCGAAATTTTCGAGAGGATGATAAGCTTGTTAAAATCTTTACAGAACAGGCAGGCAAGCGCATGTTTTTTGTCAAACACGCCGGCCAATCCAAACTAGCTCCTGTCATTCAACCTTTAGTCTTAGCTCATTTTCTCCTAAAAGTCAATGACGATGGACTTAGTTATATAGAAGATTATCATGAGGTGAAGACTTTTCCGAAAATCAATAGCGACCTCTTTGTTATGGCCTATGCGACTTACGTTGCAGCCTTGGCAGATGCGAGTTTGCAAGATAACCAAGAAGATGCTCCCTTATTTGCTTTTTTGCAAAAGACCTTGGAGTTGATGGAAGATGGCCTGGATTATCAAGTTTTGACCAATATTTTTGAAATTCAGATTTTGACTCGTTTTGGAATCAGTCTTAATTTTAATGAGTGTACTTTTTGTCATCGTGTGGGGCAAGCCTTTGACTTTTCCTTCAAATATGGTGGCTGTCTTTGTCCCGATCATTACCATGAAGATGAGAAACGTTGCCATCTGAATCCAAATATTCCTTATCTGCTCAATCAATTTCAGGCTATTGATTTTGAGACTCTAGAGACTATTTCTCTTAAGTCTGAAATCAAACAAGAGTTGCGTAAGTTTATGGATCAGATTTACGAAGAGTATGTTGGGATTCACCTAAAATCAAAGAAATTTATTGATTCCCTAGCAGATTGGGGACAACTACTGAAAGAGGAAAACAAATGAAAAAAATCGCAGTAGATGCAATGGGTGGTGATTACGCACCACAAGCCATCGTTGAGGGTGTTAACCAAGCCCTTGCTGACTTTTCAGATATTGAGATTCAACTTTACGGAGATGAAAGTAAAATCAAGCAATATCTAACAGCCGCAGAGCGCGTCAGCATTATCCATACAGATGAAAAAATAAATTCTGATGACGAGCCTACAAAAGCTATCCGTAAAAAGAAAAATGCCAGCATGATATTGGCGGCCAAGGCTGTCAAAGATGGAGAGGCAGATGCTGTTCTTTCTGCAGGAAATACAGGTGCCTTGTTGGCAGCAGGATTCTTCATCGTTGGTCGTATCAAAAATATTGATCGACCTGGATTGATGTCAACATTGCCAACTATTGATGGAAAAGGCTTTGATATGCTTGACCTTGGTGCCAATGCAGAAAATACAGCCCATCACCTTCATCAATATGCCATCCTAGGTTCCTTCTATGCCAAAAATGTTCGTGGAATTGACAAACCTCGTGTAGGTTTACTTAATAATGGGACAGAGAGCAGTAAGGGAGACCCACTTCGTAAGGAAACTTATGACCTATTGCTAGCTGATGAAAGCTTAAACTTTATTGGGAACGTGGAAGCGCGTGACTTGATGGATGGAGTTGCTGATGTAGTCGTAACAGATGGTTTCACGGGAAACGCTGTGCTCAAAGCTATTGAAGGGACTGCTATGGGTATCATGGGCTTGCTCAAAAATGCTATTGTAGGTGGGGGGCTTAGAGCCAAACTAGGTGCTCTCCTTCTTAAGGATAATCTCAGAGGTTTGAAAAAACAACTCAACTATTCAGATGTTGGAGGAGCAGTTTTGTTTGGTGTCAAGGCACCGGTTGTTAAGACTCATGGCTCAAGTGATGCCAAGGCTGTGTACAGTACGATTCGTCAAATTCGTACCATGCTAGAAACAGACGTAGTTGCTCAAACTGCGCGTGAATTTTCAGAGGAATAAGGAGAATAATATATGACAGAACAAGCAATTTTTGACAGTATCGTAACCATTATCCAAGAGCGTCAAGGAGATGATTTTGTAGTAACAGAAAATCTAAGCCTCAAAGACGATTTGGATGCTGACTCTGTAGATTTGATGGAATTTATCCTAACAATTGAAGATGAATTTGGAATTGAAATCAGTGATGAAGAAATTGACCAGCTCCAGAGTGTGGCAGATGTATTAAAAACTATTAAAGAGAAAATTTAGAAAAAATCAACATGCTAGTCATGTTGATTTTTTGTTTGCAAAAAAGTGAGAAATTTTTATCAAAGTTTGCGAATAGAGATATGAGAAAGAAAAAGGAGGATTGTTTATGTATGTGATAGGACTTTATCCCTGGTTGATTAAGTGGTTTTTGAAATAAATAAAATTTTTATTTATTTTAAATTATTTTTCGAATAGATAAGTAAGAAGAAAAGAAGGGAGACTGCGCGATGTATTTACCAATCTTATGGCCCTGGTTTATTAAATTGTATTTTAAATAAATAACATTTACTTGTTCATTGTAAAATGATTTCTCGAATAGAAAGTGAGAAGAAAGGAAAGGAGAACAGGGATGATTATTTCAGTCATTTATCCAACCTGGCTATATAAATGGTTTAAAGGCTAGGTTTTACAATCAAAAATTATAAAAATAAAGGAGAAAAATATGGCAAACTTTGACAAAATGGAACAAAACTTTGTAGCTCTCACAGAAGAAGAGCTGATGAATGTGGATGGGGGAATTATCCCTGTAGCAGTGGCAGCTAGTATTATTGCTGGTTCAGCATTTGCAGGTTTAAGTGCAGGTGTAGCTATTGGAATTAGTCGAAACAAGAGATAATGAGGAAATCAATGAATTTTTCAAACGAATTTGCGGCTATAATTATATCAGCCTCAGGAATAGTGGGTTTATTAGTTGGAGTAGCTATTGGATTAGCTAGTATTATTTAAAAAGGAGTATATCATGCAAAATTTGAATCAATTTGAAATCGTAGAGCAAAATGAATTAGAGCAAGTACAAGGTGGAGTAGGTTTATTGATTGTTATCGGAGGCTCATTACTTGCTGCAGGTGTAACTGGTGTAGCTGGTTATTGGTTATCTCGTACATTTGGCTAATATACTTAAAGGAGTAGATGGAATATGAAAAAACTGAATAAAAAATTTGCTATTATGACAGAGGAAGACTTGGCTGTAACTAAGGGAGGTTTCATTGTTACTACTTCTACAGCAGTAGCTTGGGGTGTTTTAGGAGTCGTTACCTATATGTATGGGCGTCATTTGGGAAGTAGACGTTAATTTAAAAATTTGTGGCAAATCACAAAAGGAAATCAATTATGAATCGCAACACTGATCTCAATACATTGTTACCTAAACTAGCCACTATAGTTCCTTTAGTAGCAATAGGTTTCAATCTCGTACTTCATGTAATTCGTACAGGTTCTTTATTATCCTTTGATTGGAAATGGTATTTAGTTGGATTGATTGCCTCAGGCTATTTTGAGATTTTTTGCAAGGATTTGTCAAAACATAATCCAAACTATAAGTGATGAATCTGAATCGAAATAATTTTGTGCGTGTGAATGGCGGAATTTTTCTGTCATTCTTGTCAGATAAATAGGAGTCTGCTATGAAAAAATTTTTATTGGGATTTGCTGAGGGATATTTTATCGTGTCAGTCATTATCTACATTGTAACGTATTTGATTTTGAAAAAACCGATCAATACCTTGTTTTATCTAGAAACCTATCCAATTCTGCTTGGTCTGTTTTATGTAGGATATAAGTACAAAACAAAAGAAAGTAAGATTGGGAATTGATGGAACATCAGATTGGGGTTTGAGATGAAAGTCGTTCAAGTGTTACAAAAAGCTTGGCTAGAGTTTACTGTATGCTGCAGTTCGATGGTTTATATCATTGTTAGAATAGTTGCTGATGTAAACAAAATAAATCTACCTGCATGGTTTGAAAATTTTGACATACCTACAATTTCACTATTCTTGATGGCATTTATTTTACTTTATAGAAGTGAAGAAAAATGTGATAAAGGTTGATAAAATGAATCTGAACTTTGTGGCTCCAGTATTAGGGCAATTCTGGGGAATGTTGGGGTGTTATGCTGATGAACTGTAGTCTGATTTTAGTTAGAAAGATATTCGTATGTTTAAAAAAGAAGTGATATTATTAGGGCTGCTTCTGCTAGTACGTATTGTACTTTCTATCATGCAAGTTTTAATGGACTATAAACTATTGCTAGGAAAGTCTAGTGTAAATTTCATGGAATTTTCAGATTTATTCTCTTATCCCCTACTTTTTTTAATCATTTACATAGCGGTAAAATATAATACAGTGGAATAACTATGAATATGAACGTAGAACAATTTTATCAATTTTCTGATGATGAATTAATCGAAATAAAAGGTGGTTTTACTCTGGCAGAAGCAGTTGGGTTTGTTGGATTATTAAACGCTGCCGTAAAAATTTTTAACATAGGCTACAAATTCGGTTCAGAAACAGAAATATAATTTTCGTGCTATATTCCTTTTGAAATCATATTTTTAGTAGGCAGGACTTTTGTTCTGCCTCTTTTTGGTATTTTTAGGATAACATTTGGCACAAAAGGTGCTGTTGGAGTGTGGATATTGTTTTTTCAGAAATAATTTCCTTCTTTCTATTTTATTTAGCTAAAATAATCTTACAAAGTTATTTAAGAGATTATTAGGAAAAAGGAGAAACTTATGAAGTTTAGGAAAAGGCACTACCGTCCCCAAGTGGATCAGATGGACTGTGGTGTAGCTGCATTGGCCATGGTTTTTGGCTACTATGGTAGCTATTATTCACTAGCCCATCTGCGAGAGTTAGCCAAGACGACCATGGATGGGACGACAGCTTTGGGACTGGTCAAGGTTGCGGAAGAGATTGGCTTTGAGACGCGGGCTATCAGGGCGGATATGACACTCTTTGATATGCCAGACTTGACCTTTCCTTTTGTGGCACATGTACTCAAGGAAGGTAAATTGCTTCACTATTATGTGGTGACTGGTCAGGATAAGAAGACGATCCACATCGCTGATCCAGATCCTAGTGTCAAGCTGACTAAGATTTCTCGTGAGCGCTTTGCAGAGGAGTGGACAGGCATCAGCCTCTTTATGGCACCTAGTCCAGACTATAAGCCACATAAGGATGAAAAGAAGGGACTTTTTTCGTTTATTCCCATTTTGGTGAAACAGCGTGGCTTGATTACCAATATCATCCTAGCGACACTCTTAGTAACCTTGATTAATATTGTTGGGTCTTACTATCTCCAGTCTATTATCGATACCTATGTTCCTGACCAGATGCGTTCGACCTTGGGGATGGTTTCGCTAGGATTGGTTATTGTTTATATTCTCCAGCAAATCTTGTCCTATGCTCAAGAGTATCTCTTGCTTGTCCTAGGACAACGCCTGTCTATTGATGTGATTTTGTCTTATATCAAGCATGTTTTTCATCTTCCGATGTCCTTTTTTGCAACACGGCGGACAGGGGAAATTGTATCACGTTTCACAGATGCTAATAGTATTATTGATGCGCTGGCTTCGACCATTCTTTCAATATTTTTGGACTTATCGAGCATCTTAATCATCTCAATCGTGCTTTTTTCCCAAAACACCAATCTATTTTTCATTAGTTTACTAGCGCTTCCCATCTATACAGCGATTATCTTTGCTTTTATGAAGCCTTTTGAAAAGATGAATCGTGAGACCATGGAAGCTAATGCAGTCCTGTCATCTTCTATTATCGAGGATATTAATGGTATTGAGACCATTAAGTCCTTGACTAGTGAAAGTTTACGCTACCAAAAGATAGACAAGGAATTCGTGGATTATTTGAAAAAATCCTTTATCTACAGTCGAGCAGAAAGTCTGCAGAGAGCTCTGAAAAAGTTAGCCCAGCTCTTGCTCAATGTCGGTGTTCTCTGGATGGGGGCTCTTCTCGTCATGGAAGGCAAGATGAGCTTGGGCCAACTAATTACTTATAATACTCTCCTGGTATACTTTACCAATCCTCTGGAAAATATCATCAATCTACAAACCAAGCTTCAGACAGCGCAAGTTGCCAACAATCGTCTTAATGAGGTTTATCTGGTAGCATCCGAGTTTGAGGAAAAGAAAAACAGTTACGGATTTGAGTCTGATGAAAGGCGAAATGACTTTTTAAAACATGTTCACTATAAGTATGGCTATGGTCGAGATGTCTTATCAGATATTAATCTGACTATCCCACAAGGTTCTAAGATGGCTTTTGTAGGGATTTCAGGCTCGGGTAAGACGACACTGGCCAAGATGATGGTCAATTTTTATGAACCTAGTCAGGGAGAGATTAGCTTGGGTGGTGTCAATCTCAATCAGCTTGATAAAAAGACCTTGCGCCAGTATATCAATTATCTACCGCAGCAACCCTATGTCTTTAATGGGACGATTCTAGAAAATCTTCTTCTAGGAGCCAAGGAGGGGACAACTCAGGAGGACATCCTGCGAGCGGTGGAATTGGCTGAAATACGGGAAGATATCGAGCGGATGCCCCTAAACTACCAGACAGAGTTGACTTCGGATGGGGCAGGGATCTCAGGTGGGCAACGTCAGAGAATCGCCTTGGCGCGTGCTCTCCTGACAGATGCGCCTGTCTTGATACTGGATGAGGCAACGAGCAGTCTGGATATTTTGACAGAGAAGCAGATTGTGGATAATCTCATGGCCCTAGATAAGACCTTGATATTTATCGCCCACCGCTTGACCATTGCTGAGCGGGCAGATAAAGTCCTTGTTTTAGATAAGGGTAAGATTGTCGAGGAAGGAAATCATGTGGACTTGCTTATACAAGATGGTTTCTATGCCCATTTGGTCAATAGCTAGAAAGGAGCAGATATGCAATCAGAATTTTTAGAAAGTGCAGAGTTTTACAATCGTCGCTATCATAATTTTTCTAGTTACGTGATTCTGCCAAGTTTTATCCTCTTGCTATTTTTATTAGTCTTTTCAATCTTTGCACAAAAAGAAGTGAGCTTATCAGCTGAAGCTACAATTGAACCAGCCCGCATCATTGCAAGCATTCAATCGACTAGTAATAATAAGATTATAAACAATCATTTGGTCGAAAATAAACTTGTTAAACAAGGAGATCTTCTCATCCAATACCAAGAGGGAGCAGAAGCTATTCAGGCGGAGAATGTTAGCAATCAGTTAGAAATGCTGAAGGATCAGAAGGTTCAGCTGGAGTATTTGCAGGCAAGCCTCCAAGCAGGAAGTGACCAATTTCCAAAAGCAGATAAGTTTGGTTATCAGGAAATGTTTCGGGATTATCTCAACCAAGCTAGTAACCTTAGGAGTAATGTTTTGCAACAAAATGCTAATATTTCTTCTCAGAATGCCGCAGCTAGTCAAACTCAAGTTGAGCTTGGAAATCTAATTGGAGAAACCCAGTCTAAAATCAAAGATTATCAAAAGGCTAAGTCTGCTATTCAAACGGATGAACAGCTAGAGAGCACGAATCTTGGTTATGGCATTTACCAGTCATATCAGGTAACCAAAGAGCAGATGCCAGCATCAAAGCAAACAGCTATTTCCCAAGTAGACGCTCAGATAGCTCAGTTGGAGTCTGTTCTTGCCAACTATCGCGTCCAGTACGCAGGATCGGGTGTCCAGCAGGCCTATTCAACTGGATTGGGAAGTCAAATAGAATCGCTCAAATCCCAGCAATTAGCTAAGGTTGGACAAGAATTAAGTCTTTTAGAGCAGAAAATCCTTGAAGCAGAATCAGGTAAAAAGGCCCAAGTTGCCTTGCTAGACAAAGGACAAATCAAGGCTTCTGAAGACGGCATAGTTCATCTCAATCCAGAAGTTAGTCAATCTAGCATGGTAGCAGAGGGAACAGTTTTAGCACAACTCTATCCTATTCTAGAGAGGGAAGGTAAGGTCAAACTAACTGCTTACATCAGCTCTAAGGAGGTCGCTCATGTCAAAATTGGTCATGAAGTACGGTTTACAACTGTAAATGACGCTCATAAGCAGGTTGTTTTAAGGTCGAAGATTACAAGTATTGATACGAATGCAACCAAGACAGAAAAGGGGAATTTCTTTAAGCTGGAAGCAGAAACTGACCTGAATAGTGAGGATGCAGAAAAGATTCGTTATGGTCTTGAAGGGCGGATGACCATGATTACTGGTAAGAAAAGTTTCCTACGTTTTTATCTTGATTACCTTTTAAAGCAAGAATAAGTTTTTATTTTGATATTATCGCTAAAAATCGCAAATATTATTTTTATTTGTGATTTTTCTTTACCTTTTCGGCACATTTCAGAACATCGTTCGCCCAAATGTTTGATTTTTAGTGTATGTTGTGTTAGAATGATGTAAAGTAATGCGAAAGGCGAACAAGAAAATGTCCAGTAAACTTATTTATACGGGAAAAGCTAAAGATATCTATACTACAGAAGACGAAAATGTGATTAAGTCGGTCTACAAGGACCAGGCCACTATGCTGAATGGGGCTCGCAAAGAGACCATAGAGGGGAAAGGTGTGCTGAATAATCAGATTTCGTCTCTTATTTTTGAAAAATTGAATGCAGCTGGTGTGGCGACACACTTTATCGAGCGTATTTCTGACACAGAACAACTCAATAAGAAGGTGACCATCATTCCTTTGGAGGTTGTTCTTCGTAACGTGACTGCAGGTTCTTTCTCAAAACGTTTTGGAGTTGAAGAAGGTTTGGACTTGGAGACTCCAATCGTTGAATTTTACTACAAAAACGATGATTTGGATGATCCATTCATCAATGATGAGCATGTGAAGTTCTTGGATATTGCCAATGATGAGCAAATTGCTTATATCAAGGAAGAAACACGTCGTATCAATGAATTGTTGAAAGATTGGTTTGCACAAATTGGTCTTCGGTTGATTGACTTCAAATTGGAATTTGGTTTTGATAAGGATGGCAAGATCATCTTGGCAGACGAATTCTCACCAGACAACTGCCGTCTTTGGGATGCGGAAGGGCACCATATGGACAAGGATGTTTTCCGTAGAGACTTGGGTAGTTTGACAGATGTTTATCAGGTTGTTTTGGAGAAGTTGCAGGGCTTGAAGTAAAGTTTTACTTGGCCGTCACTACAATCTTTAAGTAGAAATAAATAAAGGAAATAAAATGGATAAACGTATTTTCGTTGAGAAAAAAGCTGACTTTCGTGTGAAATCAGACTCTTTAGTAAAAGAATTACAGCATAATCTTCAGTTGAAAACCTTGAAGGAGCTTCGGATTGTTCAGGTTTACGATGTCTTTGATTTGGCAGAGGACTTGTTTGCGCGTGCGGAAAAACACATCTTCTCTGAGCAAGTGACCGATACTGTTTTGGATGAAGCTGAAGTGAAGGCTGATCTTGAGAAGGTTGCTTTCTTTGCTATCGAAAGTTTGCCTGGTCAATTTGACCAACGTGCGGCATCTTCACAGGAAGCTTTGCTGTTGTTGGGTAGTTCAAATGATGTAACAGTGAATACAGCGCAACTTTACTTGGTTAACAAGGATATTGATGCGAATGAGTTGGAAGCTGTCAAAAATTACCTTTTGAACCCAGTGGACTCTCGTTTCAAAGATATCACTCTTGGCATTGCGAAACAGGATTTCTCTGAGTCTGATAAGACCATTCCAAACTTGGATTTCTTTGAAACTTATAAGGCAGAAGATTTTGCACAGTATAAGGCCGAGCAAGGATTAGCCATGGAAGTGGATGACCTTCTCTTCATTCAAGATTACTTCAAATCCATTGGACGTGTACCAACTGAGACTGAGCTTAAGGTTTTGGATACTTACTGGTCTGACCACTGTCGTCACACAACTTTCGAGACGGAGTTGAAGAATATCGACTTCTCAGCTTCTAAATTCCAGAAACAATTGCAAGCGACTTATGACAAATATATCGCCATGCGTGATGAGTTGGGACGTACCGAAAAACCTCAAACCTTGATGGATATGGCGACTATTTTTGGTCGTTATGAGCGTGCCAATGGTCGTTTGGATGATATGGAAGTGTCTGATGAAATCAATGCCTGCTCCGTTGAAATTGAAGTGGATGTCAATGGTGTCGAAGAACCATGGCTTCTCATGTTCAAAAACGAAACTCATAACCACCCAACGGAGATTGAACCATTTGGTGGAGCGGCTACTTGTATCGGTGGAGCCATTCGTGACCCATTGTCAGGGCGTTCCTACGTTTACCAAGCCATGCGTATTTCAGGTGCGGGCGACATTACAGCTCCAATTTCAGAAACTCGTGCTGGTAAATTGCCACAACAAGTGATTTCTAAAACAGCGGCTCACGGTTATTCTTCATATGGTAACCAAATTGGTCTGGCAACAACTTATGTTCGCGAATACTTCCACCCAGGTTTCGTTGCAAAACGTATGGAACTCGGTGCTGTTGTCGGTGCAGCTCCTAAGGAAAATGTTGTCCGTGAAAAACCTGAAGCAGGTGATATGATCATCTTGCTCGGTGGGAAGACTGGACGTGACGGTGTCGGCGGTGCGACAGGCTCTTCTAAAGTTCAAACGGTGGAATCTGTTGAAACAGCTGGTGCTGAGGTTCAAAAAGGGAATGCCATCGAAGAACGGAAGATTCAACGTCTTTTCCGTAATGGGGAAGTAACCCGTCTGATCAAGAAATCAAATGACTTTGGTGCTGGTGGTGTCTGTGTGGCTATCGGTGAATTGGCAGATGGTCTTGAAATTGATCTAGACAAAGTGCCATTGAAATATCAAGGCTTGAACGGTACAGAAATTGCCATCTCTGAATCTCAGGAACGTATGGCTGTAGTGGTTCGTCCAGAAGATGTAGATGCCTTCATAGCAGAATGTAATAAAGAAAACATTGATGCTGTTGTAGTTGCAACAGTAACTGAAAAACCAAATCTCGTCATGCACTGGGATGGCGAAACCATCGTTGATTTGGAACGTCGTTTCCTTGATACCAACGGAGTACGTGTTGTTGTTGATGCTAAGGTAGTGGACAAGGATGTCAAACTGCCAGAAGAGCGTAAGACAAGTGCTGAAACTCTTGAAGCGGATACCCTTGCAGTCCTATCTGACCTCAATCATACCAGTCAAAAAGGTTTACAGACGATATTTGACTGTTCTGTTGGACGTTCAACTGTCAACCACCCGCTTGGTGGTCGTTACCAACTGACACCAACTGAGGCTTCTGTGCAAATTGCCAGTCCAACATGGTGTGACGCATACGGCTTCTGTCATGGCACAAGGGTTCAACCCTTATGTAGCCGAATGGTCTCCGTATCATGGAGCTGCCTATGCGGTCATCGAAGCAACTGCTCGTTTGGTTGCTGCTGGTGCAAACTGGTCTAAGGCTCGTTTCTCTTATCAAGAATACTTCGAGCGTATGGATAAACAAGCAGAGCGTTTTGGTCAACCAGTAGCAGCTCTTCTTGGATCTATTGAAGCTCAGATTCAACTTGGTTTGCCATCTATCGGTGGGAAAGACTCTATGTCTGGTACCTTTGAAGAATTGACAGTACCACCAACCTTGGTTGCTTTTGGTGTGACAACTGCAGATAGCCGTAAGGTCCTTTCTCCAGAATTTAAAGCTGCTGGTGAAAACATTTACTACATTCCTGGTCAAGCTTTGGCACAAGAAATTGACTTCGATCTTATCAAGTCTAACTTTGCTCAGTTTGAAGCTATTCAAGCAACCCACAAAGTGACAGCAGTATCTGCTGTCAAATATGGAGGTGTCCTTGAAGCTCTTGCACTTGCAACATTTGGGAACCATATCGGTGCTAACGTCGAATTAGCTGCCCTTGACACTAGCTTGACAGCCCAATTGGGTGGATTCGTCTTCACATCGCCTGAAGAAATTGCAGGTGTTGCCAAGATTGGACAAACAACAGCTGACTTTACACTTACTGTCAACGGTGTAACGCTGGATGGACACAAACTTGACAGTGCTTTCCAAGGTAAATTGGAAGAGGTTTACCCAACGGAATTTACACAAGCAACTGAGTTGGAACAAGTACCAGCTGTGGCATCAGATGCTGTTATCAAAGCTAAAGAAACAGTTGAGACACCAGTGGTTTACATCCCAGTATTTCCAGGTACCAACTCTGAGTACGATTCAGCTAAGGCCTTTGAAAAAGAAGGTGCAAAAGTCAACTTAGTACCATTTGTCACACTTAACGAAGAGGCTATTGTCAAGTCTGTCGACACCATGGTTGACAATATCGAAACAGCTAACATTCTCTTCTTTGCAGGTGGCTTCTCAGCCGCCGATGAACCAGACGGATCAGCTAAATTTATCGTTAACATCTTGCTTAACGAAAAAGTACGTGCAGCATTGACAACTTTATCGAAGGCGGTGGTTTGATCATCGGTATCTGTAACGGATTCCAAGCCCTCGTCAAATCAGGTCTTCTTCCATACGGAAACTTTGAAGATGCAAGTGGCACGAGTCCAACCCTCTTCTACAATGATGCCAACCAACACGTGGCTAAGATGGTTGAAACACGTATTGCCAATACCAACTCACCATGGCTTGCTGGCGTGAAAGTTGGGGATATCCATGCCATCCCAGTATCACACGGTGAAGGGAAGTTTGTCGTGACGGCTGAAGAATTTGCGGAACTCCGTGATAATGGTCAAATCTTTAGCCAATACGTTGACTTCGAAGGCAAACCAAGCATAGATTCACAATACAATCCTAACGGTTCTATCAATGCGATTGAAGGTATCACAAGTAAGAATGGTCAAATCATCGGTAAGATGGGACACTCAGAACGTTATGAAGACGGTCTCTTCCAAAATATTCCAGGAAATAAAGACCAACATCTCTTTGCATCAGCGGTTAAATACTTTACTGGGAAATAGGCTTTGCAGATTTTTTAATAGATAGTATCAGTAAATGTAAAATCAAGTAGATCTAACTTACGACAATTGCAAATGATTTATTGTTACGAGTGAAACGAGCTTCTGCCGTATCATTCCGCTCTAGTATCGTTAAGGAATGATACACAAATAAAAATTAGGTATATAAAATGACATACGAAGTAAAATCTCTTAATGAGGAATGTGGTGTTTTTGGTATCTGGGGTCACCCAGACGCTGCCAAATTGACCTATTTTGGACTCCATAGTCTTCAGCACCGTGGTCAGGAGGGGGCAGGAATCCTCTCCAATGACCAAGGGAAACTGAAGCGTCATCGTGATATGGGGCTTTTATCAGAAGTCTTCAAAAATCCTGCGAATTTGGATAAATTGACAGGAACTGGAGCGATTGGGCACGTGCGCTATGCGACTGCAGGAGAAGCTTCTGTAGACAATATCCAACCTTTCCTTTTCCGCTTTCACGATATGCAGTTTGGTTTGGCTCATAATGGGAATCTGACCAATGCAGAATCGCTCAAGCAAGAATTGGAACAAAGAGGAGCGATTTTCAGCTCAACCTCTGACTCTGAAATCTTGGCTCACCTTATTCGCCGTAGCCACAATCCAAACCTGATGGGTAAAATCAAGGAAGCACTCAGTCTTGTTAAAGGTGGTTTTGCTTATCTCTTGATGTTTGAAGATAAGTTAATTGCAGCGCTTGACCCAAATGGCTTCCGTCCTCTGTCAATCGGGAAAATGGCTAATGGAGCAGTAGTGGTTTCATCTGAAACCTGTGCCTTTGAAGTAATCGGTGCTGAGTGGATTCGCGACGTAAAACCAGGCGAGATTGTCATTATTGATGATAGTGGTATCCAGTATGACAGCTATACAAACGATACTCAATTGGCTATCTGTTCCATGGAGTATATCTACTTCGCACGTCCTGACTCCAATATCCACGGAGTCAATGTCCATACGGCTCGTAAGAGAATGGGAGCTCAACTGGCACGTGAGTTCAAGTATGAAGCTGATATCGTAGTCGGGGTGCCAAACTCCTCTCTTAGCGCAGCTATGGGATTTGCGGAAGAATCAGGTCTACCAAATGAAATGGGGCTCATCAAGAACCAATATACGCAACGGACCTTTATCCAGCCGACTCAAGAGTTACGTGAACAAGGGGTTCGTATGAAACTGTCTGCCGTTTCTGGTGTCGTTAAAGGCAAACGTGTGGTCATGATTGATGATTCCATTGTACGAGGAACAACATCTCGTCGTATTGTCCAACTTTTAAAAGAAGCGGGGGCATCAGAAGTGCATGTCGCCATTGGTAGTCCTGCTCTTGCCTATCCATGTTTTTACGGGATTGATATCCAGACACGTCAGGAGCTGATTGCGGCCAATCATACGGTTGAAGAAACCTGTCAAATTATTGGTGCGGATAGTCTGACTTATCTTTCTATTGATGGCTTGATTGATTCTATCGGCATCGAAACAGATGCGCCGAATGGTGGTCTCTGTGTCGCTTACTTTGACGGTGACTACCCAACGCCTCTCTACGACTATGAAGAAGACTATCGTAGAAGTTTGGAAGAAAAAACGAGTTTTTACAAATAAAATTCCCCATTGAAGGAAAGGAAAAGGAATAAACAAATGACAAATAAAAATGCTTATGCGCCACGTCTCACTACTGACTAAAAGCTAAAGCATTTGTCAGTAGACGCTTTCTCCTATGGGACCAAAGCTAGAGACCTGACTGGTAATTTTAGATAAAATGATGGTTTATCCTCTGCGAAAATCAAATTCAAATTGCGTCAGCGTAGCCTTGCCGTACTTAAGTACAGTCTGTGGCTAGCTTCCTAATTTGCTCTTTGATTTTCATTGAGCATTATCTAAAAATACGTCGCAGTCTTTCTCAAAAAAGAAAAGGAATGAATAAAATGACAAATAAGAATGCTTATGCGCAGTCTGGTGTGGATGTTGAAGCGGGTTATGAAGTTGTTGAACGGATCAAAAAACACGTAGCACGTACAGAGCGTGCGGGTGTTATGGGAGCTCTTGGTGGTTTCGGTGGTATGTTTGACCTTTCAAAAACAGGTGTTAAAGAACCTGTTTTGATCTCAGGTACAGATGGTGTTGGCACCAAGCTCATGCTGGCTATCAAGTATGACAAGCATGACACGATTGGGCAGGACTGTGTGGCTATGTGTGTTAATGATATCATCGCTGCAGGTGCGGAGCCCCTCTATTTTCTCGACTATGTGGCGACTGGGAAAAATGAACCAGCTAAGCTAGAGCAAGTGGTTGCTGGTGTGGCTGAAGGTTGTGTACAAGCAGGTGCGGCCCTCATCGGTGGTGAAACGGCTGAAATGCCTGGTATGTATGGCGAAGACGACTATGACTTGGCTGGATTTGCTGTTGGTGTTGCAGAAAAATCTCAAATCATCGATGGTTCAAAAGTGGCAGAGGGAGACGTCCTTCTCGGACTTGCTTCAAGCGGAATCCACTCAAATGGTTACTCACTTGTTCGTCGTGTCTTTGCTGATTACACAGGTGAGGAAGTCTTACCAGAATTGGAAGGCAAGAAACTCAAAGACGTTCTTTTGGAGCCAACTCGTATCTATGTCAAGGCTGTCTTGCCACTCATTAAAGAGGAATTGGTAAATGGAATTGCCCACATCACAGGTGGTGGTTTCATTGAAAATGTACCACGTATGTTCTCAGATGACTTGGCTGCTGAAATTGACGAAAGCAAGGTTCCAGTTCTTCCAATTTTCAAAGCCCTTGAAAAATATGGCCAAATCAAACATGAAGAAATGTTTGAAATCTTCAACATGGGGATTGGTCTCATGCTTGCGGTAAAACCAGAAAATGTGGAGCGTGTCAAGGAACTTCTTGACGAGCCTGTCTATGAAATCGGTCGGATTGTCAAGAAGACAGATGCAAGTGTGGTGATAAAATAATGGCTAAAAAAATTGCTGTTTTTGCTTCTGGAAATGGTTCAAACTTTCAGGTCATTGCAGAGCAATTTCCAGTTGAGTTTGTCTTTTCAGATCATCGAGCTGCTTATGTACTTGAGCGTGCAGAAAAGCTTGGGGTTCCTTCCTATGCTTTTGAACTCAAGGAATTTACTAGCAAGATTGATTATGAGAAGGCTCTTGTTGACCTTTTAGATCAGCATGAGATTGACTTGGTGTGTCTCGCAGGTTACATGAAAATCGTCGGTCCAACCTTGTTAGTAGCTTATGAAGGCCGAATCATCAACATTCATCCGGCTTATTTACCAGAATTTCCAGGCGCCCATGGTATCGAGGATGCTTGGGAAGCTGGTGTGGACCAGTCGGGAGTGACCATTCACTGGGTAGATTCTGGAGTTGATACAGGCCAAGTCATTAAACAGGTTCGAGTGCCAAGATTGGCTGATGACACTCTTGAGAGTTTTGAATTCCGCATCCATGAAACAGAATACCAGCTTTATCCAGAAGTTTTGGATGAGCTAGGGGTGGAGAGGAAGTAGAAAATGAAAGTAAGGTATTGGGGTAAAAATGGGAAACTAGCTTTTCTCTTATCGCTTTTTATAGCCTTTTTGTCAGTTGTGTTTACCTGGGGTTTTTTTGATGACTCCATCAAAACACACGATAGTGGTTGGATGGCTATGAGAGGCAATAGCTACATCGCCATTAATTATATTGATCCTAAGCCAATCAAAACAGATGTTGATGGGACCAACCTTTATATAGCTGGCTATTACCTATCAGACCAGTTGACCAACTATTTTGTCCTACAGGCGGACCCGAATAAAGATGAGACCAAGTCTCTCTTGGTCAATGCTGATAAATTGCAGCAAAGTCCTCAGAGGGTTTTTGGGAGTAGAAATGGTTCCAAGCCCAATCCGACTATCCAAGAGGTTGTCAAGGAAGTTAGCCAGTCCAGTGATTTAGATAAGGAAATCCGTCTCTATTTTGAAGATGATTATTTTTCAATCACAGATTTAGAAAATCAATTCCAAAGTCTGATGATTGCAGTTGGTGTAGCTCTTCTGATTTATCTAGTCTTTGCTGCGGCTCCAAATATCTATATTTTCATCCATCGCCGTCAGGCAAAACGCCAAGCCAAAGAATTTTTCGAGCTCTATCCTGAGTTGATGGGGCAAATCCAGAGTCTAGAGTCTGGAGCTTCTTATGTGGACCGCAAGGCAGGGGTAGCCATTTATAGAGACCATTTGGTTTCATTTGGTCAGAGCTTTGGTTTTATTGACTTGCGTAAGGCTAAGAAATCGTAATTGCCAACTCAACTAAATATTACTCAGCTAATCCAATTGCACTGCTAGTTGTCTTTCTATCACGTTCGTCCAGCCTAGTAGCTCTAGGAGCTAAGGGGAAACATAAGCAGACGGTAGAAGTCAATCATCGGATTAACAAACAGGATGCAAGTTATGGCTTTGTCCAAGGGATTCAGGCATACTCTGACGATATCGATATTAGTTTTCAATAATGAATAAACAGAAAAAGGGAAATTTATGACTAAATGGAAAGAATGGCTATTGCTCATCTTACTTGCAATCTGCCTGCGCTTGGCTGTTAATCTTGTCTTGCCGGATCTTCCTAATGAAGGTAAGTTTGTAATAACAGTACTGGTTGGGATTGGGGTGATCCTAATGGTCGCCAGACTAGGCAAAAAGAGACAGTAGGTTACTTGACCTTAGTTGTCAATCCACTTAAAAAATGAAAAGAGAAATGAATATGACTAAACGAGCACTTATTTCAGTCTCAGACAAAGCGGGCATTGTTGAATTTGCCAAAGAACTTAAAAAACTTGGATGGGATATCATCTCAACAGGTGGTACCAAAGTTGCCCTTGATAATGCTGGGGTGGACACTATCGCCATCGATGATGTGACTGGTTTCCCAGAAATGATGGACGGTCGTGTGAAAACCCTCCACCCAAATATCCACGGAGGGCTTCTCGCTCGTCGTGACTTGGATAGCCACTTGGAAGCGGCTAAGGACAACAAAATTGAGCTCATCGACCTTGTGGTGGTAAATCTTTACCCATTTAAGGAAACCATCCTCAAACCAGACGTGACTTACGCTGATGCGGTTGAAAACATCGATATCGGTGGTCCATCCATGCTTCGTTCAGCAGCTAAAAACCACGCTAGCGTAACAGTTGTGGTAGATCCTGCTGACTACGCTGTGGTTTTGGACGAATTGGCAGCAAACGGCGAAACCTCTTATGAAACTCGCCAACGTTTGACAGCCAAAGTATTTCGTCACACAGCAGCTTATGACGCCTTGATTGCAGAATACTTCACAGCTCAAGTGGGTGAAAGCAAACCTGAAAAACTCACTTTGACGTATGACCTTAAGCAACCAATGCGTTACGGTGAAAACCCTCAACAAGATGCAGATTTCTACCAAAAGGCCTTGCCAACGGATTACTCTATTGCATCCGCTAAACAATTGAACGGGAAAGAATTGTCCTTCAACAATATCCGTGATGCGGATGCCGCTATCCGGATCATCCGTGATTTCAAAGACCGTCCAACAGTTGTGGCTTTGAAACACATGAACCCATGTGGTATCGGTCAAGCTGACGATATCGAAACTGCTTGGGACTACGCTTATGAGTCTGACCCAGTGTCTATTTTTGGTGGAATTGTCGTTCTCAACCGTGAGGTGGATGCTGCGACAGCTGAGAAGATGCACGGCGTTTTCCTTGAAATCATCATCGCACCAAGCTATACAGATGAAGCGCTAGCTATTTTGACCAACAAAAAGAAAAATTTGCGCATTCTTGCCTTGCCGTTTGACGCACAAGACGCTAGTGAAGTGGAAGCAGAATACACAGGTGTGGTTGGTGGACTCCTAGTTCAAAACCAAGATGTGGTAAAGAAAACCCAGCTGACTGGCAAGTGGTAACCAAACGCCAACCAACTGAGACAGAAGCGACTGCTCTTGAGTTTGCTTGGAAAGCTATCAAGTATGTCAAATCAAATGGTATCATCGTGACTAACGACCACATGACACTTGGTGTTGGTCCAGGTCAAACTAACCGTGTGGCCTCTGTTCGTATCGCTATTGACCAAGCTAAAGACCGTCTTGACGGTGCTGTTCTTGCTTCAGATGCCTTCTTCCCATTTGCGGATAACGTGGAAGAAATCGCCAAAGCAGGAATCAAGGCCATCATCCAGCCAGGAGGCTCAGTACGTGACCAAGAGTCTATCGAAGCTGCTGATAAATACGGCTTGACCATGGTCTTCACAGGTGTGAGACATTTTAGACATTAAGAAAATAGAAGGGAAGAAAACAGTTTCTTTCCTTTTTTTGCTTTAAAAGCGAAACGAAACAAGATTAAAACGAACGTTTATGGTATAATATTAATAAATAATTCGCAAAAGAGGTTGAGAGATGAAACTGTTAGTTGTCGGCTCAGGTGGTCGTGAACATGCGATTGCTAAGAAGTTACTTGAATCAAAAGATGTTGAAAAAGTCTTTGTAGCTCCTGGGAATGACGGGATGAATCTGGATGGTCTGGAATTGGTGGATATCTCTATTTCCGAACATTCTAAATTGATTGAGTTTGCAAAAGCCAACGATATTGCCTGGTCCTTCATTGGTCCAGATGACGCCCTTGCGGCTGGGATTGTGGATGAGTTCAATGCAGCTGGTCTCAAAGCCTTTGGTCCGACAAGATTGGCAGCGGAGCTGGAGTGGTCCAAGGATTTTGCTAAGGAAATCATGGTCAAATATGATGTTCCGACAGCAGCCTATGGCACCTTCTCAGATTTCGAGGAAGCCAAGGCCTATATAGAAGAAAAAGGCGCTCCAATCGTAGTTAAGGCAGACGGTTTGGCCCTTGGGAAAGGTGTCGTCGTTGCGGAGACAGTCGAGCAAGCAGTCGAAGCCGTTCACGAGATGCTTTTGGACAATAAATTTGGTGACTCAGGTGCGCGTGTGGTTATCGAGGAGTTTCTTGCAGGAGAGGAATTTCACTTTTTGCCTTTGTCAATGGTGACAAGTTCTACATCATGCCAACAGCTCAGGACCACAAACGTGCCTATGATGGTGACAAGGGGCCTAACACTGGTGGGATGGGTGCCTATGCGCCAGTTCCTCATTTGCCACAGAGCGTGGTTGACACAGCGGTTGACACCATTGTCAAGCCAGTCCTCGAAGGTATGATCAAAGAAGGTCGTCCATACACAGGTGTCCTTTACGCGGGGCTTATCTTGACTGCTGACGGGCCTAAAGTCATCGAGTTCAACGCTCGTTTCGGAGATCCTGAAACGCAAATTATCTTGCCTCGTTTGACATCTGACTTTGCACAAAATATAACTGACATTTTGGAAGGCAAAGAGCCAGCCATCACTTGGACGGACAAGGGTGTGACACTAGGCGTGGTTGTAGCTTCAAACGGCTACCCACTCGCTTATGAGAAGGGTGTCAAGCTTCCAGCCAAGACAGAAGGTGACATCATCACCTACTATGCCGGAGCTAAATTCGCGGAAAATAGCAGAGCACTGCTCTCAAATGGAGGCAGAGTTTACATGCTAGTCACCACAGCAGACACCGTCAAGGACGGCCAAAACATTATCTACAGCCAACTCGACAAACAAAACACAGAAGGTCTCTTTTACCGAACCGATATCGGAAGCAAGGCCATAAAAGATTAACAGATACTATAGTTGTCATGGCGAGCGAAAGCGAGCCAAACTAAGATAATGGTCGTCGTGGTGAAAAGACCAGAACAATTTCTGTTCTGGTCTAGGGAAAATTTGAGACTTAGGCTCAAATTTTAGGAATGAAACCGAAGGTTTGCTTCCGTCCCCCACCACCTAAGACCATTATCAAAAAGAAGAAAAGGAAAAATTATGACTAAACCAATTATTTCCATCATCATGGGCTCAAAATCCGACTGGGCAACCATGCAAAAAACAGCAGAAGTCCTAGACCGCTTCGGTGTAGCCTACGAAAAGAAAGTTGTTTCCGCTCACCGGACACCTGACCTTATGTTCAAACATGCGGAGGAAGCCCGTCGCCGTGGGATCAAGGTTATCATCGCAGGTGCGGGTGGAGCTGCTCACTTGCCAGGGATGGTTGCTGCTAAAACAACTCTTCCAGTTATTGGGGTACCCGTCAAGTCACGTGCTCTTAGCGGTGTGGACTCGCTATACTCTATCGTTCAGATGCCAGGTGGAGTACCAGTCGCAACTATGGCTATCGGTGAAGCAGGTGCGACCAACGCTGCTCTCTTTGCCCTCCGTCTCCTGTCAGTAGAGGATCAGGCTATCGCGACAGCTTTGGCAGATTTCGCAGAAGAACAAGGAAAAATCGCAGAGGAATCGACAAATGAGCTCATCTAAAACAATCGGAATTATCGGTGGTGGTCAGCTGGGGCAGATGATGGCCATTTCTGCTATCTACATGGGGCACAAGGTCATCGCGCTGGATCCTGCGGCAGATTGCCCGGCCTCTCGTGTGGCGGAGATCATCGTGGCTCCTTATAATGATGTGGATGCCCTCCGTCAGTTGGCTGAGCGTTGCGATGTCCTCACTTATGAATTTGAAAATGTTGATTCAGACGGTTTGGATGCCGTTATCACAGATGGACAACTCCCTCAAGGAACAGACCTACTTCGCATTTCCCAAAACCGGATTTTTGAGAAGGACTTTCTTTCCAACAAGGCTCAAGTCACTGTGGCCCCATACAAGGTCGTGACTTCAAGCCAAGACTTGGCAGATATTGACCTATCGAAAAACTATGTTCTCAAGACTGCGACTGGTGGCTATGATGGGCATGGACAAAAAGGTCATTCGTTCAGTAGAAGATTTGGAAGAAGCCTATACGCTAGCAGATTCAGCAGACTGTGTTTTGGAAGAATTTGTCAACTTCGACCTTGAAATTTCTGTCATCGTGTCAGGAAATGGCAAGGACGTGACGGTTTTTCCAGTTCAGGAAAAATATCCACCGCAACAACATTCTTTCGAAAACCATTGTCCCAGCTCGCATTTCAGAAAGTCTGGCTGATAAAGCCAAAGCCATGGCGGTGCGAATTGCAGAACAGCTTAAGCTGTCTGGAACTCTTTGCGTGGAAATGTTTGCGACAGCTGATGACATCATTGTCAATGAAATCGCCCCACGCCCCCATAATTCAGGGCACTACTCAATCGAAGCCTGCGACTTCTCGCAGTTTGATACCCATATTCTAGGGCGTTCTGGGATCGCCATTGCCAGCTATCAAACTGCATGCGCCAGCCGTTATGCTTAATGTTCTCGGCCAACACGTTGAGGTCGCTGAAAAATATGTCACAGAAAATCCAAGCGCCCACCTCCACATGTATGGTAAAATAGAAGCGAAGCACAACCGCAAGATGGGGCATGTGACTTTGTTTAGTGATGTGCCGGATAGTGTGGAAGAGTTTTAGGAGGAAGGATATGAGCTGGAGTGAAATAAGTAAGCTATATGAAACAGATGAAGCTTTCATGTATGAGAATGCAATTCTTGTTTTTGACACATCGTCACTTTTAAAATTATATTTTTACAGCACAGATTCAGCGATTGAAATACTTGAAAAATGTAATTATCATTTTAAGGACAGGATATTTTTACCCAATCATGTTAAGTTTGAATATGATAAAAATCGTGAAATTATAATAAAAAAACAAACATTAGGTTATCAAAATGTTTTTAATAAGAATGAAAGTATTGGATTCTTTGCAAAGATAATTTATCAAAAAGAAATGATAAAAAAGATGATAACAGATACTAACAATGCGATTGAGAACTTTGAACAACAATTTGGGAACAGACAAACCCATCCGTACTTTTCGTCCACGTTTATTGAAGAATTTAAAACAGAGGTTAGCAACTTTACTTTGAAACTTACTGATATAGAAAATTCTAAAATTTTTAGTGATTTTGAAGATAAGCTTAAGGATGAGAAAGAAGCCCGTATTACTGAAATAACCGATCAAATTGAACAAGATACTCTGAAAGAATTTATTGAGAATAATTTTATAATAGGCGATAGCTATTCATTTCCTGAACTTATGGACATAATTAGTGAGGGGAAATTAAGATATTCGGCCTCTATTCCACCAGGTTATATGGATGCAGAAGAAAAACAAAGTATCCAGGTATACGGAGATTTAATAATTTGGAAACAAATATTAAAATACGCTCAATCTCAGTCTAAACCAGTTATATTTGTTTCAGACGATACTAAAGAGGATTGGAATGAAATTATAGAGGGGGAAGAAGCAAATAAGAAAAAGAAGCGTACAGATTCCAAAAGACCAAGGTATGAGATTTTGTTGGAATTTAAAGATATAGTAGGGGAAAAGATAAAAAAGCTAAAATTATCTGACTTTTTATATGAATTAAATGGACAGCTAGAAACTAAGTTTGGTAGCTCAACTATTTCGGAAATTAAATATAAATCTTTGAAAGAAACCATTGAAGATGAAGCATTCAATTTTGTTAGAGCTTTAGAGAAAGAGATTGAAAGAACTCAGGGTAATGGATTAGAGCCAGAAGATGCATATGAATTTTATGAAATATATAATGTCGCTAATCTCTTTTCTATTGATGAAATTAGTTTGAATGATCTAGGTGGAGGTTTATATCGAGTTGAATACTTGGCTATATTTGACTGTAATATTGAGTATGATTACTTTGAATTCTGGGGGCGAGATGATGATACTAAGGAAGCAGTAACATCTCCAGGAAGTAATATTGGTGCTTCAGGTGAACTGTTAGTAAAAATTAAACGAGAAATTAGAGTTGAATTTGGTGAAGACTTTTATCCTGATATTGAGGATGAAGAAGAACCGTATTTGGAAATTATTGAAGATCGTCGAGATATCTACGAAAGCTCATGGGAGGATGACTTTTACGAAGAAAACCATTATTAAAAAAACGTTATGATTACTACTAGTAAAAAATAATTATAAATTTTTATAGAAAGGATTGGCACAAGCAAGTACAACTGAATTCGAGAGGAAAACCCGGAATTTATATAAACTGTCTCAGACGTAGATGTCCGTCGTTGGATTCCTAAAACTCAGTTGCTTCTTGTTGCCTTAATATCTTAATCATGATCAACCGTTACTCTCGCCCTGAGATGGCGAACATTTGGACTGAAGAAAATAAATACCGTGCTTGGCTTGAGGTGGAAATCTTGGCTGACGAGGCATGGGCTGAGTTAGGGGAAATCCCTAAGGAAGATGTGGCTTTGATTCGTGAAAAAGCGGACTTTGACATCGACCGTATTTTGGAGATTGAGCAAGAGACTCGCCACGATGTGGTTGCCTTCACGCGTGCGGTTTCTGAAACTCTTGGCGAAGAGCGCAAGTGGGTTCACTATGGTTTGACTTCTACTGACGTGGTAGATACAGCCTATGGTTACCTCTACAAGCAGGCCAACGACATCATCCGTCGAGACCTTGAAAACTTCACCAACATCATCGCTGATAAAGCAAAAGAACACAAGTTCACGATCATGATGGGTCGTACTCATGGGGTGCATGCTGAGCCTACAACATTTGGTCTTAAATTGGCGACTTGGTACAGCGAAATGAAGCGCAACATCGAGCGTTTCGAGCATGCGGCTGCTGGTGTGGAAGCTGGTAAGATTTCTGGTGCGGTTGGTAACTTTGCCAATATCCCACCATTCGTTGAAAAATACGTCTGCGACAAATTGGGTATTCGTGCTCAAGAAATCTCTACACAGGTCCTTCCTCGTGACCTTCACGCTGAGTACTTTGCAGTTCTTGCTAGCATCGCAACTTCTATCGAGCGTATGGCTACTGAGATCCGTGGTCTTCAAAAATCAGAGCAACGTGAAGTGGAAGAGTTCTTTGCCAAAGGTCAAAAAGGGTCTTCAGCCATGCCTCACAAACGCAACCCTATCGGTTCTGAAAACATGACTGGTCTTGCGCGTGTTATCCGTGGGCACATGATTACAGCTTATGAGAACGTGGCTCTCTGGCACGAACGTGACATCTCTCACTCATCAGCTGAGCGTATCATCACACCAGATACGACTATCTTGATCGACTACATGCTTAACCGTTTCGGAAACATCGTTAAGAACTTGACGGTCTTCCCAGAAAACATGATCCGCAACATGAACTCAACCTTCGGTCTTATCTTTAGCCAACGTGCTATGTTGACCTTGATTGAGAAAGGTATGACACGTGAACAAGCCTATGACTTGGTGCAGCCGAAAACAGCCTACTCTTGGGATAACCAAGTAGACTTTAAACCACTTTTGGAAGCCGATCCAGAAGTAACATCATGTCTGACTCAAGAAGAAATCGATGAAATCTTCAACCCTGTATACTACACCAAACGAGTAGATGATATCTTTGACCGCCTCGGACTTGGCGACTAATCAAGGAATACTGAACATAAAAAAGCGAGATTTAATCTCGCTTTTTTATTTATTTTAGATAGGATTTTAGTCTTCTTTCTTGCTAAGTTTATAAGCAGTTAAAGCAGTCATCAATCCAGTTGCGATTAGCCATGCTGATTCACGACTTCCAGTTTCAGGAAGTTTCTTCTCGTTTGAGACAGGAGCTGGTTTTTGAGGGAGCTCTTTGCTTTCGCCAGCAGGTACAGGAGCTGGTACTTCTTGACCTGGAAGATCTAGTTTAGGTTTTTCTTCAGCGATAGCAGCTTGCCCTTTTTCATCACCAACATGAGTGACAGGATTACCAACTTCTACGATTTGAGTGACAGGTTCTTGAGCAAGAACAGTGTTGATTAAAGTTTTCACTTCAGAACCATCAGCAGCAGTAGTCACAGAATAGAAATGTGTACGACGACCGTTCACACCTTCAGTCACGATACGAGATTTTCCTTTAGGCAGTTGGTTTGTTTCGCGAGTGATAGTAGTGAATGGAATTTCTTCATTTTGGATGTCAACTCTTGGTTTATTTTCAGCAATAGTAGCTTGCCCTTTATCATCACCAACATGAGTGACAGGATTACCGACTTCTACGATTTGAGTGACAGGTTCTTGAGCAACAACAGTGTTGATTAAAGTTTTCACTTCAGAACCATCAGCAGCAGTAGTCACAGAATAGAAATGTGTACGACGACCGTTCACACCTTCAGTCACGATACGAGATTTTCCTTTAGGCAGTTGGTTTGTTTCGCGAGTGATAGTAGTGAATGGAATTTCTTCATTTTGGATGTCAACTCTTGGTTTATTTTCAGCAATAGTAGCTTGCCCTTTATCATCACCAACATGAGTGACAGGATTACCGACTTCTACGATTTGAGTGACAGGTTCTTGAGCAACAACAGTGTTGATTAAAGTTTTCACTTCAGAACCATCAGCAGCAGTAGTCACAGAATAGAAATGTGTACGACGACCGTTCACACCTTCAGTCACGACACGAGATTGTCCTTTAGGCAGTTGGTCTGTTTCGCGAGTGATAGTAGTGAATGGAATTTCTTCATTTTGGATGTCAACTCTTGGTTTATTTTCAGCAATAGTAGCTTGCCCTTTATCATCACCAACATGAGTGACAGGATTACCAACTTCTACGATTTGAGTGACAGGTTCTTGAACAAGAACAGTGTTGACTAGAGCTTTCACTTCAGAGCCATCAGCAGCTGTAGTCACAGAATAGAAATGTGTACGACGACCGTTCACACCTTCAGTCACGATACGAGATTTTCCTTTAGGCAGTTGGTCTGTTTCGCGAGTGATAGTAGTGAATGGAATTTCTTCATTTTGGATGTCAACTCTTGGTTTATTTTCAGCAATAGTAGCTTGCCCTTTATCATCACCAACATGAGTGACAGGATTACCGACTTCTACGATTTGAGTCACTGGTTCTTGAGTCACTTGACTATCGAGGAGAGTTTCATGTGCTTCACCATTTTCAGTCACGACAGAAAGATAATTTGTACGTTCACCTTTCACACCGACAGTAACAATCTTTTCTTGACCTGCTGGTAGGTTAAGGTTATCTTTCTTGACAATCTCGAAAGGAATTTCTTCTGTCTTAACGAGAAGCTCTGGTCGGTTTTCAACAGCAGCAGGAGTTTCGCTTTCGTCAAGGCTTCCTGAGTGAGTAGCGGCTGGTTTGAGACCAAGTCTTGCTGCCTTGAGATTAGCGACTAGTGTATCCAACTCAGCTTGTTTATTACGGTTGAGATTGAAGTTCAGAGCTTCTTTAGCAGTCTTGAGAGCATCGAGACTTTCTGTGCTATATCCTTCTAAGCTCTCAGGAATTTGAGCAAGTTCTTCGCGGAGGGCATTGTAGTTTGCTTTGAAGTAATCTTTGTTGTGATCTGCAAAAGCAGTCATAAGCTCAAAGATTTCTTCTTCCTTGTACTCAGCGCTTGGTCTATCAGCCCAGATAGCTAGCATACTACCAATAGTAGGTAGGTCAACTTCAGGATATTTAGTTGAAGCTAGCTGGTTAAATGGAGTTTTTTCAGTATTTTCAATAGCTTTCTTGAGGAAGCCACCACCATCTTCTGGTTTTTGACCGAGAATGTAGTACCAATCTCCATTAGTGTTAAGGAATTTATAACCTTTGCTTGCTAGATATTGAGGAGACGCAAGGTTATAACCCCACCAGCCTTTAGACCAGTAAGAGATGATAACATCTTTATCAAACTCAACATCATCCTTGTCTTCGTAGTAGAAGCCGTCGTTAAAGGCCATTGGTTGAAGACCTTTTTCTTTAGCCATGGCAGCTAGGCTATTAGCGTACTCAGCAAATTTACCATAGAGGCCATACCACTTGAGGTAGTACCAACCTTGAGCGTTGGTAGCATCATTGGCATACTCATCTGTACCATAGTTAAAGATCTTAGTCTTACCTGCAAAGAAGTCCATGTACTTGCCGATGAGAGCTTTTGTAAAGTTCATTGCTTCTTCGTTTTCAAGGTCCATAGTAGTTTTTGAAACCTTGTCAAAGTTGGCTTGAGGGTTTGCGATGCCTAGTTTTTCCATAGCGACAAGCATAGCATCCATGTGACCTGGACTATTGATAGCTGGGATTAGTCCAATACCTTTATCCTTAGCATACTGGATAAGCTCAGTAATTTCAGCTTGGTTCAAAGTAGTTCCATTAGGATCATCGTAGTAAGATTTTGTTCCTTCGATGATGGCATTTTTCACATCGTCGCTTGCATAAGTCTTGCCGTTTGCTGAGATACTCATATCATCCAAGAGGAAGCGAAGTCCATCATTTCCAAGGAGGAGATGGATATCAGAGTAGCCAAGTTCGCTAGCCTTGTCAACAATACGTTTAAGTTGGTCTAGTGTGAAATATTTACGCCCAGCATCGATTGAGATAACCTTGTTTTTCTCAAGTTTTTCAACTTCACGTTTGGCATCTTCTTCTTTTTGAGCTTCTGGTGTGAAGGTTAAGTTGCTAACGGCTTCTTGGAGTTTTGCGATGGCTTGGTCAATGGTATCTTGTTGAGCACGGCTGAGGTTACTATCGAGAGCACGAATGGCTTTCAGCTTCTTTAACGGCTGCAACACTTTCTTCTGTGTAGCGACTAAGGTCTGTTGGAACTTCTTTAAGAGCTTGCTCGGCAGACTCGTAGTCAGCAGCGAAGTATTCAGCATTTGAATTTGCGAATTGACGCATGAGCTTGAATAGACGAGATGGAGAGTAACGAGCAGATGGAGTATCAGCCCAAGCAGCTACCATACCACCGATGATAGGGATATCAGCACCTTCAGTTTTTGGAACGGAAGTAATTGGTGTGCTCTTAATACCGTTCAAACCTTGATCAAGGTTGTACCAACCTTGTCCATCAGCATTACGACCGAGAACGTAGTACCATGCATCGTTAGTGTTAAGGATTTCGTGTCCCTTTTCAACTAGTAGTTTAGAAGAAGCGACATCGTAACCGCCCCAACCGCCAGTCCACATAGATACGATGATGTCTTTATCAAAGGTACCAAAAGTAGTGTCATTATTATAGTAGATACCGTCATTGAAGGCCATTGGTTTAAGATCGTGAGATTTGACGATACGAGCTAGGTCATTAGCATAGGCGATGAATTTATCATAACCCTTGTCTGGGAAACCATCTTCTGGATACCATTTATAGGCTTGAAGTACACTCCAACCCTTGGCATCCGTAGCATCGTTAGCGTATTCATCCAAACCGATGTTGAAGATTTCAGACTTGCCTGCAAAGTAAGCGGCATACTTGTCAATCAAGGCTTTTGTAAAAGCAACAGCCTTTTCGTTGTCAAGGTCAACTGTACGTGCTGATTCTTTACCAAAATAGTTAAAGTTAGGCTTTTCAATACCCAGTTCTTTCATGGCATTGAGGATGGCATCCATGTGACCAGGACTGTTAACTGTTGGGATAAGGCCGATACCTTTATCTTTAGCATAGTTAATCAAGTCGGTCATTTGGCTTTCAGTTAGGTGATTACCATTTGGATCGTTGTAGTAGGCATTAGTTCCATTTTCAATAGCGCGTTTTACATCGTCGCTGGCATAAGTCTTGTCACCAACAGTTAGAGACATATCGTCAAGCATAAAACGTAATCCGTCGTTTCCAACTAAAAGGTGAAGATCGGTATAACCATAATGTTTTGCCTTGTCGATGATTTCTTTCAGTTGATCTGGAGAGAAGTATTTACGCCCGGCATCAATAGAAACGATTTTCTTTTTAGCCAGTTTTTCATTGACTTGAGCTGCTCGCTCTGTAGCTACTGCTGGTGCTTCAACCTTAGCAACTTCTTTGTTTTCTTCATTTTCAGATTCTGTTTTCTTAGCTTCTTCAGCTACTTCAGCTACTTCAGCTGTGACAGGCTCTGCTAGGGCAGGTGCAGGTGTACCAAGATCTTCCTGTGGAGAAGAAGTTTCCGACGCAGAAGTAGCGGTAACTTGTTCTTCAACTGAAGAGACAAGCTTTGGCTCTTCCGCTGCTGGAGGAGTTTCTGGAACGGTTTGGCTAGTGCTAGCTTGGTTTTCCGCCACAGGTGTTAGCCCGTCTGCTGCCACTACTTGGGCTTGGAAACTTAAACCTATCAGTACCGAGGCAGCACCGATGGCATATTTACGAATGGAGAAACGCTGTTGTTTGTCTGGTTTCATGTGAGACCTCCTTAAGTCGTTTAGTTTGGTAGCGTTTACAAAAACTATTTCCATTGTAAGTTCTGTTTCTCTAAAAGTCAAGACTTTTAGAGAAATAACTATAAAAAATAGAATAACTTATAAATTATGATATATTTTTTAGTTTCTTATCAATTTTTAGTAAAAAAGTTACTAATTATAGTTATATTTAACTAACTGTTTTCAAGATAGAAACTTGATGCTACAATGGACATGTAAAAAAGCCTGAGACAAGTATCTCAGACTTTTAATAATTAGTGGTCACGATCACAAGAGATAAATTTGATTTTGTAGAAATCAGAACGTTTGTAAGTCTCAATGTATTCTAAGACTTGACCAGTCGCTTCAAGACGGGTTGTCTTGGTTTGTAAAACAGTTGGGAACTTAGTATCGATACCTAGAACAGAAGCTGCATTTTGGGGAGTAGGGAAGACAATCTCGTTGATTTCTTCAAAGTGCTCGTCATTCATGTGAATGTGGTAGTCCAATTTGAAACGAGTATAGATAGAACTATAATATTCAAGATTTGGATAGTTGGCATTGATATATTGCTCAGGGATATAGGAGTTATGATAAATGTAAATCACACCATTAGATTCACGGATACGTTCAATCTTATAGTAGAATTGGTCGCCACGTAACCCGAGTTTTTCTAAATATTTCAAGTTGTTGCCACGTTCAATAGAAAGAACAGTCACTTTATCATCTTTTGTTTCAAAGATTTCAACATCAGAGAACTCAACTAGTTTATGTTTGCGAGCACGGGCTACAAAGGTTCCCTTACCTTGCTGGCGGACAATGTATCCATCTTTAGCCAGATCATTTAAGGCGCGGACAACTGTGATTGAACTCACATCATACATAGAAATCAATTCAGCTTCAGTGTAGAATTTGTCCCCGCTAGCAAATTGACCAGAAATAATTTTATTCTTTAATTCATCTTTTATATATTGGTATTTTGGAATTGCCATATTTTCACCTCGTTTTTTCCTTCTCCATAATAATTTTAACATAAAAGTAGAAAGATTAGTAGAAATTATTATTAAAAATAAAATAATAGGCTAAGATATTAAGTTATATCAAAGTAATTTGTAGTTTGGCAAAGTAAATTTGTATGCTCAAGAAATCCCCAATTTTAAAGGTTTTGAGAAGATTTTTGGAAAAGATTCAGTAAAAAAATAGAAAAAAATTGAAGAAAATTTCAAAAAGTATTGACAATATCTCCCTATTAGGTTATAGTTGATATAACAATAAATGAAAGCGCAAACTTATGCTCTTACAGGGAGGAAGAATGACAAGATTTGAAGTTGAAGATCATTTCTATCTAGATGGGAAACCATTTAAGATTTTGTCAGGTGCGATTCATTATTTTAGAGTTCCTGCGGAAGATTGGTATCACTCATTGTACAATCTCAAGGCATTAGGTTTTAACACAGTTGAAACTTACGTACCTTGGAACATGCATGAACCTACTGAAGGAGAATTTAATTTTGAAGGGAATCTTGACTTAGAAAGATTTCTTCAAACTGCACAGGACTTAGGCTTATATGCTATTGTACGCCCTTCTCCATTTATCTGTGCAGAATGGGAATTTGGTGGTTTACCTGCATGGCTCCTAACAAAGGAGATGAGAATCCGTTCTTCTGATCCAGCTTACCTTGAGATGGTTGGTCGTTACTATGATCACTTGCTTCCGCGTCTTGTTCCAAGATTGTTGGAAAATGGTGGAAACATCCTCATGATGCAAGTTGAAAATGAGTATGGATCCTATGGTGAAGACAAAACCTACTTGCGTGAGATTCGACGTTTAATGGAAGAACGCGCAGTCAGCTGTCCTCTCTTTACATCTGACGGCCCATGGAGAGCAACCTTGAAGGCTGGAACCTTAATTGAGGATGACCTCTTGGTGACAGGGAACTTTGGCTCGAAAGCCGATTTCAATTTCTCGCAGATGCAAGAATTCTTTGATGAACATGGCAAAACATGGCCACTCATGTGTATGGAATTCTGGGATGGATGGTTCAATCGATGGAAAGAGCCAGTTATCAAACGCGATGCAGAAGAATTGGCAGAAGCCGTTCATGAGGTTTTGGAGCAAGGCTCTATCAACCTTTACATGTTCCATGGTGGAACAAACTTCGGTTTTATGAATGGTTGCTCAGCTCGAGGAACTATTGATTTACCACAAGTAACATCTTATGATTATGACGCTCTGCTAGATGAGGCGGGAAATCCTACTGCCAAATATCATGCAGTGAAGAAAATGATGGCAACCTACTATCCAGAGTATCCACAGTTGGAGCCACTCTACAAGGAAAGCATGGAAATGGAATCTATTCCACTAGTCGAAAAGGTTTCCCTATTTGCAACCTTGGATAGTCTTGCAAGTCCAACCGAAAGCCTCTATCCTAAGAAAATGGAGGAATTGGGACAAAGTTATGGTTACCTACTCTATCGTACAGAAGCTAGTTGGGATGCAGAAGAAGAAAAACTTCGCATTATTGACGGCCGTGATAGAGCTCAACTCTTTATTGATGGCAAATGGACTGCGACCCAATATCAGACAGAGATTGGTGAAGATATCTTCTGTCAAGGAGAAAAGAAAAAGCTTTCCCAGATTGATATCCTCATTGAAAATATGGGACGTGTCAATTACGGGCATAAATTCCTAGCAGATACCCAGCGGAAAGGAATCCGTACAGGAGTCTGCAAGGATCTACATTTCTTGCTTAACTGGGAACACTATCCACTTCCATTAGATAATCCTGAGAAGATTGATTTTTCTAAAGGATGGACAGAAGGGCAGCCAGCCTTTTACGCCTTTGACTTTGAAGTTGAGACTCCAAAGGACACCTATTTAGATTGTTCTGAGTTTGGTAAAGGGATTGCCTTTGTCAATGGTCATCATCTAGGACGCTTCTGGAACGTTGGTCCGACCCTATCTCTTTATATTCCACATAGTTACCTCAAAGAGGGTGCCAACCGCATCATTATCTTTGAAACTGAAGGGGAGTACAAAGAGCACATACATTTAACTAGTAAACCTACATTTAAACACATAAAGGGGGAAACTTATGACAATAGTAGGATGCCGTATCGATGGACGTTTAATCCACGGTCAAGTAGCCAATCTTTGGGCTGGGAAGCTAAATGTTTCTCGCATTATGGTTGTAGACGACGAAGTTGTTAACAACGATATTGAAAAGAGTGGTTTGAAACTTGCTACACCGCCAGGTGTAAAACTTAGTATCTTGTCGGTTGAAAAAGCGGCAGCGAATCTTCTTGCTGGTAAATATGACAGCCAACGTCTCTTTATCGTGGCTCGTAAACCAGACCGTTTTCTTGGTTTGGTAGAAGCAGGAGTTCCGCTTGAAACTCTCAACGTCGGCAATATGTCGCAAACACCAGAAACACGTGCTATCACTCGTTCTATCAACGTAGTTGATAAAGACGTGGAAGATTTCCACAAATTGGCGGAAAAAGGTGTTAAACTTACTGCTCAAATGGTTCCAAATGATCCAGTTTCAGACTTTTTGAGCTTATTAAAATAGGAAAAATTTTTAGGAGGTCATTGTTATGATACAATGGTGGCAAATTTTACTTCTCACTCTGTACTCAGCTTATCAAATTTGTGATGAGTTGACGATCGTTTCTTCTGCAGGTTCCCCTGTATTTGCTGGTTTCATTACTGGTTTGATCATGGGAGATTTGACAACTGGTTTGTTTATCGGTGGTAGCTTGCAGTTGTTTGTCCTTGGGGTAGGTACCTTCGGTGGTGCTTCTCGTATCGACGCAACTTCTGGTGCGGTTCTTGCGACAGCTTTCTCAGTTTCACAAGGTATCGAAACAGATCTTGCGATCACTACAATCGCTGTACCAGTAGCGGCACTCTTGACTTACTTCGACGTACTTGGTCGTATGACTACTACATTCTTCGCACACCGTATTGACGCTGCGATCGAACGCTTCGACTATAAAGCAATCGAACGCAACTACCTTCTTGGTGCGCTTCCATGGGCTGCTTCACGTGCCCTTCCAGTATTCTTCGCCCTTGCCTTCGGTGGAGAATTCGTACAAGGTGTTGTAAACCTTGTTAAAGAATACCAATGGGTTGCAGACGGTTTGACTCTTGCAGGTCGTATGCTTCCAGGTCTTGGATTCGCTATCTTGCTTCGTTACCTTCCAGTTAAACGTAACCTTCACTACCTTGCTATGGGATTCGGTTTGACAGCTATGTTGACTGTACTTTACTCATACGTAACAGGTCTTGGTGGAGCAGTTTCTGGTATCATTGGCACTCTTCCTGCTGACGTTGCTGAAAAAATTGGCTTTGTTAACAACTTCAAAGGATTGTCTATGATCGGTATCTCTATCGTGGGTATCTTCCTTGCAGTTGTTCACTTCAAGAACAGCCAGAAAGTTGCTGTAGCAGTACCTTCTACACAATCAGAAAGTGGGGAAATTGAAGATGACGAATTCTAATTACAAATTAACTAAAGAAGATTTTAATCAAATTAACAAACGTAGCTTGTTCACTTTCCAATTAGGTTGGAACTACGAGCGTATGCAAGCATCAGGTTACCTTTACATGATCTTGCCACAATTGCGTAAAATGTATGGAGATGGAACTCCTGAGTTGAAAGAAATGATGAAAGTTCATACTCAATTCTTCAACACTTCACCATTCTTCCACACTATCATCGCTGGTTTCGACCTTGCGATGGAAGAAAAAGATGGCGTTGGCTCTAAAGATGCGGTTAACGGTATCAAGACTGGTTTGATGGGACCATTCGCTCCTCTTGGAGACACTATCTTCGGTTCACTTGTACCAGCTATTATGGGTTCTATCGCTGCAACAATGGCTATCGCTGGTCAACCATGGGGTATCTTCCTTTGGATCGCAGTTGCAGTAGCGTATGACATCTTCCGTTGGAAACAATTGGAATTTGCTTACAAAGAAGGGGTTAACCTTATCAATAACATGCAAAGTACTTTAACAGCTTTGATTGACGCTGCATCTGTACTTGGTGTGTTCATGATGGGTGCTCTTGTAGCAACAATGATCAACTTTGAAATTTCTTACAAATTGCCAATCGGTGAGAAAATGATTGACTTCCAAGACATCTTGAACTCAATCTTCCCACGCTTGCTTCCAGCAATCTTCACAGCATTCATCTTCTGGTTGCTTGGTAAGAAAGGTATGAACTCTACAAAAGCAATCGGTATCATTATTGCTCTTGCAGTTGGACTTTCATTCATCGGAAAATTCTTGCTTGGAATGGGCGCATAATATATGACTAAATCATTAATTTTAGTGAGCCATGGACGTTTCTGTGAAGAGCTCAAAGGCAGCACAGAAATGATTATGGGGCCACAAGAAAACATTCATGCGGTGGCTCTTCTTCCAGAAGATGGACCAGAAGAATTTACTGCTAAATTTGACGCTGCGGTTCAAGGTTTAGACGACTTTATCGTCTTTGCAGACCTCCTTGGAGGCACACCATGTAATGTGGTTAGTCGCTTAATTATGGAAGGTCGTAACATTGAACTTTATGCAGGAATGAATCTTCCAATGGTGATTGAATTTATCAATGCAAGCCTAACTGGTATGGATGCCGACTATAAAACTCGTGCATCAGAAAGCATTGTTAAAGTAAATGATCTCTTGGCGGGCTTCGATGATGACGAAGACGAATAAGATTTGACAACAGAAATTAAAAATGGGGGTGGGAGTAAGTCCCATTCCCATCTTTTAACTAGGAAATAATATAATAATAGATTAGAGGTTTTCAATGCTAGATTATACAAAAGAAGAATTGCTTGAGTTGGGGGCAGAAATCACAACACGCGAAATCTACCAACAACCAGATGTTTGGAAAGAAGCTTTTGAAGCTTATCAAGAACGACGTGATGAAATTGCAGCCTTCTTGCAAGGCATTGCAGATAAACATGACTACATTAAAGTTATCTTGACTGGTGCTGGTACTTCAGCTTATGTAGGTGATACCTTGGTTCCTTACTTCAAGGAAGTCTATGACGAACGTAAATGGAATTTCAATGCTATTGCGACAACTGATATCGTAGCAAATCCACAAACTTATTTGAAAAAAGACGTTGCAACTGTTTTGGTGTCATTTGCACGAAGCGGGAACTCACCTGAGAGTGTAGCAACAGTTGATTTGGCTAAGGCTTTGGTTGATGAACTTTATCAAGTGACCATCACCTGTGCTGCTGAAGGAAAATTAGCTCTCCAAGCACATGGTGATGACCGCAACCTCTTGCTCTTGCAACCAGCTGCTTCTAACGATGCTGGCTTTGCCATGACTTCAAGCTTCACTTCAATGATGTTGACCGCACTTTTGGTATTTGATCCAACAGAATTTGCTGTTAAAGTTGAACGATTTGAAGTGCTTTCTAGTCTTGCTCGCAAAGTTCTTGACAATGTAGCAGATGTCAAAGAGTTGGTTGACCTAGACTTTAATCGTGTGATTTATCTAGGTGCAGGTCCATTCTTCGGACTTGCTCATGAAGCACAACTGAAAATTTTGGAATTGACTGCTGGTCAAGTTGCGACTATGTATGAAAGTCCAGTCGGCTTCCGTCACGGTCCAAAATCTCTTATCAATGAGGATACTGTAGTTTTGGTCTTCGGTACTACAACAGATTATACTCGTAAGTATGACTTGGACTTGGTTCGTGAAGTTGCTGGGGATCAAATTGCCCGTCGCGTTGTGCTTTTAAGCGATCAAGCCTTTGGACTTGAGAATGTGAAGGAAGTAGCGCTTGGCTGCGGTGGCGTTTTGAATGATGTTTACCGTGTTTTCCCTTACATCGTTTACGGTCAATTATTTGCACTTTTGACTTCGCTTAAGGTTGGAAACAGACCTGATACACCATCACCAACAGGTACAGTGAACCGTGTTGTTCAAGGTGTCATTATTCACGAGTTTGAAAAATAAGGAAAGATCTATGAGTAAATTAACATTAAGCCCAAATAAACTTGCTTGCATGCAAAAACTCTCTGATGAGAATGGTATCATCTCAGCTCTTGCCTTTGACCAACGTGGTGCTTTGAAACGTCTCATGGCTCAATACCAAACTGAAGAGCCAACAGTAGCTCAAATGGAAGAATTAAAAGTCTTGGTAGCAGATGAATTGACGAAATACGCTTCATCTATGCTTCTTGACCCTGAGTATGGACTTCCAGCCACAAAAGCTCTTGATCCCAATGCTGGTCTTCTCCTTGCTTATGAGAAAACAGGATACGATACTACAAGCACTAAACGTTTGCCAGACTGCTTGGATGTTTGGTCTGCAAAACGTATCAAGGAACAAGGTGCAGATGCTGTTAAATTCTTGCTTTACTATGATGTAGATAGCTCTGACGAACTTAACCAACAAAAACAAGCCTACATTGAACGTATCGGCTCAGAGTGTGTGGCAGAGGATATTCCATTCTTCCTTGAAATCTTGGCTTACGATGAAAAGATTGCTGACGCTGGTTCTGCAGAATACGCTAAAGTGAAACCTCACAAGGTTATCGGTGCCATGAAGGTCTTCTCTGACTCACGCTTCAACATCGATGTCTTGAAAGTGGAAGTTCCAGTTAACGTTAAATACGTTGAAGGATTTGGCGATGGTGAAATCGTTCATACACGTGAAGCAGCAGCAGCCTTCTTCAAAGCCCAAGACGAAGCTACTAACTTGCCATACATTTACTTGAGTGCAGGTGTATCAGCTAAGCTCTTCCAAGAAACTCTTGTCTTTGCCCATGAATCAGGTGCAAACTTCAATGGTGTTCTTTGCGGACGTGCAACATGGGCTGGTTCAGTTGAAGCTTACATCAAAGACGGTGAAGCAGCAGCTCGCGAATGGCTTCGTACAACTGGATTTGAAAACATCGATGAACTTAACAAAGTTCTTCAAACAACAGCTACTTCATGGACTGAGCGTGTTGAATTTTAAAGATTATACTTGTAAGATTTGTTGAAAAGAATCTATTTTATAGAGGCTTGACAAAGGAGTATTTACATAATAGAATTGAACCATAGGAAGTGAATACGCTTTCTATGGTTTATTTTACTTAACGAAAACGTATAAAGGAGAGAAGGATGAAAGCATACACAGAACGTGTATTTGGGAAAGTTGATGACAAGGATGTCTTAGCTTATCTTTTTGAGACGGATGCTGGTTACCAACTAGAAATCATGACCTATGGAGCGACTATTTTACGTTATGTTACTCCTGATAAGACTGGTAATTTTGCCAATGTCATCCTAGGATTTGATAATTTTGAAAGCTATGTTGGCAATAGTCCAAAACATGGAGCAAGCATTGGACCTGTGGCTGGGCGTATTGCAGGTGCGACCTTTGAACTAAATGGCAAGACTTATGAGCTTGAAGTTAACAATGCTAGCAACTGCAATCATAGTGGTTCTACAGGTTGGGACTCTAACTTGTTTGAACTTGTCGAAGTCAGCGACAATGGTTTGACACTTTATACTGAGCGTGCGGATGGTACAGGAGGATTCCCTGGTAACCTCAAGATTTGGATTAGCTACCAGTTGGAAGAAAACGGTGCCTATGAAGTTAGCTATAAGGTGACGACAGATCAAGATACCTTGGTCAATCCAACCAACCATAGCTACTTTAACTTGTCTGGTGATTTCACTCGGACGATTGACCGTCATGTCTTCCAATTAAACACAGAAGGTATCTATCCAATCGCTCCTGACGGTGTCCCAGCTAAAACTCCCAATGCTAACCGTGATGTGGTCAAACATATCTACAATGGTGCTTTGCTCAAGGATATCTTTGCAGAAGAAGATGAACAAATCCAAATCGTGTCTGGTTTGGACCATCCATTTGCTCTTCCTGCAGGACATGATAATGCTGGTTTCCTCTATGACCAGGGTTCAGGTCGCTTCTTACTCTTTAAGACAGAAGCACCTTGCTTTGTAGTTTATACAGCAAACTTTGTGGATGAAAGCGTACTTGTAGCTGGCAAACCTATGATCCAGCACAACGGTATTGCCCTTGAAGCTCAAGCTTTACCAGATGCTATCCACAGCGACTTTAAGGATCAAGTGATTCTCAAAGCAGGTCAGACTTTCACTAGCAAAACTCGTTACGAAATTGTCGTTAAATAATAAAAATTCTCTGAAGTCATAGGATTTCAGAGAATTTTTATTATTCTTCATCTGGTGTGAGGATCATCGGAATGATAATCGGTTCACGTTCAGTATTTTCGTAAAGGAATGGTCGGATGGCGTTAACAATGGCGCCATTGACAGATTGGATGCTGGCATCCTTGTTTTTCAAAGCGATACGAATAGCATTGAAAAGAATACGTTGACTTTGACGAATCAAATCACCAGACTCACGCATGTAGACAAAACCACGACTGAGAATATCTGGGCCAGAAATAATCATCTGTGTCTTGAAGTCTACTGTTGCAACAGCAAGTACGACACCATCTTCAGAAAGATCACGGCGATCTTTAAGGACGGCCGCACCGATTTCACCGATACGATTTCCATCGACATAGATATCTTGGGCATTGAAATGACCTGCGATACGAGCAGAATCTGCAGTAAGGGCAAGAACATCTCCGTTGCTCATGATAAAGATATTGTCTTTTTCAACTCCAGTATCAACAGCTAGTCCAGCATGGATCTTTTGCATGCGATATTCACCATGGACAGGCATGAAATATTTAGGCTTCATTAGGCGGAGCATGAGTTTTTGTTCTTGCTGACCACCGTGTCCAGATGTATGGATGTTGTTGATCTTACCGTGGATAACTTCAACTCCAGCTTCGGAAATAGTATTGATTAGTTTGTTAACGCTGGTTGTATTTCCAGGGATTGGGCTAGAAGAGAAGATGACTGTATCACCAGGTTGTAATTGTACCTGGCGGTGAGTTCCGTTAGCGATACGAGATAGTGCAGCCATGGGCTCCCCTTGGCTGCCTGTACAGAGGATCAAGACTTCTCCAGCTGGATAATCCTTGATTTCATTAGGTTCGATAAAGGTTCCCTTTGGTGCCTTGATATAGCCAAGTTCAATCCCGTTGACAATAGCTTTTTCCATTGAACGTCCAAAGACAGCAATCTTACGGCCAGTCTTGACAGCAGCATCAGTAGCCTGCTGGAGACGGAAGATATTTGAGGCAAAGGATGCGAAAATAATACGTCCCTCGATGTCTTGGATAATCTTCATGATGGATTGACCAACGACTTTTTCTGAGTTAGTAAAGGTTGGTACTTCAGCATTGGTCGAGTCAGAAAGTAAGCAAAGTACACCCTCTTCCCCTAAGGCTGCCATTCGGTGTAAGTCTGCGGGTTCCCCAACTGGAGTAAAGTCAAACTTGAAGTCACCTGTACAGACAATTTTACCTTGTGGCGTGTGGATAACAATCCCCAAAGGTTCTGGAATTGAGTGAGTAGTTTTAAAGAAAGTTGCCTTGAGATTTAAAGGTCAACTCAGTGTTGTGGTTGATTTCGTGAAGTGTAGCGTTACGCAAAAGGCCATGTTCTTCAAGTTTTCCACGGATAAGGGCGAGAGCCAGTGGACCTGCATAGATAGGGATATTGGCTTGCTTGAGCAAGAATGGAATCCCTCCGATATGGTCCTCGTGTCCGTGAGTAATCAAAAGAGCCTTTACACGGTCGATATTGTCTACAATGTAGGAGTAGTCTGGGATAACGTAGTCGATACCAAGTAGATCGTCCTCTGGGAACTTAATCCCAGCATCGACGATGATAATCTCATCTTGGTATTCAATACCGTAAGTGTTCTTCCCGATTTCTCCTAGACCACCAATGGCAAAAACGCCCACTTCTTCTGGTTTAAGAGTATAGGCCATATTAGAACTCCGTAATTTTAAATGCGCCAGTTTCTTTTTCGTAGTCAAGTAGTTTGTCAGACAAGAGTTCGATGTATTCTACGTTATATTCTGGACGGTTTTTTTCAACAAGTTCGCGGGCAATGATGCGGCCCTCAAGTTCTGAGCTAGCGTCAATGTCCAAGTAGAGTGAGCGTGTTGTTTCACGACGTGGGCTGCGTTCTTTTGTTTCTTGATAAAAAACTTTGTAAATCATATGTTTCCTTTCTGCTTTCAGGTCAGCTATATTCAAAAATGCTCAGTTTGAAACTGGTTTGATTCCAGTTCATTTTTTGTCTTTATTGACCTTGATTCGTTACAATTATCTCAATTATAACATAAAAAGGGGAATTAGTAAAAGAGGGGAAACCTGAAAGTAAGGAGCGTGAAATACGTTTCATTTTGCCTTGTATAAGTATTTGAAGACCTCAGATTCAAATGCTATAATAAAGTTAGAAAAGAGGTTTTTCCTTATGAAGGAGGGCAGGACATGTTTCAACTAGCTATTATCATTCGTCTTCTGGCCTTTGTGGCATTTGTTGCTTGTGTTTACGGTGGCAATGTTTTGTATACTCTGCTAGAGCATCGGAAGGTCAAATTCCTATGGAAGATTGGCTTCGTGACTCTGTATTCGTTTTTCCTTCTCCTTGTGACTTATGTGGTCTGGTTTGTATTTTACTTTGGTTTGAATACTTAACTTCAGTTGTTTATTTATATCTGGTGATTGAACTAATATCTATCTTTAATAGGAAATAGAAATATACCGAATTCAGCTATACAAAAATCCACCTCAACTATTAAGATAAGGTGGATTTTTTAAATTAGGTGTCCAATTTTCCCTCAAACAGAGGATACATTTTCAGGCCATATCCTTATTTTTACAGTAGTCATTGTTCTGTTCAAAAATCGAGTTGAAGCATAAAAATAAAACAATGCAAACAGATGAATCAACTGGTAAAGGTGTAACGATTATGTTTAAATCATTGAAAATGATGAGCAAACTATAAGAGATGAAGAGAATAAAATTTACCCTTCTAAAAATGTGCCTTTTATCTAGCATGACTTATCCAAATTTCTTACGAATATCTTTCCCGATAGTGTAAGCAGCCATAAATAAAGCTATACCAACACCTACACCAAAACCACCCTTGATTCCTTGCAATTCTTTATTAGAAATTGCACAATACTTATCCAAACCTTTAATCATACTAACCTCCTAAAAAATAACCAGCTGCCAAACCAGACCCTACAAGTGCTGTACCACCTGCAATAGCTTTCCAAGATACTGCTACTCCAAAGATAACTAAGGGAGCGAGACCACCATCAATACCTGATAATTCATTTTCAGATAACGATAAAAATTGATTGTCAAGAACGTCAAAATTTGTCATTGAACTTTCCTCCTTTTTTCTTATTCACTTATATATTCGGAAAAGATAGGAAAAAGCTACAACTTTTTTTATTTTTTTGCCTTCCTCTTTGTTTAAGAGGTAGGCCTTTTTTGTTTGGAAACAAAGAAAATTCCCATGTGTCAGCTTTTGTAGTATAATAGTAAACAGACAAAAAGATAGGAATGTGTTATGAAAGTATTAGCTTTTGATACGTCCAGTAAGGCTCTGTCTCTAGCTATTTTAGAGGACAAGCAGCTTCTTGCTGAGACGACGATTAATATTAAGAAGAATCACAGTATTACCCTCATGCCTGCCATCGATTTTTTGATGACCAATCTAGATTTGACACCCAAAGATTTGGATCGAATCGTCGTGGCAGAGGGGCCTGGTAGCTATACAGGTTTGCGAATCGCAGTAGCCACTGCCAAGACCTTGGCTCATACCCTAAACATTGAGTTGGTTGGGATATCGAGCCTTCTAGCTCTGGTACCGAGCCAGCAGCAAGGTCTGGTTGTTCCCTTGATGGACGCACGTCGTAACAATGTTTATGCAGGTTTTTATGAACATGCTCAACCTGTCTTTCCAGAAGCGCATCTGTCCTTTGCGGAAGTCCTTGAGCAAGTCAAGGATGCTGACCAGGTAACCTTTGTCGGTGAAGTGGGTCCCTTTGTCGAGCAGATTCAAGAGCAATTACCACAGGCTAACTATCAAGAAACCTTACCAAATGCAGCGAATCTAGCTCTTTGGGCCTGGGATAAGAAAGCGGACTCCTTGCACGACTTTGTGCCGAATTACCTCAAACGAGTCGAAGCTGAGGAAAATTGGCTTAAGAATCACGCCGAGTCTGGCGAGTCTTACATTAAACGCCTATGATAGAAATCAAACGAATCCAACAGCAGCCTGATGTGGCACAAGCTATCTACGAAGTGATGACGGATGTTTATCCCGTCAGTCCTTGGACGTTGGAACAAATCCAAGCAGACCTGTCTCAAGACCAGACTTGGTATGCTCTAGCTTATGATGGGGAAGAAGTGATAGGTTTTCTAGCAATTCAGGAGAATCTTTTTGAAGCAGAAGTCCTGCAAATCGCTGTCAAGAAAGCCTATCAAGGACAGGGGATAGCCTCAGCCTTGTTTGCGACATTGCAAACAGACAAGGAGATTTTCCTCGAAGTTAGAAAGTCCAACCACCGAGCGCAAGCATTTTACAAGAAAGAAAAAATGGCGGTCATCGCTGAGCGAAAGTCCTATTACCATAATCCAGTTGAGGACGCCATTATCATGAAGAGAGAAATAGATGAAGGATAGATATATTTTAGCATTTGAGACATCCTGTGATGAGACCAGTGTCGCTGTCTTAAAAAACGATGATGAGCTCTTGTCCAATGTCATTGCTAGTCAAATTGAGAGTCACAAACGTTTTGGTGGCGTGGTGCCAGAAGTGGCTAGCCGCCACCATGTTGAAGTCATTACAGCCTGTATCGAGGAGGCGTTAGCAGAAGCAGGGATTACAGAAGAAGATGTGACAGCTGTTGCGGTTACCTACGGACCAGGATTGGTTGGAGCCTTGCTAGTTGGCTTGTCAGCTGCTAAGGCCTTTGCTTGGGCACATGGCCTTCCCCTGATTCCTGTGAATCATATGGCTGGTCATCTCATGGCGGCTCAAAGTGTCGAGCCTTTGGAATTCCCCTTGTTAGCCCTTTTAGTCAGTGGTGGACACACAGAGTTGGTCTATGTGTCTGAGGCTGGTGATTATAAGATTGTTGGGGAAACTCGTGATGATGCGGTTGGAGAGGCTTATGACAAGGTCGGTCGTGTCATGGGCTTGACCTATCCAGCAGGTCGCGAGATTGACGAGTTGGCTCATCAAGGTCAGGATGTCTATGACTTCCCTCGTGCCATGATTAAGGAGGATAATCTGGAGTTTTCATTCTCAGGTTTGAAATCTGCCTTCATCAATCTTCACCACAATGCTGAGCAAAAAGGAGAAAACTTGTCGACAGAGGACTTGTGCGCTTCTTTCCAAGCGGCAGTCATGGATATTCTCATGGTAAAAACCAAGAAGGCCTTGGAGAAATACCCTGTTAAAACCCTAGTCGTGGCTGGTGGTGTGGCGGCCAATAAAGGTCTTAGAGAACGTTTGGCGGCTGAAATCACCGATGTCAAGGTTATCATTCCTCCTCTGCGACTGTGCGGAGACAATGCGGGTATGATTGCCTATGCCAGCGTCAGCGAGTGGAACAAAGAAAACTTTGCAGGCTTGGAGCTAAACGCCAAACCAAGTCTCGCCTTTGAAACTATGGAATAGAAAGTCAGCTTGAAGCTGGCTTTTTTGCTAAAATATTTTATAATATGTTAAAAAAGTAAAAAGTTCTTACGAATAGAATAGTAAAGGGAATCTTTAAAGGGGAGTTTGGCCATGATTGAAAAACAGGAATTAGGAGAATTTTACAAGGAATTGCGCCTGGCGAGAAAGCTCAAGCAGTCAGATGTGGCTTGTGCTGGACTAACAGCCTCTCAGCTATCCAAGTTTGAACTAGGGCAGTCTATGTTGTCTGCAGATAAGTTGATCCTAGCTATCCAAGGGATCAATGTGACCTTTGATGAGTTTGGACACAAGCTCAATAACTACCAAGAATCTCCACATATGCGATTTGGTAGAAGGATTGTGGATCGCTTTGCCCATCAAGATATAGCTGGCTTAGAACAATTGTTGAAAGAAATTGAGCAAGAACAGATGGCGCAGACTTATCGCCGTTTGAACTCTATTGTGATTAAAGATGCTATCCATTCACTAGATAAAAGCTATCCGCTAGCAGAGGAGGATAGCGAGTTTTTGACCACCTATCTCTATGCTATCGAGTCTTGGACCTGGTTTGAACTCTATATCTTTTGCAATACTATGCCTTTTTTAAGTAATCAAGATCTGATCTTTTTATCAACCTCCTTACTCGAAAAATCCAAGGAATTTAAAGAATTGGCACACAATAGACTGTATATGAAAAGTGGCTATCTCAACATTATCTCAGAACTTATGGAGCGTAAACTTTTCTCCTACATCCCGATCTTTGAAGCCGAGTTGGAGAGCATACTTCGCCCGTATGATGTTTTTGAGAAATTACTGTGGCAATTTTTAAAGAAAATGAGTGTTTTCCTTCAGACCAAGGGAAGCAATCAAAAAGAGATTGAACACTTTATCCAATCTCTGCAAATATTAGAAAATCCACAATTAACAGCCCTTTTTGAATTACGCTTACAGCAATACAAAGTACTTATCGATTAGTTAGAAATCGCAAATGTGAAATTCCTATCAGAAAAATGTCAAATATGCGATTTTTTAAAATATAGAATTTTTCGTGTTATACTGTCTTCATTCCATAGTATAGGAGAAAAAAGAATGAAAAAGATCATCTCACGCTACTACTTTTTTGTAGCCATTCTACTTGTCATTGCTTACCAGTACCTCAGTGGTCTGGTTTTAAACAACGATTTTACTGCTGGTCTATCTAAATTTGGCTATTATTTTTCGGATATGATGTTGAACTTCCTTGTGGTTTTGCTTGCGCTCATTGTCATGATTCAGTCAGGGAAATGGCAGAAAATCAACAGTAGAAAATTTAAAGGTTCCTATCTTTTCTATTCTTTTTTAGCTCTTCTTGCTTTTGGTGTTTGGAATTTCGTCACATTTTATATGTTCCCACCTACCCAAAATGAAATTTCTTATCAACTGGCCACTCCGAATTTTACAGGAGCTACGGCATTTTTGATGTATTTTTTCTATCCTGTGATTGCAGGCCCCATTTTTGAAGAGATGATTTATCGTGGATTGGTGATGACAGCTCTGGAAAAAGGGAAGAAATGGGGACTAGATGTACTAGGATCAGCTATATTATTTGGAATCCTGCATATTAGTAACCATGGTTGGGTCTTGGCAGATTTTTTCGTATATATGGGTGGCGGACTCATATTTGCGATCTTGTTTAGAGCAACAAAGTCCATTTATTGGCCCATTGGACTGCATATAATCAATAACGCCATTCCTCAAATTCTGCCTTTATTGTTTTAGAGGATTATAAGAATCATAAATCAAGGGATGAGTCTTCATCGTGGTGCTTTTGATTGGGCTATAGCTCCAACAGGTGAGTGGTCTAGACTCCGTCGATAAAATAGTATAGGAAGTAATTTAATGAAGAAAATGAAAGAAATGAAATTTCATCTAGCAACTGGACTATTGATATTGGCCAGCTACCTTATATTCAATGTGGTCATGCATCCAGAATTTACGAACACTTTGTCGGATGAGATCTACTATGTTTTACAGGTCTTGTTGATGCTTGTTCTAGGAGTTGTTGCAACTATTATTCTTGTCAAAAGTGAACATTGGAAAGAGTGTGGTCGTTTCCAGTTTCGTTGGTCTTACCTGGGTGTTTTCTTTCTTTCTTTTTTCTTATTATTCGTGTGGGTAAATCTAGCAACTCGTATCTTTCCTCGTACGCAAAATGGCAGTGCAGTAGTGGAAGTAGCTACCAGTATGACAGGTCTTAGTTATATTATCGCGCGTGTACTTTACGGAAGCTTTATTGCACCTATAACAGAAGAAATTGTTTGTCGTGGTTTTTTGATGACAAGCTTGTCTAAATTTAAAAACTACTATATTGATGTTCTTGTTTCTGCTGCCATATTTGGCGCTATGCATGTTTTACAGCATGGTTGGATAACGACAGATTTCATACTCTACTTTGTAATGGGCTTGATATTTTGCATGATGTTTCGCTATACACGCTCTATTTATTGGACCATAGCTTTACATGCTTCATGGAATACCTTCTTACTCATTGTTAGTTTACTGGTGTTTGGATATTAGAAAAGGTGATATATGAAAAAGACAATCTCACGCTACTACTTTTTTGTAGCCATTTTACTTGTCATTGTTTACCAGTACTTCAGTGGTCTGGTTTTAAACAATGATTTTACTGCTGGTCTATCTAAATTTGGCTATTATTTTTCGGATATGATGTTGAACTTCCTTGTGGTTCTGTTTGCGTTTATTGCAATGGTTCAGGCAGGAAAATGGCAACAAATCAACAGTAAAAAATTTAAAGGGTCCTATCTTTTCTATTCTTTTTTAGCTTTTCTTGCTTTATTTATTTGGAATTTCATTAAATTTTTCCTATTCCCACCTACTCAAAATGGACTTGCTTACCAACTCGCTGCTCCGACTTTCACAGGAGCTACGGCATTTTTGATGTATTTTTTCTATCCTGTGATTGCAGGTCCCATTTTTGAAGAGATGATTTATCGTGGATTGGTGATGACCGCTTTGGAAAAAGGGAAGAAATGGGGGTTGGATGTGCTTGGTTCAGCCACATTATTTGCAATTTTACATATCAGTGATTATGGTTGGGTTTTGACAGACTTTTTCTCATATATGGGCGGTGGTATTATATTTGCGATCTTGTTTAGAGTAACAAAGTCTATTTATTGGCCTATTGGACTGCATATAGTCTATAACGGTATCGGGCATATACTTCCTTTGTTATTTTAGAGGATTTTACTATCATCGTCAGCTTACTGTGGTGTTTGAGTATTATGCTTATTAGAATTTTTACATTACATAGATAAGACTGGTTTTCAGTCTTTTTCTGTTCTGGTCAGTCAGCAAACTTTTTTCTCCTCTTTGATTGTGTTATAATAGTCCTCATTGTGACTGTTGATAAGCAGTCGATTACTGAAACACTGGTAAGGAGTTTTATGAAAGAAAAAGGATTTTGGGAGGGAGTACAGGCAGCAGTGCCAACAGCACTGGGCTATGTTAGCATCGGCCTTGCTTGTGGCATTATCGGAGCTCCCTATGTAACACCTGTTGAGATGGGCCTGATGAGCCTCTTTGTCTATGCTGGGAGTGCCCAGTTTGCCATGTTGGCCTTAATTGCAGTTCAAGCTCCTGTTGCAGCCATTGCCATGACGGTTTTTTTGATCAATCTCCGTCTCTTTTTGCTGAGTTTGCATGCGTCAACCTATTTCCGTCATACTAGACTCTGGCACAATATCGGCATGTCTAGTATCTTGACTGATGAAACCTATGGTGTTTTGATGGGAGAGTTGGTTCATACGGACAAGGTTAATCCTATGTGGATGCATGGTAATAATCTAAATAGCTATGTAGCTTGGTTTGTGGGAACGGTTGTCGGGACTGCTCTGGGTGGCCTTTTGCCAAATCCTGAGATTTTCGGTCTTGACTTTGCCTTAGTAGGTATGTTTATCGGGATTTTTTCTTCGCAATTCCAGATTATGCAAAGAAGAATTCCCTTGCGCAACCTCTTCATTATTTTAGGAGTTGTTGCCCTTTCGTTCTTTATACTCTTGACAGTGGTATCTCAATCGCTAGCTGTCCTATTTGCGACACTGCTTGGATGTACAATGGGGGTGATCTTAGATGGTCAGTAAGTATCTTTTGTTAGCCGTTATCTTTTCTGGCCTAGTGACTTGGATTCCCCGTGTAATTCCCTTTATCTTGGTCAAGTATAAGGGCTTGCCTGCTATTGTCGAGCGTTTTTTAAAATTTCTACCTGTATCTATTATCTTTGCCTTGATTCTATCAAGTGTGACAACAGGTAAGGTGGGAGATTTTCCTCAAATCAAGTGGTTAGACTTGATCGCAGTATTTCCAACGGCCTTTGTCGCCTTTCGCTATCGTAATCTGGTGGGGACGGTTCTTTTTGGGGTTGTCTTAATAGCTATCTTGCGTTTTATCTTTTAAATCAGACATAAAGAAAACTTATGGCAAAGATAGAAATCATATAATAGCGTAATTGCTTTTTTTCTGTTAAGATAAGACTATATTCTATTTTGGAGGAAATATTATGAAGAAAATTATCAAATATTCATCACTTGCTGCTTTAGGGCTTGTTGCCGCAGGTCTACTGGCAGCTTGTTCAGGTGGTGAGAAGAAAGATGCGGCATCGGGTGAAGCAACAACTGCTAAGAAAGAAATCATCGTAGCAACTAACGGATCACCAAAGCCATTTATCTATGAAGAAAATGGCGAATTGACTGGTTACGAGATTGAAGTCGTTCGCGCTATCTTTAAAGATTCTGACAAGTATGATGTTAAGTTTGAAAAGACAGAATGGTCAGGTGTCTTTGCAGGACTTGATGCTGACCGCTACAATATGGCTGTCAACAATCTTAGTTATACTAAGGAACGTGCGGATAAATATCTCTATGCAGCACCAATTGCCCAAAATCCTAGTGTCCTTGTAGTGAAGAAAGACGACGACAGTATCAAGTCTCTCGATGATATCGGTGGAAAATCGACTGAGATTGTTCAAGCCACTACATCAGCTAAACAGTTGGAAGAATACAACAAACAACACGCAGATAACCCAACTATTCTTAACTATACTAAGGCAGATTTCCAACAAATCATGGTACGCTTGAGCGATGGACAATTTGACTACAAGATTTTTGATAAAATTGGTGTAGAGACTGTTATTAAAAACCAAGGTTTGGATAACTTGAAAGTCATCGAACTTCCAAGCGACCAACAACCTTACGTTTACCCACTTCTTGCCAAAGGTCAAGATGAGTTGAAGGCTTTTGTGGACAAACGCATCCAAGAACTCTACAAAGATGGAACCCTTGAAAAACTATCTCAACAGTTCTTTGGTGGCTCTTACCTGCCAGCAGAAGCTGATATTAAATAGTAATCTAAAATCATCCATTCTCTGGTAGATGGATGGTTTTCCATTCTGTAGGTATATAGTTTTAAACTATAGCCCTGCCTATCTTAAAACAATTTGCTAAATCAAATAAAGTATGAGATACTATTACGGTATTATTTTTAAAGGAGAACGAATCATGAAAATCAAAAAATGGTTAAGCGTAGCAGCGATTGCTACAGTAGCAGGCCTTACACTTGCAGCTTGCGGAAATTCAGACAAGAAAGCAGACAATACAACTACAGTTAAAATTGCGACTGTTAACCGTAGCGGTTCAGAAGAAGCACGCTGGGACAAAGTCCAAGAATTAGTTGAAAAAGATGGCATCAAATTGGAATTCACAGAGTTTACAGACTACTCACAACCAAACAAAGCAACTGCCGATGGTGAAGTAGACTTGAACGCTTTCCAACACTACAACTTCTTGAACAACTGGAACAAAGAAAACGGAAAAGATCTTGTAGCGATTGCAGATACTTATATCTCACCAATCCGTCTTTACTCAGGTAAAAACGGAGAAGAAAACAAGTACACTAAAGTAGAAGAAATCCCAGATAACGGTGAAATCGCAGTACCAAACGATGCTACTAACGAAAGCCGTGCTCTTTACCTTCTTCAATCTGCTGGTTTGATCAAGTTGGATGTTTCAGGAACTGAACTTGCTACAATCGCAAACATCAAAGAAAATCCAAAGAACTTGAAAATCACTGAATTGGACGCTAGCCAGACAGCTCGTTCATTGACATCAGTTGATGCAGCTGTTGTCAACAACACTTTTGTTACAGAAGCAAAATTGGACTACAAGAAAGCACTCTTTAAAGAGCAAGCTGACGAAAATTCAAAACAATGGTACAACATCATCGTTGCGAAGAAAGATTGGGAATCATCACCTAAAGCTGATGCAATCAAGAAAATTATCGCAGCTTACCACACTGATGAAGTGAAAAAAGTTATCGAAGAAACTTCAGACGGCTTGGATCAACCAGTTTGGTAATAAACATAGGGAGGTGGGAGAGATATTTTCCACCTCTTGCTTTTATATAGAGCCTCAAGCAAATGAAATCCACTTGTATTGATTCCAAAGGTACAAGTCCTAGTAGAAAGGTAGAGAAAAAATGGTTTTTCCTAGCCAAGAAGAACAAATTGAAAAATTTGAAAAGGATCATGTAGCGCAACATTACTTTGAAGTTTTGCGTACCTTGATTTCTAAAAAATCAGTCTTTGCCCAACAAGTCGGGCTGAAAGAGGTGGCTCGTTATCTAGGTGAAATTTTTAAACGTGTTGGCGCAGAAGTTGAGATTGATGAAAGTTATACGGCGCCTTTTGTCATGGCACATTTCAAAAGTTCGAGACCAGATGCTAAAACCATCATTTTCTACAACCACTACGATACAGTACCGGCAGATGGTGACCAAGTTTGGACAGAGGATCCTTTCACGCTTTCTGTACGTGATGGTATTATGTATGGGCGTGGGGTGGATGATGACAAAGGTCATATCACTGCTCGTTTGAGTGCTCTGAGAAAGTATATGCAGCACCACGATGATCTCCCTGTCAATATCAGCTTCATCATGGAAGGGGCAGAGGAATCGGCCTCTATGGATTTGGATAAATATCTAGAAAAACATGCGGACAAACTCCGAGGTGCAGATCTATTAGTCTGGGAACAAGGGACCAAAAATGCCTTAGAGCAGTTAGAAATTTCTGGTGGGAACAAGGGGATTGTAACCTTTGATGTCAAGGTCAAGAGTGCAGACGTCGATATTCATTCTAGCTATGGAGGTGTTGTGGAGTCAGCGCCTTGGTATCTCATTCAAGCTTTGACTAGTCTTCGCGCTTCCGATGGCCGCATCTTGGTAGAAGGTTTGTACGATCATGTGCAGGAGCCTAATGAACGTGAGTTAGCCTTGGTTGAAACCTATGCCCAACGCAATCCAGAGGAAATCAGTCAGATTTATGGCTTGGAATTACCACTGTTACAAGAGGAACGTACAGCCTTTCTCAAACGGTTCTTCTTTGAACCAGCACTCAATATCGAAGGAATTCAGTCAGGCTATCAAGGTCAAGGAGTTAAAACAATTCTGCCAGCAGAAGCTAGCGCTAAACTAGAAGTTCGTTTGGTTCCTGGCTTAGAACCACATGATGTTTTGGAGAAAATCCGGAAACAACTAGACAAAAACGGTTTTGATAAGGTAGAATTGTACTATACCTTGGGTGAGATGAGTTATCGAAGCGATATGAGTGCACCATCTATTCTCAATGTTATTGAGCTGGCCAAGAAATTCTATCCACAGGGCGTATCGGTCTTGCCAACAACGGCTGGGACGGGTCCTATGCATACAGTCTTTGATGCCTTAGAAGTACCTATGGTTGCCTTTGGTCTAGGAAATGCTAATAGCCGAGACCATGGTGGAGATGAAAATGTGCGAATCGCCGATTATTACACCCATATTGAATTAGTAGAGGAGCTGATTAGAAGCTATGAGTAGAGATATTATCAAATTAGATCAGATCGATGTGACTTTTCACCAAAAGAAAAGAACCATCACAGCGGTCAAGGATGTAACCATTCACATCCAAGAAGGGGATATCTACGGAATCGTTGGATATTCTGGAGCAGGGAAATCAACCCTAGTTCGTGTTATTAACCTCTTGCAAAAACCATCTGCAGGTCGAATTACTGTAGATAATGATGTAATCTTTGATAACAAGGTTACCTTAACTGCTGAGCAATTACGACATAAACGTCAAGATATCGGGATGATTTTCCAACACTTTAACCTGATGAGCCAGAAAACAGCAGAGGAAAATGTAGCCTTTGCTCTCAAACACTCTGGACTCAGCAAGGAAGAAAAGAAGGCTAAAGTAGCTAAGTTGTTGGACTTGGTGGGCTTGGCTGACCGTGCCGAAAACTATCCTTCACAACTATCTGGAGGTCAAAAACAACGTGTGGCTATTGCGCGTGCCTTGGCCAATGATCCAAAAATCTTGATTTCAGACGAGTCAACTTCAGCTCTTGATCCAAAGACAACGAAACAAATCTTATCACTCTTGCAAGAATTGAACCGTAAACTAGGTTTGACCATTGTCCTGATTACACACGAGATGCAGATTGTCAAAGATATTGCTAACCGTGTAGCAGTGATGCAGGATGGTCGATTGATTGAAGAAGGTAGCGTTCTTGAAATCTTCTCTGATCCTAAGCAGCCATTGACTCAGGACTTTATCTCAACTGCGACAGGTATTGATGAAGCAATGGTCAAGATTGAGAAACAAGAAATTGTAGAGCACTTATCTGAAACAGCATTTTGGTACAACTCAAGTATGCAGGAGCTTCTACAGATGAACCACTTCTGAATGAATTGTACAAGCACTACCAAGTAACAGCTAATATTCTTTATGGAAATATTGAAATTTTGGATGGCACTCCTGTTGGTGAACTTGTGGTTGTCTTGTCAGGGGAAAAAGAAGCCTTGGCAAGCGCTCAAGATGCCATCCGTCAGGCTGGTGTGCAACTAAAAGTATTGAAGGGAGGACAGTAAGATGGCAGAATTGATTAAAGCATACTTACCAAACGTCTACAAGATGGGTTGGTCTGGTCAGGCTGGCTGGGGAACAGCAATCTACTTGACCCTTTATATGACGGTTCTTTCCTTCATCATCGGAGGTTTCCTAGGGCTGGTTGCAGGGCTTTTCCTTGTCTTGACAGCTCCAGGTGGTGTCTTGGAAAATAAAGTTGTTTTCTGGATTTTGGACAAGATTACCTCTATCTTCCGTGCGGTGCCATTCATCATTCTCTTGGCTGTCTTGTCACCCTTCTCTCATCTAATCGTAGGGACAAGTATCGGGCCAAATGCGGCTATTGTACCCCTATCTTTTGCAGTCTTTGCCTTCTTTGCCCGTCAAGTACAGGTGGTATTAGCTGAGCTAGATGGTGGTGTCATCGAGGCAGCTCAAGCTAGCGGAGCTACTTTCTGGGACATCGTAGGTGTTTACCTATCAGAAGGTCTACCAGACTTGATTCGTGTGACAACTGTGACCTTGATCTCACTAGTCGGTGAAACAGCTATGGCGGGAGCGGTCGGAGCAGGTGGTATCGGTAACGTAGCTATCGCTTATGGATTTAACCGTTTCAATCATGATGTGACAGTCCTTGCGACGCTCATCATTATCCTGATTATCTTTACAATTCAGTTCTTGGGAGACTTCTTGACCAAGAAATTAAGTCATAAATAAAAAAGAGCCTTCTAGCTCTTTTTTATTATCTAACTTTTATGTGTCAACTTCTTACAAAGTGCTTGTCCAATCAGGGCGCCAAGTAAAGCACCAATGAGGACACTTGCGATAAAAAGTAGGATATTACCGAGATTCGGTGAGACCATAATGCGGTCAATATAGTCCTGAGATTTCCCACGAGCTACTAGAGTTGCTATATAAGCTTGAGGGGTTATCCACATAAGTAGAATGGGACCGGTGGTGCCAAAAGCAAATACTAGGAAGGAAAGAAGGTTCTTGACCTTATCCTTGTAATGACCAAGATAGGCGATGCCATCCGCTGCAAGACCGCAGATGATTCCTGGTAGAAAGGCTCCAGCACCATGCTTGCTCCCGAGGAAAAAGAGAGAAATCATAAGTCCAATCGTTGTAATCGCTCCAAAACGAGGTACTTTTGCCAGAAGTAGCATATAGACGCTACCACCCACAAGGGCAGAAAAGGCAGGGGCATAAAACATATTTCCAGTGTGGTCGACAAGGTTTCCTAGTAGAACCCCCACTCCGATACAGAGAAAGTAGACAAGGGCAGCTACAAGAGTTGTCAAGATATTCTTTTTCATAAATTCTCCTTCGTATATCTGATGGTATTCATTGTATCATGCCTGTGGCAGATTGTAAATGCTAGTTTGGAACTAGTATTTATTAGGAAATGTGGTAAAATAGGAAAAAATAAAAGATGAGTGGTAAGAGGATGAAGAATTTAGGAAAAGTTTTTAAAGAGCTACGAGAATCAAGAAAAATTTCCTTGAGAAAAGCAACAGGTGGACGCTTTTCAGCATCCTTATTGTCGCGTTTTGAAAATGGTCAAAGTGAAATATCTGCTCCAAAGTTATTTGCTGCTTTAGAGAATATCCATGCTAACGTAGAAGAACTCTTATTTTTAGCGAGAGACTTTCACCACGATGCTAATTCTGAATTCAGAAATCAACTGTTTAAAGCTGTAAACCCAAAAGATTTAACATCTTTGCATACCCTCTATCAGAGAGAATACCAAAAAATCCCTTTTTCAAAGGATAAACAAGAACATATTCTCAATTCTATTTTGATAAAATCCTATATGAAAGCTATTGATGAGACGATTACATTGACCTCTGAGGAAGAAAGAGTCCTACATGATTATTTATTTCTGTTGAAATTTGGGGACTCTATGAACTTTCGTTCTTTTCTTCCTGCTCTCCTCTATTATCAGTCCAGCTTTTGACAAAGTATACTCGGGAAATGTTGCGGAAGTCAGATTTTTTGCAAGGAGTTGGAAAAAATCGAAACATGATGCATACCTTGCTCCTCAATGGTTTTATGGCCTGTATTGAAGTTGATGATTTTACCAATGCCCTCTATTTCAAAAAACAAATTGAAAAGAACTTCTTTGAAGAAAATGAAACCTATTTTCGAATAGTCTACCTATGGGCAGAAGGTTTGCTTGATAGTAAACAAGGAAGAGTGGAGGATGGGCAGAGAAAAATGGAGGATGCTGTCCGTATTTTCGAGATGATTGGTTGTAGCAAATCTGCAGATTATTATAGAAGCGCCATAGAGTGTTGAGTATTTGCAATTGGATAAATTAAATTGAAACGATAGGACTGTAAAGATACTTATTAGTATTAGCAAGTTCTATCGTTTTCGTTAGGGCTTTAGCCTGTTGCATATATTCAAAAAATTATTCTCAAGGGATTCTTGATGCTATACTAGAACTACCATAAAAGTAGTATGTTAGCAAGAAAGGAAATTATATGAAACTATTACTAAGAAATCAAGCATATAGAGTTTTGAGCTTATCACGATTTTTCAATGCTTTTGGAGCTTCCATTTTTAATTTAGTATTTGTGGTCTATGCCTCGACTTTGCCAGAGGCTTCTGTTGCCGTTGCCATTGCGAATGTTGTGATGATGCTTCCAACTCTTTTTACAGTTTTTGTGGGGATTCGGGCAGATTATACGAGGGACAAGGTAAAATGGATGACCTATGTCGGTTTATTTCAGGCAATTTTATTTTTTCTAGCAGCCCTAGTTGTTCAGCAAGCTAGTTTCTTTGCCTTTTCGACCCTTTGTCTCATCAATGTCATTAGTGATGTAGCCAGTGATTTTGCTGGGGGCTTGCGAATGCCTCTCGTTAAAGAAAAAGTAGCAGAGTCAGATCTGATGGAGGCCTATTCCTTTCTCAGTTTATTACCTATATTTCTGCTATTGGTGGCCAAGCTTTCGGTGTTTGGCTATTAGGGGTATCGACGCAGAACTTTTCGCTCGTAGCAGGAATCAATGCCATATTTTTCCTAGTATCAGCTCTCATTCTCTTTTTAGGAAGGGCTGAAATAAGCTTATCAACTCCACTTGTTGACAGTAAATCACTGAAAAGTGAGAAACTTTCTATCAAAGATCAGTTTTTAACGATTTACCGAAACTTACGTCTCGTTTTTCTTAAAAGTGGACAGAAAAACTTTGGTTTTATGCTCTTTGCTATCTTGATTATCAATGCTTTGGGTGGTGCCTTAGGTGGTATCTATAACATCTTCCTTTTAAATCATTCATTACTGGATTTCTCCTACAAGGATGCATTGTTTATCCTACAATTGATTACCTTATTAGCAGTTATCATCAGTAGCCTTACTGGAAATGATTATTTTGGGAAGCAATCTTTGCCTAGATTGATGATGTGGGTCACATTAGGAGCCAGTCTAGTTGGTCTATCTAATTTGTTAAACCAAGTCTTGTTCGGGATGATTTTCGTCTTTTTTACCATGTATATCTCTGGGAAAATTTCTCCAAAAATTAGTGCTCTGCTCATGAAAAATCTTGCTCCAGAGGTTCTCTCTCGTACCAGTAATTTTTTAGGTTTATTGTTTACTCTATCCATACCAGTGGGGACTGCCTGTTTTTCACTGGTAGCGGTATGGGATATACAGTTGACTTGGATACTTTTCGTAGGTCTTTCTCTGATAGCTATTCTTATGACAAGTCTCAATCTCAAAAATAATCTTTAAATCCATGTTTTCTTCACACTATCCCAATCCTTTCATTTATGGTAAAATAGGACTATTAAGTTATAAAGAGGATTCCCTATGAAATTACAAAAACCAAAAGGAACGCAGGATATTTTACCTGCTGAGTCTGCCAAATGGCAGTACGTTGAAGGATTTGCGCGTGAAATCTTCAAACGCTACAACTACGCAGAAGTACGTACCCCTATTTTTGAGCACTACGAAGTCATCAGTCGTTCTGTTGGAGACACAACTGATATCGTAACCAAGGAAATGTACGATTTTTACGACAAGGGAGACCGTCATATTACCCTCCGTCCAGAAGGAACTGCTCCAGTTGTTCGTTCTTATGTGGAAAACAAACTCTTCGCACCAGAAGTTCAAAAACCAAGTAAGTTCTACTACATGGGGCCAATGTTCCGCTATGAGCGTCCACAAGCAGGTCGTTTACGCCAATTCCACCAGATTGGTGTGGAGTGCTTTGGCTCTAGCAATCCAGCTACCGATGTAGAAACGATCGCTATGGCAGCCCACTTCTTGAAAGCAATTGGCATTCAAGGTGTTAAACTACACCTCAACACCCTTGGAAATCCTGAGAGCCGTGCGGCCTATCGTCAAGCCTTGATTGACTACTTAACACCGCTCAAAGATAGCTTATCTAAGGATAGCCAACGTCGTTTGGAGGAAAACCCTCTCCGTGTCTTGGACTCGAAGGAAAAAGAAGACAAGGTAGCAGTAGAGAATGCGCCATCTATCTTGGATTACTTGGATGCAGAAAGCCAAGCCCACTTTGATGCTGTTCGCCAGATGTTGGAAAATCTCGGAGTAGACTATATCATCGATACCAACATGGTGCGTGGTTTGGACTACTATAACCACACCATCTTTGAGTTTATCACAGAAATCGAGGGCAATGAACTGACAGTCTGTGCAGGTGGTCGCTATGATGGCTTGGTTGCTTACTTCGGCGGTCCTGAGACTGCTGGATTTGGTTTTGGACTTGGTGTAGAGCGTCTTCTTCTAGTCCTTGAAAAACAAGGCGTGGCACTTCCTATTGAAAATGCTCTAGACGTCTATATTGCTGTTCTTGGTGAAGGAGCTAATCTGAAAGCCTTGGAGTTAGTACAAGCATTGCGCCAACAAGGCTTCAAAGCAGAGCGTGATTACCTCAATCGTAAACTTAAAGCTCAGTTCAAGTCAGCAGATGTTTTTGGAGCTAAGACTCTTATCACTCTGGGAGAGAGCGAAGTCGAAAGTGGACAAGTCAAAGTTAAGAACAACCAAACTCGAGAAGAACTAGAAGTTTCACTTGATGCTATCTGTCAAAATTTCTCTGAAGTATTTGAAAAATTAGGATTTTAAATACTAAACAAAAAGCCAGGTCACGTCCTGGTTTTTTGACTTTTAATGATTTTTTAGCTAGGCGCTTAAGCATAATAAAGTAGATGTGAAGATAAATCAAAGAAGTAAATGAGTCTCTTAAAGTGGGCCGATTGTACGTTTATCAAGAGTAATGATTCATCTGTCATAATAAAAGTCAACAGTTAATGGTTAATATATCCGATAAAGGAATGATTACTCTATCAAAAACCGAATGTTTTGATTATAATAGCATCAAATTCTTGAAAAATATCCTCCAAAATGCTATTATATAACTGATAAAATTTAAGGAGATAACAATGCGTAATCTAAAAAAGAACTATATGCGTGTGTTAGCTTTTGCTAGTATGCTTGTATTATCTTTGACAATACTTACAACAGTATTTGCCACTGATATTACAAATTATACGAACAAGACGGCAATTACAGTAGATGGGAATCCGTTGACAGCTGACACCGAAGTTGTTACTGGAAAGACGATGGAAGCTACAAACACAATCTCTTTCCCAGATTCTCAACAAATTAACGAAGGTGACACTCTTGTTCTTGATCTTCCTAAAGAATTAGGTTTAGTAACTAAGCTAGAATTCCCAATTCTGCATAGTGACGGTCAGGTAGTTGCTAATGCTGTTACTGATCCAAGTACACAAAAAGTAACTATTACATTTACAGACTACTTTTCTAAGAATTATCAAGACAAAGTTATGGCTTTAAAGTACTCTGTGCGTCCTAATACAACTACACTAACACAGCCTGGGAAATATACATTTACGTTTGGAACTGAACAATACACTCTCAATTACCAAACTGATACGGGTGAGATAGGTGACTATGAAATGAAATATGGTTACCAAGATCCTGAAAATCCTAAACGAATCAAATGGCGTATTATATTAAATGCTGTTCAAGATAAGCTAGATAACATGGTTATCAAAGATGACTTTAGCGATAACGGACAAGTTCTTGTAGAAGGTTCTCTTCGTGCTGTTCGTTATGCAACTCAACCAAAGAAAATTCCTAATGAAGCTGCGCTTCTTAAATTGGAACCAATTGATAACTTTACTAAAAAAGCTGAATTCACACGAAATGCTGAAGGAAAAATCACAGGCTTTACCATTAACTTCGGTGATAACTGGAATTGGGCTATGTATATTGAGTATACAACGGAATTGGCTTCAGAACTTCCTGCGGGAACTAATGTTAGCAATTTATTAGATTGGTCAGCAACAAACTTCACTAACCCTCGCTCAATCACTGCTTTGACAAGATTGGAAAGTGGTTCAGGTACTGGTAGTGGTGATAAGACTACAACCACAACCACCACAACTACAACTACGTCAACTACAACGACCACTTCGACAACTACAACTTCAACGACTACAACGACTCCAGAGTCAACAACTTCAACAACGACAACGAAGGAGCCAACTACCACTTCAACGACTACAACGAAGGAGCCGACTACCACTTCGACAACTACAACGAAGGCACCGACTACCACTTCGACAACTACAACGAAGGAGCCAACGACAACTTCAACAACTACAACGAAGGCACCGACTACCACTTCGACAACTACAACGAAGGAGCCAACGACAACTTCAACGACTACAACGAAGGAGCCGACTACCACTTCGACAACTACAACGAAGGAGCCGACTACCACTTCGACAACTACAACGAAGGCACCAACGACAACTTCAACAACTACAACGAAGGAGCCAACGACGACTTCGACAACTACAACGAAGGAGCCAACGACGACTTCAACAACCACAACGAAGGAGCCAACGACGACTTCGACAACTACAACGAAGGAGCCAACGACGACTTCAACAACCACAACGAAGGAGCCAACGACGACTTCAACAACCACAACGAAGGAGCCGACTACCACTTCGACAACTACAACGAAGGAACCAACACATCCAGCAGGACCGGTTACTCCGTCAGTAGAAGACCCTACACATGGTGATAGCACTACTACAACGAAGGAGCCAACGACGACTTCGGCTACAACGAAGGAATCAGGAACCGATACTAAACATCCTGCGAATCAAGATGGATCACAAGTAATTCCGTCAGAAGGGCCTTCTACAAAGGGAACAAGTAATTCAACAACAGAAAATACTAATCAACCTACAACTCAGAAAGGGTTAAAAAATACAGAAAAGGGACGTAAACTTCTCCCTCAAACTGGTGAAACAGTTGGAGCAGGTTTAGTCATTGCGGGTATCGTAATCCTATCTGGTACAGTTGTATTGAAACGTAAACATTCTAATAAATAATAGATGAGTATCTTTAGAGAGGAGAGAGCGTGGCTCTCTCCTTTTTGAAAAAGTAAATATAATGGAGCCTTTAGATGAAACTTTCAATTCTTATCACACTTTTAAATGAAGAATTAGTTCTAGCCCAAACACATAAAGCTATTTCGGAACAACTCAATAGTATGCTCTCTTCAGAACAACTATCTGAGTATGAAATTCTTTATATCGATGACGGGAGTAGCGATAAGACTCTGGAGCTAATTGATAGCATTGCAAGCGAAAATCCAAACGTGAAGTATATCAGCTTTAGTAGAAATTTTGGACGCGAGAGTGGGATTCTTGCAGGATTCAAATACGCTACTGGTGATGCAGTCATGGTGATGGACGGTGATTTACAACACCCACCCTACCTGATTCCCTTATTTGTGGAAGCTTACAAAGAGGGGTACGATATTGTTAGCGGCCAAAGGAGTAGAGAAGGTGAATCTGCAGTAGGTAGTTTCTTTGCTCGTTGTTTTTACGCATTTTCAAATCATTCAATGGATGTTAAGCTTACCGACGGGAAATCTGAGTTACGTTTATTAAGTAAAAGAGCTGTCGATGTATTTATTTCTCTGCCAGAGTACAATCGATTTAATAAGGGATTATATGAATGGATTGGTTTTAAAGAGAAGGTCATTCCCTATAAGAATGAAGTTCGTAAGGCGGGAAAAAGCAAATTTGGCTTTAAAAAGTCTTTGAACTATGCAGTGCAAGGTCTCATTTCTTTTAATGATCGTCCACTTAGGATTTGTATCCAGTTTGGTTTTATTAGTATGGCACTGTCCTTACTCTACATTGTTTATGAGTTTTGTAAATTCATCGTGTCTTCAGATTATACGAGCGGTTATTTCACTACAATAGCAGCGATCATTTTGTTTAGTAGTGTTCAACTTATCTTTATTGGCGTCCTTGGAGAATATATTGGGAAAATTTACTATGAAGTGAAGCAACGTCCTCATTTTATTATTGATAAAACCAATATTGCTAGAGCTGAAGAAGATAAGATTGGTTAAAATTACATGGGAGAAATCAATAATGCAAAATTGGTTAATGTACTGGCAAGAATTTAGGAAAAAACATTCTAAAGCACTACTATATATGATGAGTGCTTTGTTACCGATGATGACCATGTTAATTGTTTGGTTTTTCATGGGTAGCTATCCATTTGGGAATAAAAGTTTAATGGCGGTTGATTTTGGTCAACAGTACATTAGTTTTTTTGGTTTGTTAAAGAATGCCGTTTTCTCAGGTGATTTAAGTAGCCTAAGCTATTCCTTTACCAAGTCTCTAGGCGGAGACATGATAGGAGTTTTGGGTTATTACTTAATGAGTCCTTTCAATATTTTTTATATTATCCTACCTTTCCAAAACTATGGGCTAGCGGTTTTTCTCACTATTTGGCTCAGATATGGAGCAATTGGTTTTTCCTTTGCTCATCTCTTAGTTAAACGCTACAAAGGAGCAGAATCAAAAATCTGGATGGTACCCTTATTTGCGACAGCCTACGCGCTTTCAGGAATGTTGGTATCCTACCAAATGAACGTCATTTTTTATGACGCTATGATTATGCTTCCTCTGGTTATTATCTATCTTGAAAAATTGTTAGATGGAGAAGCACCTTATCCATATGCCTTTGTACTAGGTTTAACAGTTCTTCTCCAATTCTATATGGGCTATATGATTTCAATTTTTGTCGTGTTGTATGCCTGTTATTATGTGTCTCCTCGTCTCTCAATTGAAGGCGATTGGAAACAAAAATTAAAGACCTTTATTCACCCATTGTTTAAGGCCTTCATCTACTCTGTGCTCGGAGTGGCAACAGCTTCAATCTTGCTAGTTCCTGTATTTTTCAACTTGCTTGAAAGTAAGGGACAAGTAGGAGATGGAATGCGATTTTCTTTTGCCTTTCAGATTAATCCTTTAGATATATTGTCGAAATTAACTATCGGAGGATTTGACACAACATCAGGCTGGTCAGCTGGTCCTAATTTACCGAACATTTATATCGGAGCACTCGGCTTTATCGGTTTTATCCTATTCTTTTCATCAACTAAAATCTTGAAGGAAAGAAGATGGTCAGCTGGAATCGTTACCCTCATCTTCCTAATTTCTTTTGTTAACGAATTTGTTAGTAAGATTTGGCATATGGGGCAAAATCCTGCAGGCTTCTTCTTCCGCTTTTCATGGCTTTTCTCTTTCTTTATGCTAATTTTAGCTTATCAGGTTCTGAAAGAGAAGATTGAAACTTCCCGCCAGGGGAAACTGATTTCAATTGCGCTTCTAGTACTTTCAGCAATCTATCTTTATACCAAGGAATTTACCTACCTTCCGAAAAAACAACCGGAAAATTTGACCCAGTTTATTTCCAACAACTATGTCATCTTTTTACTTCTTCTTGTGATTGGAATAGGTGCAGGCTTCTACCTTTATTGGGATAGATCCTCCAAAACTCTAAAAGAGAAAAAAATACGCTTGCTGATTGCGACAGTAGTCATTTGTACTTTAGTTGTATTATTGCAAATAGGCTATCTTTTCTCTCAAGTAGTTCTAACCCTAATCGTCTATCTAGCCATTCTTGCTTTATTACGTCCGAGAATGACTCGATTAGCAGTTGTCTTGCTATCAACGATAACGATAGTTGAACTAGGGTACAATGCCTACTTATCACAGGTAACCTTGGGTTACGCAGATGTAGATAAATTTGTAGATGCAACGGTATCTGTAAAACGTGTGACTGATAACATTCAAGAAAATGCCGATCAACCTTTCTATCGAATAGCAACCACTTTTGCTTATTCACGAACCGTTCCATCACTTGTGGGTTACCCAGGCTTAAGTACCTTCAGTTCGAGCTTGGAGCGTACGACGATGGATCAATTCGCTTATATGGGTGATTTGGGGATCAATGCTGCGACTGAATATGAAAATGGGACTCCTCTAACAGACGCTCTGTATGGTATCCGCTACTACATGGACATTAAGGATATCGATCAAAAAGAAAAAGATGCTCATCCTGAAAAAATCTACTTCAATCGCTTTGCAAGTCGATATGACATGAATCGTTACTTCACAGAGAAAGTCTATGAAGACGAACGCTATATTGTCTATAAAAATCCTAATTCTTTCCCACTAGCATTTGCAACAAATGATTTAACGAGAAATATTAACTTTGGTACCAATAATGCTGTCAAGAATCAAGATATCATACTTAACTCTATGGAAGGTGTCCAAAAGAATCAAGAGAATTATTTAGAGTACTTTAAACCACTTGCCTTTGGAGAAGTTGAGACAGAAAATCTAGTGGCAGAAGAAGTGAATATAGAAACTGGAACAGCTATTTATAACCGCGAGAATTCAAGTCAAGAAGCTATCGTTCGTTATCGAATTACTCCTCAGACTGATTTGACCTATTACTTCTTGTACCGGCTTCACTCAATTCAGATAAAGAATACTCTGTCCTATTAAATGGTAAATGGTTGACTCATTCCAAGAGAAATACTCAGCGACAACTTTGGCAGATTGCAGACAATGCAAGTGGTCAAGAAATTGTCTTAGAGTTTCGATTTAAAACAGATAAGGTAGATATGTCAAATGTTGGTGTCTATCGAGCAGAAATTAGTCAAATTCAAAAAGTATTGGAAAACCGTAAAGCCCAAGGGATGCAAGTCGAGAAGTTTTCAAATACCCATATCGTAGGTTCTATTGATATTACTGATAATAGCAAGTTTATGATGACCTCGATTCCATTCAGTGAGGGTTGGAAAGTGAAAGTAGATGGTAAAGATGTACCAACGTCAAAAGCTTGGAATAGTTTCTTATCCTTCCCAATCACTCCTGGAAAGCATAAAATTGAATTTGTCTTTACGCAAAAAGGTAGACTAATCGGTTCAGTGATAACAGTAGTTAGTTTAACAACTCTGTATTTCATCCGAAAAAAATATAAAAAGGATCAAAATCCAGCCTAAATAATCTCCCTGTAGCTTCTTATGGATGAAAATCACAAGAAATTACAGGGGATTTTTATATGGAAAAAGTCCAGTTAATGAGGTCATAATAAGATTCCTGACCTTTTTCTTTTGCAAAATGACAAAAATGTTAAACTTTTTGACAAATATGCTTGTCAAAAATAAAAAGATATGTTACAATGAAATCAAGTTAAGAACAAAGGAGTCAAGACATGCTAAAAAATCGTCTAAAAGAGCTTCGGGCTCGCGATGGCCTCAATCAAACTGAACTGGCCAAACTAGCAGGCGTGTCCAGGCAAACCATTAGTTTGCTAGAAAGGGATGAGTACACGCCATCCATCGTCATTGCCCTGAAGATTGCTCAGATATTCCATGAGCCAGTCGAGTCAGTCTTTCGCTTAGAGGAGGATGGATGATGAACAAGTATAAAGTGATTTATTACCTATGTATCCTTGTGTTTATCATGAATCTTTTGGCGATGATTGGAACCTTATTTGGTTGGATTACAATCGTTGACAGTAAATATCTCTTCTGGATTAACATCGTTCTCCTATTAGTCTTTAGATGGGTAGAGAGAAAGATAAAGTTTAAAGAGATTGTAAAAGGAGAAAAATTATGAAAGAGTTTTTAGCAGGTTTTCAAGTCGATACTGAACACAAAGAACTTGCCGGTGTTTGTGCAGGTTTAGGAAATTATTTTAACATTCAAGCCAATATCGTTCGTTTGGTGACAGTCTTGTTATTCCTCTCTTCGACTGAGGTCGGGATTATAACAGTAACTCTCTATGCCTATCTAGCAGGTTGGCTTGGCAATGAACCCTTGGGAGATGGGGCGAAAAAAGCAAGAAATCAAGCTATTCTCTTGTTTGCTGTTTGTTTGATTTTGGTGTCACTTGGATCAGAAGGCTTGACCGCTATTTTTGAATCAGGTAAAGCTTTTGGTCAATGGTTGTCTGGCTTGTTTTAGAAAGAGGTTGAAATATGGAAAAGAATCATATCATTTTTGCACTGAAACTTTTTATTGCCAGTGCTTTATTAGGAATACTTGCCGGTTTCTTTGGAGTTAAACCTTTAGGTATCAATCAAGAGCAAGTAATCTCTGCTTTGTTCTCAATCTTTTTTGGTCTAGGGCTGATTACGGCAATGCTAACATTTTATTTCACTAGAAAAAGTCATCAGGCCTATCAGAATTATCAAAGAGAAGAAGAGGATGAAGGAAATGAGCAAGACTACCTTGACATGTATCGTTTCTTAGATTATGGTACAGTAGCTTGGAATGTTACCCAAATTAGTATGCTATTTTGTATGATTTTAGACTTAGGAGGTTTCGGCATATCAGCAGCATCCTTACTTTTGATAGTTTTAGGTATCTGGGCAGGTGCTTACTGTCTCAAAATCACCAGCAAGATTCGTAACTACAAACTTTCTATTACGGCGACTCCCAAGGAAGTTTTGGAATATCTCGATACTTATGATGAGGGAGAAAAACAGGCTGAAATGGAAGAAGCTTACTTAATCTTGTTCAAGGTCAATCAGCTCATCATACCAGGTATCTATGTTATCTTACTAGTTCTATCAATGGTATTAGGACAAGTTCAGTTGGTTGCTCTACTCGTTGCAGTTGTCATCCATTTGTATACCAATGTTGCACAATTGCGAAAAACAAAACGTTATTTCAAATAGGAGAATATTATGAAAACACTTAAAAATATCGGCTGGTATAGCCTTGCCTTCTTATCATTTCTTATGGTCTATAGTTTTATTCAGGGTGTAGGTTTAGCTGCCTTGATAATGGGAGCACCTGACTACGTTGCTGTCCCTGTTTATGTCTTATTAGCAGGAATCTTCACCTTCGTTACCTACAAGTGGTATAAGACAGGAACTGTTACGATTGAAAAAACAGCCCTTAACAAATACATCTGGTTACCGGCCTTGGTATGGGTCCTTGTCATTGTTGTAGAAAACTTTTTACCAAATGATCCGTCATTTAATCAACAGGCTGTAGATAAATTGGCTCAAGATCAACCGCTCTTCACATTCTTCATGGCTGTCGTCTTTGCACCCCTGACAGAAGAATTAACCTTTAGAGGTATGCTAGCCCGCTATGTCTTCCCACAACAGGATAACATCAAGCAGACAGCTCTCTTTCTTCTTGTAAGCACTGTACTTTTTGCACTTGTTCATTTCCCTGGGACTCCTCAACAATTCCTAGTCTATAGTGCCCTTGGTCTTAGTATGGGGTTGGCTTATATCAACAAGGGTGGTCTGGCTTATAGTATGGGATTGCATGCCTTAAATAATTTAATTTCATTTGTGATGATAATGATGCTATAATAGACTCAGGAGGAAGTCATGAAACGAGTATTATTATCAGCAGTGATACAGGCTGTGGTTATCTTCTTTATCATTGGTGGACTTACCTATGTTTTTAAAGGAGACTTCTTTTATAAAAATATAGCGGTTGCTCTTGCACCTATCGCGGGCTTTATGCGTTTTGCGACAGCCTATGCAACAGAACTTTTTCTGTCAAAACAGGAGGCAGAGCTAGCTAAAAAAGGTAAAAAAGACAGAAAAACCAACTAAGAATGAATCCAGTAAAATGATTTACTGGATTTTTTGGTTTAGATAAGGATTCTAGCAAACTTTTCTGATGATTTTCATGAAGAGCTAGCGCTTTTATGGTAAAATAGTAAAAGAATACAAGAGGAGAGAAAATATGAAACGTAGTATGTATGCTGGTCGTGTTCGTGAGGAACACATCGGACAAGAAATTACCTTAAAAGGCTGGGTTGCTCGTCGTCGTGACTTGGGTGGATTGATCTTCATCGACCTTCGTGACCGTGAAGGGATTATGCAGTTGGTTACCAATCCTGAGAAAGTTTCTGCAGAGGTGATGGCAACGGCTGAAAGCCTTCGTAGTGAATTTGTCATCGAGGTTACTGGTCAGGTTGCAGCACGTGAACAGGCCAATGATAAGTTGGCGACTGGAGCAGTTGAATTGAATGTAACAGCTCTTACTGTCCTTAATATAGCCAAAACAACACCATTTGAAATCAAGGATGGCATTGAGGCAAACGATGATACGCGTCTACGCTACCGTTACCTTGATCTCCGTCGTCCAGAGATGTTGGAAAACCTTAAACTTCGTGCTAAGGTGACACATTCGATCCGCAACTACTTGGATGAGTTGGAATTTATCGACGTGGAAACACCATTCCTTTCTAAGTCAACACCAGAAGGGGCGCGTGACTATTTGGTGCCTTCTCGTGTCAATAAAGGGCATTTTTACGCACTTCCTCAAAGTCCGCAGATTACAAAACAGTTGTTGATGAATGCGGGATTTGACCGTTACTACCAAATCGTCAAATGTTTCCGTGACGAAGACTTGCGTGGTGACCGTCAGCCTGAATTTACCCAGGTCGACTTGGAAACTTCATTCCTGACTGAGCAAGAAATCCAAGATATCACAGAAGGCTTGATTGCGCGCGTGATGAAGGAAACAAAAGGGATCGAAGTAAGTCTTCCATTCCCTCGTATGAAGTATGATGATGCTATGGCGCTTTATGGTTCTGACAAGCCTGATACCCGTTTTGAGATGTTGCTTCAGGACTTGACAGAGGTTGTCAAGGGAGTAGACTTCAAAGTATTCTCAGAAGCTCCTGCGGTTAAAGCCATTGTAGTCAAAGGCGCAGCAGACAACTACTCTCGTAAAGACATCGACAAGATGACAGAAGTAGCCAAACAGTATGGTGCTAAGGGTCTTGCTTGGGTCAAGGTTGTTGATGGGGAATTGAACGGACCAGTGGCTAAATTCTTGACTGCTATTCAGGGAGAATTGAAAACAGCGCTCGGTCTTGAAGATAAAGACTTGGTTCTCTTTGTGGCAGATACGCTTGAAGTAGCCAATGCAACACTTGGGGCCCTTCGTGGTCGTATTGCCAAAGAACTTGGTTTGATTGATAACGATAAATTTAATTTCCTATGGGTTGTTGACTGGCCAATGTTTGAATGGTCAGAAGAAGAGGGACGCTATATGAGTGCCCACCATCCATTTACGCTTCCTCAGGCAGACACTGCTCATGAACTCGAGGGTGATTTGGCTAAGGTTCGTGCTATTGCCTATGACATCGTCTTGAACGGTTATGAGCTTGGTGGTGGTAGTCTTCGTATCAATCAAAAAGAACTCCAAGAGCGTATGTTCAAGGCTCTGGGCTTCTCGGCTGAAGAAGCAAATGACCAGTTTGGTTTCCTTTTGGAAGCCATGGACTACGGTTTCCCACCACACGGTGGCTTGGCTATCGGGCTTGATCGCTTTGTAATGCTCTTAGCAGGAGAAGAAAACATCCGTGAAGTCATTGCCTTTCCAAAGAACAACAAGGCGACTGATCCAATGACACAAGCACCATCAACAGTAGCTCTTAAACAACTAGAAGAACTTAATCTACAAGTAGAACAAGATGAAACAAACGAAACAAACTAAGAAGTGGCACTATTATTTGCGTCGCTTTGCTCATCGCGTAAAAATCTTAGGTATCTTACAAGGTATCTCTCGAGAAAAGTACGATGAAAAAATCTCAGCTTCTCTGATATATGGTTTTTATCAGCTGTAGCCGTCAATTTCTTCTTCCAACCAGGACATGTCTACTCTAGTGGTGCGACTGGTTTGGCGCAAATCATCTCAACACTAAGCAAATACTGGTTTGGCTTTCATTTGCCAATCTCTGTAGCTTTCTATTGTATCAATATTCCCTTAATGATTTTGGCTTGGCGTCAAATTGGCCGAAAGTTTACCATCTTTACCTTTATTACGGTATCTATGAGTTCACTCTTTATCCAGTTTGTGCCAGTAGTAACTCTGACGGAGGATCCCATTATCAATGCCCTATTTGGGGGAGTGGTCATGGGGCTGGGAATCGGGTTTGCTTTACGCCATAACATTTCCAGTGGTGGAACGGATATTGTCAGTCTCACTATTCGTAAGAAAACAGGAAAAAATGTTGGTAGCATTTCCTTCTTAGTCAATGGAACTATTATGTTGATTGCAGGTTTGACCTTCGGTTGGAAATATGCCCTCTACTCTATGATTACCATTTTCGTATCAAGTCGTGTCACAGATGCAGTCTTCACCAAGCAGAAAAAGATGCAGGCGACGATTGTAACCAGCAATCCCGATGCCGTGATTGAAAAAATCCATAATAAATTGCATCGTGGAGCAACGATTATTCATGATGCAGAAGGAACTTATAACCACGAGCGCAAAGCTGTTTTGATTACAGTCATCACTCGTGCTGAGTTTAATGACTTTAAACTCATCATGAAACAAGTAGATCCCTCAGCCTTTGTGTCCGTATCAGAGAATGTTCATATCCTCGGACGATTTGTAGAAACCGAAAACTAATACTTTCTGTAGCAAATATAAAAAAACCAACTCTGAATCTAGTTCAAGAGTTGGTTCTTTTTATTTTTCAACGATTTTGTGGGCAATCAACTGGCGGTAACAAATTTGTTTGTTGTTTTTAGCATCATTGATGATCTGGAGAATAGTTTCAAAGGAAACACGACCAAGCTCCAAACTATTGATATCGACATAGGCCGCCAAGTTGAGTTTGGGATTGACTGAGTCGAAGCTAAGGACAGGGACATCCAGTTGGTGTTTTGCGATGTAATCACAGACCCCTGCAGCAAGGAGACTATCAATGGTAATAATAGCGTCAATATTTGGATTGTTTTTGAAGAGAAGTCTACTAAAGCGATAACCATTATCTTCAAGAAATTCAGTAGCAAAGTAAGTCAGATTAGTATCGAGAGGAAGTTGGTGTTGTTTTAGAGCTAGTTCGTAACCTGTCAAGCGGTCCTTGGTAACAAATAGTTTCTTGGTACCGCCGATAAAGGCAATGCGTGAGCATCCTTTTTTTAATGAAATATTCTGTCGCATCAAAACCAGCTTGAACATTATCATTATCAACAAGTGGTATGAAAGGCGAAAGTGACTTTCCTAGAATGAGGAAAGGGAATTGTTCTTCAACGACTAGATTGACCAAAGGGTCATCTTCTTGAGCGTAGAGGAAGATAAGTCCATCTACACGTTTACCATAAACCATTTGGGAAATGGCATTTAAACGCTCCTTTTCGTCCTTTCCAGTTGCGATTTGGATAGCGTAGTGATTCTCCGAAGCAACTTGAGCAATTCCTCTAAGGACAGAAGGAAAGAAAGGATTTTGATAGAAGGCATCTGAGTCATCAGGAAGGACCAAGCCAATAACTTGGGTATAACTGCTTACCAAGCTACGAGCGTTGAGGTTAGGATGGTAGTTTAGTTCCTTCATAGCCTTACGAACTCGTTTTTTTGTTTGGTCACTAATGGTTGATTTGTTTTGAATAACACGGGTTACGGTTGATGGTGAAACACCAGCAGCCTTGGCCACATCTTTAATCGTAACAGGCATAATAATCTCCTAATTATGATAGTCTGGGTCACGGAAATGGGTCTTGTAAAATATAATTACCAGGTAAAGTACAAAAAGTATGTTTTGAACTGTGATCAAAGTTGTCATATTTTGACCTAAAAGTCCTAAAATCATAGCAATCAAAGTTGGTAAACCTAAACAGTTCAAAATGAAATGGTAGCACTCTTTATAGGTTTTTAAAGAAAAGAGGCGCGATTTCTTAGTGAAGTAGAGTAATAGACTAGCGCCAAGGGCTACAATAAAGAAATTGAGTCCAAATAGGAAGAAAGAACCTAAGACAAGAAGAGACTGACGTAGACACGATTTTGCTGATACCAGTCTTTAGAAATAGCATTTGTTAAGCTTTCCTTGCTTTGGAAACTTTGACTCGTAATGGCTCTATAGTAAATACTTGTAAGCTCTTTTCCTTGTTTACTAATCACCAGTTGATCCGCTCGAAAGTTGAGAAGTAATTCTTCCGGATAAGTGGAAGTTTCTGGATCTCCCAATTGGATAGATGGCTGACTCGGATTGCTTCCGGTGTAGGTAAATCTACCATCTACTACCTGAGCATTTGAAGCTAAGTCCATAATGACACTATCTGTAAGTGGAGAGTAAACATCATCGATAAAAGTCTCTAAGGGGTAGGTATCTTGAGAGCTATTTTGAATCGCGATGGGCACCATGGATAAGCTAATCAAGAAGATACTGGTAAAAATCAGTTGAAACCAGTTTAGACCAAAACGATAAGAGAGGGGCTTACGAAGTCCCCAAATACTGTTAAAATAAGAAAATGGATAGGGTAACATAGATTTCTTTCTAAAGCATTTTTCTATACGAGTATTATATAGAGAAATGTTTTTTATTTCAAGCGGGGATAGTAGAATTCTTGGTAAAAGTGAATGTTTGTTATGATTCGTCCACTAACTAACAAGGTAATCTCAGCAAGCTCTTGTTTCTCACCAGACAATCGATGTACAAGGTCAAAAATGAAAAAGGGTGGCGGGGGTATATTACCCCTTGTCGCCACCGCTTGTAAGTCCTGAAACGAAGTTCTTTTGCAAGAAGAAGAAAAGTGTACAGATTGGAAGAGCGATGAGGATAGCACCTGCTGAGAAGTAGGCGATCTTTAAGTTCTTCGCATTGCTGACGAAGGTTTGTAGACCAACGGCAACTGTAAAGTATTCTTTTTCACGAAGCAAGAAACTAGAGAGGATATAGTCTCCGAAAGGTCCCATGAAGGCCCAGAGTGCTTGTACAGCAACCATTGGGCGAACAAGAGGGAGAACGATTTGCCAGAAGCGGCGGAAATGTCCTGCACCATCAAGTTTTGCAGACTCATCAAGAGACATTGGCACGGTGTCAAAGTAACCTTTCATCAACCAAGCATTCATAGGGATACCTCCACCAACGTAGAGGAAGATGAGGAACCAGCTATGGTTAAGGGCATTCAACATGAGGGCCATAACGAAGAAGGCAGTCAAAGCGGCCATTGTTGGCACCATTTGGATAATCAAGAAGAAGACCAAACTTTGTTTACGAGCCAAGAAGTTGTAACGGCTATAGGCATAACCAGCAAGTACGATAATACTTGTCTGAACAACCATAGTGATCAAAGCGATTATCAAAGTGTTGAGGTACCATGTGCCGTACAAGGTTTCTGTAAAGAGCCCTTTGAAGTTATCAAGACTGAAATTGACATTGCTGTCGAGCTTGAAGGCCACAACGTTACCGGCCTTAAAGGCTGACATAATCGTGATTAAAAGAGGATAGATAATAACGATTGAAAGTCCAATTAAGTAAAGATAAGTAAGGGTTTGAGTCAGTCTACGTTTGATTCTGATTGAGTTATTCATCTTAGACGTCCTCCATATCAAATGCGTGTAGTTTCTTGAATGCAATCATAGAAATAGAGATGACAATGATTGAAATAATCAAAGTAACGGCAGCTGCCATAGAGTATTGAGGAGCTGTACCAGTTGTCAAACGGTAGATCCATGAGATCAAGATATCGGTTGAACCAGCTCCACCACCGACACTACCAGGACCACCACCATTGAAGAGGTACATGATAGAGAAGTTGTTGAAGTTGAAGGTGTATTGGCTAATCAAAGTAGGCGCCGCAACAGCCAAAATCATTGGGAAAGTGATGCTACGGAATTTGCCAAGCGTTTGCACCGTCGATATAAGCTGCTTCATACAAGTCGTTTGGAATAGACTGTAGGATACCGAGAGTTAGGACATAGATATAAGGGAATCCAAGCCAACCTTGCATCATAATCAAGGCAACCTTAGTCCAAGTAGGGTCTGTTTTCCAAGGAATGAGTGCTCCATCAAGGAATGGAAGGAACTTAGCAAAGATTGGGATAACTTGAGTATTGATAGCACCAACACTATCGTTGAACATGTTTGAGAATGTCAAGATAGTGATAAAGGCTGGAACCGCCCAAGGTAGAAGGAAGATAACACCAAAGATACGTTTACCCTTGATGAATGGTTGGTTAGCGATAATAGCTGTAAAGATCCCGAGTACGATTTGCAAAGTAGATGCAGATAAAGCCCAGATAATAGTCCAAGAAAGGACAGAACCGAAGGCTGAACGGAAGGTACTCAAGCTCCAGATATTTGTAAAGTTAGTCAATCCAACCCAATCCAATAATTTATTTGGTGGTAAGTGTTGGAAATCGTAGTTAGTAAAGGCAATCATCAGGGTTACAATAACCGGGAAGATGATGGCAAATGTCATGGCAACGTAAGATGGAATGATAAGCAAGTAAGGGAATCCATTTTCATAGATACCTTTAACCATATCCTTAAGTGTCAATGGGACAGGGATGCCATTATTGATACGTTTTGCAATAGTGTGAGCGTCTTTAATATTGAGAATATAAAAGGCTAGATAAACAATTACAAAAATAGAGTGGAATGCACCACGAATCAACATGAAGAGAGAGTTGTCACGGCCAGGTTTTTCACCAAGCGTGATTAAGTTGCTCAATTCAGGTGCTGCAAGTACTATAAAATAGAGGACAAAAGCCACTGTTACAGCAAGGAAGATAAAAACCTTTAGCTTTTTTTGTTTGTTGTAGATTTGTCCCAACCTAGGAATCAATGAAAGCAAAGGTCGCTTTTTGGTTGTTGTTCCATGAGTCTCCTTTCATAAGATATGAGCATTGAGCTCGATGCTAATCAGCAAAATCGCTGAAAACATTGTCAATATATCTAAAAATCAAGGGAGATGTTTAAATTATCTCCCTTGAATCAATCAATTAGTTACCAAATTTTTGTTGGATTGTTTCTTTGATCAATGTTACAGCATCATTAGCAGCTGTTTTAGCATCTTTCTTACCGCTTACAGCGTCAAAGAGCATTGTTTTAGCTGGGTCCCAAACTGTTGACATTTGAGAGATGTTTGGCATTGGTTGTGCGTTCTTGAACTGCTCGATAACAGCTGTAGTCAACTCATCTTTTTTACCTTCAGCATAAGCACGAGCTTCAGTGTTAGCTGGGATTTCGTTAGTTGCATCGTAGAATGCTTTTTGTTGGTCAGTTGAAACAAGGAAGTCTACAAATTTTTGAGCGCCTTCAAGGTTCTTAGTGCTTGATGGGATGATCCAAGCTTTACCACCACCAAAAGGTTGCGTAGTGTGTATTTTGCCGTTTGGAAGAGTTGGGATAGTTGCAACACCGTAGTTTACTTTAGCATCTTTGAATGCTTGAGCTTTCCAAGGACCATCGATGATAGCAGCTGTTTTACCCTCTTGGAATTGAGTTTGGATCAAGTTTCCAGCACCTTCAGTATCTTGCATACCTTTAGGCCATTTTTCGTACCAAGTTTTAGCGTATTCGATTCCTGCGATAGCACCATCGTTAGCAAGACCGATATCTTTAGGATCTTTACCATTTTGACCGAATACATAACCACCGTTACCAGCAAGGAGTCCGTATGCGTAGTAGAAGTTTGTCCAGTCAGCTAGGAAGGCAGTAGTTTTGCCATCTTCACCAGCGAAAGCGTATTTGCTATCTTTAGCAAGGTTTTCTAAGTCAGCAAATGTTTTTGGAGCTTCTTTGAGCAAGTCTTTGTTATAGTACATAACAAGTGACTCGATAACGGCTGGAGCGCCGTAAACTTTACCGTCAGCAGCTGTTACAAGAGATTTAGTAGTATCATCTGTTTTAGCACCGTCGCTTAGTTTAACTTCTGAAAGTTGTCCATCAGTACCAAGGCTACCTACACGGTCGTATGGTGCCATCATAACGTCAGCAGCTTGACCTGATTGGTTGTCAAGTGAAAGTTTGTCAAGTCCGCCAAGTTGGTCACCAGATTTGATGTTAACTTTTGTACCTGATTCTTTTTCATAAGCTGCAGCAACTTTTTCAGCGTAGGCTTTATACTGGTCTTCAACATAGAAAGTGATTTCTTTTGCTTCAGATGAGCTAGTATCAGCAGCTTTATCAGAAGTTTTGCTTCCGCAAGCTACCAAAAGCAAGCTAGCAAGTGTAGCAGTTCCAAGCACAGCAGCGCTCTTCATGAATTTAGTTGACATAGTGTATTCCTCCTAAAGAATAACAAGTTTTATAGTCTAGGGAACGCAAACGTTTTCCCTTATGACCTTAGTATAGCACAAACAGAAAACGGTTGCAAGTCTTTTTTTTAGAAAATTTAAAGAAATTTAAAAAAATTTTAAAAATTACCAACAAGTTGCAATTACTATATAATAGTAGAAAGTTCACGATTTATAAACTTTATTCTAAAAAGCAAAGAATAAGCAAACGATTGCATCAAAATAAGCCGAATGAAAATCATTTCAAAAATTAAAATATAGGGAATTTCAAAATTTAACCAGAAAAAAGTTGGAAAAAGTTTTTTTACAAACGCTTGCAATTATTTTAGAAATGGGTTATACTTGAGTTGACGCAAACGTTTGCGCATATAAATATGAAACTCTTAACTACAAAACACGCGAGGTGCTATTATGAAAAAACGTCAAAGTGGTGTGTTGATGCACATCTCATCTCTTCCTGGAGCTTACGGGATTGGATCGTTTGGTAAAGTGCGTATGACTTTGTTGATTTCTTAGTTCGTACCAAACAACGTTACTGGCAAATCCTTCCATTAGGAACAACTAGTTACGGTGATTCTCCTTACCAATCATTCTCAGCTTTTGCAGGGAATACTCACTTTATCGATCTTGATATCTTGGTTGAGCAAGGTTTACTAGATGCTAGTGATCTTGAAGGGATTGACTTTGGTAGCAACCCAGAAGAAGTAGACTACGCGAAGATTTATTATGCGCGTCGTCCTCTTCTTGAAAAAGCAGTTAAACGTTTCTTTGAAATCGGAGATGTCAAAGACTTCGAAAAATTTGCTCAAGAAAATCAATCATGGCTTGAACTATTTGCAGAGTATATGGCAATCAAGGAGCATTTTGATAATCTTGCTTGGACAGAATGGCCAGATGCAGATGCTCGTGCTCGTAAAGCTTCAACTCTTGAAAGCTACCGTGAGAGATTAGCTGACAAGCTTGTTTACCACCGCGTAACTCAATACCTTTTCTTCCAACAATGGTTGAAGTTGAAAGCATACGCTAACGAAAACCACATCGAGATTGTGGGTGATATGCCTATCTATGTAGCGGAAGATTCAAGCGACATGTGGGCAAATCCACATCTCTTCAAGACAGATGTCAACGGTAAGGCGACTTGCATCGCAGGATGCCCACCAGATGAATTCTCTGCTACTGGTCAGCTTTGGGGTAACCCAATCTATGACTGGGAAGCAATGGACAAAGACGGCTACAAATGGTGGATTGAACGCTTGCGTGAAAGCTTCAAAATCTACGATATCGTTCGTATCGACCACTTCCGTGGATTTGAGTCTTACTGGGAAATTCCTGCTGGTTCTGAAACAGCAGCACCTGGTAAATGGGTGAAAGGACCTGACTACAAACTCTTTGCAGCGGTTAAAGAGGAACTTGGTGACTTGAACATCATCGCAGAAGACCTTGGATTCATGACTGACGAAGTTATCGAACTACGTGAAAGCACTGGATTCCCAGGAATGAAGGTTCTTCAATTTGCCTTCAATCCAGAAGACGAAAGTATCGACAGCCCACACTTGGCACCAGCTAACTCTGTTATGTACACAGGAACACATGATAACAACACTGTTCTTGGTTGGTACCGTGATGAGATTGATGATCCAACTCGTGAGTACATGGCACGCTACACAAACCGTAAAGAGTACGAAACAGTGGTGCATGCTATGCTTCGTACAGCCTTCGCATCAGTAAGTTTCATGACGATTGCAACTATGCAAGATTTGCTAGAGTTGGATGGTTCAGCTCGTATGAACTTCCCATCTACTCTTGGTGGAAACTGGTCATGGCGTATGACAGCGGATCAATTGACTCCTGCTGTCGAAGAAACTTTGCTTGACTTGACTACAATTTATCGCCGTATCAATGAAAATTTGGTAGAATTAAAGAAATAAGACATTATCAGGAGACACAAAAAATGTTACCATTAAAAGAATTTGTACAAAATCGTTACAATAAATCTATCGCAGAATGTAGCAATGAGGAGCTTTACCTTGCTCTTCTTAACTACAGCAAACTAGCAAGTAGCCAAAAACCAGTCAACACTGGTAAGAAAAAAGTTTACTATATCTCAGCTGAGTTCTTGATTGGTAAACTCTTGTCAAACAACTTGATTAACCTTGGTCTTTATGACGAAGTTAAAAAAGAACTTGCTGACGCAGGTAAAGAGTTGATCGAAATCGAAGAAGTAGAATTGGAACCATCACTTGGTAATGGTGGTTTGGGACGTTTGGCAGCCTGCTTTATCGACTCAATCGCTACACTTGGATTGAACGGTGACGGTGTTGGTTTGAACTACCACTTTGGTCTTTTCCAACAAGTGCTTAAAAACAACCAACAAGAAACTATTCCTAACGCTTGGTTGACTGACCAAAACTGGTTGGTTCGCTCAAGTCGTAGCTACCAAGTGCCATTTGCACACTTTACATTGACATCTACTCTTTACGATATCGATGTACCTGGTTACAAAACAGCTACGAAAAACCGCTTGCGTTTGTTTGACTTGGATTCAGTTGATTCTTCAATCATCGAAGATGGTATCAACTTTGACAAGACAGACATCGCTCGCAACTTGACTCTTTCCTTTACCCAGACGATAGCGACAAACAAGGTGAATTGCTCCGTATCTTCCAACAATACTTCATGGTTTCAAACGGTGCTCAATTGATCATCGATGAAGCAATCGAAAAAGGAAGCAACTTGCATGACCTTGCTGACTACGCAGTTGTACAAATCAACGATACTCACCCATCAATGGTGATTCCTGAGTTGATCCGTCTTTTGACTGAACGTGGTATCGAACTTGATGAAGCAATTTCTATCGTTCGTAGCATGACTGCTTACACAAACCACACAATCCTTGCTGAAGCCCTTGAAAAATGGCCTCTTGAATTCTTGGAAGAAGTGGTTCCTCACTTGGTACCAATCATCAAAGAATTGGACCGTCGTGTTCGTGCTGAGTACAAAGATCCAGCTGTTCAAATCATTGATGAACACGATCGTGTTCACATGGCTCACATGGATATCCACTACGGATACAGTGTAAACGGGGTTGCCGCTCTTCACACAGAAATTTTGAAGAACTCTGAGTTGAAAGCTTTCTACGATCTTTACCCAGAAAAATTCAACAACAAAACAAACGGTATCACTTTCCGTCGTTGGCTCATGCATGCTAACCCAAGCTTGTCTCACTACTTGGATGAGATCCTTGGCCGCGAATGGCACCATGAAGCTTCTAAATTGGAAGACCTTCTTTCATACGAAGACAAGGCTGCTGTCAAAGAAAAATTGGAAAGCATCAAAGCTCACAACAAACGTAAGTTGGCTCGTCACTTGAAAGAACACCAAGGTGTGGAAATCAATACAAACTCAATCTTTGATATCCAAATCAAACGTCTTCACGAGTACAAACGTCAACAAATGAACGCTTTGTATGTGATTCACAAATACTTGGACATCAAGGCTGGTAACATCCCTGCTCGTCCAATCACAGTATTCTTTGGAGGTAAAGCAGCTCCTGCCTACACAATCGCTCAAGACATCATCCACTTGATCCTTTGCTTGTCAGAAGTGATTGCTAACGACCCAGCAGTAGCTCCACACTTGCAAGTGGTAATGGTTGAAAACTACAACGTTACTGCAGCAAGCTTCCTCATCCCAGCATGTGATATCTCAGAACAAATCTCATTGGCTTCTAAAGAAGCTTCAGGTACTGGTAACATGAAATTCATGTTGAACGGAGCTTTGACTCTTGGTACTATGGACGGGGCTAACGTGGAAATCGCTGAGTTGGTTGGAGACGAAAACATCTACATCTTCGGTGAGGATTCAGAAACTGTTATCGATCTTTACGCAAAATCAGCTTACAAATCAAGCGAGTTCTACGCTCGTAAAGCGATTAAACCATTGGTTGACTTTATCGTGAGCGACGCTGTTCTTGCAGTTGGTAAGAAAGAACGCTTGGAACGTCTTTACAATGAATTGATCAACAAAGACTGGTTCATGACTCTTCTTGACTTGGAAGACTACATCAAAGTGAAAGAGCAAATGCTTGCTGACTATGAAAACCGTGATGCATGGTTGGATAAAGTGATCGTCAACATTGCTAAAGCAGGATTCTTCTCATCTGACCGTACAATCGCTCAGTACAACGAAGATATCTGGCACTTGAACTAAGATATACAATTTAATAGTTAATACACTATCTAGCAAAAAAGCGAGTTTCAATTGAAATTCGCTTTTTTTGAATACTTGAGTAGAGATAGACCTCAGATACTATATTAAAATGGGTCACTTATATAGAGTGGTGGCTTAAAACTATTCCTTATCATTATTTTTATCTGAAAATTGTAAGAAAGTATGTTAAAATAGGAACGTATACAAGTAATTGTTTGAATATCAAATTAGAATTTGAAGAGGCGCATTATGAGTAATTTAGAGATTGGGAAACGGATTCGCACCTTACGAACTGAAAAGGGATTGAGTAGGGAAGCCTTTTGTGGAGATGAAAAAGAACTTACTGTTCGTCAGTTGGGCCGAATTGAAACAGGAAATAACTTACCCAGTTTAGCGAAACTAGACTATATAGCAAAAGTATTGGGAGTTCCAATATCTCAGTTAATTGATGAAGGATTGCTAATTGTTCCTAAAGAGTATTTAAAACTAAAAACGAAATTGATTCGTCAATCTATTCATGGAGATGAAGAAAAAATCCGCCAACGTGAAGCTATCTTTGAAGAAATTCAGGAACGTTTTTATGATCAACTTCCTGAGGATGAACAAGTAGCTGTTGAAGTTCTACAAGCCATTGATGATGTATATGTTTCTGAAAATGCTGAATTTGGGGAAGGATTGATCGAGGAGTATTTTGAACAAACAATGTTACGAACAGAATATTCGACAAATGATCTACTACTATTGTACTTGTATTTTTTATCTTTAGCGGTTAATGCAGAACGAGATGAAATAACTTTAAAAAAAGTTTGTCTAACTATTGTATCTCAAACAAATTATGATGATACAAACTATATTCACTTGCTTCAAAGGGTGCTAATAGGTTTAGTACTTTATCAGCTTGACATCGATTATCATGAATTTATACCTGAAATATTGAACATTTTAAGAGAAATTATGATTGACATCGGAGATACTAGTTTAAAACCAACTGTAGACTTCATTGAAGCAAAATATTACTTATACGGGGAAAAAGATAAAGAAAAAGCCCTACAATACTATGAAAAAGCTATCAATGGGGCAGAATTTTTGAATGACATGAATTTTAAAAATCGAGTAATAGAAGAAAAAAATAAGGATTTTCCATAATTTCAATTTAAAAACAGGACATAAATGTCCTGTTTTTTTACCCTCATCAGGTATATACTGTTATTGTAAATAAGTTAAGAGGAGCGCAATGCTAGAATTGTTCCCATTTAAACGGGATGTAGATTCGCAGGCGAGAGGAAAATATGGTAAAAACAATTGACTATTATATGGATGAAAAGTTTGTCAAGAAGGATTATCTGATTATCAAAAATAGTCTCGATAGCAGACGACTATGTAAAGTAACACTTGATGAGAAGTTGCTAAAATTAGTTCTCTTGCTTCCAAATGAAATGAGAGAAATCAAAATGGACTCCAACTTAAATCCTAGAATTAGAGTTGTTGATATAACTGATGGGAGTGAGTGAAATTTCTAAAATACAATTTATCATTTAGAAAGAGGTAATAAAATGATTAAGGTAGAAAGAGTTACAAAGCGATTTGGAGATAATATTGCTTTAAATCAAATTAGTTTTTCAATAAACGAAGGAGAAATTTTTGGATTCCTAGGTCCATCTGGTTCAGGGAAAACAACAATGATCAATATTCTGACAGGACAGCTACAAGCTAACAGCGGAAAGACAGAATTATTAGGGAAAGATTCTCAAAAATTACTTCCGTCAGATTTTGAAGAGTTAGGTTTAGTAGGTGACACAAGTGGTTATTACGAAAAATTAAGTTTGTACAATAACTTGTTGCTATTTGCAAGACTATACGGAGTTTCAAAATCTCGAATTGAAGAAATTCTAAAACAAGTTGGTCTGTATGATAGTAAAGACACCCCAGCTGAAAAACTTTCTACAGGAATGCGTCAACGAATGCTTTTAGCTCGTGCTTTAATCAATTACCCTAAGGTTCTATTTTTAGATGAACCTACAAGTGGGTTAGATCCCACCACCTCAAAGAAGATTCACAAATTACTACAGGAGTTAAAGGAAAGAGGAACAACCATTTTCTTAACTACTCATGATATGAATGAGGCGACTTTATTATGTGATAACCTAGCTCTTTTGAATAAAGGTGATCTTATTGAACAAGGAAGCCCAAGCGAAATTATCCAAAAATACAACACGGAAAAAAAGGTTGCAGTAACCTATAGTGATTCTACTAAAAAAGTAGTGCGCTTTGAAGACTTGCAGCAAGAAGATTATAAAAAAATGATGACGATTCACTCATGTGAACCAACTTTAGAAGATATTTTTATTAAATTGACAGGAGAAAAATTAGATGTTTAAGAGAATTTTAGCCCTTATCTGGTTGAGGACACAAGTATTATTAACAAACAAAAACACTTTGGTACAGGTAGTATTCCCATTCTTTATGGTTCTACTCTTCCAAAATTTTATGAATACAGATGGCACTCAAGGGAAAACACTATTGTTCAGTTCTTTAACAATGGCATTCTCATTTTCTTCTGGATCAATGATTTCAAACTCTATTGCAGAGGAAAAAGAAAAAAGAATTTTTAAGACTCTCATTTTAAGCGGAGTTCGCCGTAGAGAATATCTTATTTCCGTTTTGTTTTATCCTGTAATCTTTGCCTTGGCTTCAGTTATTTCTTCCCTATTATGGTTGAAGTGGATTTCGCAAAAGATTATCCTGTATACCTTGTAGTAGCTTCTCTGGTAGCATTATGTACAATCCTCTTAAATCTAGTGATTGGAGCTATTTCAGAGACACAAACGCAGGCTCAGGTTTATGGTTTGATTCCAATGCTTGGTCTTTCATTCTTGCCGATGTTTTCTCAAGTTAGCTCAGAGATCAAGAAATTTATGGATACAACTTTCTTAGGAGTTTATGTAGATTTCTTTAATAAACCAGATTTCAAGTTGAATTTTGACAGTTTGGGAATTACTTTTGCTTGGGTTGTAGCATTACTTGCCCTTAGTTATTGGGGTTTAAAAAATAAAAAAAGAGTACAGTTTGGGAAATTAACAATCGCTAAACTTCATAAACTAACTTTTTTTAAAGCTTAGTGTTCAGTCCCCATAACCTAGTCTTATGGATGGGATATAGCGTCAGACAAAAAACCAGCACTTAACAATGCTGGTTTTCACTACCTTCAAGCCTCAGAATTTACTTAGAAATCACCTCAAATTTCTTAGATTCGTTTACAAACAGTATTATAATAGTAATGTGGTAAAGAAAGAGGGTGTTTTATGTGGAAAAAATATTTTTCAAAATATAAATGGACTGATTTGTTTTGGATTCTTTTTGTAATTTGGTCATCACTCTTGATTGGTAATAGTACTCTTTTTTCACTCACTTATCAATAAATCTCTTATCAGGGGTGCTATTTGGGGATTACACTTGCATTATATCACTTGCTATTTATTGATAAGTTTGTTATCTCGAATCGAAAATAAATGGAGAAGCTAAAAGCTTTAAATGTTTTAGACTTTTGGGATAGATAGTTTAAAAATGAAATTTAAAACCGCAGATCTTCTTGAAATGCGGTTTTTTGTGTCAATTATAGTACTTTCCCAACTAGAATCTCAGCCTCAATAGTAATCTCTGTCAGTTGGCTCCAGTCAATCTTGCTTTGATCGACGTGAAAGAGTAGGGGGGTCATGCTAAGCAGGGCTTGGCGTTGCTCTGCGGTGATAGGTTTGGTCAGGGAAGCTATCTGACTAGATTGGATGCTGAAATGTTCCTGGAAATGTTCCTTGATATCTTGGTTAGAATAGTCCTTCTTTGTTAGTTGCTCCTGTACCATTTGGCGGATTTCTTTAAGGTGATTTTCGGTAGGAACGACCTTCATTAAGATACCGTTTTGGGATAAAACGCGTCGAAATTCACCGTAGTTGGCAGGGGAAAAGATATCAAGCAGGATATCCATGCTGGCGTCTTTTATAGGAAGACGAGCCAGGTCGCCAACGAACCAGTTGACTGCCCAGTTGGTTTCACTTTTAGCAGCGATTTGGACTGAGTCTTTTGAAATGTCAAAGGCGTAAAAGGTTTTATCAGAGTGACTTTCTTGGAGTTTACGAGAGTAGAAGCCTTCGCCACAACCGATGTCCAAGACAGTTTTTGCAGATGATTTAGTCGCTAGTATGTCTGAGATGCCTTCTAAGATAGCTTGATAAAAGCCAGCTTCTAGGATTTGCTGGCGATTTTGAAAGTTTTCCTTGTCGTAGTTAGCCGATTGTTTGATTTGCGGAGCTAGATTGACATAGCCGAATTTTGCTAGGTCAAAAGAATGGCGGTTGCTACACTTGAGGCTAGACTCTACCAAGGTCAGATTTTCTTGGCAGATAGGACAGGCAAAGGCACTAGCAGAAGCAAAGCGCTGGAGTTTGGGTTTGAGGTTTTTATTCATAGTTTAAGTGTATCAAAAGAGGCAAATGAAAGCAACTTTAGGAATAAGTAGATGGGAGATTCAGTAGAAATGAAACTAATTCTCCAATTTATAGAATGAAGTTGCTTTTATATCTAAATTGCTTTATAATAATGATAAGGAGGAAATAAGTATGTTAAAAGAAGTATTAAGCGTCGCAAAAGTTGCGAAAAAATCATCACTCTTTTTGGGTGGTGTCGCATTTGGTACCCTTGGTTTGAAAATCTTGGCAAGTAAGGAAGCTAAAAAAGGTTATTCTAAAGCTTTGGCTAAGGCTTACAAGTTGAAAGACGGGCTAGATGCATCTGTTTCTGTTGTGAAGCAACATGGAGACGATGTCTTGCAAGATGCCAAATATTTGTACGAGCAAGAGAAAAAAGAAGAGCAATTAGATAGCCTTATAGGTGAATAATATGTCTTTTAAAGTGCTACATAGAGGATACCAACATATCCGACTATCATCTTCTTTTTCACTCACCTTGGATATTCAAGACTATCTTCGTTCCTTGGCGAGAGATGAAAAGGGGATTGAGTCTATCCAGTTTTACATGGATCAACAGCACTTTACTCTACGTATAAAAGAAGGCTTTTTCTGTATTAGATAATGCAGAAGCCTTTTTAAAAAAAGAATTGATAAAGGGAAAGTTTCTGAGTTGATGACTCTTCCCATTCGTAGAGAAGAGAGTGCTTATTCTATTGTTTCAGGTGCAGCGATTAAGCGTATGATTTTTCGTAGTTTTGTGCCGTATCCTATTCGCTATATATGGACTTGTTATCAGGCTTTGGGTTATATCAGAGAAGCCTATCAAACACTAGCGCGTAAGGAACTAACGATGGAGGTCTTGGACTGTTCGGCTATTTTATTGTCTTTGTTTATGAGCCAATCCAAGACAGCTAGCAATATCATGTTTATGCTTGATTTGGGGAATCATTTAGATCAGTGGTCCTTGAAAAAAACTGCAACAGATTTAGAACAGAGTCTTCTTGCAAAAGAGAGCGATGTATTCTTAGTACAGGGCGATACGGTTGTTAGTATCAAGAGTTCCGATGTTCAAATAGGAGATGTCTTGATCTTTTCTCAAGGAAATGAAATTCTGTTTGATGGACAAGTAGTTTCAGGTTTAGGTATGGTCAACGAAAGTTCCTTGACGGGAGAGAGTTTTCCAGTTGAAAAAAGAGAGTCTGATTTGGTTTGTGCAAATACAGTATTAGAAACCGGAGAGTTACGCATTCGTATAACCGATAATCAGATGAACAGCCGGATTTTACAACTGATTGAGTTGATGAAAAAATCTGAAGAAAACAAGAAAACGAAACAACGCTATTTCATCAAGATGGCGGACAAGGTCGTCAAATATAATTTCTTGGGGGCTGGGCTGACTTACCTATTAACGGGTTCTTTTTCTAAGGCCATCTCTTTCCTATTGGTCGATTTCTCCTGCGCTTTGAAAATCTCTACTCCTGTAGCTTATTTGACAGCTATCAAGGAGGGGTTGAACCGTGAAATGGTGATTAAGGATGGAGATGTTCTGGAGAAATACCTGGAAGTTGATACTTTCTTGTTTGATAAGACGGGAACGATCACAACTAGCTATCCGATAGTTGAAAGGTGTTACCTTTTGGAGACAATAGTGAGGAAGATATTCTCAGAATCAGTGCCTGTCTTGAGGAACACATTTATCATCCTATTGCTAATGCCATCGTCAAGCAAGCCGAGATAGAGGGGATTGAACATGAGGAAATGCATGGGAAACTCCAATATATCGCAAGTAAGGGGATCAAATCTCATATAGATGGCCAACCAGTTCTTATTGGGAATTATGTCTTGATGCAGGATGAGCAGATTCATATCAGTTCAGAACAAAATGCTTTAATTGAAGAGTACAAGAGTCACTACAATCTCTTATTCTTGGCTTATCAGAATGAATTGATTGGAATGTTCTGTATTCATACTCCTTTGAGAAAAAGAAGCAAAAAGCGGCCTTGGAGAAACTTAAGGCACAAGGGAAAAAATTGATTCTGGCAACAGGGGATACCTTGGTTAGAACAGAGGAATTAGTCAAAGATTTGCCCTTTGATCAGGTCTATACAGACTTAAAACCTGATGGGAAATTTGAGTTAGTAGAGGAACTGCAGAAAGCAGGTCACACTATTTTGATGGTTGGAGATGGATTGAATGACTCAGCGGCTCTAACCCTATCAGATATCGGTGTGGTGATGAATGAGAGTGCAGATATTTCTAAACAGATGAGCGATATCTTGTTGTTAGATAATCGTTTGGATTTCTTCCAAGAGTTGGATTCGCTATCATCATCTTTGCAAACACTCATCAAGAAGAATATTCAAGATACCGTTGTCGTAAATAGTAGTTTGATTGGCTTTGGCTTGTTTAACTGGCTTAGCCCTTCAAATCTTTCTATCTTACATAATCTAACAACCTTACGCATTGTACTGCGTAGCCTGTCTATTAAGGGATAGGAGGGGACTATTCATAGCAAAAAGGAGTTACCTTTATCGAGGTTAACTCCTTTGTTTATAGGTAAATGTTGAACAATTTAGTAAGTCAATACAAAGTATTTTTTCTTACCACGTCGGATAACAGTGAGTTCGTTCTCTAACTTATCTGCATCTCCTAAGACATAGTCAAGGTCTTGGATACGGTCACCGTTGACGTAGATGGCTCCGTTTTGTACGTCTTCACGGGCTTGGCGTTTTGAGTTAACCACACCAGAAGATACAAGAAGTTCAACGATGTTGTGATTTTCGTCTGCTTGTACTTGGTAGTTTGGCACGCCACGAAGTCCTTGTTTGAGTTCTTTGACAGAAAGGTTTTTGATATTTCCAGCAAAGAGTTGCTCAGTGATGTTAAGGGCTTCTTTATAAGCTTCTTCTCCGTGGACAAGAGTCACAACTTCACGAGCCAGGACTTTTTGAGCCAAGCGTTCGTGTGGTGCTGCTTCAAATTGTTTGCGGATGTCTTCAATCTCGTCCAGTGACAAGAAAGTAAAAATCTTCAAGAAGCGAACAGCGTCAGCATCCATGACGTTCATCCAGAATTGGTACATTTCGTATGGAGAAGTCTTTCAGGGTTGAGCCAAACAGCATTCCCTTCTGATTTACCAAATTTCTTACCAGTTGCGTCTGTAATCAGTGGAACAGTAATTACGTGACCAGTCTTGTCAGCCTTACGACGAAGCAACTCGGTACCAGCGGTCATATTTCCCCATTGGTCAGAACCACCGATTTGAAGGGTTACATTGTGTTCTTGGTTGAGGACAAAGAAGTCATAACCTTGCATGATTTGGTAGGCAAACTCAGTGTAAGAAATCCCTGTTTCAATTCGTTTCTTCACAGACTCCTTACTCATCATGTAGTTGACAGTGAAGTATTTTCCGATATCACGGAGGAAGTCAATGAAGCTGATGCTGCCAAACCAGTCGTAGTTGTTGACCATGACAGCTTTATTTTCACCGTTTTCAAAATCAAGAAAACGAGAAAGTTGTCCTTGGATAGACTTGACCCAGCCATCTACTGTGTCTTTTGTTTGGAGACTACGCTCAGCATCTTTGAAGGACGGATCTCCGATGAGACCTGTAGCACCGCCAACGAGCGCATATGGTTTGTGACCTGCTAACTGCAAACGACGACTTGTCAAGATTGCGACAAGGTGACCTAGGTGAAGGCTGTCAGCAGTTGGGTCGTAGCCAGTATAATAAGAAACTTGACCTTCTTCTAGGGCTTTACGCAAAGCTTCTTCATCAGTCGTTTGAAAAATCAAACCACGCTCTTTTAGCTCATCAAAAATGTGCATGTGTCTTTTCTCCTTTTAAAATATTGTTTCTACCTATTGTACCACAAAGTCAGGAAATAGCCTAGTATCTTAGGGGAGAAAGTTGCTGCTTGGACTTTTTTGGAAACGAGTGAAATATGGTATAATAGCACTAGCTTATTTTCAGAGAAATAGATAAAAACAGTTGAGAAAGGGGCTGAAAATGTCTCATATAATTGAATTGCCAGAAGTCTTGGCCAATCAAATCGCGGCAGGAGAAGTTATCGAGCGCCCTGCTAGTGTAGTCAAGGAGCTAGTTGAAAACGCCATTGATGCTGGCTCTAGCCAGATTATCGTTGAAATCGAGGAAGCTGGGCTTAAGAAGATCCAAATCACAGATAATGGTCACGGGATTGCCCACGATGAAGTCGAGTTGGCTCTCCGTCGTCATGCGACCAGTAAGATTAAGAACCAAGCGGATCTCTTTCGGATTCGGACCCTCGGTTTTCGTGGTGAAGCCCTGCCCTCTATCGCATCTGTCAGTGTTTTGACTCTGTTGACAGCGGTGGATGGTGCCAGTCACGGGACCAAGCTAGTGGCTCGTGGGGGAGAAGTTGAGGAAATCATTCCAGCGACCAGTCCTGTTGGGACTAAGGTTTGTGTGGAAGACCTCTTTTTCAATACACCGGCTCGTCTCAAGTATATGAAGAGCCAGCAGGCAGAGTTATCTCATATCATTGATATTGTCAATCGTCTGGGGCTAGCCCATCCTGAGATTTCCTTTAGCCTGATTAGTGATGGCAAGGAAATGACTCGAACAGCTGGTACGGGTCAACTGCGTCAAGCCATTGCTGGGATTTATGGTTTAGCCAGTGCCAAAAAGATGGTTGAAATTGAGAATGCTGACCTAGACTTTGAAATTTCAGGCTTTGTCTCATTGCCGGAATTGACACGGGCTAATCGCAACTATATCAGTCTCTTCATCAATGGGCGTTATATCAAAAACTTCCTGCTCAATCGTGCCATTTTAGATGGATACGGTAGCAAGCTCATGGTGGGGCGTTTTCCGCTGGCTGTGATTCACATCCATATCGACCCTTATTTAGCAGATGTCAATGTGCACCCGACCAAGCAAGAGGTGCGGATTTCCAAGGAAAGAGAACTAATGGCGCTGGTTTCAGAAGCTATCGCAAAGAGTCTCAAGGAACAGACCTTGATTCCAGATGCCTTGGAAAATCTGGCAAAGTCTACCTTACGCAATCGTGAAAAGGTGGAGCAAACGACTTTGCCACTGAGAGAAAATACTCTCTACTATGAAAAAAATGAACCGTCAAGACCGACACAAGCTGAGGTAGCAGACCATCAGGTGAACCTGAATGAAGAGAAACAGGATTTGAATCTGTTTGCTAAGGAAACTTTAGACCAGATAACCAAACCAGCTAAACTTCATTTTGCAGAGAGAAAGCCTGCTAGCTATGACCAACTAGACCATCCAGAGTTAGACCTGGCTAGTCTTGATAAGGCTTATGATAAGTTGGAGCGAGAAGAATCTTCAAGCTTCCCAGAGTTGGAGTTTTTCGGACAAATGCACGGGACCTACCTCTTTGCCCAAGGTCGAGATGGGCTCTACATCATAGATCAGCACGCGGCTCAGGAGCGGGTTAAGTACGAGGAGTACCGTGAGAGCATTGGCAATGTTGACCAGAGCCAGCAGCAACTCCTAGTGCCCTATATCTTTGAATTTCCTGCGGATGATGCTCTTCGTCTCAAGGAAAGAATGCCTCTTTTAGAGGAAGTAGGCGTCTTTCTAGCAGAGTACGGGGAGAATCAATTTATCTTGCGCGAACATCCTATTTGGATGGCAGAGGAGGAAATCGAGTCTGGAATCTATGAGATGTGCGACATGCTCCTCTTGACCAAGGAAGTTTCGATCAAGAAATACCGAGCTGAACTAGCCATTATGATGTCCTGCAAGCGGTCCATCAAGGCTAACCATCGTATTGATGACCACTCGGCTAGACAACTCCTCTATCAGCTCTCTCAATGTGACAACCCCTATAACTGTCCACACGGACGTCCTGTTTTGGTACACTTTACCAAGTCGGACATGGAAAAGATGTTCCGTCGCATTCAGGAAAATCATACTAGCCTACGAGAACTAGGAAAATACTAATACTCTTCGAAAATCTCTTTAAACTGCGTCAGCCTTACCTTGTCTAACTTAAGTTATGCCTACGGTTAGCTTCCTAGTTTACTCTTTGATTTTCATTGAGTATAAATTGAAGGGAAAATTATGTACGAATATCTAAAAGGAATCATTACCAAAATCACTGCTAAATATATCGTTCTTGAGGCAAATGGTATCGGTTATATCTTGCATGTAGCCAATCCCTATGCTTACTCAGGTCAGGTCAATCAAGAGACCCAGATTTATGTGCACCAAGTTGTTCGTGAGGACGCACATCTGCTCTATGGTTTTCGCTCAGAAGATGAGAAGAAACTCTTTCTTAGTCTGATCTCGGTATCAGGCATCGGCCCTGTTTCAGCTCTTGCTATTATCGCTGCTGATGACAATGCAGGCCTCGTTCAAGCTATTGAGACTAAGAACATCACCTACTTGACCAAGTTCCCTAAAATCGGTAAGAAAACAGCCCAACAGATGGTATTGGATCTAGAAGGTAAGGTGGTTGTGGCAGGAGACGACCTCCCTGCTAAGGCTGCAGTTCCATCTAGCAGTGACAACCAAGAGCTGGAAGAAGCTATGGAAGCCATGTTGGCACTGGGTTACAAGGCAACAGAGCTTAAGAAAATCAAAAAATTCTTTGAAGGAACTTCAGATACTGCTGAGAACTATATCAAGTCGGCCCTTAAGATGCTGGTGAAATAGGAGATTTATATGCCAAAACGTTGTGCCTGGGTTAAAATGAACAACCCGCTATATGTAGCCTACCATGATGAAGAGTGGGGCCAACCCCTACATGACGACCGAGCGCTTTTTGAGTTGCTTTGTATGGAAACTTATCAGGCGGGTCTGTCTTGGGAAACGGTGCTCAATAAACGCCAAACCTTTCGTCAAGCTTTTCATGACTATCAAGTCCAGCGTGTTGCAGAGATGACTGACTCTGAATTGGGAGTTTTAATGGATAATCCAGCTATCATCCGCAATCGTGCCAAGATCTTTGCGACGCGTGCCAACGCCCAGGCCTTTCTACAAGTTCAGGCAGAATTCGGAACTTTTGATGCTTATCTTTGGTCTTTTGTCGGTGGGAAGACGATTGTGAATGACGTACCTGAATATGCTCAAGCACCAGCCAGAACAACCTTGTCTGAGACATTATCTAAGGATCTCAAAAAACGAGGCTTAAGTTTACGGGTCCTGTTGCAGTTTTGTCATTTCTCCAAGCTGCAGGTTTGGTTGATGACCATGAGAATGATTGTGAATGGAAGGGTCTTAAATGATGTCTAACAAAAATAAGGGAATTCTGATTTTTGCAATTCTCTATACAGTTCTCTTTGTGTTTGATGGTGTTAAATTGCTGTCTTATTTGATGCCATCAGCCATTGCGAATTATCTAGTCTATGTAGTATTAGCACTATACGGCTCTTTCTTGTTCAAGGATAGATTAATCCAACAATGGAATGAGATTAAAAAAACTAAAAGAAAATTCTTCTTTGGCGTTTTAAAAGGCTGGCTCTTTCTATTCCTCATGACCATTCTCTTTGAACTTCTATCATCAATATTAAGGCAGTTTTTGAGACTAGATGGACAAGGCCTAAACCAGTCGAATATTCAAAGTACCTTTCAAGAGCAACCACTACTGATAGCCGTTTTCGCCTGCATCATAGGACCTATAGTGGAAGAGCTCTTTTTCCGTCAACTGTTATTGCATCACCTGCAGAAAAAACTGTCAACTTGGCTAAGCATTCTTCTGGTAGGACTTGTCTTTGCTCTGACTCATATGCATAGTTTGTCTTTATCAGAGTGGATTGGTGCAGTCGGATACCTAGGTGGTGGCCTTACCTTTTCAATTATTTATGTGAAAGAAAAGGAGAATATTTACTATCCTCTACTTGTTCACATGTTAGGCAACAGCCTCTCCTTCATCATTTTAGCTATCAGTAGTATGTGACAAAAATGCCAGTAATGATAATGAGAAAAAGAGGCTGGGACAAAAGTCCTAGCCTCTCAATTGTCTATGGATTGTCGAGCAAGACGCAGTGGTTGAGTGGGCTCTACTACGCTGATTTCATCAGCTTTTACAGCCCTACTCAACTGTGCGGAGGTGGGACGACGAAATCGAATTCTAACGAATTACCGATTTCTGTCCCACTCTCTTTCTTTGTTATAGTCAAAGCGAATGACTTGCTCCGTTGTGTCTACATAAGCGTGGACTCCAAAGGGAACAATCGCTCTTGGTGTGGCATGGCCAACGTTTAGATTATAGACAATCGGGATATTGCTATCAATGATGTCCATTAAAGCCTCCTTATAGTCGTCATAGAAGGTTTCATCCATAGGTTTTCCGACCAAGAGTCCACTGATGATTTCAAATATCCCAGTGTTCTTTAAAGTCTGCAACATCTTTTTGAATTCTTCAGGTTCAGGCTTTTCTTCGCTTGTTTCTAGCAAGAGGATTTTTCCTTCCCAGTCTGACAAGTCAGGGAAAAGCTTGTATTTTTGGCAGAGGTCTGTGCTATCTGCATATCGAGAGTTGTCAAAGATATCGTAGAGGGATTCGAGGCAACCGCCGAGGATTTCCCCCTCGAACTGTGCAGTTCCTTGTAACAAGTCAAAACCTGTATTTGTATGGCTGACACGAGGTGTTCCCAGAGCCTTGGGACTAAAATCAGTCCGTTCCTCATACCAAATGTCGCTAGGGCGGATTTCCGAGATTCTTCTCGTCTCAATCAATTCTTTAAAGTAGTGGAGGCTATATGGCAACATTTCTTTGTCTAACTCACAAATGTCTGCTAAAAATGATTGACCATAAAAAGTTTTGACTCCTAGTTTATGCAACATGAGATGGTTCATAGTTGTATCCGAGAAACCAAGAAAAATTTTTTGTTTGATAACCTTTTGTAGTTGGTCATTTTCAAAAAGATAAGGTAGTAAGCGATAGGTATCGTCTCCACCAATGGCGCATAGGATTATGTCGATACTATCATCAGAAAAGGCATGAATCAAATCCTCTGCACGTGCCTCAGGATGATCCTTGATAAAGTCTAATCCTTTTAGTGAATGGGGCAAAAAGACAGGTTTGAGTCCCAGATTCTTTAGACGTTGAATACCCAAGTCCACTTCGTGCTTGACAAAGTCTTCACCGATAATGCCACTAGACAAGCTCACAATACCAATAGTAGAAACCATATCTTATCCTCCGAGAAATAGATTGAGCCTATTTTATCACAAAAGATGAGGGGAAACAACAAGAATTAGAGCCTGAAGAAGGCTTTTAGATCACGAAAGTAAGCAAAAAAACAACCACTCGATGTGGTTGTTTTTAGAGTAGTTAATTTCTTATAGAGCAGTAAGGAAGGTCAGTCCGCCAAGGATAACCCCAGCCGAGTTTGGAATGATTAGAATCCAGTCTTTCTTAGGCTCTTTTGTCCATCCATAAATGACCCAGATTAAGCAAGAGACAGCTGCTGATAAAGGTTGAAATGGTTGAGCTTTATTTCCTTGTAAATTGGCAAAAATTTGGGGGATGTAGGCTATAAATACAATAATCCCGATAAAGGCACCAATTGAACCAACAATTTGATTAATTCTCTGTTTAGTCATATATATTTCTCCTTATTACTTTATTAGTATAACAGAAAAACAACTTGGATTCAAGGACAAAACCTCGGGATTCTAAGGAAAGACTTTACATTAGAACGTTTTTAGAAAATGTAGCTACTTTTCTTTGGAGAATAAAAAAAGCTTTTGGAGCCATAATAAAAGTAGTCTGTCTGTAAAACACACTACTTTTATTGTTTATCTTAATATCTAGCAGGTCCAGCACTTGCGCTCTTGATGTTGAAACGTTTTTTGAGGTAGAAACGTAGGGCAAGGAGAGCTCCTCCAATCACCAATAAAACAAGTGGTGGGAGGCTGATGTTGATGGCTTGTGGAAGGAAGTTGCTCAAGAAGAGAATGAGAACCCATGCAAACATAGTTGCTAACATAACCAAAAGTGATTTCCAGAATGGAGGGCGTTGGCTACGGTCAGTATCTGGTCCGTAGTAGCGGTAGATGAAGTGATAGAGAAGGTAAAAGGCAACTCCACCAAAGGCCCCTACACTGATGAGGGTCACTACACCGTAGGCTACAGGTTGGTTAGTGAAAAGACTCATCAGACCACTTACGATACCAAATAAACCTGTGATGAAAAGGGCTGAATCCATGATCATGAGTTTTGGATCTTCATTTTCCTTAGGATGCTCTTTCTCATACTCTTCTTGTTTAGTAAAGCTGTGAGCCCAGTGAGTTGGCGCTCCATAGATTGAACGAGCAGTTACTCCCTTTGGCTGTTCCTCAAGGATGTGGGGAATGACTTCTTCAAGGATAGCCTTGATTTCAGCATCTGTTTTTCCGTCCTTGAGAAATTGCTGGGTTGCAATATGGATAAATTCCTGGTTTTTTTTTGTTAATTCTTTTAAATCAATCTGTGACATAATAACTCCTGTTAGAACCATTTTTTATGGATGAGATAGAGAGAGTGAGAGAAACACTCAGAGCGAAGGCGATGAAGACGATGAGCCAGAAAGCGTTTGGTTCCCCGTTTAGAGGGATTTCATTGTCTTTAAAGTTCATACCGTAAGCCGAGAAGATCATGGTTGGGATAGACATAACGATGGTCACAAGGGCCAAGGTTTTCATGATATTATTCTGGTTGTTTGAAATGATTGATGCAAAGGTATCTGTCATTGAGTGCAAGATATTTCCATAAATGTCTGCCATCTCGATGGCCTGTTGGGTTTCAATCAAGGTATCTTCTAGCAGGTCTTCGTCCTCAAGGTATTTCTTAATATTACTAGTAGCGCTAGTCAGCTTTTTAATCACGCGCTCATTTGTCTTAAGAGAGGCTTTAAAGTAGACGATGGTCTTTTCCAACTCCATGAGTTCAATCAGTTCTTCGTTTCGAGTAGATTGATGTAGTTGGCTTTCAATTTGGTCACTCTTACGTTCAATTGAACGAAGGGCTGTCAGATAAATTTCAGCGTTTCGGTAGAGGATTTGAAAGATAAAGCGCGAACGCATAAAGGTATAGAAATTCCGAAGTCTACGGTTGATGAAGATATCTAGAAGCGGTAGAGGTTCCAAACAAGTGGTAATAATGGCCTCTTCTGTGATGATAATCCCTAAGGGGATGGTCACATAGTAGGTGCGATTATTTCTCTCTTCAGTAATGGGAACGTCCACGATGATCAGAGTGTATTCATCTTCAATCGTGATACGAGACATTTCTTCCGCATCGAGTGGTGCACGGAGGTCCGCGATATCAATATCAAAGGCAGAAGCAATTTCCATCGATTCGCTTTGGGTAGGATTGACGAGATTGATCCAAGTGCCCGGCTGGAGCGTATCGATCTCTTTAAATTCTGTTGTTGTTGAGAGAAAGACTTGTTTCATATCCCCTATCCTTTCCTAATCTATTCTGTGTTTAAGTGATTTTTAGCACCGTACTATTATACTACAAAATCGGCTTTTTTGGTAATAGAATTTCACTTTTTTTGGTATAATGGAAAGCAACAATGGACTAGAAAGAAGTAACATGCAAGATAAGATTGTCATCCATGGGGCACGCGCCCATAATTTAAAAAATATAGATGTGGAAATTCCACGTGACAAGCTAGTTGTGGTGACGGGGTTGTCGGGTTCGGGCAAGTCCAGTCTTGCCTTTGATACCCTTTATGCAGAAGGGCAACGTCGCTATGTGGAGAGCCTATCAGCCTACGCTCGTCAGTTCTTGGGGAATATGGAGAAACCAGATGTGGACTCTATCGATGGTCTTAGTCCTGCCATTTCCATTGACCAGAAAACGACTAGTAAAAACCCTCGCTCAACGGTTGGGACGACGACGGAAATCAACGACTATCTACGTCTCCTCTATGCGCGTGTGGGGACGCCATACTGTATCAACGGGCATGGAGCCATCAAGGCTTCGTCTGTAGAGCAGATTGTCGACAAGGTTTTGGAATTACCAGAGCGCCAGCGTCTGCAGATCCTAGCGCCTGTTATCCGTAAGAAAAAAGGGCAACATAAGATTCTGATTGAAAAGATTCAAAAGGATGGCTACGTTCGTGTCCGTGTCGATGGAGTTGTCTACGATGTGACCGAAGTTCCTGAACTTGAAAAGAATAAACAACACAACATCGATGTGGTGGTAGACCGTATTATCATTAAAGAAGGTATCCGTAGTCGTCTCTTTGATTCCATCGAAGCAGCCCTTCGTATCGCTGAAGGTTATGTAGTTATCGATACTATGGATGATTCGGAGTTACTCTTTTCAGAACACTATGCTTGTCCAGTTTGCGGCTTTACAGTTCCGGAACTAGAACCTCGTCTCTTCTCCTTCAATGCTCCGTTTGGTTCTTGTAGTGAGTGTGATGGTTTGGGGATCAAGCTAGAGGTTGATACGGACTTAGTCGTACCAGATGCTAGCAAGACCCTTCGTGAGGGAGCATTAGCACCTTGGAACCCTATCTCTTCGAACTATTATCCAAATATGCTAGAACAAGCTATGACAGCCTTCGGAGTGGACATGGATACTCCTTTTGAAGCTTTGTCAGAGGAGGATAAGAATCTCATTTTCTATGGTTCAGATGGTAAGGAATTCCATTTCCATTATGAAAATGAATTTGGTGGAGTTCGTGATATCGACATTCCTTTTGAAGGTGTTATAGGAAATATCAAGCGTCGTTACCATGAAACCAATAGCGACTACACCCGCACACAGATGCGCCTTTATATGAATGAGCTAACCTGTGGTACTTGTCACGGTTATCGTCTTAATGATCAGGCCTTATCTGTTCGTGTAGGAGGAGAGAAGGGGCTTCATATCGGAGAAGTTTCTGATCTTTCTATTGCAGACCACTTGGAAGCCATTAACCAGTTGAACCTATCTGAAAATGAAGCCATTATTGCTCGTCCGATTCTTAAGGAAATCAAGGATCGCTTGACCTTCCTCAATAATGTCGGTCTTAACTATTTAACGTTATCCCGTTCTGCAGGAACATTATCAGGTGGGGAGAGCCAACGTATTCGCTTGGCAACCCAGATTGGTTCCAATCTCTCAGGAGTCCTCTATATCTTAGATGAGCCGTCTATCGGTCTTCACCAGAGGGACAATGATCGCCTGATTGCCAGTCTGAAAAAGATGCGTGATTTGGGGAATACCTTGATCGTAGTAGAACATGATGAAGATACCATGCGAGAGGCTGATTATCTGATTGACGTCGGCCCTGGTGCAGGGGTCTTTGGTGGAGAGATTGTTGCGGCAGGAACGCCTAAACAGGTAGCTCGCAACAGTAAATCCATCACAGGGCAGTATTTGGCAGGGAAACGTGCGATTCCAGTGCCGTCAGAACGCCGTGTTGGAAATGGTCGTTTTATCGAAGTGACAGGTGCGCGTGAAAACAACCTACAAAATATCACTGCTCGTTTCCCACTAGGAAAATTTATCGCGGTGACGGGTGTGTCAGGTTCTGGGAAATCTACCTTGATTAACAGCATCCTCAAAAAAGTCATTGCTCAAAAGCTCAATCGCAATTCAGACAAACCTGGCAAGTTTAAAACTATCACAGGGATTGAGCATGTAGACCGCTTGATTGATATTGACCAGAGTCCTATCGGACGAACTCCAAGGTCCAATCCTGCAACCTATACAGGTGTCTTTGACGATATTCGAGACCTTTTTGCCCAAACCAATGAAGCCAAGATTCGAGGCTACAAGAAGGGTCGTTTCAGTTTCAATGTTAAGGGTGGTCGCTGTGAGGCCTGCTCGGGTGACGGTATTATCAAGATTGAAATGCACTTCTTGCCAGATGTATACGTAGCTTGTGAAGTCTGCCATGGAACCCGCTATAACAGTGAGACCCTGGAAGTTCATTATAAGGAAAAGAATATCTCGCAAGTCTTGGATATGACAGTCAACGATGCGGTAGAATTTTTCAAACACATTCCAAAAATTCAACGAAAACTCCAAACAATCAAGGATGTAGGTCTAGGTTATGTGACCTTGGGACAACCAGCTACGACACTTTCTGGAGGAGAGGCTCAACGGATGAAGTTAGCTAGCGAACTCCACAAGCGCTCGACAGGTAAGTCTTTCTATATCTTAGACGAACCAACAACAGGTCTCCATACCGAGGATATCGCTCGCCTACTCACCGTTTTGTCTCGCTTTGTCGATGATGGAAATACAGTTCTCGTGATCGAACACAATCTGGATGTCATCAAAACAGCAGACCATATTATCGACTTAGGACCAGAAGGTGGTGTCGGTGGCGGAACCATCATTGCAACAGGAACTCCAGAGGAAGTAGCTGCTAATGAAGCTAGCTATACAGGACAGTATTTGAAAGGAAAGTTACATCATGAATAAACGTGTGCAAGCATTTCTCGATAAAATGCAAGAAAAAGAATTAGATGGAATCATTATCAACAACCTTAAAAATGTCTACTATTTGACAGGATTTTGGGGTTCAAATGGAACAGTCTTTATCAGTCGTGACCGTCAAATTTTGGTGACGGATGCCCGCTATATCATCGCTGCTAAGCAGGAAGTTACTGGTTTTGAGATTTTTGCGGAACGTGACGAGTTGGCTACTATCGCAAAAATTGCGAAAGACATGGGACTTTCTCGTATCGGGTTTGAAGACGAAATCTCGGTTTCTTATTACCACCGCATGCAAGCCGCTTTTGAAGGTTTGGAACTAGTTCCACAAACTCAGTTTGTTGAAGCGCTTCGTATGATTAAGGATGAAACAGAGATTGCGACTATTCGCAAGGCTTGTTCTATCTCTGACCAAGCTTTCACGATGCGCTTGAATTTATCAAGCCAGGGAAGACTGAGATTGAAATTGCCAACTTCCTTGATTTCCGTATGCGTGAGCTGGGAGCAGCAGGCTTGTCTTTTGACACAATCTTAGCGAGTGGCATCAACTCTTCTAAACCCCATGCCCACCCAATGCACAAGCCAGTAGAACTAGGCGAAGCTATCACTATGGACTTTGGGTGCCTTTACGAGCATTATGTGAGTGATATGACTCGCACCATCTACCTAGGCCATGTCAGTGACGAACAAGCAGAAATCTACAATACTGTTTTAAAGGCTAACCAAGCATTGATTGACCAGGCTAAGGCTGGTTTAGGATTCCGTGATTTTGACAAGATTCCTCGCGACATTATCGTGGAAGCAGGTTATGGACAATACTTTACACACGGTATCGGGCACGGTATCGGGCTTGATATACACGAAGAACCTTACTTCAGTCAAACTTCCAAAGAAGTTATCAAAACTGGTATGGTCTTGACTGATGAACCGGGTATTTATATTGAAGGTAAATACGGGGTTCGTATCGAAGACGACATCCTGATTACAGATACCGGTTGTGAGTTATTAACCCTTGCTCCAAAAGAATTAATCGTAATCTAAGAAAAATAAGATAAATCGTTGACTTTTACTAGTTAAAGGTTTATACTGAAAGGTGAAAACGGTAGGTGAGGCTACCATAGGGATACGGATGACTACCGCAAAGCAGTGGAGACACTACTCGTTGGTCAACAGTCCTGATCGCGAAGGTCAAGACTAAGCTCATTACATCGCCCTATGGAGTTAAAGCTTGAACGAAAACAGATAATAAGTTTTTTAGTCCTGCCATTTTATGGCAGGATTTTCTGCTGTTTTAAACAAAGAAAGGAGACAAACGATGCAAATTGACGATCATCCAGAACCGCACATACACAGCCAATCGCTGATTTGTGTCGTTCTGTCCTTATAAAGTGATTGGTCCCTGTGTATGAAATTATCATTCATACAGATAGGAGAAACCAATGAAAACTACAAAAGAAAGACTAGCAGCAGCTATTCAAACTCCATTAAAAGATAGTCTAGCTTTTTACCATACAAGTCTAAAAGGCTTAGACCAAGAACAAGTCGAAGAAAACCGTGACCTATATGGTGAAAACACCATTACCAAGGGTCAAGAGGATTCCATCTTTAAAAAGATTTATGAGTCCATTATCAATCCTTTCACAATCATTTTGCTTGTGATTGCCTTTATTTCTCTCGTTACAAACGTCTGGCTTGCCAAACCTGGCCAAGAGGACCCTACGACCTCTATTATTATCGTTGTCTTGGTTTTGATTTCAGGAGGCATCCGTTTTGTCCAAGAGTTGCGGAGCGACAAGGCGACAACCAATCTTTCAAAAATGATTGTCAACACTGCAACTGTTATTCGCGATGGTCTTGAACAAGAGTTGCCAATCGATGAGTTGGTTGTGGGAGATCTCGTGAAATTGAGTGCGGGAGACATGATTCCAGCAGATGTTATCTTATTTGAATCCCGCGACTTTTTCGTTCAACAGTCAGGTTTGACTGGAGAAAGTGATGCCATTGAAAAGCTTGCTTTAAATAAAGCGACTAGTCAAAATGTAGATAGCCTCTTAGAAGCAGAATCTTTGGCCTTTATGGGGACAAACGTTATCTCAGGAAGTGCTACAGCTATGGTCCTAGCGGTTGGTGATGACACCATGATGGGAGCCATCGAGCAAACTCTCAACACCTATGATGAGCCAACTTCTTTTGAACGAGAAATGAACAGTATTTCCTGGCTCTTGATCCGCTTGATGCTTGTCATGGTTCCGATTGTGTTTTTTGCAAATGGATTAACCGATGGGGACTGGTTAGAGGCGGGAGTTTTTGCCTTGAGTGTGGGTGTCGGACTGACACCAGAAATGCTTCCGATGATTATTACAGCCAGCTTAGCAAAAGGTTCCATTATCATGGCCAAGGAAAAGGTAGTCATCAAAAAACTCAATGCTATCCAAGATTTAGGAGCAATCGATATCCTTTGTACGGATAAAACTGGAACTCTAACGCAAGATGAGATTGTCTTAGAATATCCCTTGGATATCCATGGTGATTTGGATATGGCGGTCTTAAGAAGAGCTTATCTAAATTCACATTTTCAAACAGGTTTGAAAAACTTGATGGACCGTGCCATCATCAGTAGAACTGAAAAAGAAGCGAAAGCGCACCCTATTCTACAAAATCTAGATATCAGTTTCCAAAAATCGACGAACTTCCATTTGACTTTGAGCGCAGACGCATGAGTGTTATCGTCAAAGATGATAGCAATGTTGTTAGTATGGTGACCAAAGGCGCCTTGGAAGAAATGTTGACCATTTCGACACATGTGGAATATCGTGGAGAAATAATCCCTATTACGGAAGGTATTCGCCAAGAAGTACTGGCAGAAGTTGGTCAATTAAACCGTCAAGGTTTACGTGTATTAGGTGTTGGCTACAAGTCAGGTCTACGTGAAGATTATGCCTATGCTGTGACTGATGAAAGTGACATGATCCTTACAGGTTACCTTGCCTTCTTGGATCCACCAAAACAATCTGCAGCACCCGCTATCCAAGCTTTGCTTGAGCATGGTGTCAGAACAAAGATTTTAACTGGGGATAATGAAAAAGTAACCCAAGCCATCTGTGAAAAGGTTGGTTTGGATGTTGAGCAGATGCTCTTAGGTGCTGACATTGATCAAATGACAGACCAAGAATTGGCAGAAGCGGTTGAAAGTGTAACAGTCTTTGCCAAATTATCTCCTGACCAAAAAGCTCGAATTATTCTACAATTGAAGAAAAATGGTCATGCTGTTGGTTACATGGGAGATGGAATCAACGATGCTCCGTCAATGAAAGTGGCTGATGTAGGAATTTCCGTTGATACAGCAGTAGATATCGCTAAGGAAACAGCAGATGTTATTTTACTAGATAAAGATCTCATGGTTCTTGAAACTGGCATCGTTGAAGGTCGTAAGGTCTATGCCAACATGACCAAGTATATTAAGATGACGGTTAGTTCAAACTTCGGGAATATCTTCTCACTATTGGTTGCAAGTATCTTCTTGCCATTTTTACCAATGGCTCCTGTTCATCTCATTGTCCTAAACCTAGTCTACGATTTATCTTGTGTGGCATTGCCGTTTGATAACGTGGATCAAGACTTCCTAAAACAACCCCATACATGGGAAGCAAAATCTATTACGCGATTTATGGTTTGGATGGGTCCAATCTCATCTGTCTTTGATATTTTGACCTTTATCTTCCTATACTTTATCATTGTTCCTTTGGTGACAGGCCACCATTATGTTCACGGGGCTGAATCTGCCCTTCAGTTTATTATCTTATTCCAAACAGGATGGTTCATTGAATCTATGTGGTCTCAAACTATGGTTATCCATATGCTTCGTACGGCAAAGTTCCTTTTGTACAAAGCAGACCAGCTTGGCTTGTAATCTTGACAACCATGGTTGCCGCAATTTTCGTAACTAGTCTGCCTTATGGAGCATTAGCTGGCGTCCTTCGCTTAGCACCATTGGGAATTCCTTACTTCTTATTCCTAGCCCTCATTATTTTCTTGTATATGATAAGTGTCACAACAATCAAGAATTTTTATATAAAGAAATATAAAGAATGGTTATAGTTCGTAATTTGTCAAGAAAAAAGTTCGAAAATCTCAAAAAAAGCTAATTTTTTTCAAAAATAGGTCGCAAGTCCGATGTTATTTATGGTATAATAGATTATACTGATAGAAACATGTAGCGAAAGGGGTAGGTACATGATCAAAATTTATACAGTCTCAAGTTGTACTAGCTGTAAAAAAGCTAAAACCTGGCTCAATGCCCACCAGTTAACTTATAAGGAACAAAACCTTGGAAAAAGAAGGAATTTCGCGAGAAGAACTACTTGATATTTTAACTAAGACAGATAATGGAATTGCTAGCATCGTATCATCAAAAAATCGCTATGCTAAAGCCCTAGGTGTTGACATCGAAGATTTGAGTGTCAATGAGGTGCTCACCTTAATCATGGAGACACCACGTATCCTAAAAAGTCCAATTCTAGTAGATGAGAAACGTTTGCAAGTTGGCTATAAAGAAGATGACATTCGAGCTTTCTTGCCGCGATCTGTACGAAATGTAGAAAATGCTGAAGCACGTTTGCGTGTCTGCACTATAAAAACATCAAGGCTGGGAATTACTCCTAGCCTTCTCTAATATGTATCAATTTAAAAAGGTGAAGATTTATGAAAAAGTTAGTAATCGGAATGCTCATTGCTATGTTTATGTTGGTGGGGTGTGGACAAAAAAAAGAGTCTACAGAGTCTACGACTGAGAGTACGCAAGAAGCTCTTCAAGCAACCTTACCCATCCTAGAAAATGCAACTAATAATACAGTGGTTACCAAGACTATTATTTTTGCCTGTTGATGAAAAATGGAAATCAACAGACCCAAATAGTTACATACAAAGGTAAGCAATTTTTTTGAGTTTAACTATTATTCAGAAACGTCCAGTCACAGATGATCTAAAGCAGTTTATTACTGAGCAAGGTTTAGAAGAAACCAAAAAAGCTTTAAAAGAAGCTGAAGATAAGGATGAAACAGTTCAAGAAGCTAGAAAGATAACAGGTTTTACAATTGAAACTAGCCTCCTAAATGAATCTGAAATGGAGACAAAAACTAGCTATGATTTCCAAGTTATGGATATCAAGAAAGCTAGCGAAACGGAGTTTATAAAGAATGTTGGCTTAGAGAATCTTTTGAAAAATGAACCTGAAGAATACATTGAAAGCAGAGTTGCGAATGGGGCAACTGTTCAATAGGCAGATCGCAGAAAATCAGTAGAATCAGACAGTGTTATTTGAAGAACGACTGTGAATGTGCTATAATGGTAGTATTCTAAGGAAAGAGGGTGTTAGAATGGGATTTACTGAAGAAACCGTACGTTTTAAATTGGATGATTCCAATAAAAAAGAAATCAGCGAAACATTGACAGATGTCTATGCTTCTCTGAACGAAAAGGGCTATAACCCGATTAATCAGATTGTAGGCTATGTTCTCAGTGGAGACCCAGCTTACGTTCCTCGTTATAACAATGCGCGTAATCAGATTCGTAAGTATGAGCGAGATGAAATCGTTGAAGAATTGGTTCGCTACTACCTTAAGGGACAAGGAGTCGATCTATAATCTATGAGAATTATGGGATTGGACGTTGGTTCAAAAACAGTAGGAGTAGCGATTAGTGATCCACTAGGTTTTACGGCTCAGGGACTTGAAATCATCCAAATCAATGAAGATCAAGGTCAGTTTGGCTTTGATCGAATCAAGGAATTGGTTGATAGCTATAAGGTGGAGTGCTTTGTTGTTGGTTTACCAAAAAACATGAACAACACTAGTGGACCGCGGGTGGAAGCTAGTCAGGCATATGGTGAAAAGTTGGTAGATCTCTTTGGTTTACCGGTAGACTACCAAGATGAGCGCTTGACTACGGTAGCTGCAGAACGTATGTTGATTGAGCAAGCGGATATTAGTCGCAATAAGCGTAAAAAAGTTATTGATAAATTAGCAGCTCAGTTAATTTTACAAAATTATTTAGATAGAAAATTTTAAGACAGAGGAGATAATATGTCACACAATCACAACCACGATCACGAAGAACGTGAATTAATTACACTGGTAGATGAGCAGGGAAATGAAACCTTGTTTGAAATTCTTTTAACAATTGATGGCAAAGAAGAGTTTGGTAAAAACTATGTTCTTCTAGTACCAGTTAATGCAGAAGAAGACGAAGATGGACAAGTGGAAATCCAAGCATACTCATTCACTGAAAATGAAGATGGGACAGAAGGTGAATTGCAACCAATCCCAGAAGATTCAGAAGATGAATGGAACATGATTGAAGAAGTCTTCAACAGCTTTATGGAGGAGTAAAAACGTTCAGGGAACGTTTTTAGCCCAACTCCTAGAAACTAGAAAGAGTTGGAACATCCAGTGGATGTTTTTAGCCCTGCGCTAGAAAATAGAAACGCAGGTAGTCTGGGAGACTGTATCAGCCCTGCTTCTAGAAATAAGAAAAAGCAGGAACATCTGGTGAACGTTTTTAGCCTGACGCTAAAAATAAAAACCGTCAGTAAGTCCGGGGGACGTTTTTAGTTTATATTGAAATAAAATATAGCTAGGGATTAGCTAATTAGGTAAGAGGTTGGGATAAAAATCCCGGCCTCGTTTTTTATTAGCCATCAAATTTTGACGCGATAGTTGATTGGACTTTTTGGTGAAAAATTTCATTTTTTCTATCCGCAACCTTCAACAATCAAATGAATTGTTGAAGCCTCGCAAGACTGGGACTACGAAATCGAGACTTCGTCAATTGATTTCTGTCCCACCGCCTTTTTTATTAAGGAGATAAGCATGTTTGAAGTAGAAAAATGGCTTCATGGTCGGATTGGCTTGAATTTCAGATCAGGCTTGGGGCGTATGCAGAAAGCGGTAGATTTACTGGGAAACCCTGAACAAACTTACCCTATTATCCATGTCACAGGGACTAATGGCAAGGGGTCGACCATTGCCTTTATGAGGGAGCTCTTTGTTTCTCATGGCAAAAAGGTTGGCACCTTTACTTCGCCCCACATTGTCAGCATCCATGACCGCATCTGCATCAATGGTCAACCAATTGCTGATAAAGATTTTATCCGCTTGGTTGACCAAATCAAAGTCATGGAAAAAACTCTGTTGCAAACTCATGACCAACTGTCCTTCTTTGAGTTGTTAACTCTAATTGCCTTACTTCATTTTAAAGAGCAGGAAGTGGATCTGGTTTTGCTGGAAGTCGGGATTGGAGGACTGTTAGACACAACCAACGTGGTAACTGGAGAGATTGCAGTCATCACATCAATCGGCCTTGATCATCAGGAGACCTTGGGAGATAGTTTAGCAGCAATTGCTGAACAGAAATCAGGAATTTTTAAGTCAGACAAATCAGCTGTAATTGCCAAGATGGCTCCTGAAGCTCAGGTAGTTTGTCAAAAAATTGCTGGAGATTTAGGTGTCGCTCTCTATCAAGCTAACAAAGATTTTTCTTTCCGAAATGGGAACTTCTATTCTTCTCTAGCTGACTTGCACCACCTAATATTGGGATTAGAGGGAGCCTATCAGGAGGAAAATGCAGCTCTTGCCTTGCAAGCTTTTCTTCTATTTATGAAAGCTAGACAAGAACTTGTTCGGGAAGAAGCGGTTCGACATGCCTTACAAGCGACCAAATGGGCAGGGCGCTTAGAGGCTGTCACCAAGCATATTTACCTAGATGGCGCTCATAATTTACAAGCTCTAGAGCGTTTGGTTGAGTTTATCCAAGAAAAAATACAGCAAGGGTATCAGCCTCAAATCCTATTTGGTGCGCTAAAGCGGAAAGATTATAGTGGGATGCTTACTTATTTAACAGAGCATTTGCCTGATGTAGCTCTCTATGTTACGAGTTTTGACTATCAGGGTTCCTTGGAAGAGCAAGACTTTGGAGATTATACAAGCATTGCTTCATATCGAGATTTTATAGATAATTTTAAAGCTTCTGCAGGGGAGCAAGACTTGCTATTTGTGACAGGCTCTCTCTATTTTATATCTGAGGTTCGCGCTTGTCTTATGAAACAAAAGTCATTTGATTGACCCTCCTATCTTTATTTGTTATAGTAAAGGTGTGGTGGCTCGGCAGGGTTATTCTGTTTTTAAGCCACTAAAAGAAAGGAGACATGATGTCACTAAAAAAATTCACACTTTCTCTTGCTTCTTTGGCAAGTCTTAGTCTCTTAGTTGCATGTTCACCAAAAGAGCAGGCAGCTCCTTCAACTCAAGCAAGCACCAGTACGGAAGTAACAACTGGTCAGCAAGTGGAAACGACTATTTCTAGTTCGACGGCTAGTTCAGTAACTAACATTGATGGAACCTATAAAGGGCAAGATGAGGGAGATAGCATTACTCTCGTTGTTACTGGTAATACTGGAACATGGACGGAAGTAGAGCCTGATGGTGATCAGGAAATTAAGAAGGTAACTTTCGAACCAGAAAACCAGAGAGTCTTTGTTGGAGATGACATCAAAGTTTATGTAGCAGATGGTAATCAAATTATCATTGATGATATGGATCGTGAAATTTCTGATCGTATTGTTTTAAAGAAATAGAAAATGTAGGAACTTGCGCCTAGATAAGGCTGGGACAAGTTCCTTTTTTTATTCTTGGACAAGGAAAAGCCCCATACCTTTCTTGTAGAATTTTCTACAAGAGAGGTATGAGACTGCTACAATTATTAAAGGAATCGCTCGCGTAAAAAGTGAGCAACGCCATCTTCCTCGTTGGTTAGTGGTAATTGGTCATCTGCAAAAGAGAGTAGGGCTGGATTGGCGTTTTTCATGGCATAGCCTTTACCTGCGAAAGAAAGCATCTCTGTATCATTGTGCTCATCTCCAAAGGCAATCAAGTCCTGTTTGTCCCTATTCATAACCCTGAGTAGATATTCGAGGGCAAAGGCTTTGTGAACACCTTTAGGTGTACATTCAAGGATGTTTAAAGGACCACCCCAGGTATTAATATTAAGTTGGTATTGGTAAAACCTGTTCATTTCTTCTGCTAGAGCATACTTGTCGCTTGCTCTAGTCTGCAATAAAATACAGTTGGGATCCTTGGTTACCAAGTCGGAATTGAATTGATTCTCGGGCTGGAAGTTTTCTACCCCAAATAGTCTAGGATCAGCAATTTCATGGTCTGGTGCTGTAATGTAGAACTTTTTTCGGTATTCACCAGCAATAAAGTCTGCCTCGATCTCCTCTTTTCGCGCGACCATATCTAAAAGATATTTTTTATCAACGGTCAGGCACTTTTCGTGTTCCCAAACCTTGCCAGGTAGGTGGGTGAGGGAGCCGTTGAAGTTAATCATAGGTGTTTCTAATTCCAGTTGATGGTAAAAGTCTTTGGCCATACGGTAAGGGCGGCCTGTTGCAATGATGACATGGTGCCCCTTTTTAGAGATTTGTTTAATAGTATCTTTGGTAAAATCAGATAGTTTACTTTCTCCATTGAGTAAGGTGCCGTCTAGGTCAACAGCGATAATTTTTTTAGTCATAAGTTCCTCCCCAATCTAGTTTCAGATAAGATGCTTCCTATTATATCAAAAAGATGAGAGAAAAGCTGATTAGAAGCGGGACTAGTCGGAACAACAATTACTAAGAATTTTCAAATTTTTTAAAAAACATATTGAAAAACTGAATGATAGATGATATAATGGTTATATTGTTCGTAAAATGACAAAAGGAGATTAAAAATGGACAAACTATTTAAACTAAAGGAGCACGGGACTGACGTCCGAACAGAAGTGCTTGCTGGTTTAACAACTTTCTTTGCAATGAGTTATATTCTCTTTGTAAACCCTCAAATGCTTTCACAAACTGGAATGCCAGTTCAGGGTGTATTCCTTGCTACGATTATTGGTTCTGTTGTCGGAACTTTAATGATGGCTTTCTATGCAAACTTACCATATGCTCAAGCTCCAGGTATGGGTCTCAATGCCTTCTTTACCTTTACAGTTGTATTTGGTATGGGTTATAAGTGGCAAGAAGCTCTTGGCATGGTCTTTATCTGTGGGATTATTTCTCTTATCATTACATTAACCAATGTTCGCAAAATGATTATTGACTCAATTCCTGGAACACTTCGTTCAGCAATTTCAGCTGGTATTGGTATTTTCCTTGCCTATGTTGGTATTAAGAATGCTGGTCTCTTGAAATTCTCAATTGACCCAGGTACTTATACAGTGGCGGGTGAAGGTGCAGATAAGGCGCAAGCAGCTATTACAGCCAATTCAGCAGCGGTTCCTGGTTTGGTAGATTTCAACAATCCAGCTGTCCTAGTGGCTCTGGCAGGTCTTGCTATTACTATTTTCTTTGTCGTTAAAGGTATCAAGGGTGGGATCATCCTTTCTATCTTAACAACGACAGTCCTTGCTATTGCGGTTGGTGTTGTTGATTTGTCTACCATCGACTTTGCAAGCAACAACCTAGCATCTGCTGTTAATGACTTGGGAACTTTATTTGGTGCAGGTCTTGGTTCAGAGGGCTTGGGTTCACTGATTTCAAATACATCTCGTTTACCAGAAACCTTGATGGCTATTTTGGCTTTCTCATTGACAGATATTTTTGATACCATCGGTACCCTTATCGGTACAGGTGAAAAAGTTGGGATCATTGCAACAAGTGGTGAAAACCATGAGTCAAACAAGTTGGACAAGGCTCTCTACTCTGACTTGGTGGCGACTTCTGTTGGAGCCATTGCAGGTACTTCAAACGTTACGACATATATCGAATCAGCAGCAGGTATTGGTGCTGGTGGACGTACAGGTTTGACAGCTCTAGTAGTTGCTATCTGTTTCACCCTATCTAGCTTCTTTAGCCCACTTCTTGCTATTGTTCCTTCAGCAGCAACAGCACCAATTTTGATTATCGTCGGAATTATGATGCTGTCTAATCTTAAAAATATTCCTTGGGATGATATGTCAGAAGCAGTTCCTGCCTTCTTTACTTCTATCTTTATGGGATTCAGCTACTCAATTACCCAAGGGATTGCGATTGGTTTCTTGACTTATACTTTGACAAAACTTGTTAAAGGTGAAGTGAAAGATATTCATGCTATGATTTGGATTTTAGATGCTTTGTTTATCTTGAACTACATCAGCATGGCTCTAAACTAAAGATTAATTTTTTCAAAAAGGCAGGAGGATTCTCCTCCTTTTTTTATTGATAGAAATGTCACAATGGAAAAACTTTTTGGTATAATGGTTACATGTACACAAAAAATGAAGATGAGCTCGTAGCCTTTGGGGAAAAGTTAGGTATTCTACTAGAAAAAAATGATGTTTTGATTTTATCTGGTGAATTAGGTGCTGGGAAAACAACATTCACAAAGGGTTTGGCCAAGGGTTTAGGTATTACTCAAATGATTAAGAGTCCTACTTACACCATTGTTAGAGAGTATGAAGGGCGTTTACCCCTGTATCACTTGGACGTTTACCGAATCGAAGGGGATGCAGATTCAATCGACCTTGATGAATTTCTTTTTGGTTCAGGTGTGACGGTTATTGAGTGGGGACACCTATTAGTGAGGCTCTTCCAGCCGACTATCTGGAATTAGAAATTCTTAAAGATGGTGAGGGCCGTGAAGTTGTCTTTCATGCTCATGGTCAACGAGCGACAGACTTGTTAAAGGAGTTGACGGATGGAGTATGATCTGTTAATCCGTGAAGCAGAAGTTGAGGATGCTACAGAACTTATTGCACTTTTGGATCAGATTGGTCATGAATCTAATTTTACCAGTCTGGATGAAAATGGAATTGCAATGAGTGAATCTGAGATGCAGTGTTTTATTAACAAGCAGGCCCAGTCGGATAATCAGATTACTTTACTAGCTTATTTGAATGAAGAATTGGCAGGAATTATCAACGTAACCGCAGACCAACGTCCAAGAGTTCGACATATCGGAGATATTTTCTTAGGCATCAAAAAAACCTTTTGGGGTTCTGGACTTGGTAGTATCTTGATGGAAGAAGTTATTGAATGGGCTAAAACTAGCGGTGTCATCCGTCGCTTGCAATTGACGGTTCAGAAACGCAATCTTGCAGCTATCCATTTATATGAAAAAATGGGCTTTATCACAGAAGGGTTACAGGAACGCGGTGTTTGTATAGAGAGAGGAGAGTTTCTAGATGTTTACCTAATGGGTAAACTGATAGATTAATAAGAGTATGGTAAAAAAAATAATTGGCATGTTTTTAGGTTTGGTTCTAGTAACCACGCTAGGTCTGGGTACATATGCTTACACAATCTACCAGCAAAGTACACAGACTTTAGCAAACTTATAAAAAAATTGGTGAAGAAACAAAGGTTATTGAGGCAACTGAACCTCTGACGATTTTACTGATGGGTGTAGATACGGGAAACGTTGAACGTACAGATCCATGGGCAGGAAACAGTGACTCTATGATTTTGGTAACGGTGAATCCTAAGACCAAAAAAACTATCATGATGAGTCTGGAGCGTGATATTCTTACGCAAATCCAGCAAGCAGATGGTAGTGTTATTGAGGCTAAGCTAAATGCTGCATATGCAAACGGTGGGGCAGAACTAGCGATTTCTACTATTGAAAAAATGATGAACATCCACATCGACCGCTATGTCATGGTTAATATGCATGGTCTTCAAAGAATGGTTGATGCTGTTGGTGGTGTTACTGTCAATAACACTCTTGGTTTCCCAATTTCTATTCAAGACCAAGAACCCTTTAACACAATCTCTATTGGAGTTGGGGAGCAGACTTTAAACGGTGAAGAGGCTCTCGTTTATTCACGGATGCGCTATCAAGACCCTGAAGGGGACTATGGCCGTCAAAAACGTCAACGTGAAGTGATTCAGAAGGTTGTTGAAAAGATTATTAGTTTAAATAGTATTAGTCATTACCAAGATATTTTGAAAGCACTTAGTGATAATATGCAGACAAATATCGAGATAACGACCACAACAATTCCTCAGCTGATGGGCTATCAGGATTCCTTTAAAAATATTGAGTCTCAGCAATTACGTGGAGAGGATGCAATGATAGACGGGATATCATACCAAATTGTGACATCTGAGCATATGTTAGAGATGCAAAATCTTTTACGCCGTTCATTGGACAAACCAGAAATTACCGAATTGGAGACAAATGTAGTCTTGTATGAAAACATTTATGGTCGTTTACCACAAACGACAGGTTCTGTTGCAGATCAGGAACAACAAGGCCAACAAGAACAATAAGAAATGCATACTAAAATCGTAGGAATTTTCCTGCGATTTTTTCAAAGAAATCCGAATAGATAGGTAGGAGGAAAAAATGAAAGCGGAAATAATAGCTGTTGGGACAGAAATTCTAACAGGTCAAATCGTCAATACCAATGCTCAGTTTTTGTCTGAAAAGTTGGCTGAAATCGGTGTTGATGTCTACTTCCAAACGGCTGTAGGAGATAATGAATCTCGTCTCTTATCCTTGTTGGAGATTGCTAAAAATCGCAGCCAACTCATTGTTTTGACAGGAGGATTAGGGCCGACAGAGGATGATTTGACCAAACAGACACTGGCTAAATTTCTGGAACGCGGCCTAGTTTTTGATAGTGAGGCTCAAGAAAAACTGGATCGTTTCTTTGCCCAGAGACCTGATTATGCCCGGACTCCAAATAATGAGCGTCAAGCTCAGATCATCCGAGGCTCAACTCCGTTACCAAATGAAACTGGTCTTGCAGTTGGTGGTATGATTGAGGTGGAAGGAGTTACCTATGTTGTTCTCCCTGGACCACCTAGTGAATTGAAACCTATGGTTCTAAATGAGTTGTTGCCAAGATTGACGACAGGTGATAAATTATACTCAAGGGTACTTCGATTCTTTGGGATAGGAGAGAGTCAGCTAGTCACTATCTTAGCAGATTTAATTGAGCAACAAACGGATCCAACCATAGCCCCCTATGCAAATTGGAGAAGTTACCTTGCGTTTATCGACCAAGGCTAACAGCCAACAGGAGGCAGATTTGGCCTTGAATTCTTTAGAAGAGCAGATATTAAGTCGAAATTCTTTCGAAGGTACTTCACTTCGAGATATTTGTTATGGCTATGGTGAAAGTACGAGTCTAGCTAGTCTGGTAGTGGAAGAGTTGAAAAAGAGGCAAAAAACCATTACTGCTGCAGAAAGTTTGACAGCTGGTCTATTTCAAGCAAGCTTAGCAGATTTTTCAGGTGTATCTGCTATTTTTAAAGGTGGTTTTGTGACTTATAGTCTAGAAGAAAAGGCTAGAATGCTAGATATTTCACAAGCAGAATTAGAAACCCATGGAGTTGTTTCAGCCTTTACGGCGGAAAAAATGGCAGAGCAGGCGCGGATTAAAACGCAGTCGGACTTTGGGATTAGTTTGACAGGAGTGGCTGGACCTGAGAGTTTAGAAGGTCATCCATCAGGCACTGTCTTTATCGCATTGGCTCAGGCTTCAGGAACGGAAGTTATAAAGGTCAATATTGCAGGTCGAAGTCGAGCAGATGTTCGTAAAATTGCGGTCATGCATGCCTTCAACTTGGTTCGCAAGGCTTTATTAAGTGAGTGACTTTTGATATAATAGAAATAGGTCTAAAGATCGTTAGAATATAGGAGAATAAAATGGCGAAAAAACCAACAAAGAAATTAGACGAAATTGGCAAAAAATTTGGTGCCGACCGTGAAAAAGCTTTGAACGATGCCCTTAAATTGATTGAAAAGGATTTTGGTAAGGGATCAATCATGCGTTTGGGTGAACGCGCTGAGCAAAAAGTCCAAGTCATGAGTTCAGGCTCATTGGCACTTGATATTGCACTCGGTTCAGGTGGTTATCCTAAGGGACGTATCATTGAAATCTACGGACCAGAATCATCAGGTAAGACAACCGTTGCCTTGCATGCTGTAGCACAAGCACAAAAAGAAGGTGGGATCGCTGCCTTTATCGATGCAGAGCACGCCCTTGACCCAGCCTATGCAGCTGCATTAGGAGTTAACATTGACGAATTACTCTTGTCGCAACCTGACTCAGGTGAGCAAGGTCTTGAAATTGCAGGGAAATTGATTGATTCAGGTGCGGTTGACCTTGTCGTTATCGACTCTGTTGCAGCCCTTGTTCCTCGTGCTGAAATCGATGGAGACATCGGAGATAATCACGTTGGTCTTCAAGCTCGTATGATGAGTCAGGCTATGCGCAAACTTGGAGCTTCTATCAACAAGACAAAGACAATTGCTATCTTCATCAACCAGTTGCGTGAAAAGGTTGGAGTTATGTTTGGTAATCCAGAAACAACTCCTGGTGGGCGCGCCCTTAAATTCTACGCTTCAGTTCGTCTAGACGTTCGTGGAAGCACACAAATCAAGGGAACTGGTGATCAAAAAGATACGAACGTTGGTAAAGAAACTAAGATTAAAGTTGTGAAAAACAAGGTGGCTCCACCGTTCAAAGAAGCTCTTGTTGAAATCATGTATGGTGAAGGGATTTCTAGAACTGGTGAACTCTTGAAGATTGCTAGTGATTTGGATATTATCCAAAAAGCAGGTGCTTGGTACTCATACAAGGGTGAAAAAATCGGACAAGGTTCTGAGAATGCTAAGAAATACTTGGCAGATCACCCAGAAATCTTTGATGAAATTGACCACCAAGTTCGTGTCCACTTTGGCTTGATTGAAGACGATGAAGTAGCTAAAAAATCTAGTGCTACTGAGCCAGAAGCAGCCAATCAAGAAGTAACGCTTGACCTTGGCGATGATCTTGAAATCGAAATTGAAGATTAAAAAGTAAAAGTGGAGAGAAACTCTCCGCTTTTTTCTATTCTTAAGATATGAAGGATAACTATCCAGATTTTCTAGGGCTAAAACGTTTATATTAGAATTTTTAGAGCATAGTCAAAAAAATATTGAAAAAAAATTAATTTGATGTTAAAATTAAATGTAAACAAAATATAAGGAGATTATATATAATGGAAAAACGTCTAGTTCGTAACGTTCAAGATAAAAAAATTGGTGGTGTTTGTGCAGGTCTTGCCGACTATTTTGATATTGACCCTACTCTGGTTCGTGCACTTTGGATCCTCTTCACTTTGTTAGGTGGTTCAGGAGTGCTTGCTTATGTTATTCTTTACTTCCTTCTTCCAGAAGCTGGAACAGAAGCTTAAGCTCGAGTGAATCAGTAGAGTATATTTCTATATGAAAATAAAAAAACTGTATGTAATTCGTCTAGATCACATACAGTTTTTTAAGTTTTTCTCAGAGAAGGCTTTTTTAGCAAATAGGTATAAGACTCACTAGCTTTCTATTTTAGTGGTCACTGAAACGACGGTATTCGATGTGGAAGTCGAAGTAATTCTCGTCTTGCAATTTTTGAAAGATATTACGATAGGCTTCTTCGTCAAAGTGGTCGCCACGATAGAGAATTTCAAAACTAAGGCCCTTATACTCTAAAAAAGCATTGGCTGTTTTGAAACCATTTTGTTTATAGAACTCCATTCGGGCTTTTCTCTGTTCTAGGTTATCGCAGTCTTCATCCAGTCTTTCCACTTCAAGAATCATGGTACGTTGATAAAAGTCAATCAACTTTTCAATAATTTCTTTTCCATAACCATGGTTTCGCAAATGAGGCATGATAGCGAAAAAACTGATGTAGAAAGCTTTTTGATTGGAGATGGCAAAGGCATAGCCAACAAACTCCTCCTCATTATAAAAGGCGAAAAAATGAGCGTCATCCCTATCTTGATACAGTAAAAATTCGTCTAAGGGCACCCGCTCTTCTTCGGGGAAGGCTTCAATATTTAATTTTCTAACCTTTTCAAGGTCTGGAAAGACATCTGTAATTAATTGGCTGGTTAAGCTCATACACAAACTCCTTTTCAGTCATGATTATATCAAAATGGATCTTATCCGACAAGCGTTTTCATGGTAATCAAAGCTTTTATTTCGTCTTGTTACACTTATAGAAAGCTGATATAATAGCTCTATGAAGAAAAAATCAACTGTGGACCTAATTCATGGTCCTATCCTTCCATCACTCGTCAGTTTCGCCTTTCCGATTCTCCTATCTAACATATTTCAGCAGCTCTATAACACTGCTGACATCTTGATTGTAGGTCGTTTTCTGGGACAAGAATCCTTGGCGGCTGTTGGAGCAACAACAGCAATTTTTGACTTGATTATTGGTTTTGCCCTGGGGGTTGGAAATGGGATGGGGGTTGTGATTGCCCGTTATTATGGAGCCCGTAACTTTACTAAGATCAAGGAAGCGGTCGCGGCAACTTGGATTTTGGGAGCTCTGTTAAGTGCTGTCGTGATGTTGCTGGGCTTTTTTGGTCTTTATCCTCTTCTACAATATCTGGATACACCTGCAGAAATTCTACCTCAATCTTATGACTATATTTCCATGATTGTTAGCTGTGTAGGTGTTAGTTTTGCATACAATCTCTTTGCAGGCTTATTGCGATCTGTTGGAGATAGTCTAGCTGCCCTTGGATTTTTAATCTTTTCTGCGGTTATCAATGTGGCTCTGGATTTGTATTTCATCACTCAATTGCAGCTGGGTGTGCAGTCTGCTGGTCTTGCTACAATCATCTCGCAAGGTTTGTCGGCCATTCTTTGTTTTTACTATATCCGTAGGAGTATTCCAGAACTTGTGCCTAGCCTTAAGGACTTCAAGTGGGACAAGGCCTTGTACGTAGATCTGTTAGAACAAGGTTTAGCCATGGGGTTGATGGGATCTATTGTGTCCATTGGTAGTGTCATTTTACAGTCATCTGTCAATACTTTTGGAGCGGTCATTATCAGTGCCCAGACTGCTGCTCGACGCATTATGGCCTTTGCCCTTTTACCTATGACAGCTATTTCTTCAGCAATAACAACCTTCACTTCTCAAAAACTTTGGAGCTAAAAAGGCCAGATCGGATTGTCCAAGGTCTAAAAAAATTAGTAGTTTATTGAGCATGTCCTGGGCTGCTTTTTGTCTGTGTATTTCTATTTTTTGCCAGTCCTAGCTTAGTTTCCTTTATCGCAAGCTCGACAGATCCTTACTTGCTAGAAAATGGGACCTTGTATCTACGACTTAGTTCTACTTTTTATCCGTTTTTGAGTCTCCTTTTGATCTATCGAAATTGCATGCAAGGACTAGGTCAAAAGCTTTTACCCATGGTATCGAGCTTTATCGAGCTATTTGGGAAAATTATATTTGTTGCCTGGATTATTCCTTGGGCTGGCTATCTAGGAGTCATTATATGTGAGCCCTTGATTTGGTTTGCTATGACTATCCAACTCTACTTCTCGATTTTCCGTTATCCTTTGATAGTAGAAGGGAAGAAAATCTTGGCGACTAAAGTCCAAGCCTAGCTTCTATAGGAAAGAAAATCTATTTCCTCTAGTGAAAATCGGATAGACTTGTGTTATAATAAAAAAGATTAAAATGTGAATAAAGGAGATTCCTAATGGGACGTAAATGGGCCAATATCGTAGCCAAGAAAACGGCTAAAGATGGAGCTAACTCTAAAGTATATGCAAAATTTGGTGTAGAAATCTATGTAGCAGCTAAAAAAGGTGATCCAGATCCAGAATCAAACTCAGCTTTGAAATTCGTTATCGACCGTGCGAAACAAGCGCAAGTACCAAAGCACGTTATCGATAAAGCAATCGATAAAGCAAAAGGAAACACAGACGAAACCTTTACAGAAGGACGTTACGAAGGGTTCGGGCCAAATGGTTCAATGCTCATCGTGGATACCTTGACTTCAAACGTTAACCGTACAGCTGCCAATGTCCGTGCTGCCTTTGGTAAAAACGGTGGAAACATGGGAGCTTCAGGTTCAGTATCTTACCTCTTTGACAACAAAGGTGTTATCGTATTTGCAGGTGACGATGCAGATGCCATCTTTGAGCTTTTGCTTGAAGCAGATGTAGACGTGGATGATGTAGAAGCAGAAGAAGGAACCATCACTGTTTACACAGCTCCAACTGACCTCCATAAGGCTATCGTTGCTTTGCGTGAGTCTGGTATCGAAGAATTCCAAGTCACAGAACTTGAGATGATTCCTCAATCAGAAGTTGAGCTTTCAGGAGATGACCTTGCAAACTTTGAAAAACTCTACGGTGTCCTTGAAGACGACGAAGACGTACAAAAAATCTATACTAACGTTGATGGATTTTAATAAAAAGCGAACAGTTTTGATGCTGTTCGCTTTTTTTTTTATTTTATATTTAAATGGTCATATCTGAGTTCTTTTGTTGCTCTTGATCTAAGCCGATTGAAAATTTATGGATTAGAAGAAACTGCCCATTTTCCTGTTTTGCAAAGGTTAAAATGACGGCTTTGTTTTCTGAACCAAGGGAAATGTAGGAAATTCTTTTAGTTTGATAATCACCGTTATTTGAGTCTGTAACGGAGTCTGGAATTCCATGTTTATTAATAACATCCTGGTAATTGCTCCCGCCTTGGCCTCTGTTGGAAAGGTCACCCTCGACTAAGGCATCAAACTGGTCTTGAGTCCAAGTAAAACCTTGGTCTTCTTCAATATCGTCCTCGTCTTGGTATTCATCGATACTAGTGTCTGGTAGGTTTCCACCCTGTTCTTCTTCAAAATAAGGAATCTCTTGTCTATAAGTGTGGCTATATTTAGTTACCCAGTCGTTTAAGATATTCGAAAAAAGGAATTGAGTTATTACGGAAACGATAATTGCAATAAGGGCAAAGGAGGTTCCGAGAATAGCCAAGGTTTTTTGTTTTTTAGGACTGAGGGCAATCCCGATAATTCCCAAGATTAAAGTAGGGACAGCAATAATTAATGACAGATAGTTGATAATTGGTATCCAAGACCCAAGAAGGGCGATGGTCCCAAAGATGATAGCAAGAATTCCTAAGATTTGCTGATTCTCTTGTTTCATCAAAAAATTCTCCTGATTCTAGTGCGACAATTTCGCTTTACATGATAAGTTAGGCTTATTATAGAGAAATTATCCACTATTGTCAATGATTAGTAGATAGTTCTCATGAAAACTTTTTTCTTGACATCTTTTCTGAAAATGATAAAATAGTTCCCAAGAGAACTATTTTCACTTAGAAGGGAGAAAGCATGGATAAACCGATGTTGGTCTTTAAACGTTTTGGTCACCAGTTACATCTGATGGTACAAAAGGAAGCCAAGCGTTGTGGTATTGAATTTATGGGGGGACCGCAAGGGCAGGTCATTCGTTTTTTAGAACGTCGTGAGCATGAACAAGAATTAACACTCATCAAGGATATTGAACAAGAATTCAATATTACCAAGTCAGTTGCTAGTAATTTGGTCAAGCGTATGGTACTAAATGGTTTGGTAGAGTTGGAGGTGAATCCGAGTGATAAACGGGCGAAATTTGTTCATTTGACCGAAAAATCACGCTCTCAAATGAAGCAAGTTAAGTCTTTTTTTGATCGAATTGACCGTAGTTTACTTGATGGTATTTCTGAAGAGAATCTCGTTATCTTTGAAGAGGTTCTTGGAAAACTACAAGCAAATGTAGAAAAAATAGGAGGTAAGAATGAAGAAACTCGCTAAGCGTATCACAGGAAAAGAGTGGGGCATGATTCTAATAACTGTTCTCTTTACCTGTTGCTCGGTCTATCTAGAGTTAGAAGTACCGACTTACGTTTCAAAAATAACAGAATTACTCGGAACGCCAGGTACGGAGTTGGGAGACCTTTGGTCGCCAGCAACTAAAATGATGGGTTTGTCATTCTTAGCCTTCCTATCATCTGTAACAGTTGGATTTTTTGCCGCTCGAGTTGCAGCATCCTATACGGCTCATCTACGAAGCGATATTTTTAATCGTGTTTTGGATTACTCCCAGACAGAAATTAAACGTTTCTCAATCCCCAGTCTATTGACTCGGACGACTAATGATATCACGCAGATTCAGATGCTCTTTACCATGGGACTTCAGGTAGTCACTCGCGGACCAATCATGGCATTCTGGGCCATTGGTAAAATCCTCGGCAAGTCAGAATACTGGATTTGGGCAGTAGTGGTGGCAGTCATTGTCAATGTTCTGATGACAACTGTCTTGATGACTTTGGCCTTTCCTAAACAATCTGTCATTCAAATTGACAGATAAACTGAACAGTATTACTCGTGAAAGCTTGACAGGGATTCGGGTTGTTCGTGCATACAATGCTGAGGAATATCAAGATAAGAAATTCGAAGAAGCCAATGATGAAGTCACACGACTCAATCTCTTTGTCAGTCGCTTAATGGCCATTATGAATCCTATTATGATGGCGATTTCTAGTGGCTTGGTCCTTGCCATTTACTGGATTGGTGCTTATCTTATCAACGACGCTAGCTTGACAGAGCGTCTACCCCTCTTTAGCGATATGGTGGTCTTCATGTCCTATGCTATGCAAGTGGTAATGGGCTTCTTACTCATGGGTGGCTCTCTTTATCGTCTTGCCTCGTACCTTGGTTTCTGCAGGTCGTATCAATCAAGTCTTGGACCTTCATTCTACTATTGAAAATCCTAGTCACCCACAGACAGCAAACTCTCCTGTAATTGGTCAAGTGGAATACCGCAACGTAACCTTCCGCTACTCTAAAAACTCAGAAGCAGTTGTGGAACATGTCAGCTTCAAGGCAGAAGCAGGGCAAACCATTGCCTTTATCGGCTCAACTGGTTCTGGTAAATCTACTCTAGTTAACCTCTTGCCCCGTTTATGATGTGTCAGAGGGAGAAATTCTAGTAGACGGCGTCAACGTTCAGAATTATGACTTAGAAGATTTGCGTAATAAAGTTGGCTATATTCCTCAAAAAGCTGTGCTCTTTTCTGGAGATGTTAAGGGCAATCTCGACTTTGGTAAGAGTCAAGAAACGCCACTAAGTGAGACGGCCATGTGGCAAGCTCTGGAATTGGCTCAATCTAAAACCTTTATAGAAGATAAGGAAGCAGGTCTTGACTCAGAAGTGGCTCAAGGTGGGACCAATTTCTCAGGTGGACAGAGACAACGTCTGGCCATTGCACGCGCCTTGGCTCGTAAACCAGAGATTCTCATTTTTGATGATTCATTCTCAGCCTTGGACTATAAGACCGATCGTATCTTGCGTCAAGTATTAGCTGAAAAAACACAATCCATGACCAAGTTAATCGTTGCCCAACGCATTTCAACCATTATGGATGCAGACCTGATCTTAGTCTTGGATCAAGGTAAAGTCGTAGAACAAGGCACCCACAAGGAACTTCTGGCAAGCAATGAAGTTTACCAAGAAATTGCCTATTCACAACTATCGAAGGAGGAATTGGAACATGGAAAATAAGAAAATGTCCTTATGGAAACAATATAAACCTTTTCTAGCAGGTCTCCAACTTCCCCTACTAGTAGCTGTTGTGGCAGCTGTATGTTCAAGTATTATCACTGTTTATGGACCAACTAAGATTAAGGAAATCACCAACTTGATTTCAGATGGGTTAATGACAGAGATTGACCTAGAGGCTGTCTCAAGTATTGCTGGCTTTTTGCTCATCCTATATGTGATTGGTATTATCCTAAACTATACGCAAGCCTATATTTTTTCAACGAGTATCCAACATTTTTCAAAACGTTTGCGAACAGCTATTGCTGAAAAAATCAATCGCTTGCCTCTTGGATACTTTGACCGTCATTCTCAAGGGGACACCCTTTCTCGTGTGACCAATGACGTCGATACGGCCGCTCAATCTCTCAACCAAAGTTTGGGAACAGTACTCTCAGCTAGCTTCTTACTGATTGCTGTCTTGATTACTATGTTTGGGATGAACTGGATTTTGGCATTGGTAACAGTTGTTTCAACCCTTGTAGGTTTTGCAGCTGTTTCAGTCATTATGGCTAAGTCACAGGGTTACTTTAAAGCCCAACAAAATAACCTAGCAGCCGTAAACGGTTATGTAGAAGAAATGTACTCTGCCCACAATGTGGTGACCAGCTATAACGCTGTGGATACTACTAAAGAAATATTCGCAGGCTTGAATCAGAATCTACATGATAGTATCTGGAAATCTCAGTTTATTTCAGGGATCATGATGCCTGCTATGTTCTTTGTCGGAAACTTTAGCTATGTTTTGGTTGTTATCGTCGGTGCTGCCTTGGCTCTTGAAGGTCATATCAGTATTGGGATTATCGTAGCCTTCATGGTTTATGTTCGTACCTTCTCACAACCCTTATCACAAATTGCTCAAGGGATTACGAGCTTGCAACAGGTTAGTGCAGCTATGACACGTGTCTTTGAGTTTCTAGGTGAAGCTGAGATGGAAGACGAGTCTCATAAGGATAGACAATTAACCGACATGAAGGGTCAAGTGGTCTTTGATAGAGTTACCTTTGGCTATACACCTGAGAAAACCATCATCCATGACTTTTCTGCGACAGCTCATGCAGGGCAAAAGGTTGCCATTGTTGGGCCGACTGGAGCTGGTAAGACTACTATTGTCAATCTCTTGATGAAGTTCTATGAGATTGATAAGGGAAGTATTCGCATCGATGGTGTGGATACTAAGGCTATGAAACGCTCAGAAGTGCATGATGCCTTTTCAATGGTTCTGCAGGATACATGGCTCTTTGAAGGAACCATTCGTGACAATCTCATCTATAATCAAAGAGGTATTAGTGAAGAGCGCGTGATTGAAGCTGCCAAAGCAGTAGGAATCCACCACTTTATCACAACCTTACCTGATGGATATGATACAGTCTTGGATGATACAGTGACCTTGTCAGTCGGACAGAAACAACTCTTGACCATTGCTCGAGCCCTGCTCAAGGATGCACCTCTCTTGATTTTGGACGAAGCAACATCCTCAGTCGATACTCGTACGGAGGAGTTGATTCAAAAGGCTATGGACCGTTTGATGGAGGGACGCACATCCTTTGTCATCGCCCATCGCTTGTCAACCATCCGCAATGCTGACTTGATTCTGGTCATGAAAGATGGAAATATCATTGAGCAAGGCAATCATGATGAACTGATGGCTCAAGGTGGTTTCTATGCTGACCTCTACAACAGTCAATTTACAGAAGACCAAGTAGAAGAATAGTAATTCAAAAGAAGGCTTGACGGCCTTCTTTTTCTGCACTATACTAGAGTAGGAGAAGCTAGTAGGCTTCTTGTGAAAAGAATAGGAATAACGAGAAATACATGAAAAACTATCAAGAGTGGTACGATAAGAGGAAATCAAGTCTCCTTCAACACCCACAGCTATTACAGTTGATGCGAGTCTTTAATCGCATGATGACAATCCTGATGCCCCTAGCTTACTTGACCTTGTTGGGAACGAACTTTATAAGCAAAGGCTTGGGAAAAGACCTTTACGCTTATATCTTAGTGCCAGCTTTAGGCTTTGTCCTATTGACGCTTGTTCGAAAGTGGATCAATCAACCGCGTCCCTATGAAACTTGGGAAATTGTCCCACTATTAGAAAGGACAGTTCTGGTAATTCAATGCCCAGTCGCCATGTCTTTTCAGCAACCATCATTTCCATGGCTTGCTTGCACGCAAATCCGCCTGTGGGCTTGATTTTGTTGGTCTTGTCAGCCCTTCTCGGTCTGGTGCGAGTCTTGGGTGGCGTTCATTATCCCAAGGATGTTCTGGTTGGCTATGCCTGTGGGCTCATCTGGGGAATTATTTTCTTTATTTTGTAAGAAGCAAAGCAAGTGGGCTTGGCCTCGTAACCACTTATGGGTCAATCCGTAAATTCAAACAACATGGAATTTGTGGGAACATTCTTGGTATGGTCGCAGTAACATTAGCAATGAACTATGGAACAACTTATGCAGATGAAGCTAAACAAGTAGAAACACTTGATAAGAAAATAGCTGAAAAGAAGGAAATAATCAAGAAATTGCAAAAGTAAAAAAACCAATGAAGAACCAGTTGCTGACATTAAAGCAGAATACCAAAAAGCAACTGCTTAAGAAATTCCAAACACTCCTACTTCAACTAAGAAAGTATGATCAAATACTAGTGCTGAAGTAAATGTGTTAGGTGTGATTATGGCGGGTATTACTTATGCTCTAGGAGTAATCGGTCTTAAACGTAAATATGACTAATAACTTTTAAAAAGAGCATATTGTAGATTCAATGTCATAAGTTAGTGAACTAACCATTTGAATAGGAGATAGGATTGAGGTTATCAAAGTGATCCTCTATCCTATCTTCTATTTTTTGCATCACAAATAAAGTTTTTTTCACCCTATTTTTTGAGATTTATGTTACTCTATAGATGAAATCAACCACCCACATATCAAGGTATTTGATAAAAAATAGTTTGAGTTTCATAGTCAAACTAAGGAAATTGTCTTTTTTGAATTAAAGTTTAGTGTAAAAATTCTATACAAAACCAACACCTTACCTAGTGATTTTTTTGATAAGGTGTTACAATCATATGGCGTAAACAATTTTACCGATTTTGGGTAGAGCATAATCTAAAGATACTCTTTTTCGTGAAAGATCTTCAAGTAGGACTTTATCAATCATTTCTTGCTTTAATTCAGGGGAATAGTAACGATTTTTCCCCTTTTTGACGATTTCTATTCCATAACGGTCAATTAATTTCACCATGCACTTTAGACCAGAAACATCCACATCAAATCTTTTTGAAAGTTGTTTGAAGCTTTGACCTTGCTTTCTAAGTTCATAGATCTGAACCTTATCTTTATAAGTTAATTTCATAATCATAACCACCCGTCTAACGGGTGGTTTGAACCAGGGCTATAAGCCCAAATTACCAGCCAGCGCCTAAAGACGCTGGCTTTCACGTTGTTCAAGCCTCATTGCTCTTGACTCGTCACTTGCCTCTTAAAGAGGCCTTGGTACTACTTACCACTATCCCTAAAGGGATCCTCATATTCTTTTACACTCAATTTATCTAGTGCTATATCATACTTTTCCTGATCTTGAATATATTTCTTAATTGTGGCTTCATTGAGTCCTACTGTACTCACATAGTAACCTTCTGCCCAGAAATGCCGATTCCCAAACTTGTACTTGAGATTGGCGTGTTTGTCAAACATCATGAGTGCACTTTTACCTTTTAAATAACCCATGAAACTTGAAACGCTAATTCTAGGTGGAATGCTTACCAACATGTGAACATGATCTAGCATTAAATGGCCTTCGATAATTTCAATACCTTTATAACTACACAAGCGATGAAATATTTCGCCTAAACTACTCCGATATTGATTATAGATGACTTTTCGTCTATACTTAGGGGTGAACACAATGTGATACTTACAGTGCCACTTTGTGTGCGATAAACTATGAGCCTTTTGTGCCATATTTTTCTCCTTTCGCTTTACAATTGGCTTGAACACCCTTATTGTATTGCGTTTGGAGTTTTTTTGGTATAACCTTCGACGCGCACCTAGCGGAGCGAGACGGACTAATAGTCGCATAATAAAACACCCCAAAAGTTAGATTTTTTCTGTCTAACTTTTGGGGTGCAATTCAATACAGAATCGTATTTGAATTTCTTAACTTAATGACATTGTCTAAACTTGTCTTCTCTTTTTTAAATTGTCAGAATGGATTAGTCTTCTTTTTTCTTTCTTGCCAAAGCATAGCCTGCAGTAGCTAAACTTATAAGTGCTGAATATGTCATGAATGATTGTTCAATTGAACCAGTATTTGGTAATACTGATTCATTAGAAGAGTTAGTTGCTGGTAGAGTGTGATTAGAATTTTGATTAGCTGTAGTATTTGTTCCGTACAATACTTTATCGAACATTCTATTGTATTTTTCAAGTTTTCTTTGTTTTTGTACTTCACGAGCTTTTTCTGATTTCAATGATTCTAAATAAGTAACCGCAGCTTCATGTTTAGATTTAAGTTCATTGATTTTAGCACGTTCTACATCAGCAACTCCTTTAGCTTTCAAGTAGATCTCTTCTTTTTCTTTTTGAACTTTTACTTTTTCTTTAAGAATAGTTTCTTGATCTTTAAGTTGTTCTTTTAATTCTTTAATAGAATTTGTTAATGTTTCAATTTCTTTGTTGTTTTCAGCAATAGATTTTTCAGTGTTAGTAACTTTATTTTTTGCTTCTGTCAATTTAGCATTAAGTGCTTTCAATTGAGCCTCAATTCGTTTAACTTCGGCTTTAGCACGTTCTACATCAGCACTTACTTTATCATATTCAGCTTTCGCTTTGTTGTAAGTTTCAGTTGCTTTAGTTAAATCAGATTCAGCTTTAGGTAGAGCAATATTTAATTCTTTGCTTTTGTTTTGAACAGCAGTAAGATTGTTATTCTTTTCTGTTAATTGGTTTGCTAATTGAGTTTGTTTAACAACAGCACTGTCGTAAGCAGTTTGTGCTTTAGGAGTTTGAATTTCAATTGCTTCTAAGCGTTTCAATTCATTTGTTGAATTTTCTAGTTTTGCAGTTGTTGATTTAACATCTTTAACAGCTTGAGCCAACTCTGCTTTATTTGTTTCGATTTGTTTTTCAAGTGTATTTACACGAGTAATAGTTTTGTTGTAATCTGTTACTGGAATGTCATACTCTTTAGTTTTCAAATTGCTATCTTGAGTCTTGAACGCCGTTTCATCAGTTCCAATTGTTACATATGAACCATCTTGAACAACAAATGTATGCAATTCTGTTTTCTTGTATTCCCATTCCAAACCTGAATGAATTAGAGCATGGCCCCAATCACTTAAATAATCATCATACATCCAACGAACCATACTGTTATATAATTCAGCTTTCAATTCGCCCATTGTAGTCATATTTGTTTCATAAGAATATGCAAGAGTTTCCATACGAACTGGGAGAGCGTCAGTTTTATAACCTGCTTTAGCCATATTTGGAGCAATAGTTACATTACTTTTCACATGACCTGTATCATACGCATCATCTACAGTTGGATTTGTAGTATTAGCATGATTACGAACAGCATTTTTGTATGTTTCACCAATAAGTTTTGACAAGTTAACTGATTCTTCACTTACACGAATCATAGTTGGAGAGAATGTTCCGAATTTAGTACGTACATCTTCAACGAATTGAGCCATACGGATATTCAATTCTTTTAATTGTTCTGTTGTAAGGTTGGTTGGGTCAACAGTACGTGTATCGCTCTCTTTTAGCAATTCCTTAGCAGCTTCAACTTCTTTTGATGCTAAGATTTCTTTTGAAATTCTAACTAAAGCTTCATCATTTGCTTTTGTTTTGTTTTGTTTGAAAGCTTTAAGAGCAGAAATATAAGCATCTGTTACTGGAATTTCCACATTATCTGCTAAAGATTTCTTAGCCGAAGTTAACTCGTTGGCCAATTTTTCTTTTTCAGATTTTTTCGCTTCTTCAGTTTTGATAGCATTATCTTTATTTGTTTGGTCTTTTGCTACAACTGTTTTTTGTGAAGCAATATTATCAGCACGAGTTTTATCAGCTTTTTTAGCGTCTTGTAATGCTTTATTTGTGTTCGTTACATTTTTATCAGCTTCTTGTTTAGCCGAAGTTAAATCTTGAACATCTTTAGTTAAAGCAGTTTCTTTTGCTTGATTGTTTTTCAAATCTTTCTTGATAGAATTTACTTTATCTTGAGCAGAGTTTTTAGCAGAAGTAGCTGCATTTAAAGCATCAACTTGTGGCTGAATTTTAGCTTCTTCATTTTTTTGTTTTTCTTTAGCAGGAGTCAATTCATTCTCTTTGTTAGAGATTTCATTTTCTGTATTAGTTACGTCGTCTTTATTAGATTGTAATTCTTTTGCTAATTTTGGAGCTTGTTCTTTATCTTTAGCTAAAGTAGCTTCAGCATTTTTTAATTTTTCGTTAGTTTTATTAACTGAATCTTGAGCAGAGTTGACTTCATCTGTTGCTTTGTTGTAATCAGATTTAGCTTGAGTTTCTTTATCGAAAGTTTCTTTTGCAGAAATTTCAGCGTTAGTTATATCTTTTGAAGTTTTCGCAACTTCTTTTTCTGCTTTCTGAATAGGAGTAGCATTTTCTGCTGTTGGAGCTACTTCAGTTGCTTTAGTAGGTTGTGCTACAGAAGTTGGTTCAGCTTCCTCTGCGAATACAGTCGTTCCAGTGGTTGCGGCTAGGATTGCGGCCCCAACAATAATAGTTTGTTTTTTCATATCAGATCCCTCTTTATCTTTTTCTAAATTAATTGCACAAAATTTCTTTTGTTCTTTACTATAATATCATAAAATGTTTTTTTTGACTTAATTCTATATTTAAATTACTTCAATTTTAAAATTTAGATAAAAAGAGCAAAGAAGTTTCTTTGCTCAAACTGATTTTGATATGTGTTATTTCGTAACTAACGAAAGCAAAAACCATCATTTCCATGGCTTGCATGCATGCTAGTCTACCTATGGGGTTGGTTTTGTTGGTCTTATCAGCTCTTCTCGGTCTTGTACGAGTCTTGGGTGGCGTTCATTATCCCAAGGATGTTTTAGTTGGCTACGCCTGTGGCCTCCTCTTGGGAATTCTTTTCTTTATTTTCTAAAAAGCAAAGCAAGTGGGCTTGGCCTCGTAACCACTTACGGGTCAAAAGTGACCACTTGCTTTTTTGCCCTTGTAAAGTCTTCTGGGCTTTGGTATAGTAGATGCAGAAAGGAGATAGGATGAAGTTACGAATCGAGATTGATAGTGAATTAACTGAGACAGAAATTGTCATCAAGGCTGCAGCCCTGACAGATGAGATAGCTGACTTGCAACGACTCTTGCAAGAAACCAAGGCTCCTAGGTTGATCTTTTACAAGGGGACGGGTGAGTATTACTTAGACTTGGCAGAAATCCTCTTCTTTGAGACGGAAGGTAGCAAGATTTACGCCCATACCCAGAAAGAGGCCTACGAGGTTCGGCTCAAGCTTTATGAACTAGAGTCTATCCTGCCACGTTATTTCAGTCGGGTTTCCAAGTCGACCATTGCCAATATCCGGCAAGTTTACTCGGTGGACAAGTCCTTCTCAGGGACAGGCACTATTTCCTTTTATCAAACCCACAAGGAGGTTCACGTGTCACGGCACTACCAATCCCTCCTAAAAGAAAATCTAAGAAACATGAGGTAAGAACATGAAAAAGAAAGCATTTGGTATTGTGTTGCTAGTATTGGCAGCTTTAGTATTGTTACAGGGAAGTTTTGGAATCCCTTCATTTGGAGGGCAGATTTGGCCCTTGATTGGTATTGGATTTTTTGCCTATCAATCAATTGAAGCATTGCTTCGTCGTCATTTCACTTCAGCCTCCTTTACAGCCCTAGTCGCCCTCATGATTGCTAATCATTTTTATGATATTTTACCGATTCCCAATCAGTCATTGTTCTGGGCAAGTATTTTAATCGTAATGGGTGTCAGCGCACTCACTCATTCTAACAGAACTTGGAATGGGAAAAAATGGTGGTATGACGGTGAAAGACCATTCTTACAGACAGGGAAGTTGCCTTTGGTAGTGGAACTTTTTACAAGCAGGATCAAGAATTGGTAGAAGACGAGTTTGAAGTCGGATTTGGGAATGCCAAGATCTATTATGATAATGCAGAGATGTTAGGTGATACCGCAATCTTAAAGATAGAAGTCGGATTTGGGAATGCAGTTATCTATGTGCCCCAACACTGGAGAGTGGACCTGAAGGTGGAAACTTTTTGTGGTGCAGCCAAGGCAGATGCTTCAGTAGCTCCTACAAGTAAGACCCTGATTGTCCGTGGAGAGGTGGCTTTTGGAAAACTAGAAGTTGTCTATGCTAAATAAAAAAATCTTCCAATTCCCTTGCCAAAATGGAGAAAGTGTGATAACATAGTACGGTATGTGGTGCTAGCACATCCGCTATATTAGATCTAATAGGAGGAAAACACAATGGCTAAAGTATGTTACTTTACAGGTCGTAAGACTGTATCAGGAAACAACCGTTCACACGCGATGAACCAAACTAAACGTGCCGTAAAACCAAACCTTCAAAAAGTTACTGTTCTTATCGATGGTAAACCTAAAAAAGTTTGGGCTTCAGCTCGTGCATTGAAATCAGGAAAAGTAGAACGCGTTTAATAAACATGAAAAGACCTACAGGGTCTTTTTTGTTTTACTCGACAGCTGAAATCATTTGAAAAATCAAGCAAATATCCGATGCTACATCATTCTGCTTTTACAGTTGGGCTGAAATATGATAAAATAGAGTATCAACTAGTTGAGGTAAAAAAAGATGACTGTAAAAATTAATACAAAAGATGGTCAAATCGAACTAACAGATGATGTGATTGCTACTGTTGTAGGCGGAGCAGCAACTGAGATTTTTGGTGTGGTCGGTATGGCTAGTAAAAATGCCCTCAAAGATAATTTCCAAGCCCTTCTTGGTAAGGAAAACTATTCTAAAGGTGTAGTTGTTAAAGCGGCTGAAGATGGTAGCATTGCAGTTGATGTTTACACCGTCTTGAGCTACGGAACAAAAATCAGCGAAGTATCAAAAAACATCCAAGAGCGTGTACGTTTTAGTTTGGAAAATCAACTTGGAATCACTGCTCAGACTGTGAATGTCTTCATTCAAAATATCAAAGTTGCAGGAGAATAATCGTGTCAAATATTACTACAAGCCTATTTCAAGAAATGGTCCAGGCTGCTTCTACTCGATTAAATAAGCAAGCCGAATATGTCAATTCATTAAACGTCTTCCCGGTTCCAGACGGAGATACAGGAACAAACATGGGAATGACTATCGAAAATGGTGCCAAAGAAGTAGCAGACAAACCAGCTTCAACTGTTGGTGAGGCTGCAAGTATCTTGGCTAAAGGTCTTTTGATGGGTGCGCGTGGGAACTCTGGAGTTATCACTTCTCAGCTTTCCGCGGATTCTCACAAGCCATCAAGACAAAAGAAGAGTTAACAGGGAAAGACCTAGCTCTTGCCTTCCAATCTGGTGTTGAAGTAGCCTACAAGGCTGTTATGAAGCCAGTCGAAGGAACAATCTTGACTGTATCACGTGGTGCTGCCATCGGTGCTAAGAAAAAAGCCGAGCAGACAGACGATGCTATTGAGGTTATGCGTGCAGCTTTGGAAGGAGCTAAAACAGCCCTTGCTAAGACTCCAGACATGCTTCCAGTATTGAAGGAAGTTGGTGTTGTGGACTCTGGTGGTCAAGGTTTGGTCTTTATCTATGAAGGCTTCCTTTCAGCTCTTACTGGTGAATATAGCGCTTCTGAGGACTTTGTCGCTACTCCAGCCAACATGAGTGAAATGATCAATGCTGAACACCACAAGTCTGTAGCTGGACATGTGGCAACAGAAGACATCACCTTTGGTTACTGTACGGAGATCATGGTTGCTCTTAAACAAGGCCCAACTTATGCTAAAGAGTTTGACTACGAAGAATTCCGTAACTACTTGAACGAACTTGGGGACTCATTGCTTGTTGTCAATGACGATGAAATCGTTAAAGTTCACGTTCATACAGAAGATCCAGGTCTTGTTATGCAAGAAGGTCTCAAATATGGTAGCTTGGTCAAGGTTAAAGTCGATAACATGCGCAATCAACACGAAGCACAAGTGGAAAAAGAAGCGGCTCAAGTCAGCAAACCAGCTGAAGAAAAAGAATACGCTCTTATCGCAGTAGTAGCTGGTCAAGGCTTGGCAGATATCTTCCGTGCTCAAGGTGTGGACTATGTCATCGAAGGTGGACAAACCATGAACCCTTCGACAGAAGACTTTGTCAAGGCTGTTGAGAAAGTTAATGCTCGTAACATCATCTTCTTGCCAAACAACAAAAACATCTTCATGGCAGCTCAATCTGCAGCGGAAGTATTGGAACAACCAGCTGTTGTGGTAGAAGCTCGTACCCTTCCTCAAGGATTGACTAGCCTTCTAGCATTTGACCTAAGCAAGACTATCGAAGAGAATAAAGAACGTATGACTGCAGCTCTTGGTGATGTGGTCAGCGGTAGTGTAACAACAGCCGTTCGTGACACGACTATCGATGGTCTAGAAATTCACGAAAATGACAATCTTGGTATGGTAGATGGTAAGATCCTCGTATCAAACCCTGACATGCACCAAACCCTGACTGAAACCTTGAAACATATGTTGGATGAAGACAGTGAAATCGTAACCTTCTATATCGGTGAAGATGGAAGCGAAGAATTGGCTAACCAAATCGCCCAAGAAATCGCAGAAGAATTCGAAGATGTCGAAGTAGAAATCCACCACGGTCAACAACCAGTGTATCCATATCTCTTCAGTGTGGAATAAAGATTAGATAATAAGAAAAAGAAAGTTGAGTGATCAACTTTCTTTTTTTGTGACATTTGTCATATTTCCTCATGACAGAAGCTTCTAGTGATTCTACCTTCAAAGAATTATACTAGATGTATCAAATGGAGGAAGAAAAAATGAAAGATAAAGTAATTGTCGCAATGAGTTTAGTAGCAGCAGGAGTCATGACTTATCTCATGTTTTCAGGATTGGATGAAGGCTTTTATCATTTTCCTTGGGAGTTATTTGCAAGCTTTGGAATCATGTCTTGGTTGATTCGAGAAGGTTTGAAATTGGTCTCAGATGTGAAAAAGGAGTTTGAAAAATGAAAAAAGCGATTCTCTATCTTTTTATTGGACTATCACTAGTGGTATGGTTGGTAGAAATGTTTACAGGTTGGTTTGATCAAACCTTCCTGCACCAAGCCATCCGTGGTGCCTGGGGATTAGGATTTATGATTTTTATCGCCTTTCCGATGGGAAAGGAGTGGCTGAAAGGAGAGTATCATGAACATGATTAAGGTAGAAAGCCTAAATAAAAACATCAAGGGCAAGACTATTTTGAAGGATATTTCCTTTGAGGTAGAGGAAGGTGAATGCGTCGCCTTGATTGGACCAAATGGTGCTGGAAAGACCACACTTTTGGACTGTTTGCTTGGAGATAAACTGGTCACAAGCGGTCAAGTATCCATCCAAGGATTGCCAGTGACGAGCTCTAAGTTAGACTACACAAGATCCTACCTCCCTCAAGAAAATGTAATTGTTCAGAAATTAAAGGTCAAAGAGTTGATTGCTTTCTTTCAAAGTATTTATCCAAATCCCTTGAGCAATCAGGAAATCGACCAACTATTGCAGTTTGACCAGCAACAAAAAGAGCAATTCGCAGAAAAATTGTCAGGTGGGCAAAAGCGTCTCTTCTCTTTTGTTTTGACCTTGATTGGGCGACCAAAGCTTGTCTTTTTAGATGAGCCTACTGCTGCCATGGATACCTCTACCCGTCAACGTTTTTGGGAGATTGTTCAGGACCTAAAAGCGCAGGGCGTCACCATTCTCTATTCGTCCCATTATATCGAAGAGGTAGAGCATACGGCTGACCGGATTTTGGTCTTAAATAAGGGAGAATTGATCCGTGATACGACACCTCTAGCCATGCGCAGTGAGGAGATTGAAAAGCACTTTATCCTTCCTCTAGCTTACAAGGAAGTCATTGAGCAGTCTAACTTGGTTGAAAACTGGGTACAAAAACAAGATGCTCTGCAAGTAGTCACACGAGAGGCAAATGTTTTTTGGCAACTGTTAGTTCAAGCAGGATGTAGCATACAAGAAATCGAAGTTAATAACCGAAGTTTGCTGGATACAATCTTTGAAGAAACACAGAAGGGAGAAGACTAAGATGAAACGATGGATCGCATTAAATAAGATAGAATTTCTATTGACCAAACGGCAACTAGTCTATTATTTATTATCAGTAGGGATGCCGACAGCCTTTTATTTATTCTTTTCAGGCATGTACGAGGACACACCAGGTGGACCGGCTAATTTTATGCGCGACTACCTCATCTCCATGACGGCTTTTTCCATGATGTCGACCGCTATCTTTTCATTCCCAGTTGTTTTACATACCGATAAGATCAACAACTGGCAGAAAATATTACGTCATAGCCCTGTAAATATGGTAGAATATTATCTATCAAAGATAACAAGTATGATGGTTGATTATTTGGTCTCAATTCTGGTTGTTTTCTCAGTTGGGCATTTTGTAAGAGGTGTGGACATGTCTCTTGGAAGCTGGATTGGGGCTGCGCTTTTGCTGATAGTAGGAAGTGTAGCTTTTGTAGCCCTTGGTTTGGCCTTGACTCTCCTACCAACTAGTCAGTTGATGTCTGTTGTAGGCAATCTTCTTTACTTTGGCTTGGCTGTTTTAGGCGGACTCTGGATGCCCGTCTCTTTATTTCCAGACTGGATGCAAGCAATCGGGAAGCGTCTACCAAGCTATCAGTTGATGGAATTGATCAAGACCTTCTTAAATGAGGGTGGCATCAATTTATCAGCCACAGTTTATCTACTTGTTTTTTCAGCAGTTTTGTTTGGTTTGACCATTTACCTTCAAGGTCATAAGGAGAATGCTTAATGCTTGAAAGACTGAAGAGCATAGACTATATGTATTGGGCCAGTTTGATTTTTATGGTTTTTCCCATCCTTCCTGTAGTGATTGGGGAGCTTGCTGTCTGGCATTTATTGATTGATATTCTATTTGTAGTGGTGTATTTGGGTGTTTTAACAACTAAGAATCAGCGCCTATCTTGGCTTTTCTGGGGGATCATGCTGACTTATGTAGTTGGGAATACTGCCTTTGTTACTGTTAATTATATCTGGTTTTTCTTTTTCCTATCCAATCTCTTAAGTTATCATTTTGGTGTACGTAGTTTAAAGTCTTTACATGTCTGGACTTTTCTCCTTGCTCAAGTGCTTGTTGTGGGCCAACTTTTGATTACTCAGAGAATCGAAGTTGAGTTTCTATTCTATTTACTTGTAATTCTTGCTTTTGTCGATTTAATGACATTTGGTATGGTTCGGATTCGGATTGTGGAGGATTTGAAAGAAGCTCAGGCTAAGCAAAATGCCCAGATAAATCTTTTGCTTGCTGAAAATGAACGCAGTCGTATCGGTCAGGATTTGCATGATAGTCTGGGACACACCTTTGCTATGCTGAGTGTCAAGACAGATCTGGCCCTGCAGTTATTTCAGATGCAGGCCTATCCACAGGTGGAGAAGGAATTAAAAGAAATCCACCAGATCAGCAAGGATTCCATGAATGAAGTGCGAACCATTGTGGAAAATCTGAAATCACGGACCCTAGCTTCAGAGCTTGAGACTGTTAAGAAGATGCTAGAGATTGCTGGGATTGAGGTTGAGGTTGACAATCACTTGGACAAGGCTAGCCTGACTCAGGATGTGGAGTCGACGGCTGCCATGATTTTGTTAGAACTGGCGACCAATATCATCAAGCATGCCAGCGCTAAAAAAGCCTACCTAAAACTGGAACGTACAGATCAGGAATTGGTCCTGACAGTTAGAGATGACGGGAAAGGATTTGTCACTGTAAAAGGAAATGAACTCCATACAGTCCGTGACCGTGCAGCAGCCTTCTCAGGTCAAGTAGAGCTGGTCAGTTTGAAAGATCCCACAGAGGTGCGTGTGCATCTGCCTTATAAGGAGAGAAAGTAGATGAAAGTATTAGTCGCAGAAGATCAAAGTATGCTTAGAGATGCCATGTGCCAGCTCTTGAGCTTTCAGCCAGATGTGGAGGCTGTCTTGCAGGCAAAAAATGGAGCCGAGGCTATCGAGGTTTTGAGGAAAGAAGCAGTAGATATTGCCATCCTTGACGTCGAAATGCCAGTAAAGACGGGACTAGAAGCGCTCGAGTGGATCAAACAAGAAGTGCCTGAAACCAAGGTGGTTATCGTTACGACCTTTAAACGTCCAGGCTATTTTGAACGAGCGGTCAAAGCAGGAGTCGACGCCTATGTCTTGAAAGAGCGAAGCATCGCCGAACTTATGCAAACCCTGCATACGGTGTTAGAGGGACGCAAGGAATATTCTCCAGAGCTGATGGAAGTCATGATGACACATCCCAATCCCTTGACCGAGCAAGAAGTCGCTGTTCTACATGGAGTTGCACAGGGGCTGTCCAACCAAGAAATTGCAGATAAGCTCTACCTCTCAAACGGCACCGTCCGTAATTACATGACCACTATCCTCTCCAAACTAAACGCCAGCAACCGAACCGAAGCAGCCAAAACTGCCGAAGAAGAAGGCTGGTTGTGAGGGAAGAAAGAAAAAATCTCTTAGAAATGAATCTAAGAGTTTTTTTGTGCTATGTGACTAGTAATCCGTCTCGCACTTAACGGAGCAAGACGGAGTGAAAGCCACACAAAGAAAAAGGCTGGGAAAGCCAACCTTTTCTATTTATTCAGCTAAGAGCACTTCTTTGATGGTTTGTTTTTGGAGTTTTCTGTTGGATAGATAAAAGAGGCTTTCATAAATCAAAGCAAAACCTATCAAGGTCCAAAAGCACACATTCCCATCAAAGTGATGCTCAATCTTTTCAGGAACCGTATCTTTGATCACACCAATCAAGATTTCCATGATGCCATATTGATAAGCTGTCCCAAGAACAAATCCTAAATAAGCCCAAAAACGATAGGGAGCGAGAATATGACCTTGGCATTCACGATCGGTGTAGCCAAAGCCTTCATAAGAGCCAAGGTTTCGCGACTTTCAGAGACCACAATCCCCAATGACAAAAAGAGTATCGAGAAAGAAAGGATCAAGCCAATCATGATCATCATGGTTTGGATGATATCATCTGTGTAATCCCTGAGGCCAAAGGACAATTGAACCATGGCCGCAAAACACATAGAGCCAAAGACTACAAAAAACAGTATAGATTTTCTCCCCCAAATCAGTGATGAGGACAGCTCTTTTAGGAAGGCCTTCTCTTTCTTAGGAGCCCTCTTTCTCCTTTTGACCTTGATCGGACTTGGGAACTTTTTCAATAAGCGAAGAGCTGGCGTTTGTAATTGTCTTCTAGCATAAGCAATCGCGAGAACCATAAAGAAGGTCGTTGGTAGCATTACCAAAGCAACCAAAAGCTGCCAATGAAAATGAATAGTAATTTCTGGTAAAATTCCCTTCTCATTGCGAAAGTCATAAAAATGTCCCATCATGAGAAAGGAAGCTAAATAACCAAGAAGCGCTCCAACTCCAAAACTGAGTCCAAAAACCCAAAATCGTTTCGCCAACTGGCCATTGCTATAGCCCAAAGCCTTTAAAATTCCTAATTGTTCCTTGTGCTCATCGACAAATTGTTTGATATAAAAACACATGAGAAGGATCGATGTCAAGGATAAGACAACCCCACTGACCATGGCCACCATCCAAGATAGCGAAACCTGGGCATCATAGTAGGTCTGAATCATCGGATTGGTTTTAGAAATCTCCAACTGCTCGATATCCAGGTAAAAATTCAAGAAGAGATTGGCCACAAAGACGGCACAAGCCCCAATGATGCTGACGACCACTAATTTGCGAATATCTTTTATTGAAAACATGGCTTACCATCCAATCTCATAGGCAGTCTGAGGCTGATCATTGGTCACCACTTCGGTAATCTTACCACTATTGACACGAATGATGGTTCTGGCCATATCCGCAATATTTTGGTTGTGCGTCACCATAATCAGGGTAAAGCCTAGCTTTTCCTTCAACTTCCAGATATAGTCTAGAATCTTGCGCCCTGTTTCTTCATCGAGAGCTCCCGTCGGCTCATCTAAGAAAAGAATCTCTGGCTTTTTGGCTAAGGCACGAGCAATAGACACTCTCTGCTGTTCCCCACCAGACAATTCACTTGGATACTTGTCTAGCTTATTGCCAAGCCCCAAGTTATCGATAATCTGTAAAAAATCATGATTGTTCGCCAGATCAGCTCCCATCTTTACATTTTGTCTGACCGTCAGATTAGGCAATAAGTAATACTGCTGAAAAATAAAGGCTATCTTCTCACGTCTAAAGGCTGTCAATTGAGCATCCGTGAGTTGTGACAAATCCTGTCCTTGGATGAGGATATGCCCATCATCTACCTTTTCTAATCCGGATAATACGTTTAAGAGGGTTGACTTTCCTGATCCAGAAGGGCCTAGGATAACCACATCATCCTGGTCTTGAATCTGCAGATCAATCCCTTTTAAGACCTTTGTTTGGCCATAGCTTTTGTGAACATTTCTAGTTGAATCATTTCTTTCCTACCATTTCTTTGATGAGAGATTGACAAACTTCTGTCAATAAACCAATCACTTCTTCCATGCTGAACTGATAAATACCAGAAGCAACCATAGAGGCCATCCCGTGTGAGTAGATAAATAGATGCTGGTACAATCGACTAGCCTCCTCTACAGTCAAAGGATAGTCTGCGACAATCGAATCCAGAACCAATTGGTAACTATGATCCTTCATGGGAAGAAAATCTTGAAAGCGACGAATCGGATCTTTGCTAGGATTTTGGAAAAGCAACTGAAAGAGTTGGGGCTCTTTTGAGGCGAACAGGATATAAGCAACCCCGACAGATCGGAAAGGCTTTTCATCTTCTAAGGCCTTTCGTATATACTCCACCACGACCATCTCCGCAGCAACAATAACCTCTGCTTGTAACTCGGCCATATTGGCAAATTGCCCAAAAATCACTCTCGGTGTGGCTCCCAGTTGCTCCGCTAATGCTCGGGCCGTCAAACTAGCAATGCCCTCTTCTCTCACCAATTGTAAAGCTGTCCCAATGATAGTCTCTTTACTAAATTTAACCTTTGGTGGCATAAGACTCCTTTCGCGCAACATTTGTTACGCAACACTTGTTGCATAAAAGGATACCATAAAAAGGAAAGACTTGTCAAGAAAAAACTGTAAAACACAAAACAAAAAAACAGAGGACTTTTTATTTCTTTGCTACCCAGCCGATGGCATCGCTAGGTGGGTTTTCGGTATCAATCCAGATGAATTCAATCCCGATTTCCTCATTTTTAAACTTGGTCAATCGAATTCCGTTGATTTCTAGTTCGTTGAGTCGTTGTCCTGTCAAAGCTTCTCGTTCCTTCAACTGGAAAACACCACGCAAGATCCAATTACCAAGAATTTCTTGCTTATCAGTTGACTGAATCGCCTTACCAGATTCTTGGTTGATATAGGCATTAATGACATCTCCAGAAGGTAAGAAGCGTAGCTTAAAGGTTCTTTCTTCTTTGGATAGAGCTAGTTTTTTAGTCCCAGGTTCAAAAGTTCCAAATCCATGACCAAAGAAGTCAGGCCTTTCGTCATGAAAGTTCTTGGAGTCAGGTAGCGGGATGTAAACTTCGCTAACTGGACGATAAACTAGCTGTTCAATTTCTTTAATGAGTTTTTCATTGCCAGTATTATGGGCAAAGTGAATCAAATCCTCACGAATCGCCTTCATCTGAGCTTTTTCTTCCTTGCTGGTCCACTTTTTCAAGAGGATTTCTTCTAAGGAGAAAGTCACAAAAGCTAGTTCTTCAGGAGCTAAATTGTCCTTGAATTTATCCTGAATCTTTAAAATCCGTGGTAGACGATCTTTTTTGGCTAGTTTTGATCCACCGTTAAAGGCATTGAAACCAGAGTTTTCTTCCACATTTCCATGTTTGTCTGTGATAACCCAAGACACGGTTTCTAAGATATCGGATTGTTCCTTTTCAGCTGTTAGCAAATGAAGATTTTCAAAGAGAGAAAAAGGATCTTCGATGTAATGAACGTCCCAAGTATCTACCACAATGTCTTTATTATTAAAAGTCATGTGGAGCTGGCTATCTGCTGCCGTGTACTTGTAGTGGTGTTGTCCATCTGTAAAACGAAAATTGGTTGGATTGTTTTTGGTAGTTGATCCTTCAATGACCAGATTATCGATATCAACTGGTAAATAAGATGTTTCACCGACAAAAATCCTTGGATTTTCTCCCTTTGGTGTTGGCATTAGAACGTGATAAACAGCTTCAACATTGACTGAGTCAGAGTTGAATCCCTTGATTTGCGCCTTAGAAGATTCGATTCTCTGATTCCTCAAAGTCGCAATCTTTCGAGCTAACTCTTCATAGCGTTGATAATTTTCCTTGTCTGCAGCCTCTTTATCAGCTGAAATATCCGCATGAAATTTGATGTCACCCAATAAGTCCGTCCAAGATTGAGAATCTTTCTTGAACTGGGCAATTTTTTGATCTCCTGAATTAATCCCAAAAGATTTGATACCCACTAGGTATTTATGATTTCATCCACAACGACAGAAGCATCATAGGAAGTATTAGCGATATCTTCCCCAACGGCATTAAAAGCCTTCTGGAATACAGTCTCCTGAAACTTGGAGTTAACAATCGGAGCCACATAATTCTCTGTTTGTTCCTCGTCTTCGGATTCTGCCTTTTGAGAGAAAGCTTGGCTCAAACTAGCGAAGTTGGTAATCAAGGTTTTGTATTTGTCTTTTTGTTCAGACTTTAGATGTTCCCACATAAGCGCCCTCTTTTCTATTTTCAGTATATCAAAAGAAGATTAGTTTTTCACTAATCCTCTTATATATTCGTTAATTAATACTGTAAAATTCGAGTTTGCCTTGTTTTTTGACAAGTCTTAAATACTCTTCGTCTGATAAAACTGCTAATCCATCGTCATAAGCCTTGATTTTCTCAAGAGCCTGGTCATAGCTATCTACAAAATCCTTGACATAGGACTGCCCTTCAAACTGGCCGTTCATCTTGGTGTAGATAATGGCGAATTTCCCTGAGCGGTCAAACTGAGACTGCCCTTGGCTTTCATTTAAGGCCTTAGCGACATTCTCCGCTATGCGTTTAATCACGGGCACAACCACGCTGTTTCCAGCTTGCTTGTAGAGCTGACCGTTAGAAACGCCTTCTGGGATTTTAAAGGATTTAGGATAACCTTGAACGTTAAAGGTTTCTTTTGGTGTCAACTTGCGAATCTCACCACTGTCTGTCAAAATCAATGGAACGTTGTGTCCACCTGTTCCCATATTTGCTGTTAGGGTAGGGACAACACCATTTTTATTTTCACGGACATACTGACGGCGCCATTGGTAGACCGTGTCTTGACTCGTCACTTCAAACTTCAACTGGTCGTAGAAATTCTGCTTGCCTTCACGGTAGTAGTAGACCTCATCTAGCTTATCACCAAAGTTAATCACATCCTGAAGAGTCGTAGTCAGCTTGATTTCCTCTGGAAACTCAAATATGTCATAAGCTTCCTTGGTATCAAAGCCAACGATATAAATCCGCTCGCGATTTTGTGGAATATTTCCATAGTCTTTCCCGTTGAGAACCTTCCACTTAATGAAGTAGTTGTTCTCAGTCAAGGCTTCACGAATAACCTTAAAGGTATTGCCATGGTCATGACCGACCATGTTTTTGACGTTTTCGATGAAAATAGCACGAGGTCTGCAACCCTCAATCATACGAAGCAACTCAAAGAAAAGATCGCCACGATCGTCATCAAAGCCCTTGCGATAACCCGCAATACTGAAGGCCTGACATGGGAAACCTCCCATAATCACATCCACGCGCTCAGCTGGAATATCCTCTGGCTGAACGTCGTGAATATCGCGACCATCCAAATAGGTATCTGGATGGTTTAACTGATAAGTCTGGCGCGCATACTTATCAAATTCATTGGCATACACCACTCTGAACTCGTTGGTCTGTTCAAATCCCAACTCAATTCCCCCAACACCTGAGAAGAAGGCTGCAATGTTGTACTTCTCGGGCTGGTTCGAACTTACAGAATTTGTCATGTAGTAACCTGCTTTCTAGAAAATTAGTAGTAAGTTTTATTCAAAAAATCTATTATATCTTTTTTCAAAGATACTAAATTACGACGTTCTTCATCCAAGTTGCTTTCCATAATTTTTATAGAGGCATCTTTAAGTGAACAAATATAGTATCCTTCCTCGGATGTAAACCCTTCTTCTACATGTGCAAGGGCATTTCTTTTATCAATTAGATCGGACCATCTTTGTTTTAAAGACTCATACTTTCTTTTTTTATCAGGTGTCAAGTTAGGTCTACTTAGTCTGACCTTTTCTCTAAAAAATCTATCAAAATTTTCTCTATAAGAATCATTTTCTGGAGTCACTTCTAGTTTTTCCCGTAATAAATGTTCGATTTCTGCATTTTCACACATAAATCTACCACGAATTGCATTTAATTCATCCCACCGACAAAGAATAACATCAATTGCATCTTCAAAATGTTTTTCTTCTAAACTATCAGAAATAGAAAAGAAAGTGAAATTTGAAAAAATATCTAGATTCTTTTGTTGTAGAATATTGATAACATCTGATTTTATAGTGTTATAGTCATTATTAGAATATAAAATAACAAATTGTTTGAAGCCATTCTTATATCTTATTTCCTCTAGGTAATTCAAACCAGTTTCAGATGAATCTAAGTTAAAATCTGAAATAAAGAAGTCATATCTTTTAATAGAATCCAACTCTATTTTTGCTTCTCCAAATGTTCTAAGTTCAACAATTTGAGCCTCATAACCTTTGTCACCTAAGATTTCTTCTACAAGCTCTTTTCTATTGCTATGTGCATCTGATAGTAAATCATCCTCTAACCACAGAATATTTATTTCTTGTCTCAATTTAAACCTCACTAAACTTAATTTGAAAATCAACAACGTTATTTTTTAGTTGCTGAACTGATATCTCCCAATTAAAATCTTTACAAATTTGTTGGCAGATATACATACCTAATCCTGTGCCTCTTCTCTTTGAGGTTACTCCAATGTTAAATATATTTTCAATAGGTTCAATATCAATAGGTCCTGTATCTGAAGTAAAGTGCATGATTTTATTATCCTCATCAAAGAAAATATGTATATCTTTTGCATTACGATCTTGAGCATTAATTATTAAATTATCAAGTAAAGTACCAAAATCATAAACATTGATGCTTTGATATAGTTCTCCAATTCCCAAGCTAACCTCTAATTTCACTGTATCATCGATTAGATTATCAACATAGCTTTTTAAGTATGACTTCAATTCTATATTTTCAAGATTACTAAAAGATTCAAAATTTAATCGTAGTATTTGTTTTTTTATTGATGATAGTTTATCAGATGTTCTTCTAATTTTATAGATTGAGTCTGAAAATTTTTCATACTCTTCTGGTGTCATAAGCCGAATCATTTTCTGTAAAGTGGCTGTTAGTTCTTTACCAGCTTTTCCTAATTCATGAAAAAGCATATCTTGACGTGCTGGCTTTTCATTTAAGATTATTTTTTCCTTAATCTCGATTTCATTTTTTAATCTACTATTCTCTTTATAAATTCTTTGTTTTTCTTTTTTTACTTCTTGATTCTCTTTTCTTAACTCAATAGCAGCCTGTTTTAAATTTTTTTGAATTTCTTTTTTTTCAGATGAGCTTGTATTCAAATCGTCGAGCAGTTCGAATTTCTTTTCTAGTGGCTGTGCGATTTTAGGAAGCTCATAAACTCTTGGTGATACAGTAAACTTATACTTTTTAAATCTTTGAATTAGCTTTTGAATAGCATCAGTGTCATCGGTTTCAATCTTATCAATATCACTATTTCCAAACCTTGTCAATTGCATATAGGATTCTAATGGTCTGTGAACAAGTTCCATATATACTTTTTCAAATTCTAAGGTGTAAGAATTAGTAACAAATCCTCTATCACGTGATGTAACTTCATTAAAATGATTTTCAGAATCCGTTATATTAATCCATCCTAGCAATTCCCTATGTCCTAAATATCGATTAAAACCTTGTGTTTTACGTAGGTTTAGACCAAAGGCATCAAAATCAACTTCTCCATATGGAAAAATCCTAAAATTATTCTTATACAAGAAAATAGACCCATAATCTTTCGGTGTCGTTTTCATTATTCTTGTAAAATTGTTCTTTGCTGCTGTACTTAAATAATAAATTTTAAAGTAAATATCTTTTAAAATTGTATTATTCTCAATTTTAAAAGAGTAAATTATCTTTTCTTGATCATATAGAGTGATACTAATTTCCTTTTCTTTTATTTCACACTCAATATAAATTGTTTTTTTATCTAATACTGAAGCAACATTATTACTAATATACTCATCTAGTTCAGCAATTCCTGAGGAGGATGAAATGTACTTAACATTAATCTTTATTTTACCATCATCCACAAACGGGTTTACAAGTCTTTGAAGCGCTTCTACAACCTTATTTACTCTATTTAAGTCCCAAGTATCTCTTAAGTTTGAGATATTTAGAATAGTCCCTGATTTTTGAATAAAACTGTCTTCGACTACATCTAAGCTAGTATATGTGATATCTAACTCTTCAAATTTTGTTAGAGAATCCTTTTCAAATTCACCCCAGTCAATTTCTAATTTACTAACTTCATCATCCTTATGACTAATAAGTTTAAGCTTAGTTCCTAATCTATCACAAGAAAAACGACCTATTCCTTTGGAACCAGCATATACCTTGTCACTATCTTTTTTTTCTGAATGAGCAACGAACAACCATTTATTTTCAATATCATTACGATTCATTCCCTTACCGTTGTCCTGAATGATAATGTAATTTTCATAACTGTTTATAATAAGATTTATTTCTGTTGCATCAGCATCATAACCATTTTTTACCAACTCGAAGATAGCTACTAATTCGTTTGTAATCAGGTCTTTACCAATTATGTCCTTTAAACCCGAACTTACTTTAAAGTGTAATTTTTCTTCCATCTTTGCTCCTTATTCCGAGATTTTCAAAATAACTTCTCCAACTTGTTCCGCAAACAAAGGAGGAACAGCATTAGCAACTTGAGTATATCGAGGAACATCTGTTTTTCGTCGTTCACCACCTGTAGTATACGGTCCTTTGAATTCATAATCGTCTGGAAAACTTTGGATTCTAGCGTGTTCTCTAACTGTCATTATTCTAGGTTCATCATAATGTATATAATCATCTGGAATAGAAGTAATCGTATTACAAATTGAATTTTTCTTTAAAGGAGTTACTCCACGCTTCTTTAAACCTTCAACTAGATTCATAGATGGTGTAATTCGTATACTGTTTTCGGAAGCAGTCATTAAACGTTTAAATAAATCTATTGTTTCACTTTTATGTTTCGCGAATCGATGACTATCAGGGAAAGCGCCTCGTTCAATGTTATTTCTCATTAATGTTTGATATGCTGAAGTTGCTCGACCATACTTCCCATTTTTAAATGCCTTAGTGTCTTTACTATCAACTTCTCCATGACTTTTTTTCAAATCATTAATAGCTTGAGAAATTGTAATTGGTATTTTTAGACCTCTATCTCTCAAAAAACAATCTTTATTTTTCAATAATTCGTCAAAAAAAACTTCATAGCTTTCATTTTTGGATGCAAATAGAATGAATCGTTTCCTATTTTGAGGAACACCGTATTCTGACATAGTAACAATTTTATAGTCAAGGTTATATCCTAATTTATGTAACTCCGAAACAAGAATATCAGAATATTTTTGTTTATCCTTATGATCCTTAAATCCTATAGTAAATCCTTGAACATTTTCAAAAAATAACATAGTAGGTTGAACTAATTTGATAAACTCAATATACGAATGCATTAATTGATTTCTGATATCATCATTTTTCCTCTTTCCTGCCATGGAAAATCCTTGACATGGTGGACCACCAACAACTAAATCGACGGAGCCATTTAATGTAGCAAGTTCTTTACTATGAACTTCTAGAAGTTCATTTATATCCCAATTTTTCATTTCAAGCCAGTTTGGCCATGAAAAATGTTTTTTTCTTTCAATTAAATTATATTTTAAAGTACTAAAAGCATCTTTATTTCTTTCAACTGCAAATATACCATGCAAACCAGCATTATAAAGCCCTAAGGATAAACCACCAGACCCTGCAAATAAATCTATGTATTTCATGATTTCTCTTTCAGTCATTAAAATTTATTATTACAATTTTATCACAAATTAAAGCAAAAAACACGGCTCATCACCGTGTTTCTGTGTTTATTTCACCAACTTCTTCATCTCATCAATACGTGCTACGGTCGCGTCGTATTTAGCTTGGTAGTCGGCTTGTTTGTCGCGTTCTTTTTGGACGACTTCTGGTTTGGCATTGGCTACGAAGCGTTCGTTAGAGAGCTTCTTACCGACCATGTCCAGTTCTTTTTGCCATTTAGCCAGTTCCTTGTCGAGACGAGCCAGTTCTTCTTCGACATTGAGGAGGTCTGCCAGTGGCAAGTAGATTTCTGCTCCTGTGATGACACTTGACATTGCCAGTTCAGGCGCAGGGATGTTTGACGCGATTTCCAAGTGTTCTGGATTTGTGAAGCGTTTGATGTAGTTGACATTGCTGTTAAAGAAGGCTTCCAAGTCGCTATCGCTAGTCTTAACAAGGATGGTGATCGGCTTGCTTGGTGCAACGTTTACTTCTGCACGCGCATTACGAACAGCGCGGATCAAGTCTTTGAGGCTTTCTACACCAGTGTGGGCCGCAAGGTCTTCAAAGGCTGGGTTGACAGTTGGGTATTCTGCTGTCACGATAGAGCCTTCTGAGATTTGTCCAAAGATTTCCTCTGTCACGAATGGCATGATTGGGTGGAGGAGACGAAGGATCTTGTCCAAAGTATAAAGGAGAACAGAACGTGTGATGACTTTCTCTTCTTCGTTATCGCTATAAAGGACTTCCTTGGTCAATTCAACATACCAGTCCGCAAATTCGTCCCAGATGAAGTTGTAGAGGATGTGGCCAGCCACACCAAACTCAAACTTATCAAAGTTTTCAGTGACTTTTCCGATGGTTTCATTGAGGTTGTGGAGAATCCAGCGGTCTGTGACGTTTCCAGCTTCCTTGTTGACAACTTTTTCCACATTGGCAGTTGCTTGTTCAAGGGTCAAGCCTTCATTGTTCATAAGGATGTAGCGAGAGATGTTCCAGATCTTGTTAATGAAGTTCCATGAAGCATCCATTTTCTCGTAAGAGAAGCGTACGTCTTGTCCTGGTGCAGAACCGTTTGAAAGGAACCAGCGAAGGGCATCGGCACCGTATTTCTCGATGACATCCATTGGGTCAATCCCGTTACCGAGAGATTTAGACATCTTACGTCCTTGCTCGTCACGGATAAGACCGTGGATAAGAACGTTTTGGAATGGCTGACGGCCAGTGAATTCCAAGGATTGGAAGATCATACGAGACACCCAGAAGAAGATGATGTCGTAACCAGTAACCAAGGTTGAAGTTGGGAAGTAACGTTTGAAGTCTTCTGAGTCGACATCCGGCCAGCCCATGGTTGAGAATGGCCAAAGGGCAGAACTGAACCAAGTGTCTAAGACGTCTTCGTCCTGAGTCCATCCGTCTCCTTCTGGAGCTTCTTCACCGACGTACATTTCACCCTCAGCATTGTACCAAGCAGGGATTTGGTGACCCCACCAGAGCTGACGAGAGATCACCCAGTCGTGGACATTTTCCATCCATTGGAGGAAGGTATCGTTGAAACGAGGTGGGTAGAATTCTACCTTGTCGTCTGTGTCTTGGTTGGCAATGGCATTCTTAGCCAATTGGTCCATCTTGACAAACCATTGAGTAGACAAGCGGGGTTCGACCACAACACCTGTACGTTCTGAGTGACCAACACTGTGGACACGTTTTTCAATTTTAACGAGGGCACCGATTTCTTCCAACTTAGCAACGACTGCCTTACGAGCTTCAAAACGGTCCATGCCCGCAAATTCAAAGGCAAGCTCATTCATGGTTCCGTCGTCATTCATAACGTTAACTTGTGGCAAGTTGTGGCGTTGACCAACCAAGAAGTCGTTTGGATCATGGGCAGGTGTGATTTTTACAACACCAGTACCAAACTCAGGATCTGCGTGCTCATCTCCAACGATTGGAATCAATTTATTAGCGATTGGAAGGATGACGTTTTTACCAATCAAGTCCTTGTAGCGTGGGTCTTCTGGATTGACCGCAACCGCAACGTCCCCAAACATGGTCTCAGGACGAGTAGTTGCCACTTCAAGAGCGCGTGAACCGTCTTCTAGCATGTAGTTCATGTGGTAGAAGGCACCTTCCACATCCTTGTGGATCACTTCAATGTCAGAAAGGGCTGTGCGAGCTGCTGGGTCCCAGTTGATGATAAATTCACCACGGTAGATCCAGCCTTTCTTGTAAAGGTCCACGAAGACCTTACGAACAGCTTTTGACAAACCTTCGTCAAGAGTGAAACGCTCGCGAGAGTAGTCTACAGAGAGACCCATCTTGCCCCATTGTTCCTTGATAGTAGTGGCATATTCGTCTTTCCATTCCCAGACTTTCTCAAGGAATTTTTCACGACCAAGGTCATAACGCGTAATGCCCTCACCACGCAAGCGCTCCTCAACCTTAGCCTGAGTCGCAATCCCCGCATGGTCCATTCCTGGAAGCCAAAGGGTGTCAAAACCTTGCATACGTTTTTGACGGATGATGATATCCTGCAAAGTGGTATCCCAAGCATGACCCAGGTGAAGTTTCCCAGTTACGTTTGGTGGTGGAATCACGATTGAATAAGGCTTCGCCTTTTGATCGCCTGAAGGCTTGAAAACATCGGCATCAAGCCATTTTTGGTAACGACCAGCCTCAACCTCGGCTGGATTGTATTTAGGTGAAAGTTCTTTAGACATGTGTGTGTCCTTTCTCTATTATTTTCATTTTATTTTGAATCTGCTTGGCAACTTTGACTGCAGACAGATTCGTATTATTTATTTTAAAGTAGTGGTGCAACTCATTCGGTTGATGTTGGGAATTTAATTGAAGTGTTTCAGCTGTCTCTAAAATTTCTCTTTCAGATACCTCAACATGTCGTTTTAAGGGTTTGTGCTTTAATCGATTCTCCGTTCGATTTCGACGCATGCGCTCTTCAAGACTTGTTTCCAACTCAACAAAAAGAATCTCTTGATGATAATCATCCAACAAATTCTGAATTTGCTTTAAATACATCAGCTGGTACTGATTTGAAAAATCAATTACGTCTGTTAAAATTACTGATCGCTGGTTTCTTGCACTTGCTCCAAGGAAAGAAAAGGTGATTCCACGAACAAATTCCCACATTTCCTCTGTATAGTCCTGATAGATTTCTAGTGCAAAATCGATAGCTTGATGGTTATAAAATAGGGTAGCATCCGTCAGTCGAGATAATTCTTGACCAATGGTCATTTTTCCTGATGCTGGAGCACCAATGATGAAAGATGCATCAAATCACCTCCCACTCACTCTTCAGCAAGCCATATATCAGACTGTCACAACGCTTGCCTTGGGCATCTTTGCGATCCCTTATGCGAGCTTCAAGAGTGAAGCCAAGCTTCTCAGCGACTCGTTGACTTTGGAGATTATGGCTGAAACAAACAAGCTCTATCTTGTGAAGACCCAACTCTTTAAAGGCTAAGTCAATTAAGGCACGCGCTACTTCTGGGACATAGCCTCGCCCCCAATAGTCTGGGTGCAAGATATAGCCAATCTCCAGCACATCGTCTTCGTGGCGACGGGGGAAATCGACAGAACCAATGATTGTATCGGTTCCTTTAACGATAATTCCATAGCCTGCTGGGAGATTATCCTTTTCATTGCGCTCGGGAAGGATATGTTCTAGGTAATAAATCTCATCCTCCAAGGTCTTGACGGGCGGAAAACCTGCTGGGTAAGAGACTTCTGGACGGCTGGCATAGTCAAAGATATCCTCTGCATCATCTACTGTACGGACTCGCAAGACCAGACGCTCCGTCTCGATTCGTTCAGGTAGTTCTGCTCTGGTCATCTTTTTTTCTCGCTTTCTTGATAAAGCTTCCCATGGGGGCGACTCGGTCATCTAGATAGCGGTAAACACGCTGATGGCCATCACCCATAAAGTAAGTAGGTGCAAAGCGGTCATTTTTAAAATGCCCTTTTTCGTCCAGTAGTTCTGAATCAGCCAATCGATCAAGAATCTTAGCAAAGATATGGCAGATGCCATCCTCCTCGATGATCCGATCTACCTGACAATCCAATACGACTGGGCAAGCCTCTAAAATAGGTGCCTGTGTCCGTTTAGAAATCTTATAGTCTAGTCCCAAGTGTTTCAACTTTTCTCGATGGCTGATAAAACCAGCCTGCTCCATCTCGAGCATGAGGTTTTCATCAGGAATGTTCACGGTGAATTGTTGATAATGCTTAATCTGATCTGCTGCATTTTCTTCAGCACCAATTCCGATAACTAACCAATCTCCCAGGCTATAAGAGGAACTACAGGTCGTAACATTGTGTCCAAAGTTCTGGTCCTGATAGCCCAAGATGAAGATTGGAAAACCATAGTAGAGTTTGCTGGTTTTGAAAGATTGTTTCATGACAACCTCCTTTGACTAGAGTTGCAAAATAAAAATCGTCCCTGTCATCAATCTGACAGGGACGAATGTGTTTAATCCGCGGTACCACCCAATTTCGGGCTGAGCCCGCAACTCTCATCTTCTTGTTTCTCCTTTATGACGGTCTTAGCTCGCTTTGGCGTACTTGAGTACAGCCTACAACTCGCCGCCTAGTCCTAAAAGGAAACAAAAAGTCTATTCTAATATTTAATTTTCATCTCATTAGCAACCAGTTTTGACACATTTGTGGACTTCTCAGCTCCGCCACTTTCTGTAAAATGTGGGATTCAAAACACCTCTAATGGCTTTATTTTAACAAGTTTTTCACGGAAATGCAAGAGACAAGAAAGATTACTTGAACTTGATGCCGTTTTCTTTTAATTTGTTGATGGTAGCTGGACCGATTCCTTTCAAGGCAAGGAGCTCTTTTTCTGTCCAGTTTTTGAAGTCAGCAGCAGACTTGATGCCTTCATCGTAGAAAGTTTTAGCGCGGTCAAGTGATAGTCCACCTAGGTCAGCTGCGAAATCTTCAACAGAAGTCGTCACCTTGTGGGCTTGCTCTTTAGTTGCTTCTACAGCTTTTTCTACTTGCTTAGAGACAGCTTTTCCAGCCTCGCTTGCGGCGTACTCTGCCTGTTTAACGACTTTCTTTGTCTCTTCGACAACCTTGTTTACAGCATTTGAAAATACACCTGAACGACGAAGGCTATTTCTTAATTGTTTTTTACGTTGGAGTTTCTTTGACATCATAAAATCCTTTCAATAAAAAATCCCTGTACTTGAACAAGGATTAAATCTCTATGTTTTTATTGTATCAACTTTCTTTGGGAAATGCAAGGCTTGTAATCTTAGAAATATGCTGAATTCCGCCTTAGAATAAGAGAAGATGATAGAAGAAAAGTGAAAAATATGGTATAATGAAACGATAGATTTTTGAATAGGAATACAAGCATGTTTGGATTTTTTAAAAAAGATAAACCAATAGAAACTCCAGTACCAACAATGGTACCGTCTCATATCGGTGTTATCATGGATGGAAATGGTCGTTGGGCCAAAAAACGGATGCAACCCCGTGTCTTTGGTCATAAAGCTGGGATGGATGCTTTGAAAAAAGTTGCAATTGCAGCTAGTGATATGGGAGTTAAGGCCCTGACTGTTTATGCCTTTTCAACTGAAAACTGGACTCGTCCAGACCAAGAAGTCAAATTTATCATGAACTTGCCAGTTGAGTTTTATGATAAATATGTCCCAGAATTGCATGAGAGAAACATGAAGATCCAAATGATCGGTGAGACTAATCGCTTGCCTAAGGAGACTTTTGAAGCCCTCAAAAAAGCAGAAGAGTTAACCAAGTTAAATACTGGCTTGATCCTTAATTTTGCCCTTAATTATGGAGGACGGGCTGAAATTACTCAGGCGGTTAAACGGATTGCTGAGGAAGTAGCCGAAGGAAAAATCAGTTCAGAGGCTATTGATGAGAATTTAATCGGAGACTATCTATTTACAGGACATTTGCCTAAGGTATTGCGTGATCCGGACTTAATCATTCGAACGAGTGGAGAGCTTCGCTTGAGCAATTTCTTGCCATGGCAAGCTGCTTATAGTGAACTTTATTTTACAGATGTTTTGTGGCCTGACTTTGATGAGGAGGCTTTGAAAGAAGCTATCGCAGAATTTAATCGTCGCAATCGCCGATTTGGAGGAGTTTAGGAGAAATTATGAAAAAGGATTTACTAAAGAGAACCCTTTTTGCTATCTTGGCCTTAGCTATCTTTATACCAATATTGGCGATTGGTGGCTTATGGCTCCAGATCGCCATGGGGATTGTGGCCATGTTGGGAGTACATGAGTTGCTTCGCATGAAGGGGTTAAATACCATGACGCCTGAAGGGCTCTTGACTTTGCTAGCAACCTTTTTTCTGACCATTCCTTTGGAAAATTACCTGAAGTTTTTGCCCGTAGATGGGAACGTTGTTGCTTATAGTGTCGTGATTCTCATCTTGCTAGGAGCAACGGTTTTTAGCAAGAACTATACTATTGAGGATGCTGTTTTTCCGATTGCCATGAGTTTTTATGTTGGCTCTGGCTTTAACGCTTTGGTCGATGCTCGTATTGCAGGTTTGGATAAGGCGCTTTTGGGACTTTGTATGGTCTGGGCAACTGATAGTGGAGCTTATCTGGTAGGGATGAAGTTCGGTAAGAGAAAGTTAGCTCCGAGAGTTTCCCCTAACAAGACCATAGAGGGTGCCATGGGAGGTATCTTGGCTGCTATGCTAGTGACTTTGATCTTTATGCTAGTTGATAGTACTGTCGCTTTACCTTATGGGATTTACAAATGGTGGTGTTTGCTATTTTCTTTAGTATAGCTGGTCAGTTGGGTGATTTGATCGAAAGTGCTATGAAACGTCACTTTGGTGTCAAAGACTCAGGCAAGTTTATCCCAGGTCATGGTGGGGTACTGGATCGTTTTGATTCTATGCTAGCTATTTTCCCTATTATGCACTTATTCGGCTTATTTTAAGGAAAGGGAATCAGAAACTAAATGATTGGATTATTAACGTTTATCCTGGTTTTTGGAATCATCGTGGTGGTCCACGAGTTCGGGCATTTTTACTTTGCCAAGAAATCCGGGATTTTGGTTCGTGAGTTTGCCATTGGTATGGGACCAAAGATTTTTGCCCATATCGGAAAAGATGGTACTGCCTATACGATTCGTCTCTTGCCACTAGGTGGCTATGTCCGTATGGCAGGTTGGAGCGAGGATGCTACAGAAATTAAGACAGGAACTCCTGTTAGCTTGACTCTTGATCAAGATGACAAGGTTAAGCGGATTAATCTCTCTGGTAAGAAAATTGATCAGACAGCTCTGCCTATGCAGGTAACTCAATTTGATTTTGAAGACAAGCTCTTTATCACAGGTTTGGTTTTGGAAGAGGAGAAGACCTTCTCAGTGGACCATGATGCGACCATTGTGGAAGCTGATGGAACAGAAGTTCGTATCGCTCCGCTGGACGTCCAATATCAAAATGCGACTGTCTGGGTAAATTGATTACCAACTTTGCTGGACCGATGAACAACTTCATTTTAGGAGTCATTGTCTTCTGGATTTTGATTTTCATGCAAGGTGGCGTTCGTGATACGCAAAGCAATAACTTTAGCATCATCCCTGATAGCGCGATTGCTAAGGTCGGTGTTGACAATACGGCCCAAATCACTAAAGTCGGTTCACACGAAATTAGTAACTGGCAAGATTTGATTCAGGCTGTTGAAACAGAGACCAAAGACAAAACAGCACCTGTATTGGATGTGACCATTTCTGAAAATGGGACAGAAAAGCAAATAACTGTGACACCGGAGGAGAATCAAGGACGCTATATTCTAGGTGTTCAGCCTGGTCTCAAGTCAGATATCTGGTCTATGTTTGTAGGTGGATTCACCTCTGCAGCTGACTCGGCTTTACGAATTCTCAACGCCTTGAAGAGCTTCATTTTCCAACCAGACTTAAATAAACTTGGTGGTCCTGTTGCTATCTTTAAGGCAAGTAGTGATGCTGCTAAAAATGGTCTTGAGAATGTTTTATTCTTCTTGGCTATAATTTCCATCAATATCGGGATTTTCAACTTGATTCCTATACCGGCACTAGATGGTGGAAAAATCGTGCTCAACATCATCGAAGCCATTCGCCGTAAACCACTAAAACAAGAAATTGAAACCTATGTTACTCTAGTTGGAGTTGTCATTATGGTCGTTTTGATGCTCGCTGTAACATGGAACGACATCATGAGAACCTTCTTTTAGAATTTGAGGAAAAATATGAAACAAAGTAAAATGCTAATTCCAACGCTTCGCGAAATGCCAAGCGATGCCCAAGTTATCAGCCACGCACTTATGTTGCGTGCTGGATATGTTCGCCAAGTATCAGCAGGAGTCTACTCTTACCTGCCACTTGCCAACCGTGTTATTGAAAAAGCCAAGAACATCATGCGTCAAGAGTTTGACAAGATAGGTGCTGTTGAAATGTTGGCTCCTGCCCTTCTCAGTGCAGATTTATGGCGTGAATCTGGTCGTTATGAAACTTACGGTGAAGACTTGTATAAGTTGAAAAACCGTGAGAAATCAGACTTTATCCTGGGTCCAACTCACGAAGAAACCTTTACAGCTATTGTCCGTGATTCTGTCAAGTCATACAAACAGTTACCACTGAATCTCTACCAAATCCAGCCTAAGTACCGTGATGAAAAACGTCCTCGTAATGGACTTCTTCGTACCCGTGAGTTCATCATGAAAGATGGTTATAGCTTCCACGCCAACTACGATAGCTTAGATGTTACTTATGATGAATACAAGGCAGCTTACGAACGTATTTTCACTCGTAATGGTTTGGACTTTAAAGCCATCATCGGTGATGGTGGTGCCATGGGTGGTAAGGATAGCCAAGAATTTATGGCTATCACACCTGCTCGTACAGACCTTGATCGTTGGGTAGTCTTGGATAAATCTGTCTCGTCGTTTGATGAAATCCCTGCAGAAGTGCAAGAAGAAATCAAGGCAGAATTGCTTAAATGGATGGTTTCTGGTGAAGATACTATTGCCTACTCAAGTGAGTCAAGCTATGCAGCCAACTTGGAAATGGCAACCAACGAGTACAAACCAAGCAACCGTGTTGTGACTGAAAATGAAGTGGCTCGCGTGGAAACACCAGGTGTTAAATCGATTGATGAAATCGCAGCTTTCTTGAATGTCTCTGAAGAGCAAACAATCAAGACCTTGGTTTATATCGCAGATGAGGAGCCAGTAGTGGCCCTACTTGTTGGCAATGACCAGCTCAATGAAGTTAAGTTGAAAAACTACCTTGGAGCAGACTTCTTGGAACCTGCAACTGAGGCAGAAGTGAAAGAATTGTTGGGAGCGGACTTTGGTTCACTTGGCCCAGTCGATCTTCCAGAAAATGTCAAGATTATCGCAGACCGCAAGGTACAAGATAGCCGCAATGCTGTTGCTGGTGCCAACCAAGATGGTTACCACTTGACTGGTGTTAATCCAGGCCGTGATTTCACTGCTGAGTATGTAGATATCCGTGAAGTGCGTGAGGGTGAAATTTCACCAGATGGAAAGGTGTTCTCAACTTTGCCCGAGGTATCGAAATTGGTCATATTTTCAAACTGGGAACTCGCTACTCAGCAAGTATGGGAGCAGATGTCTTGGATGAAAATGGTCGTGCGATCCCAATTATCATGGGATGCTATGGTATCGGTGTTAGTCGTCTCCTTTCAGCGATTATGGAGCAACACGCTCGCCTCTTTGTTAACAAAACTCCAAAAGACGAATATCGTTACGCTTGGGGAATCAACTTCCCTAAAGAATTGGCGCCATTTGATGTGCACTTGATTCCGGTTAATGTCAAGGATGAAGAAAGTCTTGCATTGACCAATCGTATCGAAGAAGCCTTGGTCAACAAAGGTTACGAAGTTTTGACAGATGACCGTAACGAACGTGTCGGTGTTAAATTCAGTGATAGCGACTTGATTGGCCTTCCAATCCGTATCACTGTTGGTAAAAAGGCGGCTGACGGTATCGTAGAAGTTAAGATTAAGGCTACAGGAGATACAATCGAAGTTCACGCAGATAGCTTGCTTGAAACCCTTGAAATCCTAACAAATAAATAAAATCTATAATCAGAAGAAAAACAAGACAAAAATGTAACTAGTTTTTGCCTTGTTTTTTCTCTATAATGAGATAAAATAAAGATAAAAAGAGTAAATAAAGAGGTAGAGCTATGCTAAAATTTCCAAAGGATTTTGTCTGGGGTTCCTCAACTTCTGGGCCACAGACAGAAGGGCGAGTGCCTGGTGACGGAAAGGGAGATAATCTCTGGGATTATTGGTTCCAAGTAGAACCAAATCGCTACTATAATGGGCTTGGACCAGACAAAACATCGACCTTTTATGAAAATTGGGAGAAAGATATCGAACTATTGTTAGAAACAGGGCATACAGCCTTTCGGACTTCTATCCAGTGGTCTCGTCTTTTCCCACAAGGACGTGGAGAAGTCAATCCTCAAGGTGTGGCGTTTTACCGTCAGGTCTTTGAAGCTATTAAGGCCAAGGGAATCCGTCTCTTAGTCAATCTTTATCATTTTGACCTGCCTTTTACCCTTCAAGAGGATGGCGATGGTTGGGAAAATAAAGCGACTATTAAGGCCTATGAAGACTATGCTCGTTTCTGTTTTGAGACCTACGGAGACTTAGTAGACCAGTGGATTACCTTCAATGAGCCTATCGTTCCTGTTGAGTTTGGCTATTTCTATGATGCCCATTATCCTCATAAGGTAGATGCCAAAGCTGCGGTGCAGGTAGCCTATAACACTCAACTGGCTAGTAGTCTTGCTGTTAAGGCTTGTCACGAAATGTTGCCGGGTTCTAAGATTGGAATTGTCCTCAATTTGACTCCAGCTTATCCACGTAGCCAACATCCTGCCGATGTAAAAGCAGCTCGCATTGCCGACCTCTTTCAGGCACAATCTTTCCTAGATCCGTCTGTTTTAGGAACATATCCAGAAGAGTTAGTGGAAATTTTGGCTGAGTATGACTTGTTACCAGAGTACACGGCCGAAGAGTTGGAAGTCATTCGTGAGAATACAGTTGACTTCTTGGGAGTGAACTACTATCAACCTTTGCGTGTCATGGCGCCACGTTTTGCTAAGCATCCTGACAGTCCGCTTTTGCCAGAGCATTTCTATGAACCTTATGTCATGCCTGGTCGTAAGATCAATCCGCACCGTGGTTGGGAAATCTACGAGCAAGGAATTTATGACATTGCTCAAAACATCAAGGAAAACTATGGGAATATTGAGTGGATGCTGACCGAGAATGGGATGGGTGTTGAAGGTGAGGATAAATTCCGTGAGAATGGAATGATTCAGGATGATTACCGTATTGACTTTGTCAAAGGTCACCTTCGTGAGCTTCATCGTGCCATTGAAGATGGTGCCAACTGTAAAGGCTACTTGATCTGGACCTTTATCGACTGCTGGTCATGGCTCAACAGCTATAAAAACCGTTATGGTTTGGTCGAGCTTGACTTAGAAACGCAAGAACGCCGCTTGAAAAAATCAGGCCACTGGTTCAAAGAACTCAGTGACAATAATGGATTTTAAGCTACTTTTCAAATAGATTCAAAAAAACCATTGGAAATAAAACTCTCTGAGAGAAATTCCAATGGTTTTTATTTGTATTAAAGTAACCCGATAAAGAGTAGTAAGACTGATAAAGTAATAAAGGCTAGGGTTGCTAGACCACGTTGGCCTGGGCTGTAAATCTTTCGTTCTCCTTGGACTGGGAAGACGATAGCCAGCAATGCACCCCCGACAGCACCCCCGACATGCCCAGCAAGGCTGATACCAGGCATTAAAATACTACCCACTAGGTTAATCACTAAGAGGGAGAGGTAGGATTGACCAAGCTGTTGGAGATAGGGATTGCGTGAAGCATATCGGAGAACAACGATTGAGGCAAACATACCGTAGAGGGCAGTTGAAGCACCTGCAGTAATAGCATTGGGACTAAAAACTAGGACAAAGAGATTTCCCATCATACCTGATAGAAGGTAGATAAAGAAAAATTGTTTGGAGCCAAAGATTTGCTCCATCTGGCGTCCCAAAAAGTAGAGGGATAGCATATTGACTAAAAAGTGCTGCAAGCCAATGTGGACAAAGGTTGCGGAGAATAAGCGCCAGATTTGTTCAGGCATGGCCTTGATAGCAGGGGGATACACAGCTCCGAATTTATACAAGGTGGCTGCGCTGGTATAGTTGAAACCACTGGTTAGAAACATGAGTATGAAAACCAGGCTTGTCACAAGAAGAAAGAAGCTTGTGACGGGATAACGACGATCAAAAATCTCTTTCATACATGATTACCTCCTTAACGGGAACATCGTGCGGTTCAGGATGGAAGTCCTGAATCTGACATGGATAAAGTGTGCTAATGGAGTTGCCAGAATAATTGTTCAAATATCTGTCATAGTAGCCTCCACCGTAGCCAATTCGATAAGCAGAAGGATTGAAAGCTAAACTAGGGACATGAATCAAGTCAATCTGAGAGGGTTCAAGGATAGTGAAATCTCCTTGAGGTTCAAGAAGTCCAAAAGAATTTCTTTCGAGTTCCTCTGGTTCATATAGAACAAAGTCCATTTTCCCATGTGAATAGGTTTTGGGAATGAGGAGTGTCTTCCCATCTTTTTGAGCTTGTTCAATGAGTCTAGCTGTCTGAAATTCATGAGGAAAAGATAGGTAAGTGGCGATGGTTTTTGCTTCCTTGTAGAAGGGATGTAGAAGTAGTTGTTCAGTCAACCAAGCGTCCATGACATCCTTTTCTTCGGCTGACAGAGATTTGAGTTCTTGCAAGGTCTGCTTGCGTAGGGCTTTTTTCATCGTTTACTCCGCAGCTTTCTGTTGTAGGAAGCTCGAAACAGCTTCGACTCCAATAGCTAGTGCTTCCTCCTTAGGACTCATTTTTGGATGATGGAGGGCATAGGGACTATCAATACCTAGCCAGAACATAACACCTGGGACCTTGGAAAGTAGATAACCAAAGTCTTCTCCTGTCATAGCAGGTTCAATACCGATCAGTTCAATTCCTTCTTTCTCATCAAAGAAGGTCATCAATTGACGGGCTAATTCAGGGTTGTTTTCGACTGGAAGGTAACCTCCCTGCTTGAGTTCGATTTCCACATCCATATCAAAAGCAGCTGCTACACTTTCTGCAATGGCTTTGACACGTTTTTGTACCAGAAGGCTCATCTTATGCGTTAAAGCTCGGATAGTTCCATGTAAAAAGGCCTTATCAGTAATAACGTTATTGGCAGTGCCGGCTTGAAAAACACCAAAAGTTACAACCGCTCCCTCGATAGGATCGACATTACGGCTGACAACTGATTGGACTTGAGTTACAAAATAGCTCGCAGCAACCAAGGCATCCTTTGTTTCATGAGGAAAGGCTGCGTGTCCACCTTTACCCTTAAAATTGATCTTGACCTCGCAAGTTCCTGCAAATAAAGTGCTTGTATTGGTAGCAATCTGTCCAACTTTTAAGTCAGGTCGAACGTGAAGAGCGTAAAATTGGTCTGGCAACCAGTCTCCAAAGGCCCCATCCTCATACATGAGCATACCACCTGCTTCGTTTCCTCGGCAGGTTGGAAGAGAAAGAGGAGATTGTTTTTAGGTTGATTTTCTAGAGCACGTTCGAGACTTCCTAGGGCAATGGTCATGTGAAAATCATGTCCACAAGCATGCATACGGTCTGGGTGCTGAGAGGCAAAGGTTAATCCAGTTTCTTCAATGATGGGAAGACCGTCGATATCTGTCCGCCATCCTATAGTGCGTTCTGGCTGACTTCCTTGCAAATAAACCAAGATACCAGTTTGCCAGGTACGGACCTGGACGAAGTCCTTATCAGCAATCAAGTTTTCTATAACTTTTAAGAGGTAGGCTTGGGTTTTAAATTCTTCTAAACCAATCTCAGGAATTTGGTGAAGATCTCGTCGAATTTGAATTAAATCTAACATAGGTAGATCCTTTCTACTAGACAATAAAGAGGCAGGAAAATTCCGCCTCTGTTCACTTTTACAAGGTACGAAGCGCATCTTCAAGTGCTGTTTTTTGTTGAGTTTGGCCATCAATCTCTTTGATAATACGAGCTGGAACGCCAGCGACAACAACATTTTCAGGGACATCTTGTATGACGATAGACCCTGCAGCAACCACAGATCCGCTACCGATTTGAACGCCTTCGATCACAACTGCATTGGCTCCAATCATAACATTGTCTCCAACACGGACAGGTTCTGCACTAGCTGGTTCAATGACACCTGCAAGAACTGCGCCTGCCCCAACGTGGCTATTTACCGACGATAGCACGTCCGCCTAGAATAGCGCCCATATCAATCATAGTACCAGCACCAATTTCAGCACCGATATTGATGACAGCCCCCATCATGATGACGGCGTTGTCACCAATCTCAACTTGATCACGGATAATAGCTCCTGGTTCGATGCGAGCATTAATAGCACGTTTATCAAGGAGAGGTACAGCTGAGTTACGGGCGTCCTGCTCTACAACATAGTCTTTGTTTTCTGTTAAATCTTCGAGGAGGGGAGCGATATCCTTCCAGTCTCCGAAGAGGACATTTCCAAGATTAACAACTGAAGCAGGAATAACTCCAGTCAATGGACCTTCAAAAGTTACCTTAACACTTGTCTTCTTCTCAGCATTTGCGATAAATTGGATAATTTCTTGTGCGTTCATTTTTGTAGCTGTCATGGGAATTACCTCATTCTTTGTAATGCTTACTATTCTACCAAAAAAGGCTTCAAAATAGAAGCCCTAGCTTATCAAAAGTCGAAGTTTAACCGACCTCTTTAGCTTTTTCAACAGAAAGAAAAATCATGGGTATGATGATTAGAATCATGGCTAGTAGCAAGAAGGGATCCAAGACCAAACCCAAGAAGAGGACACTGAGAATGGCAGAGGACAGTGGTTCACTGGCACTGACAACAGAAACTACCAGTGGAGATACTAAGGAGACAGCCTTCATCGAAAGGAAAAATGCAAAAGCAGTCCCCATAAATGCGATGGTTAGGCAAATAGCGATACTAACCCAATCAAGTTGGAAGGATATTTGGTAAACAGGGTAGAGAAAATTACTAAAGGTTCCAGCGATAATCATCCCCCAAGCAACAGTTGGGGTAAAACCGTATTTCGCGCAAAAGGCTGGGGTAAAATTACATTAAACATGACCCCTAAGGCACTGAGAATTCCAGTGATTAAGGCCAGCGGTGTGATGGATAAAGTAGATAAATCCCCCTTGGTTGCCATCAAAAAGACTCCAATCATAGCAATCAGGACGTAGAGGATGGCTGTTACAGAGGCCTTCTTTTTATGGATAATCCAATCGTAGATTAAGATAAAGATAGGACTGATAAACTGCAGGATAGTAGCTGTAGTAGCGTTGGAATATTCGACACAGAGGTAAAAGAAAAACTGAACAGAGAAAATCCCTAGGATAGCATAAGCTAGAAAAGGTAGATAGTTTTTACGGTCTCTCCAAATGTCAAACAAGTGGGAGCGGAGCTTGAAAAAGGATAAAACTAGAACGAAAGAACCTGCGAGCATGAGTCGCATGGAGGTAATCCAGCCTGAGGACACTGAATAATGGGAGAAAAAGTATTCGCCCAAAATACCACAGATGCCCCAAATCAAACCAGATAAGAGAGAGTAGAGGGTTCCTTTGAAAATCTTTTTTTGATAGGTATTCATGAAGCTATTGTACCATGAATTGACAAAAGAAAAAAGCGAGTGAGAAAAATCATTTCTTTCAGAAACTTTCTTTCTCACTCGCAATGATTTAAAAACTCTAGCTTTATGGATTGCTTGAAGTTGAAGAAGTAGTGTTACTATTTCCACTTGTAGTAGTACTAGTGCTAGTATTATTGCTTGTCGTAGTGTTACTATTACTGCTTGTCGTAGTGGTAGTATTACTAGAGTTATTGTTGTTAGAGGTTTCAGGTTTTGGTAGACTACCTAGAATTGAAGTCCAAGCTTTCTGATAGTCCGAATCACTCCCACCAATTGCAAAACGGTAGGTTGTGGTTGGTGCACCAGTTCTGTTAGCCCAGTAGCTAGTTATTGTTTCGCCTGTTGCATTGATTTCTTTTCCATTGATGGTAACTTTACCTGGTTTTTGTCCAGTTGACTTGAGAACCTGTGAAGAAGTGACGCTAGGATCAAGGTTGAAACGTTCAGTTCCCCAAGCTGATGGAGAAGCTTGCTGGATAGCATCTACTAGGTAAGCCATATATTTAGCGTTACGGTAATATCCTGCTAAATTTTCTAATGATCGATTATCATCGTGGCCCATCCAGCCTCCTAGAGTTAGTCTTGGAGTGGAAAGCATGAGCCACATGTCACCATTTTCATTACTTGTACCAGTTTTCCCAATCCAGTCAGCACTTGCTAAACTTGGGTTAATAGCTGCAAGGTTGTTTGCAAATGTTGTTGTGGCACGTGATGAAATAACATCTCGCAACAAGTTTTGCATAATTGTTGCTGTTGCCTTGGAATATACCTGAACAGGTTCGTCTTTGTGTTCGTAAATCACTTCGCCACTGGTTTTCTCAATTTTTGAGATCATGTATTTTTTGTGATAGACACCGTCGTTGGCCAGTGTTTGGTAGCCATTAGTATGCTGAGCCACAGTGACGTCAATTCCTCCCCCCATAGGGAGACTTTCAATACCATATTCGGAGATCTCATAACCCATTTTTTCCATGTAAGAAGGCACATCCACTCCTTTTTGAAGAAGCATTTGATAGGTCCAGTAGGCAGGAATGTTCCAAGAATAGTTCAAGGCTTCTGTTAAAGTCACCATAGCTGTACCTGGACTATTAACGTGCATGATGGGGGTTCCGTTGGCAAAATTAGTTGGGTAGTTTGACAAGATACTAGCGCTTCCCATGAGTCCTTGGTCAATGGCAATACCGTAAGCTAGGAGTGGTTTTGTAGTCGATGCGGGAGAGCGTTTGGTATCAAAGGCATGGTTGTTTTGATTGGTCTGATAATCTCGCCCACCAACAAATCCTAAAATAGCACCAGTCTGGTTGTCCATTAGGACATTTCCAACTTCAGGTTGTCCTGAACTATCGTCTAGTAGGTAACCATAATTGGCAACAGCATTTTGCATGGCAGCATGGATATTTTTATCAATGGTAGTGGTAATACGGTAGCCACCAGTCTGTATTTCCTTTTCAGCTAGCTCACGATAAGATTTCTGAATAGCTTCATTTTGTAATTCTTGGGTAGTTACGTTATCTTTTTGGACCAAGTAATCATACATGATCTTAGTAGCTTCATCAAGAGTAGAGAAGTAGAGGAAGTCTTTACCTGCCACGTTTACATTTTCTGCAGATAGAAAATCTTGCTTGATATCATAAGCTTTGTAAGATTCATATTCATCCTTACTAAGAGTTCCAGTTCGATACATATTATAGAGGACATCTTTGGAACGCTTAATCCCTAGTTCCATGTCTTCATCACTTTTCATCTCGCCAGTAGATTCATAGGGAGAATAGGAGATGGGACTCTGTGGCAAGCCAGCTAGGAAGGCGGCTTGTGGAACACTAAGTTGACTGGCATCAACTCCAAAAATTCCAGTGGCGGCCTGCTGAGCACCTGCTATATTTTGTCCCTTATGATTACGACCGAAAGGTGCTACATTCAGATAGGTTGTTAGAATTTCATCCTTAGTCATGGCGCGTTCTAAGGCTAGAGCATCTATAATTTCATTGGCTTTTCGTGTTAGAGTTGGGGCATCACCGACTACTTGTTGCTTGATGAGTTGTTGTGTTAGGGTAGATCCCCCACTAGAAGAACCAAGTCCGATGAAGTTTCCAAGGCTGGCTCGAATGACAGCTTTTGGGACAACTCCATTATGCTCTGCAAAATGCTCATCTTCTGTTGCTATGATAGCTTTTTTCAGGTTTTCTGAAATGGCATCTGATGTAACAGCTGTGCGAAGGAGGTCACTCTCGATTGCTCCGATCATAGATCCGTCTGCGTAGCGTATCTCGGAGACGGATGAAATATTATTGACCTGGTTGACCAAATCTTTTTGTATCAGGGACAGTGACTTGGTCAAATAGAGAGACAGCATAGCCAAAAAAACGACACCTGTACCTAAGAGGCCGCCGATGAAGGCAAGAATAAATAGGGTGTTAAAGGTAGCTTTTTATCCCAAGTAAGATATTGGAAAAAAATAGTCCAAATATTAATCTTTGTATTGGTTCTTTTTCTGAGACCTTTTTTTCTTTTTTTCCTGACTTCTTTTTCGTAAATTTGGATTTGAGAGACTGAAGTAAGGCCAGCCACTTTTCTTTAATTTCGATTAGTTTATTCTTCATTTGATTCCTCACTCCTTTTTTTATTATACCATAAAAGCCTATATTGCAAGAATTTAGTACTAAAAAAGAGTATAGAAGATAGATTCTAAAAGCAATTTAAGATAAAAGACCAGATTCATGATCAACCTGGTCTTGAAATTAGATAGCTTATTGATCTCCTGAAAGTTCTTTTCCTAGGTTAATCAAGTAAGTTTTCAAGTCATCTTTGACTTGAGGATGTCGAAGCGCGTAATCGATTGAAGTCTTCATAAAGCCAAACTTGTCTCCCACATCATAACGAGCACCCTTGAATTCACGAGCAAATACTCTTTGCGTTTTGTTGAGAGTGTCGATTGCATCTGTCAATTGGATTTCATTTCCTGCACCAGGTGTTTGATTTTCAAGAATACCAAAAATCTCAGGTGTGAGAAGGTAACGACCGATGATGGCTAGGTCACTTGGAGCATCTTCAGGTGCTGGCTTTTCAACAAAAGTTTCAACGCTGTAGAGGCCATCTTTCCCTTCACCTTGAGGAGCGATAACTCCATAAGCCGAAACTTCTTCGTGCGGGACAGGCATGACTGCGATAGTCGAAGCGTGCGTATTTTCATAGTCATTCATGAGTTGTTTAGTTAATGGGACTGCCTTATCATCTGTGATATCCATGAGGTCATCTCCCAGCATGACTACAAAAGGCTCATTCCCAACAAAAGCTTTAGCTTGTAAAACTGCATCACCAAGACCGCGTGGGTGTGTTTGACGGATAAAGTGCAGGCGCATACCCGTTGTTTCGTCCACTAATTTCAAAAGGTCATTTTTCCCTTTTTCTTTGAGGTTATATTCTAATTCAAAGTTTGAGTCGAAATGGTCTTCAATAGAGCGTTTCGATTTACCAGTGACAACGAGAATGTCTTCGATTCCTGACTTAAGGGCTTCTTCAACGATAAATTGGATAGTTGGTTTGTCAACAATTGGCAGCATTTCTTTGGCTAAGGCTTTGGTGGCAGGAAGGAAGCGTGTACCAAGTCCTGCAGCAGGGATAACAGCCTTTCTAACTTTTTGCATCATAAATAATCCTTTCTAACTGTGGTTTAAGACCACTCGTTTTCTGCCTTGAACTCATTGTTCATAAGTTCAGAAACAGCATCTTTAATATTTACATTTTCATAAATAACTTGGTAGATGGCTTGGGTAATAGGCATATAGACTCCAAGCTCTTGTGCCAACTCGTAGGCTGCTTTGGTTGTTGAAATTCCTTCAATCACCATTCCCATGTTAGCTTCGATATCAGCTAAGGCTTCTCCGCGTCCCAGAGCATCTCCTGCGCGCCAGTTACGTGAGTGGACAGAAGTTCCTGTAACAATCAAATCACCAACACCTGAAAGTCCGCTATAAGTCAGTGGATTTGCTCCAAGCTTGACTCCTAGACGAGTGATTTCCGCAAGCCCGCGCGTGATAATCGCAGCTTTTGCGTTATCTCCAAAACCAAGACCGTGAAGAGCCCCTGCCCCAACAGCGATGATATTTTTTAGAGCTCCAGCTGTTTCAACTCCAATAACATCCGTATTTGTATATAGACGGAAGTAGTTGTTGCTAAAGAGTGATTGAACATACTGGGCCGTTTTTAAATCTTTAGAAGCAGCAGTGATTAAAGTAATGTCACGAACGATGGTTTCCTCGGCATGACTAGGTCCAGATACGACAACGATGTCACTTCTAAGCTCCTGAGGAATTTCTTCTTCTAAAACAGTAGAGAGACGCTTGTGGCTATCTGGTTCAAGCCCTTTGGAGGCATGCATAACAACAACTTTATGGTCGAGAACTGCAGCGACTTGCTGAGCTACCAATCTGGTTACCTTGGTTGGTACCACAAACAAGATAGCATCAACACCCTTCAAGGTTTCTGCCAAATCATGATAGGCAACAATTTTTTCGTCTAATACAGCTTCTTTAAAATAACGTTTGTTAGTATGTTGTGTATTGATTTCATCAATTTGATCAGGAATATTTCCCCAGATACGCACTTGGTGTCCGTTGTCATTGAGGACTTGTGACAAGGCAGTGCCCCAAGAACCAGGACCTAAGACAGCGATGGTTTGTTTGTTCATATTTTCCTCCTTTGAGAAAGCACTTTCCTATATTTTACCATAAAAAGCCCTATCTTGCACCTATATAACCATCTAAGTTGATTATGAAAGTGCGAGGTCTGTAGTTATTCTTTGTAAATCATAAGGATAAAAAGAAGATAAAGCAAAGCTCTATGGTTAAAAATCAAGAAAAGAAGAGCCCAATTTCTCTCAAAAATGGTATAATAAGAACATCACGAAAATTGGAGAGATACCATGAGTTTTTACAATCACAGAGAAATTGAGCCTAAGTGGCAGGGCTACTGGGCAGAACATCACACCTTTAAGACAGGAACAGATGCATCAAAACCTAAGTTTTATGCATTGGACATGTTCCCTTATCCATCTGGAGCGGGTCTGCACGTAGGACACCCAGAAGGCTACACAGCGACTGATATCCTCAGCCGTTTCAAACGTGCCCAAGGCTACAATGTCCTTCACCCAATGGGTTGGGATGCTTTGGTTTGCCTGCAGAGCAATATGCTATGGATACTGGTAATGATCCAGCAGAATTCACAGCAGAAAACATTGCCAACTTCAAACGCCAAATCAACGCCCTTGGATTCTCTTACGACTGGGACCGTGAAGTCAATACTACCGATCCAAACTACTACAAGTGGACGCAATGGATCTTCACTAAGCTTTACGAAAAAGGTTTGGCTTATGAAGCTGAAGTGCCAGTAAACTGGGTTGAGGAATTGGGAACAGCTATCGCCAACGAAGAAGTGCTTCCAGATGGAACATCTGAGCGTGGTGGCTATCCAGTTGTCCGCAAACCAATGCGCCAATGGATGCTTAAAATCACTGCCTATGCGGAGCGCTTGCTCAATGACTTGGATGAGCTTGACTGGCCAGAGTCTATCAAGGACATGCAACGTAACTGGATTGGTAAATCAACTGGTGCTAACGTAACTTTCAAAGTAAAAGGAACAGACAAGGAATTCACCGTCTTTACGACACGTCCAGATACCCTTTTCGGAGCGACCTTCACTGTTTTGGCGCCTGAGCATGAACTAGTAGATGCTATCACAAGTCCGGAACAAGCTGAGGCTGTAGCTGACTACAAACACCAAGCTAGCCTCAAATCAGACTTGGCTCGTACCGATCTTGCCAAGGAAAAAACAGGAGTTTGGACTGGTGCTTATGCTATCAACCCTGTTAACGGTAAAGAAATTCCAATCTGGATTGCGGACTACGTTCTTGCTAGCTATGGTACAGGTGCGGTAATGGCTGTTCCAGCCCACGACCAACGTGACTGGGAATTTGCTAAACAATTTGACCTTCCAATCGTAGAAGTGCTTGAAGGAGGCAACGTTGAAGAGGCTGCCTACACAGAAGATGGCCTTCATGTTAATTCTGACTTCCTAGATGGATTGAACAAAGAAGACGCTATTGCCCAAATTGTAACTTGGTTGGAAGAAAAAGGCTGTGGTCAAGAGAAGGTGACTTACCGTCTTCGCGACTGGCTCTTTAGCCGTCAACGTTACTGGGGTGAACCTATCCCAATTATTCATTGGGAAGATGGGACTTCAACAGCTGTTCCAGAAAGCGAATTGCCACTTGTCTTGCCAGTAACCAAGGATATTCGCCCTTCAGGTACTGGGGAAAGCCCATTGGCCAACTTGACAGACTGGCTTGAAGTGACTCGTGAAGATGGTGTCAAAGGTCGTCGTGAAACTAATACTATGCCACAATGGGCAGGTTCAAGCTGGTACTACCTCCGCTATATCGACCCACATAACACTGAGAAATTGGCTGACGAGGACCTTCTCAAACAATGGTTGCCAGTCGATATCTATGTGGGTGGTGCAGAACACGCTGTTCTCCACTTGCTTTACGCTCGTTTCTGGCACAAATTCCTCTATGACCTTGGTGTCGTTCCAACTAAGGAGCCATTCCAAAAACTCTTTAACCAAGGAATGATCTTGGGAACAAGCTACCGTGACCACCGTGGGGCTCTTGTGGCGACTGATAAGGTTGAAAAACGTGATGGTTCCTTCTTCCATGTGGAAACAGGGGAAGAGTTGGAGCAAGCACCAGCCAAGATGTCTAAATCACTCAAGAACGTGGTCAACCCAGACGATGTAGTGGAACAATACGGTGCTGATACCCTTCGTGTCTATGAAATGTTCATGGGACCACTCGATGCGTCTATCGCTTGGTCTGAAGAAGGATTGGAAGGAAGCCGTAAATTCCTTGACCGTGTGTACCGTTTGATCACAAGTAAAGAAATCGTTGCGGAAAATAATGGCGCTCTAGACAAGGTTTACAACGAAACTGTTAAGGCTGTCACTGAGCAAATCGAGTCTATGAAGTTCAACACAGCCATTGCTCAACTCATGGTCTTTGTCAATGCTGCCAACAAGGAAGATAAACTCTATGTAGACTACGCCAAAGGTTTTATCCAATTGATTGCCCCATTTGCCCCTCACTTGGCAGAAGAACTCTGGCAAACAGTCGCAGCAACAGGGGAGTCTATCTCTTACGTAGCTTGGCCAACATGGGACGAAAGCAAATTGGTTGAAGACGAAGTCGAAATCGTCGTTCAAATCAAGGGTAAAGTCCGTGCTAAACTCATGGTTGCGAAGGACCTTTCACGCGAAGAATTGCAAGAAGTGGCTCTGGCTAACGACAAAGTTAAAGCAGAGATTGATGGCAAGGAAATCGTGAAAGTGATTGCGGTACCGAATAAATTAGTTAACATTGTTGTTAAATAAGAAATGAATCCTTCAGATCTAGAATCTGGAGGATTTTTTGAATGTTTTCATGAAAGTATGATATACTATGTGCAATTATAAAGTTAGAAAAGCAAAACAAGGAGAAAGCGATGCCAGTAAACGAATATGGTCAGATAATTGGCGAGTCTGTAGTTGGTCATACGTCTGGCAAATTACCTGCTATTGATTTTTTAGAAGGCCGTTATGCTCGAATAGAGGCTCTCTCGGTAGAAAAGCATGCGGAGGATTTACTAGCTGTTTATGGCCCAGATACTCCTCGGGAGATGTGGACCTATCTCTTTCAGGAGCCTGTGGAAGATATGAAGGAACTGTTCAACCTTTTAAATCAGATGTTGGCTCGTAAGGACCGTTTTTTCTATGCTATCTTGGATAGGGAGACGGGCAAGACCTTGGGGACTTTTTCGCTCATGCGCATTGACCAAAACAATCGTGTAATTGAAGTTGGGACAGTTATCTTTTCTCCAGAGCTCAGGGGGACACGGATAGGGACCGAAGCCCAGTATCTCCTGGCTCGCTATGTGTTTGAGAAGCTTAACTATCGTCGCTACGAGTGGAAATGCGATGCTCTAAATCTGCCATCAAGACGAGCAGCGGAACGTTTGGGCTTTGTCTATGAAGGAACCTTCCGCCAAGCTGTTATCTATAAAGGTCGCACCAGAGATACGGATTGGTTGTCCATGATCGATAAGGACTGGCCTCAAGTCAAAGCTCGCTTGGAAGCGTGGTTGCATCCTGAAAATTTTGATAAAAATGGGCAGCAGATAAAATCGCTTAGGCAATGTTAGAAAGGTTCTACTATGATAAAATTTACAAAAGAAAGATCTGTTTCAATTGATGACGTTTTACATCTCTATCAGGCAGTTGGTTGGACAAACTATACCAATCAGCCACAGATGTTGGAGCAGGCCTTGTCTCATTCGCTAGCGACTTATCTTGCCCGTGATGGTGAGGAAATCGTTGGTTTAGTACGTTTGGTTGGAGATGGTTTTTCATCGGTTTATCCAGGATTTGATCGTTTTGCCTAGCTATCAGCGCCAAGGAATTGGTAGTAACTTGATGAAAGAAGCCTTAGCTGACTATAAGGATGCCTACCAAATACAACTAGCGACTGAACAGACAGAAAAAAACTTGGGTTTTTACCGTTCTCTGGGGTTTGAAACCTTATCTACTTATGATTGTACAGGAATGATTTTGGTGGAACGAAAAAAATTACAATAATTCTTTTATCTTAAGTTAACTTTAAGTTTACTCATGTATCATGTAATCATTAAGTAAAGACCTCCTAACTTTATTTAATAGAAATCCTAAACTTTTCTTTTTCATAATAATCTCCCTAAAGAAGTCACCCAATCAGGTGGCTTTTTTTATGTTCAAATGCAGAAGTTTTAAGGTAGAATTGACCACATGATCATCCATTTCGACCACATAGTACCAAACTATATTTTTTCTTTTTCCTTTTTGTTAAACTGAAGGTGTAAAAAGGAGGAAGGAAATATGATTTTACAAGCAAAAGGCCTCACTAAGAACTATGGAGACCATACAGCAGTAAAAGATATAAATTTAGAGTTTAAAAAAGGAAGTTTTAACGCAATCTTAGGACCTAATGGGGCTGGCAAATCGACCACGATTTCAATGTTAATCGGACTTAAAAGAGCAACTAATGGTCAAATCATCTATGCGCCCAATACTCGTATTGGAGTTGTTTTTCAAGCAAGTGTATTGGATGAAAAGTTGACGGTCAAAGAAAACCTAGCCATTCGCGCTCAGCAGTATAAGGGGATTAAAGGTGGTCGTGTGGAAGATTTAATCAATCAACTAGGGTTGACTGCTTTTCAGAAACAACTTTATGGAACTTTATCAGGAGGACAGAAACGTCGAGTTGACATTGCTCGGGCTCTCCTATCCAATCCCGATATTTTATTTCTAGATGAGCCTACGACTGGACTAGATATTCAGACTCGCAAATCCATCTGGGATTTATTGTATCGTCTACAAAGAGATGAAGGGATGACTATTATCTTAACGACTCATTATCTGGATGAAGCAGATGAGGCAGATCAACTTTATATTATAGATCATGGAAAGGTTATTGCCCAAGGTTCTCTTTGCTGAAATTAAAAAGTGAGTACGCTTCCAATCTTTTTAAAAAAATTTGTTTTTAAAGACAAGCAGGTGGAGAAATTCTTACCTAAAAATATGCCTGTGGAAAAGGAAAATGAGTTTGAGTATAGTCTTTATCCTAAGAGCCAATTGGAAGCTATTGATTATTTGACCCAAGTTCGTGAGAAGATTGCTAGCTTTGAATTTCGTCCAGGAACTATGGATGATGCCTTCATAGCCCTTACAGGAAGAGAGGTGCGCTAATGTTAGCCTTGTTAAAACGTGATTTTTTGTTGTATTTTCGTAATCGTTCAGGAGTCTTTTTCTCATTACTGGGAGCTTTGATTTCCTTTCTACTCTATATCATTTTTTTGCAGAAAAATTTGATGGATGCCTGGTCCCAACTTCCTGATAATAAGAGTCTATTAAATAACTGGCTGATGGGTGGAACCTTGGCTGTGACTGGGATTACAACCAGTTTTACAGCTTTGACCCAGATGATACAAGACCGTGAAAATCAAGTGGATCAGGATCTCTTTTTGACAGATTTAGGGAGCTGGGGCTTGCAACTGTCTTATCTTATTAGTAGCCTTATCATTTCCTTTGTTATGCAAGCCTTTATGCTTATTGTTATGAGCCTTTATTTTCAAGAAATTCCAGCTATGAGTAAGCTATTTGAAATAAGTTTAATCATGCTGCTAAGTAGTCTCCTTTCAACATTGGTAAATGTACTCTTGATTTATCATTTCCAGTCAGTAGATAGTCTGGGTAAATTGGCTACAATTGTAGGTACAGCTTCAGGATTTTTAGTAGGAACTTATGTACCAATGGGAATTCTTCCTAACTTCGCTCAAGTTCTCATGAAGTGCACACCGGCTACCTATCTTGCTTCTCTCTATAGACAGGTCTTAATGAAGGAGCAATTAGAAACTACATTTATGGGGAATAGTAGCTTATTAGAAGAGTTTCAAGAAAAATTAGGAATCCGCCTTAATTGGCAGAACCTTTTAACAAAGGAAGAAACATACTTAATAGTGGTGAGTATCTGCCTCCTAACTTTTCTGCTTTGGCTGGGAGTAGTTAAAATCTCTAGCAAAAAAATAAAAATTATAGGTTAAGTTAACTTTAAGTCTTCTCTTATATCATATAATTATTAAGTAAAGGCCTCCTAACTTTATTTAACAGAAATCCTAAACTTTTCTTTTTCATAATAATCTCCCTAAAGAAGCCACCAAATCAGGTGGCTTTTTTGTTTGTAGGCTGGATTTTTGCTATAATAGGAGCATGAGTAGAATTTTAGATAATGAAATCATGGGTGATGAAGAGTTAGTAGAGCGTACCCTTCGTCCCCAATATTTACGTGAATATATCGGACAAGACAAGGTCAAAGATCAGCTTCAAATCTTTATCGAAGCAGCAAAAATGCGTGATGAGGCGCTGGACCATGTTCTTTTGTTTGGCCCTCCAGGTCTCGGGAAAACAACCATGGCTTTTGTCATTGCCAATGAACTGGGAGTCAATCTCAAGCAAACGTCTGGTCCTGTCATTGAAAAAGCAGGTGATTTGGTAGCGATTTTGAATGACTTGGAACCAGGAGATGTACTCTTTATAGACGAGATTCATCGCTTGCCCATGTCGGTAGAAGAGGTACTATACAGTGCCATGGAAGACTTCTACATTGACATCATGATTGGTGCAGGAGAAGCTAGCCGTAGTGTCCATCTAGATTTGCCACCTTTTACCTTGATTGGGGCAACGACACGAGCTGGGATGCTTTCAAATCCTCTCCGTGCCCGTTTTGGGATTACAGGCCATATGGAATACTATACCCATGATGACTTGACAGAGATTGTCGAGCGGACAGCAGATATCTTTGAGATGGAAATCACTCATGAAGCTGCATCTGAGTTAGCTTTACGCAGTCGTGGAACTCCTCGTATCGCCAATCGTCTCCTCAAGCGCGTGCGTGACTTTGCGCAGATTATGGGCGATGGCTTGATTGATGATGTCATTACGGATAAGGCCTTGACTATGCTAGATGTAGACCATGAAGGTTTGGACTATGTAGACCAGAAAATTCTTCGCACCATGATTGAGATGTATGGTGGGGGTCCTGTCGGTCTAGGCACTCTTTCGGTTAATATCGCTGAAGAGCGTGAGACGGTAGAGGATATGTATGAACCTTACCTGATCCAGAAAGGCTTTATCATGCGAACTCGTTCAGGACGGGTCGCGACAGCCAAGGCTTATGAGCATTTGGGGTATGAATACATTGAAAAATAAGGCTGATATTTTAGACTCTTTCAGAGAAAATCCTGATATGATGGCTATTCTGACTGTCATCCGTGACTTGGAGTTGAAAGATTCCTGGTTAGCAGCTGGTTCGGTTCGAAATTTTATCTGGAATCTCTTATCAGACAAGTCAGCTTTTGACCGTGAAACAGATGTGGATGTGATTTTCTTTGACCCAGAAGTGAGTTACGAAGAAACGCTGGCTATAGAAAGTAAGTTGAGAGAGGATTTTCCCCAGTATCAATGGGAGCTGAAGAATCAAGTCTATATGCATCAGCATAGTCCCCATACGCCTCCCTATGTGAATTCCTGTGATGCCATGAATAAATATCCTGAACGTTGTACGGCGATAGGTCTTCGCTTGAATGTTGACGCAACTTTGGAGCTCTTTGCCCCTTATGGTTTGGAAGATATTTTGAACTTTCAGGTTGCTCCGACCCCTCATTTCTTAGAAAATGAAGACCGGATGAAGCTCTATCAAAAGCGTTTATCTAAGAAAAACTGGCAAGAAAAATGGAAAAATCTTATATTTAAAAATACTTAAGGAAACTTTAAGTTAGGAGCTGTATACTTAACTCATAAGTTAATAAGACCTTAACTTTAACTCCTAAAAATTTTTCATAATAATCTCCCTATAAAATAAAGTCGCCCAATCAGGCGGCTTATTTTTTGTTCAAAATCTATACTTTGTCATGATATAATAGCCTTATGAGATTAGATAAATATTTGGTTGCCTGTTCTATAGGAAGTCGGACAGAGGTTAAAAACTTTCTCAAGGCTGGGCGCGTGACGGTCAATGGCAAAAAGGAAAAATCTGCCAAACTACAAATCGATGAAGTGATAGATGAGATTTGCTTTGATGGGCAAAAGCTAGACTACGAGGAGTTTGTTTACTATATGATGAACAAACCTCAAGGAGTTATCTCAGCAACTGAAGATCCTAAACACAAGACTGTTTTGAATTTGTTGGATGACTATGCACGTGCCAAGGAAGTTTTCCCGGTAGGGCGCTTGGATATCGATACGCATGGACTCTTGCTCTTGACCAATGATGGCAAGCTGGCTCATGCTCTTCTTTCACCAAAACGCCATGTGGATAAGACTTATCTGGCGCAAGTCAATGGAATCATGACGGATGCAGACATTGAGACATTTGCCAAGGGCATTCCGCTCAAGGACTTTACCTGCCAGCCTGCCAAGCTGGAGCTTGTGTCTATTGATAGGGAAAAGGATCAAAGCCTGGTTCGAGTGACCATTGCAGAAGGGAAATTCCACCAGGTCAAACGGATGGTAGCCTACTGTGGCAAGGAAGTGGTGGACTTGCAACGTTTAACCATGGGAACTTTGACCTTGAATGAGGATTTGAAACGTGGAGAATGGCGTCGTTTAAGCCAGGAAGAACTAGAAGGCTTGCTTGAAAGTGTTCAATAAACTGGATAATCGGAAAAGGTAGGGGAAATATCCCTGCCTTTTCCAATTTTTGGTTGCTTCCTTTGTGAAAAGAGTTATAATAGACTGTAGAATAAAAAGGAGGATTTTATGAACGCGATTCAAGAATCATTTACAGATAAATTATTTGCCAATTATGAAGCAAATGTAAAATACCAAGCTATCGAAAATGCAGCTAGCCACAATGGAATTTTTGCAGCCCTAGAGCGTCGCCAAAGCCATGTAGACAATACACCTGTTTTCTCGCTTGATTTGACTAAGGACAAGGTCACTGATCAGAAGGCTTCTGGTCGTTGCTGGATGTTTGCGGCTCTCAATACTTTCCGCCACAAACTCATCTCTCAATACAAACTTGAAAACTTTGAATTGTCACAAGCCCACACCTTCTTCTGGGACAAGTATGAAATCTAACTGGTTCTTGGAGCAAGTGATTGCGACTGCTGACCAAGAATTGACTAGCCGTAAGGTTAGCTTCCTACTCCAAACTCCACAACAAGATGGTGGACAATGGGATATGGTCGTGGCTCTCTTTGAAAAATACGGTGTCGTACCTAAGTCTGTTTATCCAGAATCTGTTTCATCTAGCAATAGTCGTGAGCTCAATGCAATCCTTAACAAATTGCTTCGCCAAGACGCTCAAATTTTGCGTGATCTTTTGGCTTCTGGCGCTGACCAAGCGACTGTTCAAGCCAAGAAAGAAGACCTCTTGCAAGAAATCTTTAACTTCCTTGCCATGTCACTAGGACTTCCACCACGTAAATTTGACTTTGCTTATCGCGATAAGGATAACAATTACCAAAGTGAAAAAGGCATCACGCCACAAGAGTTTTACAAGAAATATGTTGACCTTCCACTAGAGGACTACGTGTCTGTAATCAATGCTCCAACTGCTGATAAACCTTACGGTAAATCTTACACAGTTGAGATGTTGGGAAATGTCGTTGGTAGCCGTGCGGTTCGCTACATCAACGTACCGATGGAACGTTTGAAAGAATTGGCGATTGCTCAAATGCAAACAGGAGAAACTGTTTGGTTTGGTTCAGATGTCGGCCAACTCAGCAACCGTAAAGCCGGAATCCTTGCGACAGATGTTTATGATTTTGAATCAAGCATGGATATTCAACTCACTCAGGACAAAGCAGGACGTTTGGACTACAGCGAAAGCTTGATGACTCACGCAATGGTCTTGACAGGTGTTGATTTGGATGAAAATGGCAAATCAATCAAGTGGAAAGTTGAAAACTCATGGGGAGACAAGGTCGGTGCAGATGGTTACTTTGTTGCCTCAGACGCTTGGATGGACGAATACACTTACCAAATCGTTGTACGTAAAGAATTGCTGACAGCAGAAGAACGAGCTGCTTACGAAGCAGAACCAATCGTTCTTGCACCATGGGATCCAATGGGAGCCTTGGCAGAGTAATAAACAATAACAAGTGGCTGGGACTGTATGTCCTGGCTTTTTTGCTAGACAAAGGCTAGTATTTGGCTTTTATCTTGGATAATTAGACCAAGTCCCAGAAAGAAGAGACCGAGTTCTAATTCTTTCAAGATGGTTCTGTTAAGCGGCTCTCTGGTCCATAGATGACAGAGTCAAGGAGACATGTTATCATAGAGGTACAAATAAATATAGGAGTGGACATGAAGTATTTAAATAGTCAAGATATTAGAAATCGTCCAGCAAATATTAGTGATATCAAGCCCTATAAAACAACCCAGGAAATCATCTTTTCAAATATTTTTACTTTCTTTAATGCGATAAATTTAGCGCTTGCCCTTCTTGTAGCAACCACCTTGCGCTTTGAAAACCTGCTTTTTCTGTTTGTGATTATTATCAATACTGCCATCGGTATCTTTCAAGAAGTACGCTCGAAAAATGCTCTGGAAAAGTTGAGCTTATTAAGTCGGAACAAGTACCGAGTCAATAGAGACGGGCAAACGATCGAAATTGATTCTGAAGAAATAGTCCTTGGGGAATATCTACATCTCAACTTGGGAGACCAAGTCCCAGTAGATGCGGAAGTGTTGGAAGGGACGATTGAAGTAGATGAGTCCTTGCTGACGGGCGAGAGCGATTCGGTTTCTAAGACAGTAGGCAACAAGCTAATGAGCGGGAGCAATGTTGTCAGTGGTTCCTGTCTCGTCCTTGCTAGTGCTGTAGGTCCTGACAGCTATATCAATAAACTAGCCAAGTCCAGTAAAGAATTTAAAAAATATCCATCTCAATTACGAGAGTATATGAATAAAATTCTAAAAATCGTCTCAATTTTGCTAGTGCCAGTTGCAATTTTACTCTACGTCAGGGGATTTAGTTTGGGGCGTAGTTATGTCGAGATTGTGCTAGCTAGTTCTGGCGCCCTTGTCGGCATGATTCCAGAGGGCTTATTCCTCTTGGTCAGTGTTTCTCTCGCTGTTGCCACCATGAAGCTTGCTAGAAGAAAGGTTCTGGTTCAAGAGTTATATTGTGTTGAGACCTTGGCTCGTGTGGATGTTCTCTGTTTTGATAAGACGGGGACCATCACAACTGGTAATATGGCCGTCCAAGAAATGGATGCTCAACTAGCAGAAAAACTTTCGAGCTACCTAGCCTATTTTGATGATGAAAATGCCACCTCGCTAGCTCTCAAGAGCTACTTGAATTGTGAGAAAAAATGGGAAGTCCAAGAAATTGGCGCCTTCTCAAGTAAAAACAAATATTCCTTTGTCCAAGTCAAAGATGGTGGGACTTATTTCTTTGGGGCCTATGAGTTTCTAGAATTTAGTCAGCCTATGTCAGCATACTATGAAAATCTCAAGCAACAAGGTTTTAGAATTTTGTCACTTGCTTATAGCAAGGACCAGATTACCACTCCAGCCAATATGGAACTACTAGGACATGTTGTCTTGTCTGATGAGATTAAGGACAACACTAAGGAAACCTTTGACTATTTTGAATCTCAGGGTGTTGAAGTGAAAATCATCAGTGGAGATAACCATGTGGCGGTTTATGGAGTAGCCCGCAAGGCTGGATTTAAAGAGACAGCTCGTGCTATAGATATGACCAAGGTTGGTGATGATGAATTTGACAGAGTAGTCCTGGAGCATGATATCTTTGGGCGCGTGACTCCTGAACAGAAACAAAAAATGGTGACAGTCTTGCAAGAAGCAGGCAAAACAGTTGCTATGAGTGGTGACGGTGTTAATGATGTCCTAGCCCTCAAAAAGGCAGATATTAGTTTTGCCATGAATGGGGCGACTGGCGCAGCCAAAAGTGTCTCCAATATCGTCTTTTTGACAGATGATTTTGCTGTATTTTATGATATTCTCATGGAAGGGCGTCGTGTCATTAATAATATTCAAAAGGTTGCTTCCCTCTTTTTGACCAAGACGTTCTTTTCTATTGTCTTTGCCATCTTGAGTGTAATCTTTGGTTTGGAGTTTGTCTTTATACCCATTCAGTTTACTCTTATTTCCTCCATTACCATAGGGATTCCGTCCTTTTTCTTGACCTTTGAGGCCAACAAGGAAAAGGTCAGTCCTCACTTTATGCGAGATATCCTGACCAATGCTGCCATCGGTGGAGGAGTTCTGGTTGTCAGTGTTCTACTAACCAACTACTTATCCCTGATCCAGGTCAGGTAAAATTTATTTGCTTCTTACTTGCCTTGGTCAATGGCCTTTGTCTGGTCGCTAAGGTTAGTCAGCCCCTTAACAAGTACAAGTTGCTCTTATTCAGTCTGTTAAGCTTTGGGTCAGTCCTTGGATTGCTTGCTAATAGCTTTATTATTGGTGGAACATTCCTCACTTTGGAAATCAAGCAAATCCTTTATATTACTACTTTATCACTTATCATTGCTTCCTGTCATTATCTGACCAGAAGAAAAAAATGAGACACAAAAAGAATCAGGACAAAGGCCTGATTCTTTTTTATGAGCATTTACTCACTCAAATTACATGATACCGAAGAAACGAGCTGCGATACCAACTGCAAAGAGGGCAAGAATGATTGTGATTGGAGATACTTTTTTCTTAAGTAACCACATGCAAAGGAAAGTAAGGAGAAGTCCCATCAATCCTGGAATCAATGAGTTCAACTGACCTTGAAGGGTTTGTGGTTGAACGCTATCCAAGCTCATACCACTAAGTGCTTGACCAAGAATACCCTTCAATTCTCCACCTGTAACAGCACCTTCTGGGAAGTTGATGTAGGCACCTTCTGATAATTGTTTACCCTGGAAGGTTGATAGTGAAGTTGATGGATACCCAACGTTGTACAAGAACGGCAAGGATGAACATACCAAGGATAGAAGCTCCTTTAGTGATGTCTTTCAAGATACCACCTGACATGTCTTTAGTGATTTCAGATCCAGCCTTGTAACCAAACTCTTGTGTGTACCATAGGAAAGACATACGGATTGCATTCCATCCAAAGAAGAAGAGAAGCGGTCCAACGATGTTACCAGTTGCAGCAAGTGAAGCACCAAGGGCACCAAGGATCGGACGAACTGTAAACCAGAAGACTGGGTCACCGATACCAGCAAGAGGTCCCATCATACCGATCTTAACACCTTGGATAGCAGCGTCATCGATTTCAGTACCGTTAGCGCGTTCTTCTTCAAGTGCAATAGTAACCCCCATGATTGGAGCAGCTACGTATGGGTGAGTGTTGAAGAACTCAAGGTGACGCTCAAGAGCAGCTGCTTGGTCTTCTTTCTTAGTGTAAAGTTTCTTGATAGCTGGGATCAAAGAGTAAGCCCAACCCAAGTTTTGCATACGTTCGTAGTTCCAAGAACCTTGAAGGAATTGTGAACGCCACCAAACTTTTTGGCGATCTGATTTTGATAATTGAATTTTTTCAGCCATGATTGTTCCCCCTTCTAGTAGTCTTCTAAGATATCACCAATTGGGTCGTTAGAAGTTGCAGCTCCTCCGCCACCGTTTCCACCTTGTTTAGAAAGGTTGAGGTAGATGAAGGCAAGGGCAACACCGATGACACCAAGGGCAATCAAAGTCAATTGAGAAATTGCTGCAAGAGCAAAACCGATAGCGAAGAATGGCCATACTTCACGAGTAGCCATCATGTTGATAACCAAAGCGTAACCAACGGCAACGACCATGGCACCACCGACAGCCATACCACCGTTCAACCAGTCTGGCATTAAACCAAGAGCGTCTTTAACAGCAGAAGCTGGGATAGCGATAAGGAAGGCTGCAGGAACAGCGATACGAAGACCTTGAAGAATAAGGGCAAAGTAGTGAGCGCGTTCAACAGCTGCAATGTTTCCTTCTTTAGCAGCAGCATCTGCAGTGTGAACCAAACCAACTGAGATTGTACGAACAATCATAGTCAAGAAAAGTCCAGCTACGGCAAGAGGGATTGCAGTTGCAGTTGCGACTGCGATACCTTCAGTAGTAAAGTTACCACCCTTAATCATGATGATTGCAGCGGCAACAGAGGCAAGAGCAGCGTCAGGAGCTACGGCAGCTCCGATGTTAGCCCAACCAAGGGCAATCATTTGAAGTGATCCACCAAGCATAACCCCTGCTTCGAGGTTACCAGTTACAAGACCGATGAGGGTACATGCAACGATTGGTTGATGGAATTGGAATTGGTCGAGGATACCTTCAAGACCTGCGAAGAAGGCAACAACTACAACCAAGATAGCAGAAATGATTGAAATATCTGACATGGTTTTATTCCTTTTCTATTTAATGTTAATTATTGAACGTTAGCTTTGCTAATCAAGTCAAACAAATCTTTTTTCGTGTCGTTTGGTACTTTACGTACGTCAAATTCAACACCAAGGTCACGCATTTTTTCAAATGTAGCAACGTCGTCTTTGTCCATTGACAATACGTTATTGACCATTGTTTTACCAGTTGAGTGAGCCATTGATCCAACGTTAAGAGTCTTGATTGGTACACCGCCTTCGATAGCACGAAGGGCATCTTGAGGTGTTTCAAACAAGATAAGGGCGTGTGTTTCACCAAAACGAGGGTCTTTTGCAACCTCAATCAATTTTTTGATTGGTACAACGTTAGCCTTCACTCCGTTAGGAGCAGCTTGTTTGATCAATTCTTTACGAAGATCGTCGTTTGCAACGTTATCTGAAGCAACGATGATACGGTCTGCTTTTGAATCTGGTGTCCAAGCAGTTGCGACTTGTCCGTGAAGAAGACGTGTGTCAAGACGGGCAAGGTTGATTTTCAATTTACCGTCTCCAATAACAGTTCCTTCTGGGATAGCAGCTTGGGCTACAGGCGCAGCTGCAGCAGTTGCAACTTCCTCAGCTGGATTTAGCTCTTCTGGAAGAGCCTTGATGCCATCTTTGGCTTCTTTAATGATGTTCGCAGCGACTTTATCCACTCCAGCATTCGCGTCCATGAGGCGCTCTGTGTAGGCTTGAATCAACATCGGCAAGTTAAGTCCTGTGATGATGGCAAATTTACGCTCAGGATTTTCTCCCATTACGCGGCTAGCTTGGTTAAATGGAGAACCACTCCAAAGGTCAGCCAAGACTAGAACCTCATCTTCTGCGTCAAATGCAGCCACAGCATTGTTGAACTTGGCGTATAAATCATCTGGACCTTCGTTTGGCATAAAGGTTACAACTTGAACCTTTTCTTGTTCACCAAAGATCATAGATCCTGACTGATGAATACCCGCGGCAAATTCACCGTGGCTCGCAATAATGATTCCGATACTCATTATTGTCATTCCTCCTTATAAAATGTTTGACTTGTAGTTTAAGAAAACTTTAAGACTCCTTAAGTATAAATCGTTTTCAGAAAAAAAGCAACTACTTATAATAACTCCTAAAAAGTAGCGTGACAAACTTGTTATTAAAAATGTTGATATATCAACATTTTTAGATAAGGTTTTGAAGGTAAGTATGGGGAGTTTAATATAAATTATAAATTTATCAGCGTTTTTAGATAGTATTTTTTCGACAAAGATATCTCCGATTTTTGATATAATAGATAGTAATTTATTTTTCTGGTTAGAGAATTTAGAGTGAGAGGTGTTTATGTCCCCTTCAATCCAGTTATTAAAAGACCGCTATTTAAAAAATATCAAAGAAAATCCAGATCTCTACATCGGTATTGAGTTGGAGTTTCCTATCGTTCATACGAAAGGCCAATCTACAGATATTGAAGTCAGCAAGGACTTGTTGCGCTTTTTAGTTGATGCTCTCAGTCTGGAAGTTGAAAAGGTAGACCAGGAGGGCAATCCGATTCAACTTGTAGAACCGTTGAGTCAAGATCGAATTCTGTTTGAGGTTTCCTACACGACCTTGGAGTTTGCTTTTGGCAGAGCCCAGAAAATTCAAGAGGTCCAAGAACGCTTTGATGCCTATATGAAGGTCATTCAGGAAACTAGGCGAAAAGGATCATGCTATCCAGGGGTGGGGGATTCATCCAAACTGGGATCAGAATGACAATCGACCGGTGGCTTATCCACGCTACCAGATGCTGATGGATTACCTACATATGGGAAGTCGCCAAGAGAGAGCTAATTTGCATGACTTCCCACAATATGGAGCCTTTATCTGTGGGAGTCAAGTTCAGTTGGATGTATCGACTGCTAACTACCTACGTGTCATCAATGCTTTCACTCAGATTGAGGCAGCCAAAGCTTTCTTATTTGCCAATTCTGAGTTTTCGGGAGCAGACTGGGATACTCAGATTTCAAGAGATATTTTTTGGGAAGACTCTATGCATGGGATTTATCCAGAGAATGTTGGTGTCAATGCAAAACTCTTCAAAGATGAGGATGATTTCTTTGATTATCTAGACCACTCTGCAATTTTTACAGCAGAACGTGATGGGGAAACCTACTATTTTTCTCCGATTCTAGCGAAAGATTATCTGTCCACAAGTCAGATTAGAGCTTTTGGGATTGATGGAAAAGAAATTAGTATAGTTCCAGAGGAAAAAGATTTTTCGAGTCATCGAAGCTACCAATTCCAAGACTTAACAACTCGAGGAACGGTCGAATTTCGTAGTGTTTGTACCCAGCCACTAGACCGAACTTTTGCTTCTGCAGCCTTTCATCTAGGTTTGTTGGTGAATCTTGACAAGCTTGAAACTTACCTAGAAACAGCTCCTTTCTTTGAAAGTTTTGGTCGTGACTACAAGTCATTGAGACGCCAGTTTTCTAAGAAACACCTCACAGATGAAGAAAGAGTTGGGATTGTCCAGTTCTCCAAAGACTTGCTAGCTATAGCAGAGCAAGGACTTAAGATGAGAGGTCAGAGTGAAATGACTTATTTAGTGCCTTTAAAAGAAGAATTGGGCCTATAATTTTCCTATAAAGGAAGAATTTTCTGAAAAATCATGTTATAATAAATAAGACTATAGATAAAGGATAGAGATTTATGACATTAGTTTATCAATCAACGCGTGATGCGAACAATACAGTAACGGCCAGCCAAGCAATTTTGCAAGGTTTGGCAACAGATGGAGGCTTGTTCACTCCAGTTAGCTATCCAAAAGTAGATTTGGATTTTGACACATTAAAAGATGCATCTTACCAGGAAGTTGCTAAGTTAGTTTTGTCTGCCTTTTTGGATGATTTTACAGCAGAAGAGTTGGACTACTGTATCAACAATGCCTATGACAGCAAGTTTGATACACCAGCTATCGCTCCTCTTGTCAAACTTGATGGCCAATACAACTTGGAACTCTTCCACGGTTCAACCATTGCTTTTAAGGATATGGCCTTGTCTATCTTGCCATACTTTATGACGACAGCTGCTAAGAAACATGGCTTGGAAAACAAGATTGTCATCTTGACAGCGACATCTGGAGACACTGGGAAAGCTGCCATGGCAGGTTTTGCAGATGTTCCAGGTACTGAGATTATCGTCTTTTATCCCAAAGACGGTGTCAGCAAGGTGCAAGAATTGCAAATGACCACTCAAACTGGGGACAACACTCATGTTATCGCTATTGATGGAAACTTTGACGATGCTCAGACAAATGTCAAGCATATGTTCAACGATGTGGCTCTTCGTGAAAAATTGGCAGCAAACAAGCTCCAATTTTCATCAGCCAACTCTATGAATATCGGCCGTTTGGTACCACAAATTGTCTACTATGTTTATGCCTACGCTCAGCTTGTTAAAACTGGCGAGATTAAGGCTGGTGACAAGGTTAACTTCACTGTACCAACAGGAAACTTTGGAAATATCTTGGCTGCCTTTTACGCTAAACAAATCGGCCTACCAGTCGGTAAATTGATCTGTGCTTCAAATGACAATAATGTCTTGACAGACTTCTTTAAAACTCGTGTCTATGACAAGAAGCGTGAGTTTAAAGTGACCACTAGCCCATCTATGGATATCTTAGTGTCTTCAAACTTGGAGCGTTTGATTTTCCATCTTTTGGGAAATGATGCGGTTAAGACAGCTGAACTTATGAATGCTTTGAATAACCAAGGTCAGTATGAGTTGACTGATTTTGATGCAGAGATTCTGGATCTCTTTGCGGCAGAGTATGCGACGGAAGCAGAAACCGCAGCAGAAATCAAGCGTGTTTATGAGTCAGATTCTTATATCGAGGACCCTCATACAGCAGTTGCTTCAGCAGTTTATAAAAAATACCAAGCGGCGACAGGCGATGTGGCTAAGACCGTGATTGCGTCAACAGCTAGTCCATATAAATTCCCAGTAGTTGCAGTAGAAGCTGTAACAGGGAAGTCAGGTCTTAGTGACTTTGAGGCCTTGGCTCAATTACATGAAATTTCAGGAGTAGCAGTGCCACCCGCAGTGGATGTCCTTGAAACAGCTCCAGTTCGTCACAAGACGACGGTTGCAGCAGCAGATATGCAGACTGCAGTTGAAACGTATCTAGGACTTTAAGACAGAGGAAGTAAACTCGGTTGGGAAACTAACTGAGTTTCTTTTCATGAGGAGGAAGGATTGTTTAAGAAAAATAAGGATATTCTCAACATAGCTTTACCTGCCATGGGTGAAAATTTCTTGCAGATGCTCATGGGGATGGTAGATAGCTACTTGGTAGCTAATCTGGGGTTGATCGCCATTTCGGGTGTGTCTGTAGCTGGAAATATGATCACCATTTATCAGGCTATTTTTATTGCCTTGGGAGCAGCAATTTCTAGTGTTATATCAAAAAGTTTGGGACAGAAAGATCAGTCTAGACTAGCCTATCATGTGACAGAAGCTCTCAAGATAACCTTGCTATTGAGTTTAGTTTTAGGGGGCTTATCCATCTTTGCAGGTCAAGAGATGATTGGTCTTTTGGGTACTGAACAGGCTGTGGCTGAAAGTGGTGGCTTATACCTATCATTGGTGGGTGGATCAATTGTTCTCCTGGGCTTGATGACTAGTCTAGGAGCCTTGATTCGCGCTACCCAAGATCCTCGACTTCCGCTTTATGTTAGTTTTTTATCCAATGCTTTAAATATCCTTTTTTCAAGTGTCGCCATTTTTATCCTTGATATGGGGATAGCTGGTGTAGCTTGGGGGACTATTTTGTCTCGTTTGGTCGGGGTTGTAATTTTGTGGTCACAATTAAAACTTCCATATATGAGACCGACGTTTGGACTGGATAAAGACCTGCTGACCTTGGCTTTACCTGCAGCGGGAGAGCGTCTCATGATGAGGGCTGGCGATGTAGTCATTATTGCCTTGGTTGTTTCCTTTGGGACGGAGGCAGTCGCGGGAAATGCTATCGGTGAAGTTTTGACTCAGTTCAACTATATGCCTGCTTTTGGTGTTGCGACAGCAACAGTCATGCAGGTGGCTCGAGCAGTTGGGGAGAATGATTGGGCAAGGGTGGACAGACTAAGTAAGCAAACTTTTTGGCTGTCTTTCTTTCTCATGTTGCCCTTAACGCTTAGTATCTATGCTCTCGGGACACCACTAAGCTATCTCTACACCAGCGATCCTGTGGCTATCAAAGCCAGTGTTTTAGTGACTCTTTTTTCACTTTTAGGGACTCCTATGACAACGGGAACGGTCATTTATACAGCTGTCTGGCAAGGTTTGGGAAATGCCCGACTTCCCTTTTATGCGACAAGTATTGGAATGTGGTGCATCCGTATTGGGACTGGTTACCTGATGGGAATTGTTCTTGGCTGGGGTTTGCCTGGTATCTGGGCAGGAACGCTTTTGGATAATGGTTTCCGTTGGATTTTCCTACGCTATCGTTACAAATCTTATATGACATTGAAAGGATAAGAAATGCAAGAAACGGCTTTTATTTGGGATTTAGACGGGACCTTATTGGATTCCTATGAAGCTATTTTGTCAGGAATTGAGGAGACCTATGCACAGTTTTCCATTCCTTTTGACAAGGAAAAGGTTCTAGCTTTTATCTTGAAATACTCTGTCCAGGATTTACTAGTGCAAGTGGCAGAAGAAAGAGGCTTGGATGTTGATAAGCTCAATCAAGTCCGTGCTCAGAGCTTGGCTGAAAAGAATGCCCAGGTCATCTTGATGCCGGGGGCCCGCGAGGTTTTAGCCTGGGCAAATCAGCAAGGAATTCAGCAATTTGTCTACACCCATAAGGGTGACAATACTTTTACAATCTTGCGTAATCTGGGTTTGGAGTCTTATTTTACAGAAATTTTGACCAGCCAGAGTGGATTTGCTCGTAAGCCAAATCCTCAAGCAGCTAGTTATTTATTAGAAAAGTATGGTTTAGACTCAATGCATACCTATTACATCGGGGACCGCAGTTTGGATATTGAATTTGCTCAAAATAGTGGGATTCAAAGCATTAATTTCATGGAATATCCTGACTCTTATAACCGCCAAATTACTCATTTGGAGGAGATTATCAGTCTGGTTATTTGAAAGTTTCATAAAAAGGAATGTGTCAACTAGATGACAAATATCTGACAAACTGTTTCAAGTGTTATTGATTATTACAAGGATTAGACAGTTTTGTTAAATAGCCTCAAAGAGGCTTTTTTTCTTTTTCTTTTGTGTTATGATAGACAGGTACTACATTTGAAAAGGAGTTTTAATAGTATGAAGAAAAGAATTATGTTAGCGTCAACGGTGGCTTTATCACTTGCCCCAGCCATGGCAGCTAATGCAGAAGAACTTTCATGGACGCCACGTAGCCTTGAACAGATTCAAAATGATATTTCTACTAGCAAACAAAACGAGCTATACTATCAAGTATGGAGATACTCTAAGCACCATTGCACAGGCTTTGGGAGTAGATATGCAGGCTCTTGCTAACTTGAATAAAATTAGCAATGTCGATTTGATTTTCCCAGAAACAGTTCTTACAACTACCATCAATGATGTAACAGATTTGGCTGAAGTAGAAATCCAATCACCTCAAGAAGCAGGTGGAGGAACTACAACAGCAACGGTAGATTTAACTACAAACCAAGTAACTGTGGAAGAACAAACCGTAGAAGCTGAAGCAACACAAGAAGTGACAGCAGAAGTCCAAGCGCCTGCTGAGGAAGTAACAACAGAAGCAAGGACAGAAGTTGTAACACCTACAGAAGCAACACCTACAGTAGAAGAAGCGACAGAAACTACTACAATTGAGGAAACTACTGCAGCACCAGCTCCAGTAGTCGAAGAGCCAGTAACTGAGCCAGCAACTACTGTGACTGAGACAGAAGAAGTAACATATCAAGCAGCCCCTGCTCAAGGAAACCCAAGAACTTATACTGCTCCAGCAGCCCCTGACTACGCAGGTCTTGCAGCGGCAAAATCTGAAAATGCAGGTCTTCAACCACAAACAGCTGCCTTTAAAGAAGAAGTTGCTAGCTTGTTTGGTATTACATCCTTTAGTGGCTACCGTCCAGGAGATCCAGGTGACCACGGAAAAGGTCTAGCGATTGACTTTATGGTCCCAGTTAGCTCAGCTCTTGGAGACCAGGTTGCTGACTATGCTATCCAGAACATGGCAAGCCGTGGAATTAGTTATGTTATCTGGAAACAACGTTTCTACGCTCCATTCCCAAGCAAATACGGACCAGCCTATACTTGGAATCCAATGCCAGACCGTGGAAGTATTACAGAGAACCACTACGACCACGTTCACGTATCTATGAACTAAAAATAATTTGAAGCTATACATTTAACAAGTATAGCTTCTTTTTTGTTGCAATTGCTTATCCAATAGAAATCCTTTTGCCAAGATAAAATACAGGTAAGCACATGGTTTCCTAGAAAATAGAAAGGTTGAATAAAATAGGGATTGACTTAAAAAAACAGGAAACGATGTTTACCAAGTGAGCAAAAGTCTTGCATTGTCAATTTGTTTATATTATACTTGATAAGTCAATTATTGACAAATCAAGTATGAAAAAGAGAATAGAAATGCTAGAAATAAATGAATTACTGTACCAGCTCCATTTAGTAGATCAGACGGTTACCCAGCTCTTTGAGCAACAGCTAGGCATAAGCTTAACCCGCTATCAGATTTTGCAGTTTTTAGTCCAACAAGCACCTTGTAACCAAATTGCTCTTCAGGAAAAGTTACAGATTGACCAGGCTGCTTTGACCCGGCATTTCAAGATTTTGGAGTCAGAGGGTTATGTTAGTCGTAAGCGGAATCCAGCCAATCAAAGAGAGATCTTAGTTGAGTTGACTGCTTTTGCCAAGGATCAACTCTTGGTCAATCCCCACAAAAAACACCTGCGAGTTAAAGGGAAGATGGAAACCATCTTGTCAACTCATGAAGAGGAAGAGTTGGCAAGATTACTTACCAAGTTGGTTTCAGGATTAGAAAAAATAGATATTTAAGGAGATAAGAATATGTCAATTATTACCATTATTTTAGCTACTATTGTTGCTTTGGAGCATCTTTATATTTTTTATTTAGAAAGTGTGGTGACTATATCTGACACTACCAGTCGTGTCTTTAATATGGATAAGACGGAATTAGCCCGACCTTCCGTCACATCTCTTTTTAAGAATCAAGGGATTTACAATGCCTTGATTGGGATATTTCTTATCTATGGGATTTATTTCTCAAATAGCATAGAAATTGTAACAATCTTTGTTTTATTTGTCATAGGAGCAGCGACTTATGGTGCTTTAACAGCAGATAAAAAAATCATTCTAAAGCAAGGTGGTCCAGCTATTTTGACGCTTTTGAGCATCCTTTTATTAAAATAAAAAAGAACCAGCCCTTTTCTAGAAGGCGCTGGTTTTAATTTATGCTTTTCGTCGTTTGAGATGGAGTAAGGTTTTGTAAAAGAAAATCTGACTACTATAAACATAAGGATAAATGGAGATGCTAGCAATTCCAAAGCTAAGCCAAATGAGAAAATACCAAGGAAGAAGTTGTAAATCAAGGACGAAACGTTGGAACTTGTAGCCTTTCATAAGGAAGCGACTGGTTTTCAGGATTTGACTCGGTTTTGGTAAACCAATTCCTAGAGTGTCACCTAGCAGGAGTTCTACCTGAGAGTAGGCATAGTATTGAGGGATATAGAGAACGTTCCCCAAGACCATGAGTAGGATACTACCAAAAAAGTAGAGGGCAAAAGTTAGAAGAAAGCGTTCGGTATCTAGATTGGTCAAGTCCACATTTGGAAATTCGGGATGCAGCTCCACAAATTTTCGCGCCATGATACTACTATAAAAGAGATAATAAACCCCCATCCAACTTGGTATACTCCATAAGAAGAGATAGAAACGCTTGAGTAAGAGGGTCAAGAAAGTCTGAGTAAAGAATTCACTTTTTAAGATGGATAAGGTATTCTTGAGGGAAAGCTCAACATCAGGATCTCTTAGTAGATTCAAAGTTGTAAAAAGGGCACCCGTTAAGATGATGGAGCTGGTAAATCCAAGGGCTATAGGAAAGAGAGTTGATTCGAAGAGCGCTCCGAGAAAACTCAGGAAAGACTGTTCAAAGACTTTTTCATTGAGCAGGGAGAGCGGTCTTATAAAACTAGACAAAATTAAGAGGAGGCTTGGTAATAAGAAGACGATCAGGAGCTTAGGATATTCATTTTGAAATTGTCTGGCTTGCTGACGAACTTCTTTTAAATCAATCTTTGGGTGTTTCATTCTTTCATTATACCATAGTTCGTGACAGTTCCCGTTTTTTTTGATAGAATCATACAGTATGCCCTTGGGCAAAAAGTAAGAACGGGGACTGTTTTTCCCAGCTTCGGAGGTAAAAAATGTCAGATTCACCAATCAAATATCGATTAATTAAGAAAGAAAAACATACTGGAGCTCGTCTGGGAGAGATTATCACACCCCACGGAACCTTCCCGACCCCCATGTTTATGCCAGTTGGTACACAAGCCACTGTCAAGACTCAGTCACCAGAAGAATTAAAAGAGATGGATTCAGGAATTATCCTATCTAACACCTATCACTTATGGCTTCGTCCGGGAGATGAGTTGATTGCTCGAGCCGGAGGACTCCACAAATTCATGAATTGGGACCAGCCTATCTTGACAGATAGTGGAGGTTTCCAGGTTTATTCTCTAGCGGATAGTCGGAACATCACTGAAGAAGGAGTGACTTTTAAGAACCACCTCAATGGTTCAAAGATGTTTCTATCACCTGAAAAGGCTATTTCTATCCAAAACAATCTGGGCTCAGACATCATGATGTCTTTTGATGAGTGTCCGCAGTTTTATCAACCTTACGACTACGTTAAGAAATCAATTGAGCGTACCAGCCGTTGGGCTGAGCGTGGATTAAAAGCCCATAGTCGCCCACATGACCAAGGCTTGTTTGGAATTGTGCAGGGGGCAGGATTTGAGGATCTTCGCCGTCAGTCAGCTCAAGACCTAGTGAGTATGGATTTTCCAGGCTACTCTATCGGTGGCTTGGCAGTAGGAGAGACTCACGAAGAGATGAATGCAGTCTTGGACTTTACCACTCAACTTTTACCAGAGAACAAACCTCGCTATTTGATGGGGGTTGGAGCGCCAGATAGCTTGATTGATGGGGTTATCCGTGGTGTGGATATGTTTGACTGTGTCTTGCCAACCCGTATCGCTCGTAATGGTACCTGTATGACCAGCCAAGGGCGTTTAGTTATCAAGAATGCCCAGTTTTCGGAAGACTTTACACCACTCGATCATGAGTGTGATTGCTACACATGTAAGAATTATACACGTGCCTATCTTCGCCATTTGCTCAAGGCAGATGAGACCTTCGGTATCCGTTTGACAAGTTACCATAACCTATACTTCTTGCTCAATCTTATGAAACAGGTTCGTCAAGCAATTATGGACGATAATCTCTTGGACTTCCGTGAATATTTCGTTGAAAAATATGGCTATAATAAATCTGGACGTAATTTCTAACATTTATTGATAATAAAGCTGAAATCCTAAGTTTTCTCTTAGGATTTTTCTTCTTTTTTTGATAAAATAAATGTATTATGGAATGAAAATTAGATGGTTTTACATCTAATATATGGAGAATAAACTCGTATGCGTATTAAATGGTTTTCCTTGATTAGGATAACAGGCTTGTTCTTGGTGCTCTTGTACCATTTCTTTCAGCCAGTCTTCCCTGGAGGATTTTTCGGTGTTGACGTCTTTTTCACCTTTTCAGGTTTTTTGATTACTTCTCTCTTATTAGAGGAATTTGGTCAGAAGAAGGAAATTGACATCTTAGGATTTTTTAAGAGACGCTTTTATCGGATTTTTCCACCAGTGGTTTTGATGATTTTGGTAACCATGCCTTTTACTTTCTTAGTGCGGAAAGATTATGTTGCTGGGATTGGAGGTCAGATAGCTGGAGTTATTGGTTTTATGACCAACTTTTACGAGATGTTAACAGGGGGAACCTACGAATCTCAGTTTATCCCTCATCTTTTTGTTCACAATTGGAGCCTAGCGGTTGAGGTCCATTACTATATCTTGTGGGGTTTGGCAGTTTGGTTCTTGTCTAAGCGTGTCAAGACAGGTGGACAGTTACGAGGAATAGTCTTCCTTTTGTCATCTGCGAGTTTTATCATTAGCTTCCTCTCTATGTTTATTGGTAGCTTTATCGTTAGCTCCTACTCTAGCATTTACTTTTCAAGTTTGACCCATGTTTACCCATTCTTTTTGGGTAGTGTCCTTGCTACTTTAGTGGGGGTTCGTCAGACAACACCTCTGCTCAAACGTTTGAATCAGGCTCTGGACATAAAACAAGCTTCGTTGATTTTTGCGGGAGGATTAGGTCTTCTCCTTATACTAACCTTCTTTGTTAAGTTTACGTCTCTCTTTGCTTATTTACTTGGTTTCTTGTTGGCAAGTTTGGCAACAGTTTTTATGATTCTTGCGACACGAATTTTGCACGAAAAAACACCAACAATCGAAGAACCAACGGTGATCAGCTTTTTGGCAGATACAAGTTATGCAGTTTATCTTTTTCACTGGCCATTCTACATTATCTTCACTCAGTTAATGGGTAATCTGCCAGCAGTTATTTTAACAATTCTATTGTCTTATTTATTTGCGACTTTGTCCTTCTATGTTATCGAGCCAATGATAGCTGGAAAGACTAGCTGGCTTTTGCAAAAAGCAGAGGGGGTTCCTTTTTTCAGGCAAATCTTTGCAGGTAGTTTCGGAGTCCTTGCCTTGATTTCAGTGATTATTGTCATGATAGCTCCACAAGTTGGTGCTTTCGAAACAGACTTAATAGAAACGGGACTCAAGCAAGCTCAGGCAGGTCTTGTTCGGACAAAGACCATGGCTGAACAGGCAGAGGCTAGTCGCTACAATATAGCTGATGGGGTATCCATTATTGGTGATTCGGTAACCTTGCGTGCGATTTCTGGTTTGCAAGAGGTATTGCCAGATGCTCAGACAGATGGACAAGTAAGTCGAAACACCAAGCATGCAACGGCAATTATGCTCAATAATAGCCAAAATAAAGCCTTGCCTAAAATAGTAGTTGTTGCTACAGGAGTTAATAATCCAGAGGACTACAAGGCTGATATTGATTCTTTGGTGACAAATCTACCTAAAGGACATCAACTTGTTCTTTTGACTCCGTACGAGGGTGATACAACTCAGGAAACACAACCTTATGTAGAGCAGTATGCAAACTATGCAAGAGAAGTAGCGCAGAAGTATCCATATATTGAAGTTGCCGATTGGAACCAAGTAGCCAAGGACAATCCTGACATCTGGAAAGGGACGGACCAGGTACACTTTGGTAGTGACAGTGCAAAACAAGAAGAAGGAGCTAAACTTTATGCAGAAACAATTGCTGCTGCTATCAAGGCTCTTGCTGATAAACCAGTTAAATCAAGATAAACCCTAACAAACAAAAGCAGAGATATCCAATCTCTGCTTTTTTATCTAGCTAGATAGCTGCTAGGAAGTAGGAAATGGAGAAAAACTTGCCAAATTGTCAGAATTATGAGAAAATAGAGGATATTTATCAGGTGGAGGAACTGCTATGAGAGATGATATCAAGATTAATGACCGTGCTCTAGCCTTGGAAAATCAGATTATTGAAAAACTAGAAAAAGTATATGATACTGATGTAGAGCTAGATGTATACAATCTTGGATTGATTTATGAGATTCATTTAGATGAGGCTGGGCTTTGTACAGTTGTCATGACCTTCACTGATACTGCTTGTGACTGTGCAGAAAGTCTGCCTATTGAAATCGTAGCTGGATTAAAACAAATTGATGGTATTGAGGATGTCAAGGTTGAGGTTACCTGGTCTCCAGCATGGAAGATTACACGTATTAGTCGCTATGGGCGTATAGCTCTAGGGCTACCTCCACGATAATTATCTATTTTGAAATAGACAAAAAAGCAAGCCATTTGAGGCTTGCTTTTGATTTGCTTATTTTTTACCAGATTGTTCCATGTTCCAGAAGTCTGTAACGGCACCACGTGATGCAGAAGATACGGTATGGGCATATTTACCGAGGACACCACGGCTATAAAGTGGTGGCAAGGTTGTTTCAGCCTTGCGTTTTTTTCAAGCTCTTCATCGGAAATGTCCATGGAAATTTCTTTAGTATCTTGGTCAACAGTAACGATATCTCCTGTACGAAGGTAAGCAATTGGTCCGCCATCCTGAGCTTCAGGAGCGATATGTCCAACAACCAATCCATAAGTACCACCAGAGAAGCGTCCGTCTGTCAAGAGGGCAACCTTGTCTCCTTGGCCTTTACCAACGATCATTGATGAAAGTGATAGCATTTCAGGCATACCAGGGACCACCCTTAGGTCCAACGAAACGAACAACGACTACGTCGCCATCAACGATTTCATCTGACAAGACAGCTTGGATAGCATCTTCTTCAGAGTCAAAGACCTTAGCTGGACCAACGTGACGACGAACCTTCACACCTGATACCTTGGCAACTGCACCGTCAGGAGCAAGATTCCCGTTCAAGATGATAAGCGGACCGTCCGCACGTTTAGGATTTTCAAGTGGCATGATAACTTTTTGACCTGGAGTAAGATCTGCAAAATCAGCCAAGTTTTCAGCGACAGTTTTACCAGTACATGTGATACGGTCTCCGTGAAGGAATCCATTTGCCAGCAAGTACTTCATAACCGCAGGCACACCACCAACCTCGTAAAGATCTTGGAAGACATACTGACCAGAAGGTTTCAAGTCGGCCAAGTGAGGTACACGTTCTTGGATGGTATTAAAGTCCTCAAGTGACAAGTCAACATTAGCTGCGTGGGCAATGGCAAGCAAGTGAAGAGTGGCATTTGTAGAGCCACCCAGAGCCATAGTCACTGTAATGGCATCTTCAAAGGCTTCGCGAGTCAAGATATCTGAAGGTTTGATCCCAAGTTCAAGCATTTTGACAACTGCACGACCGGCTGCTTCGATGTCTTCTTTCTTATCAGCAGATTCGGCTGGGTGAGAAGAAGAACCTGGCAAACTCATACCGAGAACTTCGATAGCTGTCGCCATGGTATTAGCAGTATACATACCACCACAGCCACCAGGGCCAGGGCAGGCATTACATTCGAGACGTTTCACATCCTCAGCAGTCATATCACCGTGGTTCCATTTTCCGATACCCTCAAAAACAGAAACCAAGTCAATATCTTTGCCATCAAGATTTCCCGGTGCAATGGTTCCACCATAGGCGAAAATAGCTGGGATATCCATATTGGCAATGGCAATCATAGAACCAGGCATGTTCTTGTCACAACCACCGATAGCTACAAATGCATCGACGTTATGACCCCCCATAGCTGCTTCGATAGAGTCCGCGATGATATCACGAGACGTTAGAGAGAAGCGCATACCCGGCGTTCCCATGGCAATACCGTCGGCTACGGTAATGGTTCCAAACTGCACAGGCCAAGCACCAGCAGATTTGACACCTTCTTTTGCAAGCTTACCGAAGTCATGCAAGTGGATGTTACATGGTGTGTTTTCAGCCCAAGTCGAAATGACTCCCACAATCGGTGTTTCAAAGTCCTTGTCTGTCATACCAGTCGCGCGAAGCATAGCACGGTTTGGCGATTTGACCATGCTATCATAGACACTGCTGCGGTGACGTTTATCTAATTCTGTCATTATATTCCCTCTCATTTCAGTTTTTACCATTATAGCACAAATTTTACCTGAATAACAGAAGAAAATTTTTAAATTTTCAGACAATTCAAGTCGTTGAAATTTTCTTAAATTTTTTTGCATATTTTTGTTGACATTTAAAATTAAAGTGATATCATTTAGATATCAAAAACAGGAGGTCATTCTGATGACTGAAAAACTAATCAATTCAAAACCAAATGGTGTAGTAGCATTGATTCTCATTGAGTTGGCACTCGTACTTGGTTTCTTTATATTTATCATTGGTGCTGGTTCGGAAAACATTTTTGGAGTTATTATCGGGCTTTTATTAAGTCTTATTGCAGTTCTAGCTCATGCTGGTTTAAAAGTTGTCAAACCTCAGGAAGCTCTGGTTTTGACTCTCTTTGGTAACTATACAGGGACCATCAAAGAACCTGGTTTTTACTTTGTCAATCCCTTCAGCGTAGCAGTCAATCCTGCAATCCACACTCGACTCGGTCAAAGTGGTGATGTTAGCACAAAATCTACTTTTTCAGGGATGAAATCATCAAATGGCAATGATGTAAATCTTGAAATTGGCAAGAAACAGATTTCCCTCAAGGTTATGACTTTGAGCAATTCTCGTCAAAAGATTAACGATTGTTTAGGTAACCCTGTTGAAATCGGAATCGCGGTAACTTGGAGAGTTGTCGATACAGCCAAAGCAGTCTTCAATGTTGATAACTACAAAGAATATCTTTCATTGCAGTGTGATAGTGCCCTCCGTAATATTGTCCGCATCTATCCTTACGATGTGTCTCCTAATGTGGATACTACAGGTGACGGGCAAGCAGATGAAGGAAGCCTCCGTGGCTCTAGCGAAATTGTAGCTAAACGTATTCGTGAAGAGATTCAAAGTCGCGTAGAAGATGCTGGCTTGGAAATCCTTGAGGCACGTATTACTTACCTAGCTTATGCACCAGAAATTGCAGCTGTCATGCTTCAACGTCAACAAGCATCAGCCATTATTGATGCACGTAAGATGATTGTTGATGGCGCTGTAGGAATGGTTGAAATGGCACTAGAACGTCTCAATGAAGGAGAATTAGTAGAACTTGATGAAGAACGAAAAGCTGCTATGGTTTCAAATCTCCTAGTCGTTCTCTGTGGCAATCATGATGCACAACCAATTGTCAATACAGGAAGCCTTTATTAGAAATGGCAGAAGCTAAAAAAAAGCAAATCCCCCTTCGACTCTCGAATAAGCTATACGCTGCACTCGCATCATGGGCAGAAGATGACTTTCGATCAGTCAACGGGCAAATTGAATATCTTCTTACAGAATGTGTCAAGCAACGGAAGAAAGACGGGAAATACGTCTCAGAAACCATTGATGAACCCTTCGAGATTGATATTTAATCTATTTTCCTATCCAGAAGATTGGATAGGAAAATTTTTTAATCTTTTTTTGTCAAGTAACTTTACTTTACAAAAAAGTTTTGATATACTATTAAAGTTGATGAAAATCAAACCTAATTGAATTTATATCTTAAAAGGAGAAAAACGAAATGGCAGTACCTGCACGTCGCACATCAAAAGCGAAGAAAAACAAACGTCGTACACACTACAAAGTAACAGCTCCATCTGTAAACTTTGACGAAACTACTGGAGATTACTCACGTTCTCACCGTGTATCACTTAAAGGATACTACAAAGGACGTAAGATCGCTAAAGCTGCATCAGCTGAATAATAGAAGGGAGATACCATGCGCGTAAATATTACACTTGAACACAAAGAATCTGGTGAACGCTTGTACCTTACTTCTAAAAACAAACGTAACACTCCAGACCGTCTTCAATTGAAGAAATACTCACCAAAACTTCGCAAACACGTTGTGTTTACAGAGGTGAAATAGGGATTCACTACACGTCAATAGATGTGAGAAACCTTGATTTTAAGCGATTCTTGAAATTCTAAATTTCACTACATTGCAATATAAATCAACCGAATCACTACCTTTTTCACTACCTTTTTTGAAATAAGAATAATGATTCGGATATATAAAAGAAGAGGAACTTTATTGTGAAGCTCCTCTTTTTGTTATGTGTTCTTTTTCTCACAGATCGTATGACCTGGTTTGACACAGTTGGATTTCAGGTACTTTCAGTTTAGCTTTATATCAACCATCATCAAAATCCAACTATTTTCTTATTTTAAAAAATATGAATAAGTTTGATTGAATGAGGGAATTTCTTTAAATTTTTTCTTAGCACCTATAAGTTAATAATACTATTCTTTAAATTATAGTTTATAATTATCTGATGTTTCAATGACCACAAAACAAAGTACAGCGAATCACTTCCTTTAGTCAAACATATAACTGAACAACATTGTTTATCTTCCTGCACTTTCATATTTTTTCAATCCTTTTCTAAAAATTGTACGACTGATAATAATCAAAAAAACTGTAAAAACTATTTGATAGAAAAATAGGTTCAATGTATCTTTCCCTAAAAATATTAATACTGCAGGATTGGCAATTAATAAATTGGGAACAAATAACATAGTGATCAATCTGTTAATACCTGTAAAAAAATATTATATGGATACTTAGAAATTCCAATATAATTCAAAAAAATACATCTACTTTTGAAAAATTTAGTTGGGAACCAAAATGAACTAATCGTTATTAGAAACCAAATTGAATAATATATAATACAACCACACATTAAAGAAAGGATATAAAATAATATTTTTTTAATGAATTTAAATGTACATTTAAATTTCCATAACTTATAAAAAAATGATCGCAAGACCAAAAAAAGTATTCACGAATTGAACTAAATTAAATGATCTAAAAAAATATAGAACAACTGAGTATCAAACGGCCTCAATAAAATTTGATCCAAGTTACCACTCAAAAATATCTGATTCTAAAATTCCCATACTTCTAATTAACAATCCCATCATAACTCCATCTACAATAGTGTAGGAACCTACCAAAAAAATAAAAATTTGATAATAGTCCCAACCATTAAAAAGAGTCTATGTTTAAGAAAAATCAATCTAAAAAAATACAATAGGTAAACCAATCCACAGTATCGACGAAAAATAGACCACAAAAAGAAGTCAAAATGAAAAATTCATATCAGATTTAAAAACCAAAAATGAAGTAGCCTAAAAAAATTACTTTTTATTCTAAACATTTTATCCTCCCACATTTGAGAAGTCTCCACTCCTTTTCTCAATATGAATCTTGATATAATATAAAAAAATGATGCACCAAATCAATTGAATACAAATAATTCTCAAATAGTCTATTAATTTATATGTATCATTACTAAACATCTGAAGCGGTTCATATACTAAGTATTTAAAAAGGTAATACATCTAAAAAAACAGACGAAAAATTATTTGAAAAAAACTTAAAGGCAATAATATTCCTGATAAAAAAACTGAATTACTATTTCTTTAACAGTAAGGACAAAAAAATATATTTTCTAACCAAAAAAAGAAAGCATACCTACACAACATGATATTAAAAAAACCATAGAACCATAGATAGAATAATTGCAATACTTCCTAAAAATAAGAATTTCAATGGTTAATAACTCATTCTTGTAATAAACACTGGAGAATAAAAATGACAGGAATGATGATAAATAATAAATGAGCAAGCCTATCTCCAAGCATTTTACAAAAAAATAATACTTATAAAAAAAGTAACAGGTTTTATTAATATGCTAAAAAAATTTCCTGAATGAACATCGTCATTGATTTCCCAATCAACTGGATAAAAAAACAAAAATATGAAAAAAATTATAGTCCCCAAATAGTATTGAACCATTGAGGTAAAAATCATATCCTGCTATATTTATCTGGTTACTCTGATATATATACGTCCATAAAAAAATACTGATATCATAATTTGTATACTTGCCTGTAACATTAACAATAGTACACTTGATTTATAGTTCAAAAATAGATCGAAATGATATCAGAATAATAGACATTTCTTTTTTTCAATTGCGCTCCTTTTTTTGTAAAAAATAGTTTTGTAAAATAATTTCTTCTAAAGAAAGATTTGATATTTCAAAAATCTTCTATATCTACAAGCTTATTGATTGATTCTAATGTCTCAAAGACAAAAATCTCTAGGTATTTTTTTAGTATACATTCCGATTTTTGTTTGAGAAATGACTACTACTCCTTTAACAGAGCATAACTCTGGTACCAAATCTAATGTCATTTTTTTATCTTTAAATATTTAAAAATCAGAAAAATTTAGATAAAATAACATCCATTGACTCCTGCAAAAATAATTTTTTTCCTTTGTCAATGACGATTAATTCGTCACAAACAGACGAAATATCATCCATATCATGACTCGTTAAAAATAATAGTAGTATGACATTCTTCATTCATTTTCTTTAAAAAAATGTTCTGATATCTTTTTTTAGACTGTATATCTAACCCTATAGTAGGCTCGTCTAAAAAAATAATATTTCCGGACTTGTTAAAGATGCTGCTGATAAACTCCATTTTCATTTTTTTGTCCAAGAGAGAGGGTCCGGACCTGCTGGTAAAGCTGATCTTTTACATTCAACAAATTGCTTAATTCCTGAATTCGTTCTTGTAAAATCGCCGGTTCTACCTCATATAAAGTACCAATCAATTGAAAAATAATCCATAGCTGAAACATCTTGAAATAACTGTAATTTATTTCCTACTACTATTGAAATTTTTTTCTAAAAATTTATACTTCTTTTAAATGGAATTTCTCCATTCACTTCTAATTTTTCCGGAACTAGGATAAAGAGTCCCAGTCAACATTTTAATCGTTGTGGATTTACCAGCTCCATTACTCCCAATAAAAGCCAACTATACTCCCTCTCTTAATCGTAAAACTAATATCTTGAACAGCTCGAATCGTTATTTGATTACGTTTCAAAAAAATCTCTTGATAAATGGGAGTCTTGAATCAAAAATTATAAAAAAATTTTTTTAGATAAATTCTGAGCATTAATAACTATTTCACTCATATATCTCTCCTTTCGATAAAAATATATTTACTTGTACTTTTTTTCCATACTTTTACCAAAATGCTAAAGATTGAGCTAAAAATCTTCGGGATGGGTAAAATAATATTTGTCTTTAAAAAAGTTTCTCAAAACCTTCAAGGCGATTATTGAAATCATTAAATTTTGTATTGTCTAGCTGGTTGAATGTCTCTTTAATATCCATAAACTTTCTCCGTGATTCTTTATTTCACTTTTATAAATAGAAGAGTGTCTATATATTTATAGATCCTCAAGAACTTGCATTTTATCAAGTATAAGTAGAATAGTATGTAAGGGTTTACATATTCGTATTATATGATTATTTAAGGAATCCGTCAATTTTCCACATTATTATATGACAAAATGTATTTTTTTTAAAAAATGCAAAAAAATCTATGAGCAAGATGTTTGACTTCCTTTTTTTAAAAGTATATATACTTATATTAACCTTAGAAAAGAAAAAATGTTTGAACAGATATTCAATAATAATTACTTTTTTTAAAATTAAAATTCGAACTTTAAATTTTTATCTTTTTTATATTATTGAGTAACCTAAATTGCCCAATTTGTAAAATTTAGCTAGACAAAAAAAGACATCCAAGAGAAATTTCTTAAATGTCTGTAAACGTTGATATAAGCGTGTTGATTAACGTTTTGATAATTGTGATGCTTTACGAGCTTTCTTAAGACCTGGTTTGAAAAGTATGAGTTTCAGTTGGACTAAAACCAACGTAATATCAAGGCTTTTCAGAACGGGATCTACTGATTAATTTCATAAAATTTGAATCAATATTTTTTAAACAGGGGAATAGTTTAGGTCTGTAAGAATTAACTTATACATTTACAAGGTTCATTCTGATCGACTTTATAACTGTCTACAAAAAAAAGATAGAGTTTAAAAAAATATAAGAAATTCAGTGATCAAAGTTAGTATCTATACTTCTTAATCACTCTCACTAGTAAATAAATCTTCCCACTGAGTGATAGATGCTGGTAGGATTAACTTATATTTCTCATAGAAATCTAATAAATCGTCGTCCCCTATCCTAACTACATTTTCAATCTTATCTAAATTTATTACTTTCGGAGCATATAAATATACTAGATAACCTTCATCTACATATTGTTTAAATGCTAAAGCGTCAAGTTCCTTTGCCTTCTTGCCTTTCACTTGAACTACTGCTTTTCTAGGGTTCTCAACATCCCTCGAAATCATTTCACACTCAATCTTAATTGTAGTAGATTTATTTGCTATCGAATTAGATAAAACATAATAATTTTCTTTTATTTGTAGATAGGATATTACAAGCTCTTCCAAATCAAATTCAGGTAGATTATTAAGAAGTCCTCCCTTATAAGGCGTTATCTTAAAATAGTTACTCTTCGAAAATTTATTAAATAATGATTTTGAGTACTCTATTATACTTTTATCTTTAATTTTTTCGATTGTTCCTCCTCGTGGTCTATTAAAGGAAGATTTGATTTGTCCAGGAACCTGTAAGCCCACATTATATGCTTCTACAGAAATAACAGCACCAATATCCAACTGTGTATCACATACAACCTCAACTGGAGACTTTACTCTACAAATCCAATAATTTCCTTCTAAGTCTCGTGTCCAAAATAGATCATCTTCCTTAGCATCCCTAAAACCGTTTATCGCTGGATTTGCTCTACCTCTTTCTTGTTTAATCCGATTGTAATATTCTTGAAAGTCATTTGATTCTATACCATCACTTAATCTACTCCATCCAATCGCAACATACTGTTCAGAATTATTTAAACAGAAGTGAAGTAAGCATTCAATACGAATCAATACATAAGAAAAACGCCGATTTCATGCGTTTTTTCTTTTTTTCAATTTCAATACAATTCACTATATTTCAGTTCAATCTCTACCTTTTTTAGATAAATATATCATCTGGATATTGAAGTTAAGCCCTGCTATCATTTCGATGCCAGGGCTTTTTAATGTTTGGTACACTACCTTCTTATCTATATTTTGATGGAGCTGAAGTTGACATCTACAAAGTTTAATGTTAAAATACATTCAAAAATATATTTGAATGAGGTGTTTTATGGTTCAAAATGTTGTTACTTCAATAATCCTGTATTCTGGGACAGCCGTAGACTTACTTATTATCCTAATGTTATTTTTTGCCAAAAGAAAAAGCAGAAAAGACATCATTAACATCTATTTAGGACAATTTCTAGGCTCTGTTAGTCTAATATTGCTAAGTTTACTTTTTGCATTTGTCTTAAATTATATTCCTAGTAAAGAGATTTTAGGTTTGCTCGGTTTGATTCCAATTTTCCTAGGACTCAAAGTTTTGCTTTTAGGAGATTCTGATGGAGAAGCTATTGCAAAAGATGGTTTGCGCAAAGATGATAAAAACCTGATTTTTCTAGTAGCTATGATTACTTTTGCTAGTTGTGGTGCTGACAATATTGGTGTTTTTGTCCCATATTTTATTACCTTAAATTTAGCGAATTTGATAGTGGCTTTACTTACTTTTCTAGTCATGATTTATCTCTTGGTTTTTTCTGCCCAAAAATTGGCACAAGTCCCTTCTGTTGGAGAAATTTTGGAAAAATATAGCAGATGGTTTATTGCCGTTGTTTATTTAGGATTGGGGATGTATATCCTGATTGAAAACAACAGCTTTGACATGCTAAGGACTGTGTTCGGCTAGGAGAAAAAATTATGGAAAAAGATAGTATCTGCCAAGTGAATATTATAAATCAACAAAATGTTACAACCGCAACGAACTACCTTGAAAAGGAAAAAGTCCAAAAATCACTTCGTATTTTATCAAAGTTTACCGATAATAAACAGATAAATATCATCTTTTATCTCCTTGCTGTTGAAGAACTCTGTGTCTGTGATATAGCCTGTTTACTAAATCTCAGTATGGCATCTGCCTCCCACCATCTTCGTAAACTAGCCAATCAAAACATCTTGGATACTAGAAGAGAGGGGAAAATTATATATTATTTTATAAAAGATGAGGAAATCAGAGATTTTTTTAATCAACTAGGATAACAACTATTTTTACTACTCTACCATTCACTCTACCTTTTATTATGTAGCATTCTAAAAACATTGATGTACCAACGTTTCTAACAGCTAAAATAGAAATCATTTAATCTTTTTATAGAAGTTAAGTAAGCATTCAATACGAATCAATACATAAGAAAAGCGTTCTAGTCATAATGTCTAGAGCGTTTTTGTGTTGTTTTGAAAAATAGACATTTTATTAAAGCATATATTCGTGAGCATATAATTTGTGTGCGCTCTCATATTATGATATACTCAATGCAATCAAAAGAAATTTCGTGAATATAAAGAACAGTCTTTTGATAAAAAAAGAAAGGAGGCCCGTTATGTTGTGGTCCATTATTGTAGGAGGCTTTATCGGTCTCGCTGCAGGTGCAATCACTAAAAAAGGTGGTTCAATGGGAATTATTGCAAATATTTTTGCCGGTTTAATTGGGTCATCCGTCGGTCAATCGCTTTTTGGGACATGGGGACCTTCTCTAGCGGGAATGTCAATTATTCCATCGATTGCTGGTGCGGTGATTGTTGTCGCTGTAGTATCATTCTTTTTGGGTAAAAAAGGTTAACTTTTTACTCAATCATAAACTATAGATTTAAATTTAGTATTGACGGGTAAACCTATAGTTTAGTGCTTTAATTGAAAGGATTTTAGATGTCAAAATCAAAGAAAATAGTATTACTTATTTTTCTGTATTTTAATCTTGACAATTTTTCCTTCCTATTTTTGATAGATTACCACCAGGTTAGTGATTTAGGGATTCAATTGACTAGCTGGCGACAGACATCATTTGAATATTATATCGCTAGATATGTATTTTGGGGGCTTCTAGGCCTGTCTATCTTCGTTTTATTATGGATGTTAGTAATCCTGTTTTATCCTAGACAATATCTGGAAATAAAACTTGGAACTAAAGACGATAAATTAAAACTAAAAAATTCAGCTATTGAAGGGTTTGTTCGATGTTTATTGGATGAACACAAGATGGTTAAAAATCCCAAAATTCAGGTACATACTCGGAAAAAGAAATGTTTCGTTTATGTAGAAGGTACAGCTGTTCTTTCAGATAACATTGCTAACAAATTTGAAGTAGTTCAAAACGAAATTACTCGAGGATTGAAAGAATTCTTTGGTATTGATCGAGAGGTTAAACTGGAAGTTTCAGTGAGAGAATATGACCCTCAAAAAGCAGCTAAGGAAATTGTTAGTCGTGTAAAGTAAGGAAGTAAAAAATGGAATGGTTTAAAAAATATCAATATCCAATTCTATGTGGTGTAGTAGGTGTTATTCTAGCCTGCTTTATCTTATCCTTCGGTTTCTTTAAAACATTGTTCGTTTTAATCTGTGGAGCCTTAGGAATTGGATTCGGATACTATGTACAGAAAAATTATTTAAATAAATAAAGGAGTTTCATATGTCAAACGTAGAAAAAAATGTAACTGAAAAAAAAGATGTTGTTGTTTCTAAAGATGTTCGTGGAGAATTAACTTACGAAAATAAAGTTATTCAAAAAATTATCGGTCTTTCACTAGATAGAGTCCCAGGACTATTACATGTTGACGGCGGATTCTTCTCAAATCTTACAGAAAAACTTGTTAACACTAACGATGTAACACACGGTGTTAACGTTGAAGTTGGTAAAGAACAAGTAGCAGTTGACTTGAACGTTATTGTAGAGTACAGAAAAAATGTTCCAACTCTATATAAGGAAATCAAAGATGTTATCGTATCAGAAGTTGCGAAAATGACTGATCTAGAAGTAGTTGAAGTTAACGTTAATGTTGTTGACATCAAAACTAAAGAACAACATGAAGCAGACTCAGTTAGCCTTCAAGATCGTGTAACTGACGTGGCAGAATCAACAGGCGAGTTCGCGTCAGAACAATTTTCTAGAGTGAAAGCTGGAATCGGTTCAGGTGTTGCAGTAGCACAAGAAAAACTTGGCGAAGGTGCCGAATTCGTTCAAGAAAAAGTTGGCCAAGGCGTTGAAACTGTTAAAGATGCTGCAGTTCAAGCTAAACCACGTGTACAATAATTTATAATTTAGAAAAAAATAAAAGGAGGACATACATATGTCTACAGAAGAAAAATTCAATCAAGCAGCAGGCGCTATCAAAGAAGGCGTTGGTAAATTGGTAGGCGACAAAGAACTTGAAAGCGAAGGGGCAACAGAAAAAGTTGTTTCTAAAGTTAAAGAAGTTGCTGAAGATGCAAAAGATGCTGTAGAAGGTGTCGTTGAAGGTGTTAAAAACATGCTTCATAAAGATGATGCTAAATAATTAGATTTAGTTAATCTTGCTATTTTTCTCGAAAACACTCCCAGTTAGGGGGTGTTTTTGTTATTCGTTTTTATCAATGCACGTTTTATAGAGAAAAAAGAATACAGGACAAACAAATTCCTGTATTCTTAAAATAACTTAGAACAGATATGTTAATAAGTAGGCGACTACTAAGATTGTACCACAAATCATTCTCCCTCTTTTTTCATGTTGTTTGAACAATTTACCAGAGAAAAAAGTTATTCCAAGCGAAATAAACATCAATATAGTTCTTAAAGTATAAACAGTCATGGTCCATACTCCTTTCGTTAGTTGTTAATCAAGCTTCTAAAATAACTTAGAACAGATATGATAATGATACGACTAACATGATTATAGCGCAAATTATTTTTACGATTTTTACATATTGTTGTTTGAACAATTTATCAGAGAAAAGACTCAAAATAAGAGCAATCCAAAACACGGTAGTTCTTAAAATAAAAATAGTCATGGATCATACTCTTTTCGTTAGTTGTTAATCCAGTAAATAAGTTGAATAGTAATTATCTAATTTTCAAACATATCCATCTGCCCTGGTAAAGCCTTTGTTCTTTGATTATTAATCGGTATCTCTATCTATCTTTATTATAGCACAAATATCCTTATTAAACCAATAAATATATTTATTGGTTTGATATTTGTACACTTTTGATAATGATGGCACCTACTCCAAACTTACTCATAAAAAGGTAGGGAGTTAAATTCTCCCTACCTTTTTTCTGTTCCGCTTTTTGAGAGCGCTTGAAATATGTTATAATAAAACTAGATTAAATTTTTGGAGGAAAACCGTGGGAAATTTTCTTGAGCTGGTCTTTCATCGTTTCTTTTTAGGGATGCTTGCCACAGCTTGTTTTTGGTTATTGACACTGGCAGGAGGTGTGTTTTTTGGACTTGCACCAGCTAGTGCAACTCTCATGATTTTATATGCAGAGCATGGTTATTCCTATCGCTCATATAGTTTTAAAGAAGCTTGGGAGCTCTACAAGAGTAACTTTGTTAAGAGCAATGTGACCTTTTACACCTTTTTAATTATAGGTTTAGTCTTGATATATGGTTTATATCTCATGGTGCAATTACCCAACCAGACCATTTTACACTTAGTCGCAACATTTTTGAATATCATTGTGGTAGCACTGGTCTTTTTAGCCTATACCGTTTCTTTGAAATTGCAGGTTTATTTCGAACTTTCATATAAAAACACCCTAAAGCTTGCCTTTATCGGAATTTTTATGAGTTTAAGTGCCATGGCTAAGGTTCTTTTGGGAAGCGTCTTGTTGGTAATTATTGGCTACTATATGCCAGCTCTGGTCTTCTTTGTAGGGATTGGTATGTGGCATTTCTTTATTAGTGATTTATTGGAGCCTGTTTATGAAAGTATTCACGAAAAACTGGCCGACAAATAAGACCAAGCAGTTTCGTCTACACTCGCTACTAAGGATTTATATCTTGGTCATGATTGTTGTCATTTCCAGCTTTGCCCTTATGCTTTCCTATGCAGACTGGGATGGGCGTGAAAAAGAAGCTGATCGGGTAGCTCAACGTGTTTTGGCTCGAACCGTCAATGAAGTTGAGTATTATTATCGGGAATCAGCCCGCCTTGCTCAAAGTTTAGTAGAAAATCAAGCGCGGATAGAGGGGATTTACAAATATTTTAGCCTTAGTACGCCTGATTATTTTTACTGGCAGTTGGAGCGCAAGGCATCTCCCTATATCTCAGTATCCATTTATGAAAATATTGATGACCTTTATGTACGAAATGACTTTGTAACGGGTGTTGCCATTGTCTTGCAGGATTCGACGGAAGTTTTTGTGTCTCGAAGAGATAATCGAAGTGGTGAGAAAGTTTCAGCTGAGGATTTCAAGCCAGATGCCAATAGTTTTTGCCATTCCTGTGTCGGATCCGGTTTCCGACCAAGCTCTTGGGGTTATCTATATTTCTTTACCACCTGAGGTTTTTATACAAGGCCATAGATAACACCAGAGGCACGGTTCCTATCGCGGTGACAATAACGTCGCCTTTTTGAAACGGATATGTTTCATTTAGGACAAAAAAAGGGCCAGATGAAGATTGGTTGGTGGGAATCACTTCGCATGCTTATCAAGTCCAGGTTGCTGTCCCTAAGGACTATGTGTTAAAGGGAAGTTTGACTAGTTCAGGACTGATTTTTAGGTTTGAGTCGCCTCTTTGTCTTTATATTGTATCTTACCCTGAAAAAGGACATTTTCTGACTATCAAGATCAAGTTGTAGACTTGGTAGACTCCCTTGAAGCCATTGCTATGGGAGAACAGACCAAGAGAGTTGATACTTCTAAAAAAAGGATCAAGAGTTGCTTCTTATTGCCGAAACAACCAATGATATGTTGGATCGATTGGAGAAAAATATCCATGATATCTATCAACTTGAACTAAGCCAAAAAGATGCCAATATGCGTGCTCTTCAAGCTCAGATTAACCCTCATTTTATGTATAATACTCTTGAGTTTTTGCGGATGTACGCTGTCATGGAAAATCAGAATGAACTGGCAGATATCATCTATGAATTTAGTAGTCTGCTACGCAACAATATTTCAGACGAACGAGAGACAACTCTTAAGCAAGAAGTAGAATTTTGTCGGAAATACAGCTATCTCTGTATGGTTCGTTATCCTAAGTCCATTGCTTATGGCTTTAAGATAGATCCAGGACTAGAGGAGATGAGAATTCCTAAATTCACTCTCCAACCACTAGTGGAAAATTACTTTGCCCATGGGGTTGATCATAAACGTAATGATAATGTAATCAGTATTAAAGCCTTGAGGAGAGAAGGCTATGTTGAGATTTTAGTGGTGGATAATGGTCGTGGAATGTCTGCTGAGAAGTTAGCCGAAATCCAAGCTAAGTTAGCCCAAAGGACCTTTGAACATACAATGGATTACAGTGCAAAACGTCAATCTATTGGCATCGTCAATGTTCATGAACGCTTTGTGCTCTATTTTGGGGATCGTTATCAAATCAGTGTCGAATCGAGTGAACAAGAAGGTGTACAATATCGAATTACCATTCAAGATGAGGAGAAAGGTTGAACAGTAAACATGTATAAAGTACTATTAGTAGACGATGAGTACATGATCACGGAAGGACTCAAGCGTTTGATTCCTTTCGAACAATGGGATATGGAAGTCGTCGCAACTGCTAATCATGCGGATGACGCCCTTGACTACGTTCGAGAACATCCTGTGGATATCGTCATATCTGATGTCAATATGCCTGATAAGACAGGTCTTGAGATGATTCATGAAATGAAGGATTTATTACCCAATGCCTACTATATCATGCTGTCAGGATACCAAGAATTTGACTATGTCAAAAAGGCCATGAATCTCAGCGTGGTTGATTATCTGGTTAAACCAGTTGATAAGGTCGAATTGGGTAATCTACTTGAAAAAATTGCAAGTCAGCTAGGTGAAAAGACTGGGGAGCCCTTGGTATTAAGTCAAACACTGGATGAAGCAACTCTTCTTGGGCACTTGTCCCATAAAGAAAACTGGTGGATTGGACTGTCAAAGGACAAGGAGGGTGATTTCATCATTCCTTATTATATCCTCGGACAGGAGTGGCAGATTGTAATTGCCAGTCAGGAATTTGAAGGCCTCTTGGTCTTGCCTTTTGAGGAACCGTATCAAGAGAGTTTTGAAAAATGGAAGATAAATGTCGAAAAGGCGCTATTCTATGGAACTGTTAATTTAGATCAGTCTGAAAGTCTTTTTTCTTACTATGAACCCATCTATCGAGTAATTATCCAAGGCAATCTCCAGCAGATTATTGATGAGTTAACCTTGCTAGAGAAGATTGTCCTAGAAAACACACCTAGAGTATCCATCACCAAGCAGTTGTTTACCCAGTTTGTAATGGACGTTTTCCATCTCTTTGAGCATTTAAAAGCAGATGATATGACTGATATTGTCAAGCGGATTCATGCCATCACCGATTTCGAGGACTTAGTAGCCTATATCAAGGAAACACTGACTTCTTTCTTTGGTCAGTATCGAATGAATGAAAATGTAGTCAGCGTTTTGGAAGTAATTGGTAGAGACTACAAAAAAGAGCTTTCTTTGAAGGATATCAGCAAGGATCTCTTTATCAATCCAGTCTATCTAGGTCAGCTAATTAAAAAGGAAACCAATTCAACTTTTGCAGAGTTGCTCAATAAGCAACGAATCAAGGCAGCACAGCAACTCCTGTTATCAACCAATGATAGTATTGAGGATATTTGCTACACTGTCGGATACAGCAATGTCGGTTATTTCTATAAGGTTTTCCGAAAACTATGTGGTAAGTCACCTAAGGCTTATCGTAAGCAGGTTGAGTCTAGCCTAGAGTAATTGTTTTACATCTTGAAATATGCTATACTTATAAAAAATGATGAGGAGTTTATTACGATGAAAAAGAAACCAATCTATCTTTGGATTTACTAATCTTGTCGGCTCTACTTTCAGTTATGTCTTTATTTGGAGTTTTATCTCCAGTTCCAACGGCAGAAAGTATGAATGGTCTTGAGGGGTCGAGCGTAGAGGCAACTTATGCTAAGGACCTCATTGCTTACACTATTAAAGTATCGGAGCATGCCCATTCGATTTTCAATATTCTGTTGGTTGTTGTATCAGTCATTCTAGTGATTGTTGCTTTGGTATTTCTTGTACGTCAAAATGTCCAATTGGCTAATTATACTTATGTCGGTTACCTTTTGGTTGCCATTATTGGGTCTATCTACAACTTTATGGGAGTTCAAGATGCGCTTGTTCTCTTCACAGACCCAACAATCCGTATGAGCGCAGAGATTGGTGCTAAAGGTGCAGCTGTCGTTGGAATTGTCATGAATGTAATATTCTTAGCTCTTGTTTTCTATAAAATCTGGCGTCAACAAAAGGATTTGCTTGAAGAAACAGAAGTGGAAGAAGTCGTTTAAAAGTTGACAAACAATAACTATCAAGATACAATCTTGGTAGTTATTTTTATTGGATAAAGCAAAGAATGAGGTAGATATGAAAAAAATTTCATTAGTTTATATCAGTTTAAGTGGCAATACAGAAAGTTTCGTGACACGCCTGAAAACCTATCTTTTAGAGCAGTATAAAAACATTGAGATTGAAAAGATTGATATCAAAGAGCTGGTTAAGGAAGGTCAGGAATTCTATGAAATGTCGAATCCTTTTGTCACTTTTTTACCAACTTATTTAGAAGGTGGGAATGGTGTTGACAATGGAGATGTAGAAATCCTAACGACTCCTGTAGGTGATTTTATCGCCTATGGTGACAATGCTAGTAAGTGTTTTGGTGTTGTAGGGTCCGGCAACCGTAATTTCAATAACCAATACTGTCTAACTGCAAAACAATACAGTCAACGCTTTGGATTTCCTGTACTAGCTGATTTTGAAATGCGTGGAATGCTGGGAGATATTAAAAGGGTTGCAGGAATTATTGCAGAGCTTTATGAACTTGAATCCTTGTAAGAGGATAGAGTTGCTGGGCTAGATTTTTATCCCATGGATCATAGAATTACTTCAAAAGAGAACAGTTCAAATGAGTAAATTACA